>LKMJ01005310.1_pt1 | contig 12154 bp, 14 predicted proteins | sample 643391 | NCBI WGS metagenome assembly LKMJ01 (sample SAMN04112250, study PRJNA286221) | soda lake metagenome | biome: soda lake; feature: Kulunda Steppe; material: water; isolation source: sample PL-Br10 brine of Picturesque Lake | place: Russia: Kulunda steppe | collected 2010-07
CCCGAGAGCGGGGTGACGTAGAGGACGGCAGTTGGTACCGAGACCTCCGACATCGAGCAAGTAACGGTCGCGTCAGTCGGACGAGGAAGTTCGGCACTCGACCGAACGAGGTCCAGTCCCGGGCTGTCGATGACGAGTTCCGCGTTCCGGCCATCGAGTGCTCTGAGCCCGGAATCCGTCACTTCCCACTCGATCATTCGACTCGTAGAAACACACTACTGGTCAATATTAGTATCGGTAACGCGAGATGTCGTGACATACCAGTTCCCAGTCGCGCGAGCGGAAGAAAGGTACAATTATACGCCGTCGTCCCTCGACGTAGACGTATGAACTACGACGCCGTTCGGGAGTCCGATCCCGCGGTCGCCGACGCCCTCGTCGGCGAGGTAGAACGACAGCGCAACAGCTTGCAGATGATCGCGAGCGAGAACCACGTCAGCGAGGCGGTGCTCGAAGCCCAGTCGAGCGTCCTGACGAACAACTACGCCGAGGGCTACCCCGGTGCTCGCTACTACGCCGGCTGTGAGTACGCGGACGATATCGAGGAGCTCGCCATCGAGCGCGCCCACGAACTCTGGGGCGGCGACCACGTCAACGTCCAGCCCCATTCGGGCACGCAGGCCAACCAGGCGGTCTATCTGGCGATGCTCGATCCGGGCGACAAGATCCTCTCGCTGGACCTGACCCACGGCGGCCACCTTTCCCACGGCCATCCGGCGAACTTCACCGGCCAGCTCTACGAGGTCGAGCAGTACGAGGTCGACACCGAATCCGGCTACATCGATTACGACGCCGTTCGCGAGCACGCCGAGGAGTTCGATCCCGACATCGTCGTCTCGGGCTACTCCGCATACCCGCGCACCGTCGAGTGGGAGAAGATTCAGGCGGCAGCGGACGCCGCCGACGCCTTGCATCTCGCCGACATGGCCCACATCACCGGTCTCGTCGCCGCGGGCGTCCACCCCTCGCCGGTCGGCGTGGCCGACTTCGTCACCGGCTCGACGCACAAGACGATCCGTTCCGGTCGCGGCGGCATCATCATCTGTGACGAGGAGTACGCCGATGACATCGACAAGGCCGTGTTCCCCGGTGGACAGGGCGGTCCTCTCATGCACAACATCGCAGGCAAGGCCGTCGGTTTCGGCGAGGCGCTCTCCGAGGAGTTCGACGAGTACGCCGCCCAGACGATCGAGAACGCGAAAGCGCTCGGCGACCGGCTACAGGAGCACGGCTTCACGCTGGTTTCGGGTGGCACCGACAACCATCTCGTGCTCGTTGACCTCCGGGACTCACATCCCGATGTCACCGGCGGCGATGCCGAGGAGGCGCTGGAAGCGGCAGGGATCGTCCTCAACGCCAACACCGTCCCTGGCGAAACGCGAAGTCCGTTCAACCCGAGCGGCATCCGTGCGGGCTCACCCGCACTGACCACTCGCGGCTTCGACACCGACGCGATGGAGACTGTCGCCGACTGTATCGCCCAGATTGTCGATGCTGTCGCCGCCGACGAGGACGACGAAGCGATCGAAGACGTCGCGGCGGTCGTCGACGACCTCTGTGCGGAGTACCCGCTCTACGAATAGCCGTCCGGGGGTCCATGCTGTTTTTGCGGTGATGATCCTCCTGAGCGGTAGCGTTCGAGTTCTCGCACCTGACTTCGAATACTGTAGTATTATACTTCAAAAATTGTAGTCTGCTACTTCGAAATCTGTACCAATGGGTAAGGCGGGGCAACCATCCCACTACGGCCGGAAATCGAACCGTGGCGTATCTTCGAGCGATGGCCCGTCGTCCCGCTCCCGCCCGCCTTCGAACCTGACGTAGTTGAGGTAGAACGTACGGCCACAGCCTTCGTCGTCGGAGCGCTCGTTGGGCCGACCGATACAGACGAACTCGATGCCGTCCGCCGCCTCGTACTCCTCTGTTGTCGACGCGTACTCGTAGCCGGGGAGTGGCTCTCTCGTCACCGACTTGTCGGCCATGTAGGCATCCCGCTCGATGTCGACGATAGCGTTGCAGTAGGGACAGGTGTACGATACGGATACCACACCGGAAGATACGGCTCCAGCGGATATCAGGGTTCCCCTGGAGCAGTCCTTCCGACAGCTGCCCGGCTGGAAGGATACACAGATTTATATCGGAATGTGGACAACTGGCTGCCGATGAGCGCATTCGGCGTCTTCGATCTGATCGTGAAAGCTCTCGCCGGTCTCGCCGTCCTCGTGTTGGTGCTCGGGCTGGTCGTCGACGCGGGACTGGTGTTGCTCGCCGGACTCCTGTTCGTCGTGGCGGGCGTTTTCTACGTCGGTGTCCGAATCCTCCGGGAGCGCGTCGGGACGTCTCGATCCTAGCATCGCAACCGGTCGCTACCAGTTTTTAGAGGGCCCTCTCGGAAGGGGACTCCCCGCAAGGTCTTTGTTTTCCTCCGCCGATTAACTCGGTATGATCGACGAGACAGTCGACGAGATCGAGGACATGCAGACTCACAGCTCGTCAAGCGTGGCGATCAAGGCCGCGAGGGCACTCGAAGCCGTCACTAGGCGCGATTCGGCAACCGTCGAGGAGTACGTCCGCGACCTCGAACGGAACGCAAGCGCACTCCGTCATGCGAACTCATCACATGCGACGCTCCAGACCACGATGGCCGAGATCGTCGGGAGTGTCGAAGACGCCGACTACGCTACCGTCGAGGACGCCAAGGCGGTTACCCGTTCGACGATCGACACTGTCATCGAGGACATCGAACGGGCGAAAGGCCGTGCCGCCGAGAACGCCCTTCCACTGCTCGAAGACGGTGCGACGATCCTCACGCACGATTACTCCACGACGGTTCTGGAAGCAGTCGAACGCGCAACAGAGTTAGGTCGTGAACTCGACGTCTACGTCACAGAGGCCCGTCCGCGATTCCTCGGCCGCCGAACTGCACGGGCACTGGCCGGAATGGATGGTGTCACAGCACACCTGGTCACCGACAGCGCGGCCGGCCACTACCTCCCCGACTGTGACCGCGTTCTCACCGGAATGACCTGTATCGTCGACGGTCGGCTCTACAATCGCGTGGGCACCTTCCCGCTGGCTGCGACTGCCGCCAGTGTTGGGGTCCCGATGTCGGTCGTCGGTGCGGAATCGAAAATCGTCGATGATGGGTTCGCCTTCGAGAACGACTACCGCTCCGCAAGTGAGGTAATGCGCGAACCGACAGCGGGGTTCTCCATCGATAACCCCGCCTACGACGCCACGCCCGTCGAACTGCTCGATAGCGTCGTGACAGACGACGGTCGCCAGACCGTCTAGATCCGACCGACGAATCAGTTATTCGACGTCGACCCAGCCGCCCGTTTCGTCACTGCGCTCGACGGCATCGAGCACCTGCTGTGCGGCGAGACCGTCCTCGAAATTAGGCTCGAACTCGCCGCCCTCGGCGACCGCGGAGAGGAACTCGTAGTTCTCGTGAACGAAGGTGTGCTCCCAGCCGATAACGTGGCCCGGCGGCCACCAGTGCTCGATGTAGGGGTCGGTTTCGTCCGTGACGAGGATCGTCTCGTAGCCCCGCGAGTCCTCCCGGAGTACCTCCAACTCGTTAAGCCGTTCGAGCGAGAACTTCAGACTCCCCTTCGAGCCCTGGATCTCGATCGTGTGGTCGTTCTTGTGACCGTTGGCAAAGCGTGAGGCCTCGAAGCTCCCCATCGCGCCGCTCTCGAACTCGGCCTGTGCGGAGTAGGCGTCGTCGACGGTCACCGGCCGCATCTCGTCGCTTCCCTCGACCGGACGCTCGTCGACGAACGTCTGGAGGTGGCCCGAGAGCCGCTCGATCTCGCCCGCCTGCTCGCCAACGAGGAAGCGAGCGAGATCGATCGTGTGGCTCCCGAGGTCACCCAGCGCGCCGCTGCCAGCCATCTCGGCGTCGTTGCGCCAGGACCACGGCGCGTCGGGATCGACGAGCCAGTCCTGGAGATACCGGCCACGGATATGATGAATCTCGCCCAGTTCGCCGTCCTCGATCAACCCCTTCGCGTAGCGAAGCGCGGGGACAAAGCGGTAGTTGAACGCGCTTCCCGCAGGGACCTCAGCGTCGCGCGCCGCCTGTGCCATCTCCGCTGCGACGTCCAGCGTCGGCGCCAGCGGTTTCTCACAGAAAACAGGGGTCCCCGCTTCCAGCGCGGCGATCGAGGGTTCGGCGTGGACGTGGTTCGGACCGAGGTTGTAGAAGACGTCGACCTCGTCGATCTCCTCGACCCAGTCGGTCGACGTTCGATTGAAGCCTAACTGGTCGGCAGCATCGGTCAATGCCGCCTCGTCGCGCCCGATCAGGACGTCACGCTCGACATCCGGTGCGTCCTCGAAGAACATCGGCAGTCGTGCCAGCGCGTTCGCGTGAGCCTGTCCCATAAACCGATAGCCGAGTACGCCGACCTGCAGTGTCATAGGACCACGTTCGTTGCGTCCGATAATTAGTGGTTTGGTACGTCGTGAAGACCCACGGATTCGTCTGAGTTAGTCGGTGTCGCTTCGGCAGCAAGCTATGCCGTGATTCGATACTCGATCGCCCCGATACCGGGAATGTGAATGGTTCGTGTCCGACGGCGCGCAGCTTCGGATCGGTTCGCGAGGTGATATCGAATACTCAGCACGGAACCGACAACCGCCGAGATCGCTACGACGCTTGCGATCGGATAACTCAGAACGACGAAGACCCCGATGATGAGTCCGAGAAACGCCAGCATCCCCCGGATTGTCGGTGGTTCGGTCGGTCGCGACGGTAGTCCCTGTCTCGGCTGTGGTGGCATCGTCATATCGATCTGTAGGACTTGCGGAGATAAAAACCTTTCAGAATACAAATAATTATAGAGAACAGTTAGCACACAACAATCGGAAATACGGCATCTTAGATCTTCTAAAACAGTGTAGTGAGTACCATGCTAATAAGAAACAACTAGTCGGTATTTTTACCTGACGAGGCTTGTAACCAGTGCTGCGAGTGTCGCCGTCACCGCCGTCCCGATACTGATACCGACGAGTGCCCCGACCGATAGCGTTGCACCGATCCCGCCGATGTCGACGAGGAGCGCGAGCAAATACACAACCAGACTCGTGACGACGGACCCGAACGCCGCGCCGAGACCCGCTGCGAGCAACACGGCTTCACGCTCTGCGTTGAACGTCAGTCCGGTCAGCGTCCCGGTCCCGAGTGCAACGAGGGGCAGTAACAGAACTGCGAACCCAAGCGCAGTTTGTGCCGCAAACGAGTTGATACCAGCCACACCGGAGAGTGCCCCAACCAGAAGACCGCTCACTCCGAAGCCGATACCCGCCACCAGGAACAGTCCCGCCGATCGTCCGATATGCTGTTGCGTCCGCGGTCGCTTGAGGATCTCTTCGAGCCGACGTATACGTCTCTCTACCTTTTCCCCCACTCCTGGACCATCCTCGATATCTGCACTGTCTACTGCCATGCCGAGAGAATCTCATTAGTCCACCATTATAAGCGCGGCGTTATATCAGGCCGATGGGAAATAAACGAACAGTTTCGGCTACTACCTGAAAGTGATCGAGGCTATATGAACGTGATCGAAGCTATCGAATACTAATGATACATTACCGGTAACAACGGTATCGAAAGGAAAGACTACTAGCGTCTCACGCCCAGAACGCGTCGCCGGGGTGTGCATCGAAGACGGCACGATCGAGCATCTCGACTGCCTTCTCCAGCCCCTCGAGAGAAGACGTCAGCGAGTCCTCATGTTCGATCGAGAGCGCCCCGTCGTAGCCGACCATCCGGAGCGTCGAGACGACGTCTTTCCAGTGCAGCTCACCGTGACCGTAGCCGATCGAACGGAACAGCCAGGACCGCTCGGCTTCCTCGGTGTACGGCGTGGTATCGAGGACGCCCTTCTCGCGCGCCTGCTCTTCGTACACGCGGGTGTCCTTGGCGTGGAAGTGGTGAATCGCGTCTTCCTCGCCCAGCAGCCGGATCGCGTCCGTGATCTCGATCCCCTGCCAGTACAGATGCGAGGGGTCGAAGTTCGCGCCGATACGCTCGTTTGTCGCCTCGCGCAGGCGGAGCATGCCGTGTGGCTCGTAGACGAGCATGTTCGGATGCATCTCGATGGCGACATCGACGCCGTGAGTCTCCGCGTGCTCGGCGATCTCCGACCAGTAAGGGATCGCTACTTCTTCCCACTGGTACTCGTGGGCATCAGCGTGCTCGCTCGGCCACGGTGCGGTGATCCAGTTCGGCGTCTCGTCGTTCGGACCCCCCGCCGGAAGCCCCGAGAAACACGTCACCGTGTTCACGTCGAGCTGGGCGGCGAGTTCGATCGCCTCCCGGAGTTCGGTATCTGCTTCGTCAGCACGCTCGTCGTCCGGGTGGATCGGATTGTTGTGGGTCGCAAGCGCACTGATACGCATGTCGTGCTCGTCGAGCAAGTCGGCCAGTTCGGACTGGGCGTCCTCGTCGTCGAGGTACTCACCCCGGTCGAGATGATCGTCACCGGGGTAACCACCGACGCCCGGCTCGACGGCGTCGACGCCGATGTCGTCGAGATACGCGAGCGCTTCCGCGAAGGATCTATCGTACAGCGGTGGGGTATGTACACCAATCTCCATGGGAGATATATCAGCAGTCACCGAGAAAAAACTTCGGAGAGCCAACATAGTCTTTATGCTCGCCAATTACCGATCGACTGTGAGGTTCTGGCGATCGGCGGAAACCAGTGAATCAGTCCGCCAGCAGCTCCGCTTCCAGTTTGTCTTCGATCTCCACTGCGCGTCCAGACTCGCTAGAGCGATAGATCGCGTCGATGACCCGCTGGACAGTGAGGGCTTCCTCGACAGTATTTAGCTCGGGAGTCCGACCGGTAGCGACAGCCTCCAGAAACGCAGCCTGCTCTTCGGTGTGTGGGTTGTGTTCCTGTACATCGACGTCTGTCGTTTTCAGGTTTTGTGCGCCACGCTGGTCGGCGTCGTACAGCGTCAGGTCGCCACTGGCCTTGTCAAACCGGGCTCCTCCATCCGTACCGCGAACGTAGAACTCCTGGCTCGGTGGTCGGTTCGTCGCCCACGCGACTTCCAGCGATATCGTTCGGCCGTCCGCACACCGGATCAGCGCCGTCGCGGAGTCATCGACGTCGAACTCGTCAGCACCGCGGTCCTCGCCCCACATCGTCACGTAGGAGTACTCTTCGTCCGTGCCGAACTCGGCACGGGTCTGTCCGCTGACTTCGACGACTTCAGGGTAATCGAGACAGTGCAGTGCGAGGTCAAGCGCGTGAACGCCGATGTCGATCAGGGCACCGCCGCCAGAAATCGACTTATTGGTGAACCAGGACCCTCGTCCCGGGATCCCGCGCCGACGGATGTAGTTCGCCTCGACGTGGGTAACATCGCCGAACGCACCCGACTCAGCCTCTTCCTTGATAATCCGTGCCTGATGGTGGAATCGGCTGTGAAAGCCGACCATACAGAACCCATCGGAATCACGGGCTGCCCTCGCGATTCGCTCGGCGCTTTCGAGGGTGTGTGCGAGTGGCTTCTCGAGGAGGACGTTGAGCCCCGCTTCGAGCGCGTCGACCGCGTACTCCTCGTGGAATCGGTTCGGCGTGGTGACGATCACGGCGTCAATCTGCTCGAATAGCTCCGTGTGGTCCTCGTAGGTAGGGACGTTATACTCCTCGGCAAACGCCGCTCTTGCGTCTTCACTGATGTCGACGCCGCCGACAATCGTCGCACCCGCGTCCACGAGTTTGCTCGCGTGGTGATGCGCGATATTTCCGAGCCCGACGATTCCGACTCCCACGTCGTTTCTATCCATATTTCTACTCAGCAGGTGAACGGTATAACTCTTTCAGGTCTAATTATCGTCCATATTGCGACATTTGATCTAGCTTACTGCCCTCTTTCAGGGCAGTCGTCGATCGGTCCGTCGTCCGGAACGATAGCAGACCATTCAGTCGCCGTCTGTGGCCATACTTTTAACAGTAGCCAACCAAAGGGAGCAGTATGGAACAGTTCGACAAATTCGTCTCGTCGACGACGTTACGCGAGGAAAACGACTCGATTAAGCTCTACCAGAACACCGTCGCACTGGCCTGTCCAGCCTGTGAGGAGCCGTTCGACGATATGGTCGTCTGCAAAAACGAGTTCACCAGTCTCAACCAGACGATGCCGCTGGACCTGTGCGCGACGGTCCACGACGGCACGCCGGTACTGTTCACGCACAAGCCCTGATTATTTCCCGGTCCAGCGCTCCCAGAACGGCTCGAACTCCTCGTCGTCTTCTGTCAGTCGTTGCCACTCCGCCAGCCCTCGCTCCTCGCGAGTTCCGGGAATGGTGTTGTCGAGCACGAGCGCAGCGAGGCCGCCGACCGCCATGCCGGTCGAGCCGATCACGAAGACCGTATCGGCGATCACGCGCTCGCTCAGCACCGGCCCAAGCACGGCGACGCCCTCCAGCATCGTACCGAACTCGGCTGCGCTCTCGAAGTTCCCCATGTAGTCGGGGATCGCCAGGCCGACGAACATTGCGAAACCGATCACGAAGACGTTCCGTGAGGAGTCCAGATCGACGTGTTTCAGGTTCGAGAGACCGACCGCGACGATCTGGGCGAACATCGCGACGAACAGGCCGCCAACGATCGGATCGGGGATGGTCGCGATCAGCTGGCCGAAATAGCCGATGAAGCCGACGAAGAGCATGATCACCGCGCCGACCTGGACGACGTATCGCGAGGCGACGCCAGTCAGGCCGATCGCGCCGATGTTCTCGGAGTAGGAGGTCGAACCACTGGTGCCCATGATGCCCGAGAAGACGTTCATCAGCCCTTCCATCCCGATCCCGTGATTGATCCGCTGCTCGCTCGGCGCGGCGGAGCCGGTGATGTTCGCGACGGCGTAGTAGTCCCCGACGCTCTCGACGATCGAAGCGAGGACGCCCGCGAACATGCCGATGACGAACGCGGCCGTGATCTCGGGGGTGCCCCACTGGAAGGGATAGATCGGCAGGAGCAGCGTCGTTTCAGTAACGTCTTCGAGCGGGACGTAGCCCGGATGGCTGTCGCCGAAGGCACCCTGAACCGAGAGTCCAGCGGCGACGATCCACGAAATGGCAAGCGCAAGGATGACGGGATACAGTTTGAATGCCCGGTGTTTGATGTCCAGATACTGTGAGAAGGCGACGATCAGGCCGACCGTCAGGCCGAGGAGCCACCAGCTCTGGTCAGTCGAGGTGATCTGTGGCGCGCCGAACAGGGAGAGCCCGATCAGCATGATTGTCGGCGCGATAACGACCGGAGAGAGGAACCGTTTAAGTTTGCCGACCAGCCCGAAGTATCCCATCGCGACCTGTACCAGGGCGGCGACGATGATCGCGCCCTGTAGCTGGACGATCGCGTCCTGCCAGTTATTGGTGGGTATTGCTGTAATGACTACCACGATCGCGATCGCCGGCGCAAGCATCGAAAAGGGTGCACCCTGCACGATCGGATAGCGGTTCCCGAACGTCGTCTGGGCGAGCGTCGCGATACCCGAGACGACGAAAAACGTCCCGACGAACTGCGCGGTGATGTCCGGAGGCATCCCCATATAATCGGCCAGAATCAGCGGTACCGCGATGTTGGCTCCGACCATCGTAAGATAGTGTTGCACGCCGAGCACGGCAGACTCGCCTGCTGGCGGTTTCTCGTCGATCCCGTATTCGATCGCATCACTGGGATCGAGTCCCTCGGTTCCGGTAGACGATTCGTCCGACATTCTGTTGTCGTCGGTCTAATTTCGGAGACGGGTAAAAGGGGTGTTGATCCGTCGATCCCGGAGGTATCGTTAAACCCCTGGCCCGCCGATACTCCTCCATGTACACGAAGGTCAACTACGAGGAGGTCGATCCGGTCGGGGAGGCGATGCACCTGCTTCGTGAACCGCTTGACACCGAACAGGTCGGCGTGACCGTCGCACGGTGTCCGCCGGGCTGGAAGTCCGTCCCCCACGAACACACCGACAACGACCACGAGGAGGTGTACGTGCTGATCGAGGGCGCGGCCGACGTGATCGTCGACGACGAGCGGGTGCCGATGGCCGAAGGTGATGCGATCCACATCCCGCCCGAATCGACGAGACAGATCGAGAACGGCGACGCCGAGAGCGCGTTCGTACTGGTGAGCGGTCCGGAAGGGCTAGAGGGTGATGGTGGGGTCGAACACGAGTGGATCATCGACGGCTTCAGCGGTTGATCCAATCGGATAGCCACAATTACTTAGTAGCGCCGCTGAAACCATCCAATAGTGAAACGACCGGTCGGTTACCTACTGTTGTTCGTCGCCGCAGTACTCGCCCTCTCCGCTGGCACGCTCGATCTCGTTCTCTCCTCGATTCAGGCGTTCGACGAGGGGGCGGGCGGCATCGTCCTACGGAAGGCAATCGGGATATCGGCCCTGATCGCGGGCACGTACGGCCTCTATCTCCTCTCGCTCGAACTGCTTGACCGGTCAAGTGCTGATCGCCGGCGAACGTATCATCTCCGGAACGTATTGCGCCTGGCCCTCGGTGCGATTATCATCATCGGTACGCTCGGTATCGCCACGGAACAGTGGCTCGGTCTGCTGTTCTCGCTCGGTATCGTCGGCTTTGCTGTCACGTTCGCGCTGCAACAGCCCCTGTTCTCCCTACTCGGCTGGGTCTACATCGTCGTCGAAGAACCGTATCAGATCGGCGACCGCGTCCAGATCGGTGACGCGAAAGGCGACGTGATTGCCGTCGATTTCCTCGTGACGACGCTCTGGGAGATCAACGGGAATCTCGTCTCCTCGAACCAGCCGTCCGGTCGGATCGTCACGCTGCCGAACAGCACCGTCCTGTCGAGTCAGGTGTTCAACTACTCGTGGGAGGAGTTCCCGTTCGTCTGGAACGAGATCACGGTTCAGGTGGCCTACGAGACCGACCTTGAGTTTGCTAGCTCGGAAATGATCGAGGTTGCAGACGAGTTCCTCGGCGACGAGATGGCGCGAAACATCAGCCGGTATCGCGAAATCCTCGCCCAGACATCGGTCGAACTGGAGGTCAAGGATCGCCCCTCGGTCAACGTCGTCCAGCAGGAGTCGTGGGTCGAACTCCGCCTGCGGTATATGGTGAGCCCGCGTGAGGGCCAGCGCGTCAAAAACGAACTGTACGGTCGAGTGCTCGAACGGTTCAAGGAGAATCCGGACCGGGTGGCGTTCCCAGTCAGCAGGAACCGGTGAGCGCGTCGGTGCGAGCAGTGCTGATGACTGGGTTTGGAAGCAGGAACCGGTGAGCGCGTCGGCGCGAGCAGTGCTGGTGACTGGGTTTGGAAGCAGGAACCGGTGAGCGCGTCGGCGCGAGCAGTACTTCTTTGAGAATGGCCCGACGAGTGATAGCCATGACACAGCTCCTGCCTGACGAGACCGCACGGTTTGTCAGTGCCGCCGGACCGCAACCGGACGACGTGCTCGTGGAGATGGACGAGTACGCCCACGAGAACGGCTTTCCCCACGTTGGCCCGGAGGTCGGTGGCTGGCTCCAGTTGCTCGCGCGGATGGTCGAGGCCGAACGTGTCTTCGAGTTCGGGTCTGGCTACGGCTACTCGGCGTACTGGTTCGCGCGCGCACTGTCCGACGATGGAGAGATCGTACTGACCGAGTTCGACGCCGACGAGCTGGAACTGGCTCGTGAGTACATGAATCGTGGCGGCTTCGACAGTATGGCGACCTACGAGCACGGGGACGCCACCGAAACTGTCGAGCACTACGACGGCCCCTTCGACGTGGTGCTGGTCGACGTCCGGAAAGACCAGTATCCAGCGGCGTTCGAGGCAGCACGGGAGAAAGTCGCACCGGGCGGTGTCGTCATCGCCGACAACGCGATGATAGCGGGGACGCTCGATTTCGAGGCGTTGCTGGCGGTACAGGAGGGGGCGGACGCCTCAGATCTCGACGACCAGACCCGGGGGATCGCCGACTATCTGCAGGCGACACGTGATGCCCCGGAGTTCACGACTGCAGTGATGCCAGTCGGCGAGGGGATCGCGGTGAGCTATCGGTCGGAGTGACTGGCAGTATCGACGATACCATCCCTGTGACACCGGTGAAACGTGCGACTTAACCGCTTCGTCGGCCTGCATAGAGTCAATGGTACCAGCGATCGAAAC
>LKMJ01005313.1_pt1 | contig 12150 bp, 10 predicted proteins | sample 643391 | NCBI WGS metagenome assembly LKMJ01 (sample SAMN04112250, study PRJNA286221) | soda lake metagenome | biome: soda lake; feature: Kulunda Steppe; material: water; isolation source: sample PL-Br10 brine of Picturesque Lake | place: Russia: Kulunda steppe | collected 2010-07
AAACAAACTAATGATTCCTATCGTTTTATTTCTAAGCTTATGGATGTTTATATGATGGCTGGTGTTCACCAGCAACCTGATCAGTCAAACTACCTGGCTGAAGGTCAAACTTAAACTTGTAAACTTGCTGAAATGTGTTGGCAATTCAATTTCTCTAGATGTAGCGTCGAAAGCTTGCACACACGGTGCTGCACTGCATGTTCAGTCAATTGGAGCTACTAGCTGGCTGGCTGAGTGCTACGAGTGGTTGAGAAGAGAGCTACTAGTGATTGTATCACTGCATAAAAAGAAAGTTCCTCTGCCTTTTCATACCTGCGGATGTACTTGCTGTAACTCATTGATACCTTGTTGAGTCGGGAAGTTACAACTTACAAGCTAGGGTTAACCGCCAGCCTGGTCGTTAGGCTGATTGGTTTGTTGCTGGTCTTCGCCGGCCAAAAAATAGTCCATGATGTCATTTGGACACAGGATGATTCATTTGGACAGAGGATGATTTGTCTGGACTGATTCAAATGTAAAAATTACTGAATCAATTGGTATTCATCTGGCACCTGCCACAGACTGCATCAGGGCCTTTTCAGCCCAATTCAGATGAAGGGCGCTCTGAATCAAACGTGATTCAAGTGCAGATTTTCATGCTTCGACTATCCAAAAAAGCTGCTTGAATCCCGTTTTAATCATGTTTTAACCCATCTAAACATCGTATAACTTCAAATGGGTGATTATAACGCGAATCAAATGGATTTTATTTGTTTCAATAAGGATACAATGATCCACAACTTTCCAACGAAGAGACACTGTGGCTGGCAGTGACTGGAGCCTTTTATTTTGACAAAATCAGTGCTGAGGGTGTGAAATTGGTTCTCTTGAAGCAAACGTACGAATAATAACTTCTTTTTCTTTTTGAGACTATTGATATTTTTGTACAGCACACATGCATAAGGTCCACAAACTAGGCAACACACAAATTGATGCCAGCATTTACACCTCCTACCAGAATCTTATCAAGAATATGAGTGCCCACAGCAAAATCGGTAATGCTTTCTGGTCTATACCTGGCATCTCTCACATGGAAAAAGAGACAGTGACTAAATACCGGGCTGGCACGATCTACGACCAAAAACACGCTGTCCATTTCAAGCAGTCTAACAGCCTTAGTTGCCCCATCTGCTCCTGCCAAGACAGTGCACTTCACATCCTCTCAGGGTGCCAGCATCCCATCATTAGAAACATAGCGACTGAACGCCACAATCGCAGGCAGACTTATAACGAAAGCCATAAGTAAGGGTTCCCTAGGATCCTGTCTTGTATCCACAGATGTAGACAGTGCTGACAAGCATCGTATGCAAAATCTTCAAATACCTGTGACAGCGGAATCCAGAGTTCCTCCGGCTTTGAATTTTGCTATAAACCACAATCGAAGAGACAGACTCACTTCTCGCCCTTCTCGCCCTGACGCCATCATGAAATGATTTTGAATTCCCAAAATCAACAGAACCATCCCAATGATCAAGGCCTTACTAAAGGTACTTTAAGGATTGGAAGGAAGGTGGTTTTGGGTAGGGGGCAGGGTTCTTTAGCGGCAGCCACCGCAGCTGGAGGCAGACTCCCATCACCAGCCACTGCTTACCGGTCTAGACAGACTCGCCCCGAGAACCTCCCGTGGCAGCGTCGTGCCACCCATCTTATTGAGATCAAGTATTGTGAAGACACTCGCCCTGAGCAGCAGCTCCAAGCTGCCCATGCTCAGCATGGTCACCTTAGACGCAGCACTATAGGAGACCATGTTCTTCATGTCATTCGGCGGATACAGCCTTGAACCCTACCTTACCTTCATGTCATTCTCTCTTTAAGAGAATGTGTAGGGGGTGTTATTTACGTTCCTCACACTTTGGCTCCTCTTAAGAGTCACTGACTGCTTTCTTCTTTTCTAGTGAAGGGGCTTTCTTTCTTAGTGGCCCCTTAATTGATGTGAAGACCTTTTTGCTGATTGCGTGGTTTTTCCTTCTTTCTTTTCTTTCTTGGATATTTTTGTCTGGCTGGTGCCCAGCAAGCCCAGTAGCCAACCCATTTGGCTGAAGGTCTTAACCCATTGTAAACTTAAACTAGGACATATGCACTGTATGATCCCTTCACTAGCAAAGTAAAGCAAAAGAAGCTATTGAAGTCCAAATGAACTTCTCTTTTTGGATGGTGGGGGACCTGGTGCTTGCACCTTTGCTCCTGCCCTTAATGCACACCGCCAGTGGACCCTCGGGGGGAACTTTGCCTTGAATGATAAGCGTCATTGAAAAAGGGAGCAAAGTCAGACATATGATCTGTGCATCTCAGGGTCCATTTCTTTGGCTGGAGTTGAGAATCAGAAGCAATGGTGCTTTTGTAGTGTGAGGTTCTTCACGTAGAAGCGGCAGTGACTATTTCAAGGAAAAATGCACAACTGCAATAACAACAACGTCTTGTTTGAAAGACTCATCAGGCTAAACCAATCAGTCCAGAAAATGGTGGAACCAGTTTTCCTACTTGAAAAACAAAATTCAGACACAGCTGGTGGACAAAAACATACATCAGGAACAGCAAGCTGACAAAAGAGTTTGAAACCTACTGCAGGCGTTCCATAGCGGAACTGCACGGTCTATTGCAATGCATTAATAAGAATTGCATTAGATAAAACGCAGGAAAGCTGGTCCATCATACAGTGCTACCATTTAAGTTTGCAGCCTTCATGCCTGCTGCTGCTGCTGCTGCTGCTGCTGCTGCTGTTGCTGCTGCTGCTGCTGCTGCTGTTGCTGCTGCTGCTGGCGGCGCTGAGCAAGCGCTCGCTGCAGCATTGCCTGCTGCTGCAACTGCAACTGCTGTTGTTGCAACTGCTGTGCCGACAGCGGCTGCTGCGGTTTCAGAGCCTGCGCTTGAACTTGCTGCTGCGGCTGCTGCTGCTGGGCAAGGGGTGCATGCTGTTGTAGCTGTTTCTGGTGCACCGTGGGCCCTTGTGAATGCTGCTGGTTGAGTTTTTGCTGCTGTAGTTGCTTCTGCTGCTGCAAGAGCTGCTGCTGCTGCTGCTGCTGCATCATCGCCAGCCTCTGGTACTGAAGCTGCTGCTGCTGCTGCTGCTGCTGCAGCAGCAGCTGCTGCTGTGTTACTTGTTGCTGCTGTCCAACTGGCTGCTGCATCGCAGCCTGCTGCTGCTGCGGCTGCTGCTGCTGCTGTTGTGGATGCTTAGCTTGATGTTTTTGCTGCCACTGCTGCACCAGCTGCGCTCTAGAGAAGCCCTCTGGCACCGGCAGTTTCATCAAGGCCTCAACGTAGCCAATGCCAGGAGGCAGCAGCATCTCTAAACGCGAGTACAGCTCCCTGTCAAGCAGGAAGAGCACTCAGTGTTGTTCTTATAATTGAACACAGAAAGGCATTCAAGCACAGCTTACTTTTGGCCTTGAAGAAGAGAATCCTGGTCTGGCTTGAGAGGAGGACAAGTGTTCACCTCAACTGGGAAGAGGTTGACCACAGGCAGGCGTTCCGGCACAGCTTGCTTTCAGCCTTGCAGAAGAGCAGCCTTAAATGGCTCAAGAGGAGAGATGGGTGTTCTTCACAACTTGAATGAACACAGTCCATGATAGCTGAGGCCTTAACGACCAACTCAGTATGTATGAGAGGAGAAACAAGGATACTTATCCAATGCAATTCTGTCCAAACGAAATCCTTCCACACCAAACGATGCTTACTCTTTCAACCAAAACCAGCATGACCTTGGGCCTGCAAATCATCAACAAAAAGCTATTCATGCTAGCCAACTTGCTGAGGTGAGGGCACAAGCAAGGGTTGCTTAGCAGGATCCTCCTTGTAGCCGCTGCAATTGACCCACTCAATCCCCTAAAAGTAGACTTTCTGAAATTGGCACGATCATTGCGCGCGCAAGTATGCTCCACTTACAAAAACCTTTGCTCCACATAAACGCCCCTTCTAAAGACTGTAGCATCCAGACATGCAGGGAATGCTGCCTTGCTTTGTCAACGCAGACAAAGCTCAGGGAATACCTAATTTTTCATGCGCCGGGAGCTGATAGCAGCAGGCAGATCGATCTCTTCAGACGAGAAGATCACAGATAGCCCGTGCATGGAGAACACCACACCCACATCCCCACCTCCATCCCCACCCGCACACCTACACCCACACACGTGTGACTCGCCTGCTGGCCAGGTGGCCCCTTTAGATTGCTGCAAGCCGTTTAGGCTTCAACAAATGCCATTTAGGCTTCCATAAATGCCACTCAGGTTAAAACGTAAACCAGGCAAGGCCCTTTGAAGCTTGCCAGGTGAACTAAGGGCCGCGCAAGACATACAGCCGATCATCTGGCCTTCGTAGATGTTGACTTATAGCTGAGGCCGCAGGTAGCTTGTGCAAGCACATGGGCACCTCTCATGCCACTGACCTGTACACAAGCTTAATGGTTGTCAGGGACACGCTTGTCACCATAACAATGTCTTGCAAAGAGACTCGCTCCTGTGCAGGCAAAGCCGCAGACATTCAATTGAAGACGCGTCACCATCACACGGTCTTGCACAGATAAGTCTGTGTCCCCGATAGCCTGGCATCTATGCACCCACAACCAAATATAGAGGGCCCATGTGGGCACAAGTACACACACACACACACCCTACCCTAACGTGGCCATGTGGGCGCCTCCTTGCAAAGGCACGTGCAGCTGTGCCTGTGACAGTGTGCCTATAGGGCATTGGACTATGCAGGTATAGCTTGCAATGCCCCTGAAGGAGCAAAAGCCGAAAAGTCCCAAAAACAGGACATGTGTAAGCCATAGACTTGCCAGGTTCTGTGCCACCTTGCCCAAATAAACAGGCCATTATTCATACGACGTTCAGCAGCCCAGCACCCTTTGAAAGCCCAATCCAGAATGATTAGGACGAGCACCAGCTGCTGCGCCTATGGGGTGAGCCCATTGCCTTGAGGACCACCGAAGGACAGCAGCAACTGCCACTTTGCTCCCCTTCTTGGCAAATCAGCCAGCCAGGGATCGAGTGCCCAGCAATGGAGACTCGTGACACACATAGTGATGAGAGCCACCTCAGTGTGTGGGAGGCTGCAGCATTGAGCCCCTGCTCATGCGGGGTAAGTGGGGGTGGCCCTCTGAATGCGCCTTCTATCCATCACGGGGTGGCCCTGAGTCCTAAGCTAATATGTATGCGTGTGCGCCATTTGAAGACGTGTGATTTGCACAGTACCATTAAGTGGAGCGGCCTTATCAATTCGACCCAGCCTTGAATGTGAGCCTGCCCTTAAGGGTTAATCCAGCCCCACTGCTGCTGAGCTGTACTGTACTACTGCCAGATTGATCTGAACGCGACCCAGCCTGGAATGTGAGCCTGCCCAGATGCGGTCGTCAAGCCCCACCGCTGCTGAGCCCTTTTACTGCCAGATTGAGCTGAGGATACCCTGGCTGAGGCACGCAAGCTGGCAGTGACTCTGTACACGCGACAAGCTGGCAGTGACTGTACACGTGACAAGCTGGCAGTGACTGTTCACGTGACAATGGTAAGTGCATACAAATATGCATGCAGAGATAGGGTGGCAAAGAGATACTGTGGCATGGGCACGTGCGTGCACACACACACACACATTCACACAACGTACCACAAGACCCTGCTACGCAAGTGAACGCAAATGCGCCCAAACAGCACGTGCACGCATGCACGCAACGTGGCACCAGAAGGCCATGGCAAGGTAAAGCTACACCCTGCTAGCCATGCCGTAGCATTTAAAGCTCACAGGTAACAAAATGATGGGCAGGCAGTGAGACAGAAGCAGCCGGACCGACGGAGGGCATTCAGGCAGGGTCTTGCTGCTGCCTCCCACCTTGGAGTTGATGCACGCGCCAGCGTACAGGATGGCCGCAGCTATGGACAGGGGGCTGCGATTGTCCCAAGGCAGAAGCTTTGAGGCCTCCGTCTCATCCTGCGTCAGCAAACGGCCAGCAGATGCACGTGGGTGAGTGAGGGCAGATGCACGTGGGTGAGTGAGGGCAGGCGCACATGGACATATGGGGGACAGGTGCCCGAGTTGCGCCAGCAGCCTTCACGCTGCTTGCGCAGCATTGCAATGGATGAGTTTCTCTACAGGAGCGCCAGCGGCACTCGGGCACACACACGCACACACACACTCTCGCACTCTATGGAAACATTGCAAATGTGGCCACCGACATGCAACAGCGGTAGTATACGCAGCATTGCATGAGCGGCGGGCATTGAATCTGCTTGGTGTTTGGCGACCAAGCTGCACGAGCGGTACCCGTGCCGCATGAACAGGGTGTGCTATGCCTGCAGGTAAACGAGTAGGAGAGGGGCATCCACACAGCTACCCGTGCTGCATGAGAAGGATCACTGTTGTCAGCAGATGAATGGGCAGGAGAGGGTCCACGCAAGCTTTAGTGCTGCACGAGCAGAATTCACTGTTATCAGCAGATGAACGAGTAGGAGAGGGGCATCCATGCAAGCACCAGCGCTGCACGAGCAGGATTTACTGTTGTCAGCAGGATGAGCGGGCAGGAGAGGGGCATCCATGCAGCAACCTGTGCTGCATGAGCAGGACTTGCCATGTCGACAGATGAACGGGCAGGAGAGGGGTATCCACGCATCGTCTTTTGCAGACCTCTATGGTAATATTGGTGCTGCCATGCCAGTGAACGTGTTTGCATGTTCAGAATGAGGCCCTTGGATGCAGATGCAGACGTGAGCGCATGCATGTATGGCCACAACCAGGGGCAGGCTGTCATGCCAAACCACCATCATTGTTGAATAGGTGTGTCAGATCCACAACCCATGTACAACAAATGCACAATTATGCACGATTTGTCGTGACACAACAGTGGCTGTACAAATTTGCCTCACCTTTGGCTTGGCTGCCAAGGCCATAGCTTGGCATGCTTTCTGGGTCTGGAAGTCCAGTCTGAGCTCTGCACCACACATACAAGCAGGGCGGTCCGTGGGATGCGATGGTTTTGGCACATGCGAACAGGCACATGCACACATACAAGCGGGGTTAGCGCGTACAACTCATGCGGGTCTGTGGGATGCGATGTTTTGAGCACATGCGAACAGGCACATGCACACATGCTCAAGGATCGAGGACCTATAGGAATAAAAGGAGGTCTCAAGTCTGAGGACTCTCATGGGGTAAGTGTGGGAGGAGGTGCGCCATGTCCGCAAAGGTCCCAAAATTACAGGTCTGGTTGCGGTGCCTGCAAAAATGACGGCTGAGAGAAGAAAGCATGCATGCACATATGCACAACGCGCACACACGCATGCACCTATGCGTGCATTTTTGAACAAAGGTGCTGCACATGTGCAAAGCAAGGTGCATGTGATGGTCTTATACCTGTGGGCTGACCCGCAGCAGCCCTCATTGCTAGACGCATTGCAATGGCATAAGTGTGTATATTTGTGTTTATATGTCTGTGTGTGTGCGTGCTCGCCTGCTAGGCACGGGCTCTATGCAGCGCGCATTGCAAGAGGACCATGTGCATGGCAAGCCTCCACACACACAGGGGCACGTGTGTACGCGCCCGCGGGGCATGGGCCCCATGCCGGATACAATTTGCAATGAGGGGCCATTTGGACTGGACGCAAGCAGACCCACATGAGCCAACACTGTACACCGAATGGTGCCCCTAAGCCTCGGACGCAAGAAGCATCCCATGCAATGAGTCTTTGATTACGCACCTGCAGAGAAGCGCTTGATGAAGTCTGCGGGGTGGCGCATCAGGGGCGCCAGCTCGGCGAGGCTGGTGCTGGCATCGGCCCTGTGCACACAGGCAACAAATGTCACATGTGACATGTGCACCTTGGGCATGCCACAACTGGCACGAGCTGCTGCTAACAAGTCATAAGTTCAGATGCCTCCACAACTGGCACCCTAGGCCTGGCCATATGCACCAGAGTGTCAACATAGGACAGCCATGCTGTTTTTCCTAACCAAAAGACCTTTCTCTTGGTTGAAAGGTCCACTACTTAGAAAAGTAGTCCTAACCAAAAGACCTTTCTCTTGGTTGAAAGGTCCACTTCTTAGAAAAGTAGTGGACCAATTCAAGAGAAAGGTCTTATGGTTAGGAAAAACAGCATGGCAGTGGACCGAGCTAGCCACGTGCTTCAGCACAGCATGCAAACCATCCAAAATCTGTAAGTCCATTCAGAGGTGGGAATCAGGAAATTAAATCAAAAAGCTCCTGCCATGTTGACCAGTAGATTAGGAAGTGTGGAGGCATCCAAATACCAAGCACCTGCCATGTTCCCGGAAGACCCTTCGATAGAGGGTACACATATGCATGCTGCTGTTAAAAGGAGATGCTCTGAGATTACAGCTGCCTGGCTCCCTTTCAAGCAACTGCCTAGCTGTGTTGTCCCTCTCACTGCAGCGCCACCCATACAAACCCTCCTGTGCCCAAAAGCAAATGAGGCTGCTGCTTCCTGACACAGGCTTTGACCCCGCCAGCCCACGCTGCCGCCGACTTGGTACGGCAGCCTCCTCGAGCAACTACATGACCCCCCCGAAGCAAAATCACGTGACTTCCTGGCCTGCAGCGCTGGCTGCCACTCACTTGGTACTGGCACTCACTTGGTACTGCCACTCACTTGGTACTGGCTGCCACTCACTTGGTACTGCCACTCACTTGGTACTGGCTGCCACTCACTTGGTACTGGTCACTGCCACTCACTTGGTACTGGCGGTCTCCTTGAGCAGCCGCATGACATCCTGGAAGCAGCGCCCTATGTCCTTCTTTGACACCTGCACAGGCCAGACATGGCGTACCTGCTCAACGAAGTGCTAGGACATGCCAGAAAGGGTGTGCAAAAGCTTTTGCAGCAGAGGCTCTTTTTGCCACATTGTGGGCGCCAGCGGACACCGACTTGATGCCTTGTGGAATAGTATATAGGCCCGATTGCAGACGGTTGGCAGGTGCGCATGAGCTCACACAAAAACGCACACGCACACGCACATGCATGCACGCACGCACACTCACGCACGCGCGCACACACACGCACGCACACACACATGCACGCACACACACGCACACACACATGCACGCGCACACACACACACACACGTGCTCCCATGACCTGGGAGAGGCCTGAGCAGGAGCGTGCTGTGCACGCTTGCATTCGGATGTGGGATTTTGAATCCACATTGATGTGTGGAAGGATTGACCACACACCCAACAAGCAGCCTGGCATCATTGCATGGAAGTAGGATTGTGCTTGCATGGCACAAAGGTCGCATCGTCGTGCAAGCGCTTGACCTTTGCGCTGCACACACTCCCCTCAGCACACCCGCTTCTTTGCAGCGATGGTGTGACCGCACCATTTGTACTTACATCCACCTGCCTTGACGCACGCAATGGCCAGCGCAACAGTTGCGGGCAGGTGCAATTGCCCTGCTCCCGCGCTTGCATTCTTGCTTTTCCACAGACCCCCGGCCAGCCGAGGCTAGTTCGCACCGCCACAAAATCAGCATTGCCGCAAAAATGGTGTTATTGCGCCTCCTATTTGCCCCCGCTCGGTCACTGCACCGTTTATCGGTAGTCTCTCCCAACACTAGCAAACACCTCTGTGCTAGCAGTGCTCAGCTCAGCTCAACCGCCCCAGCCAATCAACTCAACAGGCTTTTTCAAGTTGGTGTCCGCCAGCGCATGCCAGCAGCCATGAACATGGACTACTATCTCATTATTTCCAGGCTGCAGGCCTCCAGTCCGCAAAGTCGCGCAGAGCCATGAGTCAAACTATAAACTCTCCAGGCAGGCTGCAGGACTGCTTGCCTGCAGCTCCAGCGTCTCTCACTCAGCAGCAGCAGCAGCAGCTAAAAAAGATGCACAACTGTACGACATTGCAAGGTGTGGTAGCAGCTGCTGCTAAGGCTGCACCCATACAAGCAGGGCAGCGCCAGCCACAGCCTATTACAAGGGTTACTGCCGTCAGGCGACAGCGTCGCTAGAAGCAGTAAGCAAGACAGTACCACGGCCACGCGAGCATGGTGACACAGGGAAGTGCCCATCATAGAGGTTGCCAGAGCCAACACGGCTGGGCTCAGTGCGCTGCTGCCTGTCAGCTCCCTGCAACGTCAGTGGCGGTCCCAGCCCCTGTGATGCGCTCTTGCCCTTTTGCATTCATGCAGTGGTGCCCCTCTCATTGCCACAAAGATACTGCAGAGGGCGGCAAGTTGTCGGCACACAGAGAGCGCGTGCACCTCTGGCGCCACAGCCGAGCTTGGCGCTGCTGGAGCTTGGGCATATTTTGCGGCACGCACCACACCCACCACGGCATGATCCACCACTGCCGCCACCCACCACGGCATGATCCACCACGGCTGCCACCCACCACTGCATGGTCCACCAGTGCCGCCACCCACCACGGCATGATCCACCATTGCCGCCACCCACCACTGCATGATCCACCACTGCCGCCACCCACCACTGCATGATCCACCACGGCACCACGGCATGATCAACTACTGCCGAAACGCACCACGGCATGATCCACTGAGGCCCACCTCTGTCGCCATGACCAGGGCACGCAGCGCGCCATGATCAGGGGTGCGAGTTTGTGGCCCTTCGCACAGCTCACAGCAGAACTGCACATGAACTGCACACAGGCTCACCTCTGCGGGCATGACTGCTGTGATCTCTTTAAAAGAGCGGGGCACGTTGTTCTGGCGGCAGGCCAGGTATAGGCAAGCGGCAGCGATTGGCTGCGGGGCAAAAGATGGGAGGGTGTGCCTGGCAGGGTGACGTGAGATGTTAAGCTCCGCATGCACACTTTGCCAGCACAATGGGGGTTGTGCACATGGGGAAAGTGGCATGTACCATGCCAGGCAAAATAATAATGCTGTAGAAAAGCATGCGGATGGTCAGGGCAGGCATTTGGGTCCTTGGTGTCAAAGCATCACGCTGCCCTTACTGCCAGGCGCACTGGATGAGCTTGTAGATAATGAGCACTCATGATGTGAGCTTTTCGACTGGTCGACTGGTTGGCAGGAAAACATTGCCCCCATGCTTGCCACAGGAGTGTCATGAGGTGAAAGCTATAGCATAACAGACAGGCCCGACATCAGGCTCTGCCCTTCCAACCTCCCCCTTCCTGCTCCAAATGCGTGCACTTTTTGCGCACGTCTACCACGACACCCTGCTCTTCCAACCTCCCCCAGCCTTGTCCAAATGCAAGCACTTGATGCGCATGCCTACCATGACGCCCCGCCCTTTCAGCTTCCCGCTCTCTGCAGCCATTTTGTAGATCTGGCAGCCAGAGTCCTTCACGGCAGGGTTCGACTGCAAGGAGACAGAGCACAAGGAGGTGGCAGCAAGCGCTTGAAGAGGGGCTTGACAGGAAGGCAAACAGGTCCCTCCAGCACGGCAGAGCGCTGGCAGGCATCAAGTCCATTTCAGGCACCCATCACATGCCTGGAACATGCAGGCATGACATTGTTCCTGGTGCAGGCAATGCCACTTCAGCAAATCCCAGCACAATCCCTCATGCCTCCCCAGCATCAAAATCAGCATCAGCATCAACCCTTCATGCCATATCAGCATCAGCATCAACATCAACCCTTCATGCCAATGCAGCATTGCAGCAGCTCAACCCTTTTGGCGGTCCGCGATCCATAATATCTCTCACTGGACATGACCCTCACGCTCGCCATATCCAAGCTATCCAGGGGAAAGCTGCCAGGAATCAGGCGCGTGCCTTGACTGCACCATGACATGCACTTGTGCACTGCAGCACCTACAGGTGGGAGTATGATCTGGATGTCTTACACCGCACGCAGGTGGGAGTGTGACCTGGATGTCTTACACCGCACGCAGGTGGGAGTGATCTGGATGTCTTACACCGCACGCAGCTGCAAGTGCTCCTGGAGTGGCTCTTGTTGTGGGAGCATCATGAGGGTGTGAGTCTTATGAGCCTTACCACTCCCATCATCTCACAGATCTCGCCCACTTTCTTGAAGGCAGCAATGAGAGCTTGGTCTGGGTTGTTGCTGCGCAAAGGGTATGCAATGAGGTCATGAGGAACAACATATCAATGAGACTGGCAGACAGGTCACACACACACACACACACAGAGAGAGAGAGAGAGAGAGAGAGAGAGAGAGAGAGGGAGA
>LKMJ01005314.1_pt1 | contig 12150 bp, 9 predicted proteins | sample 643391 | NCBI WGS metagenome assembly LKMJ01 (sample SAMN04112250, study PRJNA286221) | soda lake metagenome | biome: soda lake; feature: Kulunda Steppe; material: water; isolation source: sample PL-Br10 brine of Picturesque Lake | place: Russia: Kulunda steppe | collected 2010-07
CCACGAAATCCGACACCCTGATTCGAGGCCCTTTTCTCATTTGTCGTTTCTTCGAGATGTAACGACCGCATTCGAGAACAGTGACCCGGACGTTGTACTCCAGAGCGGGGCACAGGCAAGCACCTACGTACTCCGTCTGTTGTCTGGGTTTCGTGGCGTCCCGTTCGTCTTTCACTGGGCAACCGATGCCGACCTCAGCGGCGATGTCGTTCCTCCCAGAGGCGTGGGTCCAGCACTGTATCGGGCCTGTCGACGGCGGGCTGACCTGAATATCGTCCAAACAACAAAGCAGGCCGAACTGATCGACGAGCCGTCGATCGTCGTTCCGAACATACTCGATACTCGGGTCGAGTGGAAAGAAGCCTCGGGAGAATCTGTTCTGTGGCTTGCGACAATCGAACCGGCCAAGTTCCCCGAACGGTTCGTCGAGCTGGCGAGAACACTCCCACACAGAGAGTTTCGGATGGCTGGCAGAGTAAAAGGCCCCGAGGCGTTTCAAACCACCATTCGAAGGCAGATCGAAGCAACCGACAACATTACTCATGTCGGACAAATCCCGCGTGAAGAGATTCCAACCTATCTCTCAGAGGGCCGTTGTCTGGTGAATACGAGCGATTACGAGGGCTTTTCTAATACCTATCTGGAGGCAGCCTGCTCGAAGCTACCAGTCGTCTCGTTGTTCCACGACCCGAATGATATGCTCGAAAAGCAGCATGCAGGAATCATCGTCGACAACTCACCTGCAGATCTATCAACCGCCGTCGAAACGATGTTTGATGACTCGATGTGGAATCAGTACCGGAGCGGGTGCGAACAGATTGTACGTGAGCATCAACCGGAACCAATCGTTCGGTCGTTTAGTGAGGCACTCAAAGAACTCACACTGCAAACCGCTCAGGAATAACGAGTCGACCGCTCTCGTAATCGATGTCGGTTCTTAGGGTTGTAGCCGAATACTGTACCCGAACGGATCGCTGTGTGACTGTTACTGATTGACTACTAATATATCTGGCATACTAATTGATCAGACGCATATATGGAACCCAAATCATTGAGTTTTGCATACTCATACGGCTGTAAGAATGCTGGTGATTTTGCGATTAACGAAGGTTCTCTGTCACTGATAGAACGTGCTGTTCCGGATGCAGACGTGAAAACGATCTCCCGATTCGAAGAGAACTCCGAAGAGTTTGCCAAAATGGCCGAAAAGCTCGAATCGCTCACAAATGAAGCCGAACTGTTCGGTGGACCAATCACATACGACCCAACCTCTCAGTCTCGTCCAGCTCAGCTGTTGTCGCTTCTACAGAATGGCATACAGTATGGGTTCGATATCGCAACACTGCGTGAAGATTCTCAGTTCCATTCAAAGCTCTTCGAGCAGATTACTACCTCTAATGGACTACTGTTCAACGGTGGAAACGCGATTCACTACTCACCGAGTCATCAAAGTATCGCCTACTTGTTGGCGGTGTTGTATCCGATTCAGGTTGCCCGACGAAACAATATCCCCTATGCGATTTTACCCCAAACGATATTTGGATTGGAGGGAATCAGCAAACGGCTCGTTGTTCCGCTTTTGGATGATGCGGAGTTCGTCATGACTCGGGATGCAGAGACGTTCCGGTATCTGTCCAGCTTTGGGCTATCAACACAGCTCATCAACGCTGTCGACACTGCATTTTTAAATGGAACGCCCTCGACAACGACCAGTTCAGGTGATCAAAAAGAGATTGCAGTTGTTCCACGGTTTTCAACACTGGGAGATACTGGAAAACTCGATGAAACTGCCAGCAGCATGGAGCGTACCTTCATAGAGTATCTTCGGTCACTTGTTTCGGCCGGCCATGCGGTGACACTCACAATACAAACTGAAATCGACAACGAGTGGGTAACACAGAACCGTACGCAACTGGAATCGATTGGTGTAGAGTTCTATTCGAGTTTTGATCCACAGGACCTGCGAAACCACTACGCCGAGATGGATCTGCTCGTAACTATGCGTCTCCATGCGGGTATCTTCGGACTCTCTATGGGAACGCCCACAATCGGTGTGTACAGAACCGAGTGGGGCCCCAAAATGAAAGGTACCTTTGAGACGCTCGATATTGGAGAGTATGCAGTTCCGTGGGAAGAGGCGACACGAGATGCGCTTTTGTCGGTTACAGAAGAGACACTGGCGAACGGAGCGGCGCTTTCAGAACACATCGTCTCCAGTGTGACGATGCGAAACGAACAGATGATAAGCGATGTTGCAACTGCCTTCCGGACTGCGGATGGCTTTAGCGACAAACGTTCGTCCACACAACCAGCAAGCCAACTTCCGAGTGCTCGTTAGACGCGAGAGTGGGGTCGTTCGAGCTTTTGTGCGTTCGTGTCTGAAGCACTGATTTCCCATCCTGATTCGGCAAAATATGTTAGTATCATCTCCGTCACCTCTTCAACACTGTATCTCTTGGCTGTTTCGTACGCGTTTTGCTGCATCTCTTTGCGTTCTGCTGGGTGTTGGGCCAGCCACTGGATGTGTTTTGCGAGTTCATCCACATTCTGTGGTTCGTACAGCCGACCGTCGACTCCATCAGTGATCATCTCTCCGTTGTAATTCCAGTCAGTCGCGACAATCGGACAACCGGCGGCGAATGCCTCGATGAGCGCTCCTGGTATTCCCTCTCCATCGTAGAACGATGGGAACACAAATGAGTCGTAGTTCTGTAATGTTTGAATAACCGCTCCGTCCGGTATTTTCCCCTCGAACGTTGCTCCTGAGATGTTCCGGCACTTGTTACGGAAGTGGTCTTCGTATGGATCATCGGGGAGGAAGTGACCGTAAACATCTAGGCTCACATCAATCCCACTCGTTTTGGTTTGCTCGAATGCATCGAGGAGATCGTCGAGTCCTTTCGACTCTTTAATTCGGCCCACATACACTAACTCGAGTGTTTGTGAGTTGCCTGTGTGTCGCTCTGAGCCTACAGGAGTGGAATCTGGAAGTGGTCGCAGGTTCGGTACAGTCCGAATGTGGGTTTTGTCACCGAATATCTCCTGGAGATCTGTTGTCAATTCATCCGCTTCCGGATAAATCCCGTTAAACAACGAAAACGTTCGGATATAGAACTCTCGCACGTAGCTTGGAAGCGCGTTGAGTTCGTTCGCAAACTCTCCGCCTGCTGGAAACAGTGCACCGCAGACATCCGGAGACTGTAGCTTCGTTGCGAGCACAGGTGCAATGAACAGCCGCACTTTCGTCGACGCACTCAGTATGTAGGCGTCGTACGTCATCGTTTTCTGTAGAATACGCACAATCGTTTTCGGACTCGTCTCGAGGGTGTTGATCCAACAAATTTCGAATCCTCTGTCGCTTAGCCCCTCACGCAGATACCTATTTTTCAACCCCGGGCCAGTAATTGGGGGTGAATGTGGCCCAATTGCAAGCACTTTGGTACTCATACAGTGTCTCCTCCAAAGACGAACGGAAGCAACTGCGTTGGATCAACATCGCTCGATGAAGTTGGTTCGATTGTACCAACAGATCTCGTTCGTCGTGCAGTCGACTCTCTTCTATGGGACGGGCTGAACATAAATACGATATTATACGTTGCTACCTTTGTTATGACCTTACTCTACCAATCAACCTGAGAAAGTAAGAAGTAACTACTCCAAGCGTCCTCGTGATGGTGGTCGTTCGTTGAATCGCGTCAGAGCATTCGGAGTCGAGTTTGCAGAACGTCTGTTCCGACTGTTCGTACATACAACCGTATCAAATAACAAGTAAACTATGTTATTATACTACTATACAGTTGTATAATATAACTTAAACAGTGTATATTTTGCTAGAAAACATAAAAATGGTAAAAATCGTTAATTAATTGAATCCTAACAGTACGTTCGTACATGCGTTATAAACGTAGTCGAAACGAGAGTTCGGGTCCCACTTTTGCTAACAAAAGTAGTACTGAATTAACCCATCTCTCGAGATATTCGACACGGCCGAAAGCTGGTGCCGATTCAGAAAATTCTGCACTTCTAGCGAGCTTGACTGTTCATACCAGTGAAACACATGACGTACAGATCACCGAAGCCCGAGACAGTAGTGGTCGGTATACACTGACTGTCATGGATGGTGCAGAACCGGGCGACGCTGAAGACGACTACGGCCTACGAGGATACGGTCGCATCTCTGCATAGGAAAAATACATGAGCAATAATAGATACACAACACCAGAAAAAAGCACAATAGACTGGCACATTCCACTGAATAAAAACTTCGAACAGCTCGATCGGGACGTCGAATTTCGTGATGTCGAAGCGACCCTCGGAGAGTATCGGGCGGTCGACGGTGCGAAGTTCTTTGCGACCGATACCGGGGCAGTACACGTTGCTGACGGAGATTCTTGGAAACTTGTTGGCTACGTATCGCGTGCAGTCAGCGGGAACATCGGACACTTCGTGAATTATGCCGACGGACTTGAAAACGAGCCAGTTAATACGTTCTTACTCGATTCAGCGGAAAGACTTGAAGTCACTCGTCTCTCGTTTCCAATAAAAGGAGCTGAGAACGATTCGACAGTGCCTGAAGCAGTGCTTCGTGTGTACGAAGGTGAGGATCTCATCGTCGAGATTGAGGGAAATAGCTTCAAATCAGCAACGGCCGACTCTACTCGGTGGGTGGCAACGGGTTCGGCAGTTACAGTAACCGTTACAAACAGTACTGGTGACCCGATTGCTGCCATTCCAAAAGTCTGGGCAAACATACGGGGCGATGCTGTATGACCACACTCGATGTCCAAGAATACGGTGCTCTCGGAGACGGACGGTCGGATGATACCGATTCGATACAGCAAGCCCTCGACGACGCTGAAACTGGAGATATCGTTCTAATCCCGGAAACCAGTGAGTATTATCTCGTCACTGCTTCAAACCGTGCTGCGGTCGATTTTACCGACGTTGCAGACGGAGTCACAATTAGTGGCGAAGGCCCGGGCTCGACGCTCCGGATGGGGAATACCAGCGATCGGAGGAACCAATGGGTTCTCGGCGCGGAAGGAGACCAGGGGCCGATTTCAGGAGTGACAATTAAAAAACTCACTCTCGATGGAAACCGCGATCAGAATGGAAGTACGTCCACTTCTGGGTTTAGACTGTATCCGGGTGGGGGTGGGCATGATATCCGGATAGAAGACGTCATCTTCGAAAACTGTGCAGGAACGGGATTCAGCAATCGTGGTTCCGGTTCGGTAACACTTCGTCGAGTAACGTCCCGAAACAACGGCCGACATGGGTTCGCGTTTGCTGGTAGTGATGAGCAGTTGGATACCGATGCACGGTCTGTCAAATCAATCAACAACGACGGGACTGGTATTGATTTCCACAGCGGAAACCATCTCGTTGAGGACGTCTACTGTGACAACAATCGGAGCGGGACGAAACTGGGGGCCAGCGCCGGCGCTGCCGACAGTGTTGTTCTCCGCAACGCAAACCTCCGCAACGCCCGCGAAAACGCCGGGTTCCGCGAGACGATGCCGTCTGATGCGGACACCGACGTCACTCTCGATTACGTCCAAGTTGTCTCCGCAGCCAGTGAGGCATTCAGATTCACTGGCGATCGCGTCGACTACAAGATTGGCGAGATTCTCGCTCACGACAGCGGCCATAGCAACTACCAGATCCGAATCGACGGCGCATCAGTCGACGCCGACGTGATTCGCTCGCAACACGGCTCCAATACTGGCTTGTTCAACTATTCGGATCGCTCGAGCAGCGTCTCGCAGTACTACCACTACAGAAACGACAAGGCACTTCGAGACAGCAAAAATACGCTCAGTGTCGGCACGCAAACCGAACGCGAATCGGAGTTCCTCGATGTCCCTGATGAAGACGATGTTGGTGCATTCACTCGTGCCACCAGCGAACCTGAAAAAGAAACGGAAGCGACATATCAAACGAACTTTTCGGCATATCAGATCGGTTCAACACCATCTGACTGGACTCCGAGATACTCTTCCAGCGATGATGATTGGACAGTTGCCGCCGAAATCACCCCGATAGGAAGTACTGTACTGCGATTCGAATCCGACGAAAGTACTCGTCACGCGCTGTCGTATGATCCCGCGGGCTCCGTTGCTGACGGAGAGATACTTGCTTTGTTCCGTGTTGCTGATCTCTCGCAGGGACCAACCGCCGGCGGCCGACTGATTCTTCGAGGTTCAGGGAGCGCGGGGGCCGAAAGTTCGTACTTTTTCAACATCCGAGATGAACAGTTCGGACTCTGGAAATACGTCGACAGTGGATCTGACCGGTTATTCGAATGGGGCGAACCGGCCGAAGATCGGTGGTACTTTGCTCGAGTTCGAGCAGCCGGTAATCAACTGCGTGCACGGGTCTGGCCCAGTGACACAGCCGAACCTGAACTGTGGGATGCAGAGGTCGAAGATACAGACCTCTCGACTGGATGGGTTGGCGTCGGGTCGTTCAGTGAGTTTGCTGACGATTGGGGGTACGTCTCAGTCGGTGTTGGCGGGGCAACAGCCCCAAAGCCAGGTCGGACACCAGGACAATACACCCCCAGCGCAGTCATACAGACACTAGATGGGGTTGTTGAGACGAAGTAGCATAGAATATACTGTGTTTTATTTTATGAGGTGTTTAGTCTGCTTAATATGCTGTCAGAAGCAACGAACGCGCCAACTGAATCTCGTTCTGGAGTATTAAATACATTTTTTCCAGGATCTTCGTTTATTATCTGGTTATAATTTAGTTCTCCTGTTTCGACGATTGACGGTTCAGTATCGTTTTCAAAGTGCTCATATGTGTCAACAAAAACGCTAGCATTGTTATTGACATAGACACCCGCACCATCGTTTGTTCCGACAACAACGAGATGATTCTCGTTCTCATCTACCGTGTTGACATTGTCAGTGAATTCGACTCCTGCCGGGAAATGTGTAAGTGCTGTTTGGCGGACTTCAACGTTTTGTAACTCATACTGAATCGCTGTATCCTGGCCCGCTATTCTCATTCCGACTTCGTCTGCCTCATCAATGAATACGTTGTTAAAGATGATCTCTTGTGTTTCTGGCAGTTCTTCATCTCCGTTTGAATGGTTAGACCGCCAACCACTGTTCCGGTCGTTCACTGAGTGATGGTTACGCACGACCAGCCGTTCGGCGTAGTGTTTCCATTTGTTTCCTGAACGGTTGTTTTCCGTATAGACATCTTCCAAGAGAGCGGTTCCTCGACGATGGTTGATTCCTGTTCCATCACAGTCGACTGCTTTGATCGACTGTCCAGTGAATCCTGGATCTCGCGTTGTATCTCTCGGTACTATACTAAACCCATGTCGTCCGGCCCGCAGTGAAGTGGTATTACGACAGGTAACACCGGTCTCTTCGAACCGAAACGCGCTCGATGAGCAGTCTCGAACAAGACAGTTTTCAAAAACGAGATCATGCCCTCCACCTGCATCCCCACGTCGCAACAGAATACCGCTGAGCGCGCTCTCTCCGTCGAGTCCAGCAGGATCATCTTCTGGTGGCCGGCTCCCATCTATCGTCAGGTTTCGAAACGTAAGCCCGGTAAATTCCTGTTCTGCGTTGAGTCTCACAACCCAGTTTTGGGCTGTCGGGTCGTATGATCCTGGCTCTACTTTGAGCGTCTGTGCTCCTTCTGCGGGCGTTTCACCTGCGATGATAATGTCGTCAAGATCGGTTTCGTCCCCCAGTCTAATTGCTGTTTCGTGTCCCTCGCCATCAAATGAAATAAGATATGGATCCTCTGATTCAGGAATATGGACCGTTTCTTTTGGATCTGCAGCTCTAATAGCGGCAGTAATCGCTTCTGAATCGTCAGTTTCACCGTCGCCTACAGCACCAAAGTCACGAATATCAATAATCTCGCGGTCACTACGGGTAAAAAAATAGCCACCAATTCCGACAGACGTAATCCCAGCAGTAGCGGCCAGTACGTTTCGTCGTGAAGGCATTACCAGTAATAATAGCGATTATATCTATAATAATGCGCTTCCTAACAGTGCTACAGCAGCAAGAACCAGGCTTGTGCAGTGAATAGTTCGTTAGAACTCTTCGAACCGTTGTTCTTCGCGGGCAGTAACATGATATGATTTGAACTCTCCGTTGTCATAGAGACGTGAGACTGAGTGATCATTCTCAAGTTGTTCAAAATCTTCTGGTATGTATCGCCAGTGTTGTCGGTATTCAGGGAATCGTTCCGGATACGAAACCATTCCCAACTGGCTGATAATCAGGTACCTGTCTTGATCATAACTTTCTCCAAGCGTCTCGTTTTCCTCGTAGCCCAAACGTCTCGGGGGAGCAGTACTCTCTGAACGAATCGTCGCTGACGTATTTGTGGTTCCGTAATGAAGATTATCAAACCGGAACTGACGAAGCCCAATTTCATCGATTAACAACTCCTCGTTGCGATTTTCGAACAGCCACTCGGTCCCGTCGATCTCGGCTGCAGTAACCTGATGATTCGTTTCCGACGCATTTGGTGTTGGATACATCGTAAAGACTGACAGTATGACTAACGCGAGGAGTGCGATACCGACAGAAACCGACACGACCGTCTGACGTGATGTTTCATCCACCGCATCCCAGACATGGTAGAACAATGATCCTGCAAGTATCACTGCAAAGATGCTCCCGAAGAACAGGGGTCGCTCGAATCCGACGATAAGATCTGTTATAAGAAAGAACGCTCCTAACCCAGAAAAAAGTAAATACGATCCAATAAAAAACAACGAAAAGAGAGTGAGCTTGCGCTGTGTTTGGAACCATTGGTACACTGCGAGGATCATAAATCCACCCGCGAGCGTCAATAATACTGCTTCAAGACCGTATCTGTGGAGGGCAATCTGTATCAAATCGGTTATCGCAGGCGAATAGCTATCAACTGTCTCAGTGTACCCTCCCAGATCAGACTCATCACCTGCTGATCCAAACACTGATTCAACTACGAACTCGAAGCGCCGAATGACACCTAAGAAATTCAAATACCAAGCCGCGAAGGTCACAGTCAGTAGTGATGTAACTGTCGTTGGGCCAGCCCATTTGTTTCCGAAGGGGTCTATCTGTTCGATTCCTCTATAAATGGCAAATGATAGTAGCAAGAAGACGGCCGTCAACGGGTGATAAATAACAACTCCGATAACCGAAACAATTAGTGCTACCCGGATTGGAACGGCATTCGTCCGCTGTTCTTTGATAAACAAATATAGTACAAACGGAACAAAAAGCACAGACAGTTCAAATGGTGCGACATTTATGTGAGAGCTCTTGCCAATGAGAATGGTCGCAAATGGAAGCACAGACAGGACGGTAGATCGGGTTTCGAATGAGTACACTATTATATAAAATAATCCACCCAAAAACACATATGAAAATACAGGCGAGAGAAAGTTGATCAGTCCAGTCGACTCCAACCCTGTTGCATGCGATAGAACGTGCGTGAGAATGTGTGTAAGCGGGTACATGTTTTCGCCAGGGCCCACGGTCGTAAGATCCTGGATGAACCCAAGGTGAGTGAGTGTGTCTGCTCGTCCATATACTGGATAGCCACGAATATACGGCAAAAATAATATCACTGCGTTAGCAACAAAAATGAGTGCAAGGCCGAAATACCAGAACTGACCGTCAGCATCTTTTTGTAATGCAGTTTGTATGATAATAACCTGTCCAATAAAGATAGTACCAATGAGAGCAGCCCAAAAGTACCACGCATATGATTGATATATTGATATTTCATACCCCTCTGCTGGCGGTATCAAATGCAGTTTTACTGCAACCCCCGAAAGTAGGAGTAGTCCAACGAGTCCAAGTAGCTTGGTTCTGGTTACGAGTTGTATGATTGTCATGCTGTATCTCAATTGTGCCCTCTGGACGTCTCTACACCATCTATAGTCCGCTATGATCGTGAGATCTGTGGTGCAATGCGCGAGTTACTGTAGCCAACAGACACAATTAGTAACCAACAGACTTACGACAAATGCTGTGCACAGTACGAGCTACTATTGATGCAAATCTCTAAACACGTATTATAAACGAAGACTATGTATCGGTAGTGATTATGTATTACTATCAGTATTAGTTTGTTTGTTGGTAGCGATTGTATACTTATACAGGCGCCAATCAAAACCCAGCTAATGACTCGTATTTGGTCTACTGCATCCAACCTCTGTCACAAACCCAAAAAACTACCAGAGGTAGTTTGGGTGCTGGCTGGCTGGATAGTGTTGTCAGCAGCTACTCTCTCTGTGCTTGGATTGCTCACGTTCGAAAACTATTATCTCGTGCTGTATATTGGAACTCTCTCAGTAATGCAGGTGTATGCTCCGGTCGACTCACACCCAATCTGGTGGACTGTTCTCAGGTGGATTGCTGCCGGTGGATTTATTGTATTCATGCTGATTATGTACTGGCGGATTGTAGCTGTCATCTAGCAGAACTCAGACAAGAGCGGCAAGCGCTTGATTTTCGCGACCAAACGGACGGAGTTATTACACTTCGCTCGCACGCGCCTATTGTTCTCTTTTGGACACAACAAACGCATACTGACGAGCATGGCTGGGGTAAATAAATAGACCGTACCAGTTAGTTCAACAAACAAGGCGAAGCAGTAGATTGAGGTAGTTCACGTGCAGCCGAATTACTCACAAGGTCTGATTTTTACAAACTGGTTTCCGAAGCGTTGGGGTCGTCGACCCAGACGTACAGAGATCGATACGCATTTTCAGTCGAGGGGTTCTCAGGCGGTGACTCAATGTAGAGCAAGATCGCTAGTCGAACCCGTTGTCCGGATAGTGTCGGCTCGACGGTTGGTGTTTCTTCCCAAGACTCACCGTGTTCAAGTGTCTGCGTGAACCGGTGGGCCTCTTGGCGTTCGACAACTGTCTCTCTGTCGTCACCCTCGCCAAATCGCTGAAATTCAACCACAGTAGTGTACTGTTCTGTGTCGTGTTCTTGATTCACGACCTCGATACGAATATCAGAGTCCACTCCGCTCGGTAGCTCGTCGAGGCTACTGTTTTCTAGCTGGCTATCCGGTTGGACAGACAACTCTGTGTACGTTTCTCCTGTACCTGGTGCAACAACTGCGGCACCGATTCCAACTGTCACCCCCAGAAGACCAACTAACAAAACAACATTCAATACGAGTTCCCATCTCGTATCAGCCCCGCCCAGCCATGCTCGCACGCGTTCGTATGTCTCACCGACTGGGAGATAGAACTGCTGGGATACCGGCAGCTGTAATCGGCGAACAGTCGCAATCGCAGTGAATATCAGTGTTACCAATCCAATCGAACCTAACAGCGGTACGGGATTGAGACCCCACATAGAGTAGCTTACGAGCAACCCAACCGCCGGGACCAACACAAGGCTCAACCCAACAGATAACAAGAGGCGTTCGACAAACGATATGGTAGCTTGTCTGGAGCTATTCTGTGTAGCAGCACTGTTTGACCACGGAACAAGCGATGCGACCAGTGCATATCCTGGTGCAAACAATGTAAAAATCAATCCACGTGCCACATGGATCGGGCTCCCATCAGTCCCCGAACTGAGGAGCACCACAAGCAGTGATGCAGTAAGTAGCGTGATTCCAAGGAGGTCGACCGGTATTTTGTTTCTCATTTCTCATTGGACTAACGAGACTGAATTAGAAAAGTAGCCAACAACTACTCGCCGAGTGAGGAACTCGACAGGAGCTGACTGTCCGGGAGCCGATAGCTGTTGTCCGGTAATGACAGTTCTGTTGGAACAGTGCGGTCGGTACGGACCTCCAACTCACCATCTATTTGCTTGACCGTTATCAGCGCGCCTATTGTTGCTGGATTTTGCATGGTTGCAGACAGCTCGATCACAGGACGCTTGATTTCCACACCAAACTTCGGAAAATACCATCCCTCGGTAACCGCGTGTTCAGTGTCCTGGCTCGGATAGAGATAGCCCGTCGACTCGGCGTTCTCGACTGAGAGCTGAATGTGATCGTTGACTGATGGGGTGACTGTTGGATGAAGCGGCAGTCGACTCGTTACAGGCTTGTTGTCATGATCGGTGACTGTATCGTGGATGTACCACCAGTCCTCGCCAGCATACACTGCTCGATGATGCGTGTACGCAGGCCCGAACGGCG
>LKMJ01005316.1_pt1 | contig 12150 bp, 10 predicted proteins | sample 643391 | NCBI WGS metagenome assembly LKMJ01 (sample SAMN04112250, study PRJNA286221) | soda lake metagenome | biome: soda lake; feature: Kulunda Steppe; material: water; isolation source: sample PL-Br10 brine of Picturesque Lake | place: Russia: Kulunda steppe | collected 2010-07
ATCATATTTTTTATTGGCCTGGGTTATACATCAGCCTTCTTTGCAAAATTAATCGGTACCGGAATAAACTGGTATGATGGCAGGCACCTCTGGCTTTGGATCAGCGAGAAAAGTATTGATATACTATCCAGAGAGGGTTTTTACAGCGCCAATTTTTTACAAGAACTCGCTTTGAAAAGTACTGTGGCAGCATCGATAATTTTACTTATTGGCTGGTTTACCGAACTGATAGGTTTTACAATGTGGTGGAAAAAAATCCGGCCGATAACTACCACACTATTGATAGGAATGCACATTGGAATAACTCTTTCAATGAACATCAGGTTCGATGCCTTTGTAATTCAGCTCATTCTTGTGGGTTATCCCTGGTATAAAGTGATTGACCAATACATAAAATCTACTCCGGCATTTATTCATAAATGGATTTAATCATCAGAAGATTATCCAAGTACGCAACTTCAGGTTACATCACCGGGGAAACTTTATTTCCTTTCAAAGAGCGTAAAACCGTTCTGAAAACAAGGTAGATGACAGTTAGCAGAGCAATGAACAGAAATATAGATTCATGAAGGTAGATGTCTGAATCTTGGAGCACAAAATTGAGATCGCTCAGCCACCTGATAACCGTAAAGAATATTAATAGCAGACCTGTAAACATATATACGGATCGATAATGAGATTTTTCTCCGGTCATACCGCTCATTTTTACGTAAACCTGGTGGATACGGTCGTAAATTCTTTTCCAGGGTAAAAACAATGCATATGCCAGGAAATTAGGAAGAAATGCGATGTTCAGCATCATCATGGTTGAAAAGTGGAAAAACACTGCCACGCAGACAAATACTTTAAACCACTTTGCCCGGATTACAGCTATTAAAAATCCGACTTCAAAAAAGATTGTTGCCCAGTCTAAGAACTCCCAAAACAGCACATTTTCAAACTGCACAAAATAGGAAGCAAGAAAAGCATCTCTTTCTCTCACAAAAAACTGGTTGTACAGATGCCCTTGCACAGCCTGTGTGGATGGATCCAGCCACCCGCCAAGAATCTTGGGAAATCCGGCTGTAAACATCATAAAGCCTATAAAAAGTGCCAGCAGTGTTAATGGCCAGCTTTCAACTTTGAGGCCGGTTTTACCCCGAATTGAATCAATAGAATAGCGGGCACCCCAGTTACTGTAAGCCATCACTAACGGAACAAGAGCGATAAGAAGCTCATGATTTACTTTGCCGATGCTAAAAATAAAGCCCTGCAAAACCAAAATAGATAATCCGGCTGTCATGGAAGCCCATTTTGCATAATAGCCTAAAAACACGGCAACCAAAGAGATTATAATCACCGTATGAACGGCCTGAAACAGATAAAGAGGAGGAAATTCGTCCAGAATCATCATGGGACCGGGCGGTGGCTTGTAAAAATCGGCCGGAAGTGATGACAGGTAAGCAAAATGCTGTGCGCCGGAACCGGGTATCAAAAAAAATAAAATAAACAGGGCAGAGAATATGCGGCTCAAAGCCAGCCCTTCCGGTGTTACTTTAAATGTGTTAAAAATCCAGTTATCAAATTTGTTGACCGGTTTCACATCAGGGAAGGTTAAATTCAAAAATCCTTTCGTTGATTCTCTTTGTTGAATCAGGTGATTCTGATGATGAGCTTACCTCAAAAAACTTTTTTACTTCCACAATACGCAAACGTTCTGCTCTATTATTGGTAACAGAGTTTGCATGATCCCTAAGCCATAAAATTGAATCGTCTGAGAATTTTTTTTTCTCTAAATTCTCTCCTCTGAAATGCTGTCTCATCAAAGCCGGTACTTGTGAAAGCGGTACTTCAGGAAAAAACTGGTGGGGTAAAAAAGTCTCAGCTTCTTCTTGTCCGGGCGTATATACTTCGAAAAGATTTTGATCTACCTGGAAACCGTCATCATATACATATACACTTTTAAAACCCGGAAATACAAATGCCGGCCATGGTTCGCTGTGATAATGCCCAATGATACCCACCAAAGCGTACTGTACAGGCAAATATGCAAGAAAGAAAATGAAAATATATCTTACGGTATTAGATTTCATTATGGCAGAATAATTGAGAAATACGCTCCAAAATTTAAAACTACAAAAACCTTATCTTCAAATTGCTCAAAAAAGCGATCAGTTTGTAATTGCTTGTAAAATAAGCCCTTTCAATGAAAAAAGTATTACACTACAAAACCAATTACCTCAATAAATCAGAAACATTTATTGACAGGCTTGTAAGAAACCACAAAACATTTAAACCCGAAGTTTTGTGTTACAGGAAAAAGTCTTTTACAGATGGTTTAACCGTTCACTCACCCGCTGAAAGCCGATTCTCAGTGCTGCCAAACGTTGTGTCTTTTCATTTAAATACCACACTACCCTATTACAAGAAAATTGTGAGGGAAGCAGGCCCGGATGTTATACATGCTCATTTTGGATATGATGCTGCAAAATTAATGAACCTCGCATTGCGAGAAGATATACCGCTTGTTGTCAGTTTTTACGGAGCAGATGTATCGCGCCTGCCTTCAGAATTCAGATGGAAGAAGCGATATAAAAAACTTGCACATGCCGGGTCACATTTTATTGCGGCAACCAGCTATATGAAATATCAGCTCATTGATCTTGGTTTTCCGCCAGAAAAAATTTCTATTGTACGTTTCGGGGTTGATTTAGATAATTCAGATTATATTGAGAATCACCTTGATCCAAAGAAAATGATGATGGTTGGCAGAATGGTAGAAAAAAAAGGATTTGAATATGCCATACGTGCTGTTAATGAACTAAATAAAAATAATTACAAAGCAGAACTGGATATTTTCGGGTTTGGCCCGCTCATGAACTCTCTTGTGCGGCTGAGAAATAATTTAGGGCTGAAAAATTGTATTCACTTTCACGGGTTTCAACCCATAGAAAAGATTTTAAAGGCGCACCAATCGCACTCGTTATTGCTGGCTCCAAGCGTAACTGCTAAAGACGGAGATATGGAGGGACTTCCTAATACCATACTTGAAGCAATGGCAAAAGGAACACCCGTGGTGGCTACAAATCATGCAGCTATCCCTGAGGTAATTGAGAATAACAGAACCGGTTTTTTAGTTGAGGAGAGAAATATCGATAGCCTTTCCGGAAAATTAATGGAAATTCTCTCCGGGACCTATCAGCTTGATAAAATCAGGCAAAATGCACGTAATTTAATCGAGAAGGAGTATTGTGTAGAACGAATGGTAAATGAGGTTGAAAGCATCTACCAAAACGTAACTAAATCCGGATAAATGAATAAAAATATTTTCAAATCGAATATTAAAATTAAACATGCTGACTGGCCTCACATAATCCTGTTAACAGGTCTTTTTTTAGTGTTTTCAGCAGTCGGTTATTTTTTATTTGATGGTATTCTGTTACTTATTTATAGTGCTTTGGCTGCTATGTTCTTCATAATTTTATCTGTTGTTCATCATTACCGTTTATTTCGGTCAGATCTTGAGTACAATCAGTATAAAATTCAGGCCTTAAATGAGATAACTTCGTTGCTGAATCTCCGGCTTCCACTGCCTCCTATGACAGGATGGGCCGCTACGCCCGAACTCGCTGTAACTGTTCTGAAAACAATTATTACAAATAAACCGAAACATGTCATTGAGCTGGGTAGCGGTGTCTCTACAATTGTCAGTGCCTATGCAATTGAAAAATATTCACCCAAAAGTTCTGTTATTTCCTTTGATCATGATCCGGAATATGCCGAAAAAACAAGGAATGAACTTCAAATTCATCAGTTACAATCTATTGCCAGGGTTCTTCATGCTCCATTGGCTGACATATCCTTAAAAGGAAAAAAATGGCGCTGGTATGATATTGATAAATCCATTTTGGGATCAAAAAATATTGATCTTCTCATCATCGATGGTCCACCCGTTAAAACACAAAAGTATGCACGTTATCCCGCGCTGCCTTTCTTTTTTAACTATTTATCAGAAAACGGAATAATCATTTTGCACGATACAGACAGAGAAACTGAATCGGAAACATTGAACCGCTGGACAGAAGAACTGGAGGGCATTCAACTGATGAAAAATGTTTACAGTGAAAAGGGAGTGACATTGCTCTGTAAAAGGCCTTAACCATCAGTATTTGATTTGAGAAACTTTAGCATAAGCCAGTTTTTCATTTTTAACCAGTCATCTGCCGTAATTATTTTAAATACAGTACCTGCAATACTGAACAAAAGTAAAAATACGCCTATTGATGTAAGAAGTCCCACAATAATTCTTTCATCAGCTATATAATTTACCCTGAAAAACCAAACAGGGGCTGCAACCATTATTGATGTGCCCAGTACCTTAAAGTAAAATGGAAACGGTAAAACTTTTCTTGCCGGTAGTTTCATATGTGTGCCAATCCTCTTCAGTGTAATAATCCAGTTATACATATTGGCAATTAATGTTGCAGCGGCAGTACCAACAATTCCAAACATCATTGTAAATGGAACTGTTAGAATTATATTTGCCGCAACCAGGTTCAGACTTAAATAAAAAACTCCCTTAGTATCCCCAAAAGCCTGCAGAATGCTTCCATAATGGGTTACCCTCATCAAAACAATTAGGTTATAAATCTGAAATGGAAGAATGGCATTTTGGTAATCTGTGCCCTCGGATTCGGCAATTAAAGAAATAAGATCAGAGGCTATTACAATCGACATTACAGTTAACGGGATAACCAGCAAGCTCACCTTTTCAACCCCCTTATACCATAATTCAAGCAACTCATCACGCTTCGATTCCATTTCAAAAGAGACATAGCGGCTGATCAAAACCGAGCCCACGGCAAATGGAATTACCCTTATTATTGGAACCTCCTGTGCACCTATAGTGTACTCCGCGTATGCAGCGGCAGGAAGCATTATAGAAACGATAAACTTATCTACATAGCGGTTAATTTTATTTACAAGTGAAGATAACCCCAGAGGCAGTGAAAAATTCGACTGCTCTTTTATGGAAATTTCAGAATCACTAAGTCTACCTTCCGGAAGCACTATCTTCATCCAGATCCAGGAGCCGATAAAGCGGATTATGGCGTAAAGTACTAAACCATAAACGGCAATTTCCAGCCCATAACCCAATGCAAGCGGCCCAACTAACAGCCCGAATGTAAGCAGGCTTGTAAGCATCTCGTACCAGGCAGAATCTTTTTGTCTGTCTATAGCTAAAAGTACATTTGTGACCGGCCAGGTAGGAATTTCGAGAATGGCTACAAGAGCCATAAATGGCAATAGATACTGAATGGTTTCAACGCTTTCGGGCTCCCAGGCTGATAATAATGATGGAGCAAAAAAGCTTATCAACAGGATAAAAAGGCCAGATATCAGCCCGGTAGCTCCAAGAATTGCCGTAGTTTGAATAACAAATCCTTTCCTTGCACTGCCGCCAAGTCTCTCGAAATAATAGAACACACTTTCAGGAAACCCCAGTGTTGCAAGGTTTCTTGCAATCTCATGAATCATCAGCAGATAACCGATTATGGCGAAATCGGTTTTTGAGAGTATCTGAATAGTGGCAATGACAATTGCAAGATCAATTACAGTAGTAACAATTCTTGCAAATACAACAACCCCTGCCTTTTCTGATAAACCGGACTCTTTTTTACTCATTGTTCATCAATTCATCAAAAATCCCGGCAAGTTCCTTTGCTGTTGATTCAGAGTTAAACGACGACCGTTCTGGTTGCTTGGCTTTTTTCATTTTTATGACAGGCTTATCCTCCTGTTTATTTTGAACGGCTTCAATAAGAAAATCAGCAATTTCATCTATCTGATCTGGTTGGAAATGAATTCCGGCTCCGCTTTGCTGTAAAATATCCCCAATTTCTGTATTTGGAGTGATGGATAAAACAGGTCTTTCAACAGACAAGTAATCCCAAAGTTTTGCAGGTACAATATTGTCTCTTTGCTGCTGCGTACTCACCAGTAATAAATCTGCACTATTCAGTACAGAAAACGTTTTTTCCGGTAATACCTGTTCATGTTCTGTAAACTGATCTGCCAAACCAGAAGCCCTTATTAAATCGTACTCATTTGGATCTGTTTTCCCAAAACTATGAACTCTGATATCATTAATTATTTTGGGCTTTTTGTCTTTTATTTTATTCAGGACATTTATAATCGGTTCAGCCGGACTTAATCTTCTGAACCGGCCGTAAAATAATACATTCAGTTTTGATGAGTCTAAGGTTTTATTCCAATCTGTATTCGATTCAGGCTGGAAAAGAGTTGAATCAAATGAGTTATATATTGTAGCTGATTTTTCTCCCGAAATTGAATAGTGATTTTGGTATTTATTTTCAGCAGCTTTCGATGTAAAAATTATTTTATCTGCATTTTCGATCACTCTTTTTTCTATAATTTGATCCATTCTGCCGGAAAAACCGGATCGCTCTCTGAGATTCATTGATGTAAGTGTCCAGGGATCACGAAAATCTGCAACAAAGGGGACACTACATTTCCGGGCAATTTTATTACCAAGCCATAAACCAGACCAGGGATCTCCTGTTGCCCAAACCAAATCCGGGCTTGCTTGTTTTACACGTTTCATTATTTGGAAATATCTTATCAAAAACAAGTACATCCAGGTATCGACCGGTGTATGTTTATCAATCCATTTACCGGCTTTTTGAAATATTGAGCTGCCTGCATGATTATTTTTCTGATCACTTTTCTTTCCTGATGTTCTGTCAAAAGGTGGGTTAACAGGTATAATATTAACATTCTTCAGGGCCTCTGCTTCCCTCGGTGTAAATTCACCTTCCGGTGTTCCTATAGTTAATACTGAAACATTCCATCCCATTTTTTGTAATTGGACAGCAAACTTATACGGACGAAGTGCCCCAACTCTCCGCCTCGGGATAAAATATGGAGCTACTATTAAAACCGATCTCATAAATACTTTCCGACCATTATTTCTGAATTGAAACAGAGTAATTTAACAAGTAAAGAATGGTACAAAATGAAAAACACAATAGGTAACAGAAATGAGAGCTGATGAAATCACTTTCCGGTCAATTCTTTCCAGGTTTTATCAGAAAAATTATAGAAGGGTCCTTTTTGATTAAACCATCCAAAATGCAAACAGTATGGAGTTACATATTGATAGTCTGTTTTTCCGGGCACGAGGGACAGCAATTTCAATATTAATTTACGTGCCCATTTTGGGTGAAATGCTTTTAAATCGTAAGTAAATCTGTCGTTGTAAAGAAGACATCTAACTTTATTAAAATCTTCATCATATTCTGTGTAGTCTTCTATAAAATCAAGCTGTGGACTCTCTTCACCATTAAGCCACGGAAACACCGGCAAATTCTGGTCCGACATAGCCATTGCTAAACTCCATTCGCAGGTTTCTTGTGATCTGCCGACTTCTTCTTTTCGGCTCCTGAAATGAGTTAAATTTCTCTTATCCAGCATTTTTTCAGCAAGGGCACAAACTCTTTCAGTTTTATTTTTATCAGAAGAGTAGATCATTCCAGACTGGACACGGCTCAGATAAGTTAAACCAAACCTTTTCAGAGTTCGGTTACGCCTTAAGAAGAGAATATCCTTTAAGATTCCAACTCCCTTAGGCCCGCCAAAAAATATATCTGCAATTTTATTGCCGGTTATTGTAAAATCAAAAGAGGAAAATGACTTCCACAATTTATCCGGGTTTTTGCACCAAACTATATCACTGTCTATAAACAATGTACGCTCGAATGGCATGAATTTATAGACGTAATGTTTAAAACCTGTAATAGACCTGTTTTCTTCCGGCAGGATATAAATTTCAGAAAACAGTTTCTCTAAATTATTATCCTTCAGAACTTTATGATGCTCTTCAGAACAAAATAATACAACTTTTCTTGCGGTATCATATCGGCGAAGTGTTACACGACTGGTAACAGCATGCTTTAAATATTTTTCATCACCAAATGTATTATAAACATACCCCTCATCACCAATTTTTTGCCCCGAAAATATTTCAGCCATTAAATTTCATTTAATTTAAGCCCGGGCAGCACGCTTTCTAAGGCTGTCCAGTAGTGCATCAAATCCGTGCCTTCTTATAATATTCTGATACTGCCTGTTATAAGAACCGGCTGTTGATACACCATCAATCGCCATATCTGTAATTACCCATTCTCCGTTTTGCTTTTCCATATCATAATCTACAGGAGTTCTCACATTATCAAGCTGTGCAATTGTCTTGACGTGGGCCTCAGACCCGTCAACAGAAATATCTTCATAGATAACATCTGCCCGGTATATATCAAGCCGGTTAAGAGAATTGTCACGTATAATTGTAGCGAATAATTCTACAAATTCCTCACGGTCTTCATCTGATATTTCATTAAACGTATTGCCAAGAGCATATTCAGCCATTGAACGAAAATCTATTACGCCGTTTATGATCTCTTTGAGCCTGTCTCTCTGTTCCTGAGTGTATTCAATGCCTTTCGGGCCAAGCAGTTCTTTAATTTCAGCGTCTCTGGATTCCAGCATCTCCTTAATTACCTGCTCTTCATTTACTTCTGCAGTGATATTTGTTGTAAAAAGAAAAAACAGTGGAATTACTAATAAATATTTAATCATAATTTTACCTCAATTTATACTCAGATTTTCAATAGGAATACCTGCTCCTTTATACAGAGCCGCAATACTTTTGTTCAATTCAAAAATATTTTGTTTCAGATCAACTCTCAGCTCCAGTTCTTTTTGAACCGCATCGAGCAAGTCTTCGGCATCACCAAAACCAATGTCATAGTTTAACTGCTCATTGCGCACCCAGTTCCTTGCAATTTCCAAAGCTGCTTCAGTCTGTTTAACTTTTGTTTCAGCTATAACAGCTTCGCGATAGAGGTCATTCAAATCCAGAATAATTCCATCATGAACCGCATTTCTCAAATCATTAACCCGGCGATGCTCAATTTCAGCTCTTTCAACAGATCTTTTCATTGAAAAGAAGTTCAAATTCTGCCGTATTCCGATACCCACACCAGCTGATGCATAATTCGTGCTGTTAATGATAAATGGGTTTGTTTGTCTTGGCCGGTTCGGTGTGTTAGCAAAACTTCCTGTAATTCCTAAAAATAGCATCGGGTATTGCTGCGCTCTTACAGCGTCTACCCCTTTTCGGGCCGCTTCAATACCGGAATCCACTCCCCGCAGTTCCGGCCGGGATTGCAGGGCCAGCTGTTCGTAATACTCATAGTCCTCCAATTCAAACGCTACAGGATCTAAAAAGTTTTCTGTGGGCAAATAAACGCTTCCGCCATCTTCAGCCAGTATATAATTCCAAACCCTTCGCACATAATCTGAACTTTGCTGAACTTCCATTTTTTGCACTTCAAATTCTGTCTCCAATATTTCAAATTTGAAAAGGTCAGACTCTTTTATATCAGGATCTCCTTCTTCAATTAGTTCGTTTAACCTTCTGGAAACTTGTCTGAGCTGATTATCTGCATCATCGAGAATCCTTGAAATCTCTACCGACAACAAGTAACTGTAATAAAGTTCATATAACTGAAGTTTTGCTTCAGCTTGAAAGGCATCAAACTGATATTCGGCTGCCCTGGCACCTGCTTCTGCAGCTTTAATGGCATTGTCGATGGCTCCCCAGCTATAAATTGGCTGTACAGCATTCAATTCTGCCCTGGTAAATATGGCCCAGTCTTCCCAATCATTAGATAGGTTTGGATCTAAATAAAACTCACCCTCTGAAAGGTCGTCACGCTGCGATACAACCCCAGGAATCACACCATGCTGAGTACTTAAATTAACACTCGGCAAAATACGCTGTCCCCTTGCTGATTCCGTACGATTTCTGGCAAGGTCTACGCTGCGGCTTTCATATGCTACCTGACCCGATCGATCTAACCCTCTTTCAATAAACTCTGACAAGTCTATTTTTAAAGTATCCTGAGATATTGCAGTTGAATGGAAAAGAATTAGTAACAGACTGCAAATTGGTAGAATTATTTGTCTTTTATTCATTGTCTGAAGTAAAAAGTAAGATTTATATGAAATCCAACGTATCATACAAGTCTTTATTAAAAAGAAAAAGCCCCAATTTTATTTGGAGCTTTTCAGTATATGCGGAGGGAGAGGGATTCGAACCCCCGGAGACCGCGAAGCCTCAACGGTTTTCAAGACCGCCGCATTCGACCACTCTGCCATCCCTCCAATATTTCAAGACGAGAAAGATAAAAACTATTCTCTCCATTAAACAGTAAAATATTAAAATATTTCACCTGCATTTTTAATAAAAACAGACTTATTAGTACCAGCGTTATTTATCTTCAAGTGCAGCTGCACCGGATACAATTTCTGATATCTCTGTAGTAATAGCGCTTTGTCGTGCCTGGTTGTACTTCAATTTGAGCTCGTGTTCCAGCTCTTTTGCATTTTCAGTTGCATTATCCATAGCTGCCATTCGTGCTCCCTGCTCGGATGCATTCGATTCAAGTACGGCTCTCCATAGCTGCATATTCAGATGGAGCGGAAGTATCTCATCAAGAATGGTATCTGTATCAGGCTCAAAAATGTAATCGATAAACTCTTTTGAACTCTCTTCTTCTAATTCTTCAGGCTGAATTGGAAGTACTTCGCTAACCAATCTGTTTTGCGAAATAACCGTCTGAAATTCGTTGTAGGCAATTACAACTTTGTCGTATTCTTCATCCACAAATGATTTTGTGGCTTCCAACATGATTGTTGCTGTATCGGGGTAGTTCAGATTGTCAAAAAATCCCGGATGCGTCTCAACAACATTGTAATCTCTTTTTTTGAAATAAGCGCCTGCTTTTTTACCAATCGTAACCAGGTCTAATTTTCCATTTTTTTGAAAGGAATCATACTTTTCTTCGATGGTTCTCTCAACAACTTTAAACAAATTGTTATTAAAACCGCCACATAAACCCCGATCAGAGCCAACTACAATCATCAATACAGATACTGTTTCTTCCGGAATTCGCAATATCTCATTATTTGCACCGGTTCCGGAAACCAATCGCTCTACTACACTCCGCATTTTTTTTGCATATGGCCGGGTTTGATCCATCCGCTGCTGAGCTTTTCGCAGCTTTGCAGCAGCAACCATTTTCATGGCTCTCGTAATCTGCTGAGTATTCTGGATAGATGAAATTCGGGTACGTATGTCGCGGAGATTTGCCATTTTAATTCTCCTCGCTAACGGCTAAAAGTTGATCAATTGTGCTTTGTGCTGTTGCCAGAATTTCTTCTCCAAATTCATCACCTAAAATACCGGAGTTTGCAAGGTCTTCCATTTTCTTGGAGTATTTTGCACCAAGTGTTTCAAGGAACATTTGTTCAAACGGCTGAATTTGTTCAACCGTCAGTTCATCAAGCAAACCTTCGTTGTTAACTTTCAAAAGAGCAATTTGCTTCTCAACAGGTAAGGGTGTGTATTCTCCCTGTTTCATCAGCTCTACTGTACGTTCACCACGTTTAAGCTGACGTTGTGTAGCGGCGTCAAGGTCTGAACCGAATTTGGAAAAAGCTTCCAGTTCGCGGTACTGGGCAAGATCAAGCTTTAACGTACCAGAGAGTTTCTTCATAGATTTTACCTGTGCCGAACCACCTACACGCGATACGGAAATACCCACATCTATAGCAGGGCGAATACCGGAATTAAATAAATCGGTATCAAGGAAAATTTGACCGTCAGTAATCGAAATTACGTTTGTTGGAATATAGGCTGAAACGTCACCCGCCTGTGTTTCAATAACCGGCAGTGCGGTGAGCGATCCGCCGCCTTTCACTTTTGGAGCAAGTTCATCAGGCACATTATTCATCAATTTAGCTACATTATCATTATCGATTATTTTTGCAGCTCTTTCCAGTAAACGGCTGTGCAGGTAAAATACATCACCCGGATAAGCCTCACGACCCGGAGGCCTTCTCAAAAGAAGCGATAATTCACGATAAGCAACGGCCTGTTTAGAAAGGTCATCATAAACAACAAGTGCATGACGGCCTGTATCTCTGAAATATTCACCAATGGAAGCACCGGCAAATGGTGCGATGTACCTGAGCGGAGCAGATGCACTTGCGGGAGCAGATACTACTACTGTATAGTCAAGTGCGCCG
>LKMJ01005317.1_pt1 | contig 12148 bp, 12 predicted proteins | sample 643391 | NCBI WGS metagenome assembly LKMJ01 (sample SAMN04112250, study PRJNA286221) | soda lake metagenome | biome: soda lake; feature: Kulunda Steppe; material: water; isolation source: sample PL-Br10 brine of Picturesque Lake | place: Russia: Kulunda steppe | collected 2010-07
AGGGATGCAGATGCGGCGGTGCCGTAGGATTGGAAGGAGCCTGGGTGGCTGTGCACCTGAAGCCGGGAGGAAGGGCAGACAAAGGCATATGGTTGGTGGACTGTCAGGCGTCACGCATGCCGTATCTTGAAATGCACAAGCTTGTGTGTCTGCAGTCATCAGCGCGATCAAGAAGGCAACAGGAAAGGGGCAATCAGGAGCAGCAAGTCACAGTGCTTGCACAGTTTCCAGTGGAAAGGCACATTGAATCATGCTCCATAGAAAGTCACACTGCTCTGATGCTTGCTTAGTTCCTTAGCTTGCCTTGATGCTGACGCTGGCAGAGCGAGAGACTTTGGAGCGGTACAAGACTGAGCTCTTCTTGCGGCCAGGCAGGCATGCTGCCCTGGGAGCAGCAGCAGGTGCTTGCGCGCTGCTCTGGGACTGCCTATGTGGTGCTTCTGCTGGCAGATCTTGTGCTGGCATATCATGGCTGAGGCTTTGCTGCTGCTCTATGGGTGCTTGGGTGGCAAGACATTGCTTCAGTGAGCCACTGCCGCTGCTTCTGCTTCCACCACTGTTGTGTCTTTGTGAAGGCTGCACTTTGCACTGTGGAGAGTGCTGCTGCCGCCCTGGCTGCTGCTGCCGCTGCTGCCGCTGCTGCTGCTGCTGTACAATGAAATCAGCGCAAGATATGCGCTGTTGCTGGCGGAGGATGAACCAGGGAAGTGTGTAGAGTAGGTTGAAGAGCATGAAAGCCCTGATCAGAGTCATGTTTGTTGCACCGGTCTCTTGGTAGTTGACTAGGGCGCAGAGTACAATGATGGAGGGGGCCTCTAGCAAGCCCCACAGAGCTTGCAAGTGGACAGGCACCTGCAAAATGCCATTTTTAATAAAGGTGTTTGTTGCATTTACCTGCTCCGATCAGAGACTGGAAGTGTACATCAAGGAGAGAGAGCAAAGCTTGGTGGTAGATAACGTAGACTAATGGCATGAAATCAACGACTACTTGCACTCTTTGTTGCCTTGTATGACTATAGATTGAGGATGCCACAATGTATGTAATTCTACAAGGAATATGCAAGCTTACATGAAAAATACCAGCACCGAGCATCATACTCACTGCTTTAAAAAACATGGCACCAATGGAGAAATACATGGCAACACCCCAGTACCGATCTGTGACAAATAGGGATGTAGAAGTTGCTGCAGCCATACCAGGCCTGTACTTCAGACTGAGGATGGGGCAATAGGAAAACAAAGTAGAGGAGTGGGCGTGCTGTGGAGCCGTCATGTCCTTAAACTTGCAGAAGCAAATAAAAAAGATAAGGAAAAACGGTCTTGACCCAAGAGATGCTGTCATGCAGATAGCTGCCAACTGAGCTGCTATGCCAAAAGTCACAGACAATGTATGCTTGCCACACAAGAACATCAGCGGGGTACCTGCATTGTAGGAGCTGGGAAGCAATAGTACCAATGCGCACAGCCAGCCCTTGCTGCACCCAGTGCAGCTTCTTCGCCCAGTGACTGCACAGGCAAGTAAAGACAGGACAAGTTCTGGCAGGACAACTTGAGCAGTTCTGCAAATAACAAACTTAAGTCAGCAATGACCAGATCACACCCAGATTTAGGAGTAAAGGTCGATAATAGGCTTGCCATGCAAAGAATTGCATAGCTGTGTTCGCCATCCATCAAGGGCCTTTTAAAGGCCTTCCAGGTTCTAAGGTACATCCTCAAAAGAGAAAAGATATGATGCAAACCTCAAGGAGCTGTAACTTAATTCTGGAGTTTTTAAGCAACACAGCAACGGAGATTCCAAGCTGGATTCCAACAAACATACAGATGCTGAAAGCTTCACCTTGGAAGCAGCAGCATGTAAGCCAGAGAAGATGAGCACAACAAGAGGTAGTTGCATGTCGTGAAGTCCCCCACACTGAAGTGCACCTGCGAAATTGTGGAGCAAGAAGATGCAATCATACGTACCGATTTGATTCAAGTCACTGGTAAGCAGGCCAGGCTTTACACATGTGTGCACAGGAGATGATTGGAGTGTTCCAGACACAGTAGCAAGGAAGCAGGTGTTTCGATAAATCAGGTGCCTGCAAGGACCCACCCAGGGGTTGATGAATGTGAGTCCCTTCATGATGTGCATACTGCGCTCAAAAAGTCCGCCTTTGCATGGGCACGTGGACAGCACTGGGTGCGTGCGCAGCGCAGGGTGAAGGCTCTGTGCATCCTCTGCACCATCGCAGCCAGATGCAACCCAGGCAGCACGAAGGCTGAGGGTCCAGCTGCAAATTGTAGCAATTGTCACACAACGAGTTATGTGCGTGTGTGTGTCACATAAGTTTTTCATGTGCGTTGGTGTGCAAGGAGTGCAAGGAGTGCACTACATGGTCAAGGAATACCACTCCGCTTAACACGGGCAGATATGTCTTCATCATTCCTCTTTCAATGAAAGCATGCAGCTGCCAGATATGATTAAAGTCCACCTTGCATTGTAGGCATGTGCAGGCTAGCACCATCAACTTTCTTATCACAGATCAAGCTCTATAAAACGATCCTCGTCTTAAAACGCCAAGGACAGGTGCAAGTTGAGCTGGCTTGCTCCTAGAAGCAACACACGCGCACTCCTACATGCACATGGACACACCTGAAGTATAAGAGCTCCAGAAACAGGAACGCTGCCCTCCAGATCCGCTCACGATCGGCAGTGAAGCGGTAGAAGTCATCCACACGCTTCCTCTGATCGCAGGTGTGGCCAGGCAACCCTGCCGGCTCCTTCTTCTGTGGTTTATACTGTCCATGGATACCTGCAAGACAATTCAAAATATACTTGCAGGTCATGACAGGTATCAAGGTGTGTGGGAGCTGCTAATCATGCGTGCGCCCTCCTCGACAGTCGGAGCTCCGTGCGCACGCACAAGAGAGGACGCGCAAGAGAGTTTGATGCTGTATAAGATCACCCACCTGCTTTTTCAAACATGTAAGTCGCCTATCGAGCTGGGCGAGGAGAGTCTCCGCTTTTGCGGGGATCAACAAAGCGAAGATAAGAGGGATTACGAGAATAAGATGAACAATTAAGTTTTTGTGAAATTTAATTTATGAAATTCGATTCAGAATTCATGAGCCCACAGTTGATCACAATTTGATCACATACGTGCTCTGTAGCATGCACAACCCTGCTATCTTGTGTCCGAAGCGCATTTTCCAGAGCAAATACTGCTTTATAATGCTGACTTCAGGTTCAGGATGAGGCGGCATTGCTGACCTGGACCCTCAGGATTGCACAGCAAACTTGCTTCTTATCGGTCTTGCATTGACTCTCCCCTTCCAGGCTGATTCACGTGCTCACGTGGGGAAAACGAGGTGTTACTCTGTTTCCACCTCTATTTGTACTTGACCTCCAAGGTCAGTAGGGAGTTCTTAAGCATGTGGCGAGGAATTTGCCAAATTCTCTCAGTGAGCAGGTGTCGTTTGTGTGTGGTGGAGTCCTCTTTTGGTGAGGCGGAAATGGACATTGTGGCAGATGCTTTTGTGCTGCTCTGCAAAAAGAGGGGTATGTTCCTTTTCACTGCCAAGAAATGTGTGTATGCAAGAATTATTTGCTCCTCTTCCTTCCATTTTGCCAGGCTTTCTCTGAGGAGGCCCCTTGTCTTTTGCATTCCTTGCCTAATCAGACTGCCTTTAATTTCCTTTCTTAGCGGCAGCAGCTGTTTCATCTCAGACATCAAGGACTATGTGCTGGCTGACAATGACCAACCACAAAGCAAGCAGCCTCTCCACCTGGCTGGCGGTAACCCCAAACTAGTAAACTTGCAACCAGGGCTACAACAAACCTTGCACCTTTCTGTGTGACAATTTTGGTTGCAGGCCTTCCAAGCTTCTGCTGAGAAACCACACTCATCGGGATAAGGTGGAAGCCCCTGTGGTAGGTGCGCAGCCTTTACATCAAGGCGGGCTCACTTTTAAGGGAAATGATGAGGGCCCGGGGACCTTATTCGTTGGATTAATATTTGTTCGACGACCATTCTTCGAGCAGCACAACAAACTCTGCCACGCCATTTTATTTCAGGCATCATGGATTCTTTGGCTGGGAATGCTTGTCACAAACCACTGCAATTACACATAATGGATACACCATAACAACATAGACCTTAGTGAAAACGGCTGTAGCTTATAAAAAATAGATACCAATAAACTACAAAGCTGGTGGCCACCAGCAGCGGCCACCCATGGATTGAGGTTTCTACTGCTTTGTATGACAGCAATGAGGTAATACCTAGCACTAAAGGCATCAACAAAGGCTTGAACGAACAAAGTCATAATCTTACAATAGTTATAGGAGGTTTGTACAGAAACAAACACTAAGTCAATAAAATGCAGTGTGTCACAACACTCCTGACACGGCCCTGCATTCAGCTGTCCAGTCCAGTTATCACTTGGCTGATCTGTGTTGCGGCCCTTAGCAGCGTTGTCAACAGCTGGCGAGCCTGAGCGCAACCAGTGAAGTCTTGCACATGTGAGGCTGCCAAGGCGCTGAGTGTGGCAGGCAGTGTCATCAAGCTGCAACGCAGGGGCAGGGTGCTGAAACACAACTTGACACCCCTAGATGCTTGCAACACCCCCAAAGCAGTGCGCTGCGTCAACTGAGCATGCCTCACGCGCAACGTGCATGCCTGCACAAGGGCGCTACAACAAGGAGTAATGCTCGCATGGGGCGCGAGCCCCCCCCCACCTGTTGGTTGTCACGCCAGACCGGGCAGCTGGGCAGGGCTTGCAGCAGGGCCTGCATCTCGCTTGCCTGTGCGCGTCCCACCCACGACGCCAAGCACCCCGAAGGAAGGCTGAGCGCCCCTGCTTGGCGGTCCACGCAGCCGTCAGCGCTTGCAAGCGCGCACCCCTGCATGGGTGTATCAAGGGCATGAGCAGCCGGCGGCGTGTGCGGGGATGGGAGGGTAGGCGCCGCGCCCACCCTCCGGCTCTGCAAGCACAGCCGTTTAGCACCGTTCTCCTGGCCGTTGCACCGCTGGGGCTGCAGCGGCTGGAGGGCAGCGTGCGTGCGCTTGGGCGGGTGTGGAGACGGCAGTAGCACACACCCCTGCTCCTGCTGCTCCTGCTGCTCCTGCTGGTGCTGGTGCCGTTGCTCCTGCTGCTCCTGCTGCTGCTGCTGCTGCCGCCGCCGCTGCTGCTGCTCCTGCTCCTCCTGCTGTTGCTGTTGCTGTTGCTCTTGCTGCTTCTGCTGCTCCTGCCGCTGCTGCTGCTGCTGCTTCTGCTCCTCCTGCTGTTGCTGTTGCTCCTGCTGCTCCTGCTGCTGCTGCTGCTGCTGCTGCTGTGGCTGCGGCGCTGCCTGCGCCGAGGGTCGTGCGTAGGGTGCCCGGGCCTGCTGCACCGCTGACTGCCTCTGCTGTGCCGCGAGCCGCAGCGATGCAAGCTGGGTACCACGCCCCATGCCCCACCCTGCACACCTCCCAGCTCCCAGGCCTGCAGAAGCTGCCACATCTGCTACCCTTGTCGTCGCAGCCACAACAAGTGCTGCTGCTGCAGGCGTGGCACCGCTGCTCACTGTCGTACCCGGTTCCGCCCCCGCAGCGCCGCCGCACGCGCTCTGCACCATTGCAGCAAACGGGTCCCCCCATGCCTGCGACGGCTCCACCTCCAGCACGTCGTCCTGGCTGCTGCCACCGCATGCGCTGCCAGGCAGCACGAGCGCACTGAGCAGTGGCCCGTGCGCACCGCCCACAAGCACAGGTGCGCCGCTGCCCTGCTGCAGGCCTGCAGGGAGCTGGATGCTGCGAGGGCCGGCTGCAGTGTGCACTGCCAAGCCCTCATGCTCAGGTGCTGTGCGCCCTGCGCAGTCCTCGTGCTTGCCCTCCATCAAGGCAGCACCTCCCTGCTGCGCCACCTCCGCCTGAGGTGCGCATCCAACCCCCTGCTTGCCTCCTGCAGGCGCCCCCAGGGCCGCAGTGGGCGCACCCTGTGCTGTCGTGCAAGGCCCTGCCTGGCCAAAAGCCTCAGGCGAGCACGGCAGCGCGTCACGCTCTGCATTGCGCACAGCCCCAGATGCCCCAGATGAAAGCGGCTGGTCGCACGCCTGGCTGCCTGGTACAGCCCGTGCTGCACCATCCCTTGCGGTGTTCCCCCTGCTATCTGCGGCAGCTGCCAGCCCCTCTGCTGGCGACCCCTTGCCCACACCGCTTACATCGCCCCCTCCTGCTGATGAAGGCAAAGGCAGTGGAGTGCTTCCCGTGCAAGGCCTGCCTCCTCTGTCTGCCGCCGCCGGCGCTGCTGCTGCAGCTGATGCAGGCGGTCTAGCTGCTGCCCCGCCCGCTGCTGCAGCTGATGCAGGCGGTCTAGCTGCTGCCCCGCCCGCTGCTGCAGCTGATGCAGGGGGTCTAGCTGCTGCCCTGCCCCCTGCTGCAGCTGCTGCAGCACCCAATGCCTGCACCCCCGCTGCCGATCCGCTGCACCCTGGTTCCGGACCTGCTCGGGCTGCTGCTGCTGCTGCTGCTGGATACCCGTCTGGGCTGCTTGTGCCCAGTGGTCCTGCCTCCCTCATCTCAGCCAGCCCCTCCCCCTCCTCTGCAGCCCCCTCCTCCGCAGCTCCAGGACGAGCGGCTCCAAGTGCCTCCTCCTCCGCCCGCCCATCCGCCGCCCTTGCGCTGGGGCTCCCCTGGCCTGCCGCTGCCGCGTGGCCCACCACCTGCTCCGAACCAGTGCCTGGCTGCACTGGGGGTAGGACCGGCTCAGGCGCGGCCTCCTTGCCAGCTGCCTCGGCTGCCTCAGCTACCCCTTGCAGTGGCCCTACCGCCGCCCCTTGTGCTGCCACCCCTTGTGCTGGCTGAACGGCCCCAGGCCCCGCTACCCCCTGCGCCGACCCTAAAGGAGCAGCCTCCCCTGCACCTGCCCCTGCCGGCGCCCCGCCTTGGCCCGTACCGTGGGCCTGCACTGCGTTGACCTGAGCAGGCCCATCCACCTCCCTTGCTGCCCCCACCCCTGCATCTACAAGCACGCACGCCTTGTCCGCTGTCAAGTCACCCGTCGCTGGCGCCCCACAGGCTGCGTGCGGCCCCCGCGTCATCGCTGTCCTTGCCGTCTTCCCTGCTGCTGCTGCTGCAGCCTCCCCACCCTGCGCCGTCCCAGGCTCCCGCGCTCCCTTGCCAGCCAGCTGCTGCGCAGCACCAGCACCAGGGCCCTCAGGCGTGCGCTCTCCATCAGCCAGGCAGCTCTGGTGCATATCTGCCTGCTGCGGCTGGGCCCCGGCTTGCTGCTGCTGCTGCTGCTGCTGCTGCTGCTGCTGCTGTATCGATGGCGATGGCGACACCTCCTGCTCTTGCCGCTGCAGCTGTTGGCAGGTGTCCTGCAGCCCTGGCTGCTGCTCCACTTCTCCCTGCTGGACCTCTTGCTGCTGCTGCTGCTGCTGCTGCTGCTGCTGCTGCTGCTGCTGCTGAGCTGAGGCGGCGGCAACGGCAGCGGAGGAGGAGGAAGTTGAGGGCGATGACGAGTGGCAGCCCAGCCATGGTCTGGCCAGGGACTGGGACATGTCAAGCCGCGTGTAGGTGTTGATGCCTTGGGGTGTCCGCCTGCGCCTGGATCGCCTGCGGCCGCTGCGCCCTACACGTGCAGTCAGCGGAGCCGCCGCAGCAGCAGTGAGGCCCGCCTTGGGTTGCAGAGAGCAAAAGGTGAGCGGCTGGCGTGGGCGTGCCTGCCTGGTTGCAGGGCGCGCACGCTCACCGTGGGAGCCTTGTTGCGTGGCGCAGGCCCCTCCTGAAAAGGGGGAGGGAGGTCACCGGCGCACAGACATCATAACAGGGCTGCTCTGCCTGTTCCATTGCACTCCTACTCGGCCAACGCGCCCCCCACTACACGCACAGCACAATGTGGCCCGGCGGCCCCGTGCTCCCCTCTAGCCAGGCAAACAACTCCCTCATCCCACACCACCGGCCATACTTGCGCTGTGTGCCCTTCATGTTCCCCAGCAGTCCTATTGTGGCCTACGTTTGCGTGTTTCCCAGCGTTCCTACAATGCGCCCCTCTCCCTCCACAAAGCGCTTTGCGTGCCTGTCTCACCCTGCCACAGTCTCCCGGACCCCACAGTCACACTCACCCTGCCACAGTCTCGCGGACGCCACAGTATCGTGGACTTACCTGGCTCACCCAGTCACATCTTTACGGACGCAGCATGATCTGTGCCCTGGCCCAATATGAGGACTCGTGCGCGTGCATGGGAGTGCGCCACCCTCCCACAGCCTTGCACACCTTGCGCACCCCATGCATCCCCAGTCTTACATGCCCTGCTGCACACACAGGCTGACGGCATGGGGACCAGCGACAGCCGCATCGTGCATGCACTTGTGCTCGCCGCCAAGCAACACCGGCGGGGCTGCAGCCGACCTTTTTTTGGCAAGGGCAGGCCACTTTCCATTTGGGATCCGGGCTCGCTGCTCCTGAGACCCCTAAGCCTTACCCACGTGCATGTGCAGGGATCCAAGCATGGCTCAAGGACGCTCGCACAGTGACTGGTTTTGCTAGATTCTAGGAGCCTTTGCAACATCGGTAGCAGCACCACCACCACCGCTACCAGCACCAAGAGCATCGTCACCACCATCATCATCATCATCATAGTTATCAGCGGCAGCAGCAGCAGCAACACCTCATGGCGAGGGGCCAACACCACTCTCAGCTGACCTTGGGCCGTGGCTCCAGCAGGCGTGCTGTTGGGCTGCAGGCTGCTTGGCTTAGGCTGAGGGGGGGGCGTGATGGTCACGTACTCTGTTTGGCTCTCCTGTGCAGCGCAAGGTGGGCAGAAGGGGCAGCTGAGTCGTGTGGTGCCACATGGGACCCAAGAGCGCGCACGTGCACGGGATGGGCGGCAGCGGCATGCATCGCGGCACGCAATCGATGGGGCCCACATCCGAAAGGGTCTGGTTCAAGTGCTTGGGACGCTTCCTCAAGGCTTCCTTTTGCAGACTCAGCTGGCCACGCGCTGCTGTTGCGTCACGGCACGCGTGTTGGAGGAGGGAAAAGCGACGCAGCACCTTGAGTAGGATGCCAGCGAAGGCCAGCAAGATGGACACAGTTTCAAAAGGCACGGCCAGCCGGGCAGCTCTGCTGGACTCCCAAGGCAGCATGAGGTTTGTCGCCAGCACAAGCAGCACACAACCCGCATCCAGCTCCAGTCCCCGCACTCCCGCGTCAGCGCTTCGGGGCATCGCACGGGCTCAAGCCTTCTGCTGCGAGGGCCGACCGGACGACGCATTTGCAGCAGCGAGGGGCAATTGCAGCAAGGCACGCATCTCACTGAGGAGCGCCCTGGGGCACAACTCAGCAGCCAGGTGACCAAGATGTGCCTGAAACACACACCCACACTTCCACACACAAACACACGCCCACACCCACCCACACCCACACCCACACGCCCACAACGCTCCCTAGTGTTTACCAGGTGACCGGGTCGTGCCTGAAACACACCCACACTTCCAGACACAAACACACGCCCACACACACACCCACATGCACACGCCCACAACCCTCCCTAGTGTATACCAGCTGACCGGGACGTACCTGAAACAGGGCGCTGCCGCTGCGCTTGCGCCGCTTGCCAGGGCCGCCCCCGCTGCCGCGGCCACCAGGCGTGGTCGCGGACAGCGTGAGCGGGGATACCTTGCACCTGCCGCCTGCGGTGCGTGCAGGCAGTGAGTGCCAGGCAGCGCTGAGCAGGTACGGCGTGAATGGGGACGCCCTGTGCCTGCCGCCTGCAGTGACAGCGTCAGCGGGGACGCCTTGAGCCTGCTGCCTGCAGTGCGTGCAGGCAGTGCCAAGCATTGCTGCTTCACACACAGGGGGTCATGTTTGGGCGTCCTCTGGCCACGCGCTCAAAGCGCTCAGCAGCGCTCTCTGTGTGTGCCTCTGCATGTGCTGTCTCTGTGTGTGCCTCTGTGTGCGCTCCCTCTGTGTGTGCCTCTGTGTGCGCTCCCTCTGTATGTGCCTCTGTATGCGCTCTCTGTGTGTGCCTCTGTGTGACCCTCTGTGTGCGCTCTCTGTGTGTGCCAGCGCTCTCTGTGTGTGCCAGCGCTCTCTGTGTGTGCCAGGCAGCCCCCTGTGGCACACATGGGCGATGTCACCACCACTGTCGCGCACACGTGCATGCGTGCACACAAGCTCACGCGCATGGAGCCCACGCAATGTCAACAGCAATTCATGCAAGCGCCGGTCACTGCCTGACCCAGAATCTCCAGGCTGCAAAAAAAAAAAACTTGCCACAGCAACCCCCACCCTTTGCCCATCATGGCATGCTTCTCAAACACAAATCATTCACACATTACCCTGGCGCACACACTTGCACGCATGAAGCAGCCCCCCAGATTCCACAGCCCTCACAAAACAGTAGCGCATGCGTATTCACACAAAAAACGCACTCTGGCGCACCCACTCACGCACCCGTGCTCCAGCCCCCCCTCTCCCAGCTCTCACCTGAGTCGCACGCATCAGCTGAAGGCAGCATGGGGATGGGGTCCTGAGCAGACGTGTGCTGCGCGCTGCTGGGGCCAGTTCTTTGGCCCTCGGGCCCCTCATCAGCAGGCTGTGGGGTGGGGGTGGCTGCGCACGACAGGGGCGTGGAGGGGGCACCTGGCTTAGGCTGTGTGGACGCGCCTGCAGGGTGTAGCACCATGTGTCCGCCAATAAACTGAAGAGCACGGAAGGGGCCTGAACCCTGTGCCGTTCCCTCGAGTAATGGTGATGGTGGAGCAGCTGCGGCTGCATCCGATGCTTGGTCCTCAGACTTAGGCTCTCCCTGCCCTTGCCCTTGACCCTGTCCCTGCTGCTGCTGCTGCTGCCACAGCGACGATGACAGGGACTGCAGCAGATTGCTGCGTGCGCCTTGGCCAGACGCAGCCACGCCGCGTACAGGCCTGGTGCCTGCGCTGGGAGCGCCCAGAGAGCCACGGCGTGCCCGTTGGCGCGCGCGCCGCTCAGCCGCTTCCGAGGCGGGTCCCCTCGCTGCCATCACATCATCCTCTTGCTCTGGATCAGGAGAGTCAGATAGGTCGCAGGGCTCGTGGGGGTGGCCCTGTGGCAGTTGCCCTGTGATCGTGCTTGCTGCATGCACATTGCCTTCCGGGGGCTGCTGCTGCAGGTTGTCCAGGCAGCCTCTCTGCTTTGGCGGGCCGCAGGCACTTGCAGATACCAGGTGTTCCGCCCCGTGCTCTTGCTGCACATCACCCTGCTGCTGCTCCTGCTGCTGATTTTCCTGGCGCTGCTGCTCCTGCTGCTGCTCCAGTCGCTGCGCATGCTGCATTTCCTGCTGGCGCTGCTGGCGCTGCTCCTCCTGTTTCTGCAGCCGCGGCTGCTGCGCTTGCTCCATCTGCCCCTGCGCCTGTGCACACTCCCCGCTTCTGCCTGGGCACTGCCCGTCTTGCTCTCCACATGGTATACCTGTCAGCTTCTCATAGTGCCTCAGGCACGCACGTGCGGCCTGCACACACATGCATGATTGGTGACGTCAATCTGTGTGCACATGCAGAGGCTATTACAGGCCTGCCACAGCTGTGATCTGGCCTTGAAAAGATAGCTGCTCCATGGTGTGTCACATTCTGCTTTTGCTAGGACACCTTCTGCTAGGAGAAGGTGACTGCTTTTGTCCGCTAGAAGGTGACTGTGACCATGGATGTAGGGGAAGGGACCCGCAGACAGGCTAACAGGGGACGCTTAGGTAGAACGGCAGCCCGGTTTCTTGTTTTGAAGCCAGCTTTATTCCTTCAGGTACGCACAGAGTGCTCTGCGGATGAAACAGCCTAGCAGGCGAGTCTTGAGCGCGCTGCCCATGCCTGTGCTGAGCACATGCCCATGTTGGAACAAAAAAGGGATATGAGATTTGATGCAAAGGACTTGAGCTGGCAAGCGCTGAGCAAGGGTGGGTGGACCAGGAATGTGCTCTTCCAATGCACACACACACACAAATGCGCACAGACACGCACACACAAAGCATTCATGAGTGCGTATGAGTGCTCCAAGCGTGGTGTGTGCACCCCTCAGTTCTAGATGGGAGTGCTGGTACACATCCGCCCGCACACGCACGGCGCACCTGGCAAAGTGCCGGAGGGCTTTGCACACACACACACACACACACACACACACACACACACACACACACACACACACACACACA
>LKMJ01005319.1_pt1 | contig 12144 bp, 6 predicted proteins | sample 643391 | NCBI WGS metagenome assembly LKMJ01 (sample SAMN04112250, study PRJNA286221) | soda lake metagenome | biome: soda lake; feature: Kulunda Steppe; material: water; isolation source: sample PL-Br10 brine of Picturesque Lake | place: Russia: Kulunda steppe | collected 2010-07
GGAATGGCCGGCTACCTCGAATATTATGATAAAAGATTTCTGTTTGGGTATTCTGCATTAACAACAAATAATCCGGTGATTGCTTTAAATACTTATACTTATCTCAAAAATAACAATTACCTGCATCCTGATCTTCATGTTGATGTAAAAGATGCATATAAATGTGTTGGAGAATCTTCAAATGGACAATCAACGGACGAAATTGATATTCCACCACTTCTGAAAAACTACCTGGAAGTAGGAACACGGGTATGCAGCTTGCCTGCGCATGACAAAGATTTAAACATCATGCATTTTCTTATTCTTCTTGATGTTGAAGCAATTTCAGACCGTGTAAGAAAAATGTTTTTTGGTTGATTGCTGAGTTGTTTTTCGTGTAAATTGAAGCGCATTGAAAATTTCAACGCTTGTCAAAGCTCATGAAAAAAATCAGGGCCGTAAGTAAAGTTCTCGCGCTCACTCTTTTTACACTTTCTTCGTATGCCGTTTACCTGGCCGGATATCTGTTATTCAGGCTGTTCCGGCTGAGGACAGAGCCGTGGAGAAATCTCTACATGAGAATCTGGTCTCTGGGATCAGCAAAAATTATGAGTGTAAAGATTAAAACGATAGGCAAACCGCCTGAGCCTCCCTTTTTCCTGGTCGCCAATCACTTGAGTTATCTCGATATTTTGCCTCTTTTTGTGAATCTGAAGTGTACGTTTGTTGCAAAGATGGAGGTAAAATCCTGGCCGGTTCTGGGCCCGATGGTAAAGTGGGTGGGAGTTATTTTTATCGACCGATCCCGAAAACGGGATGTTTCCCGGGTTAATGAAATTTTATCGAATTCATTAAACAAGCATCAGGGTATCATAATTTTTCCGGAGGGAACGTCAACAGGCGGACGTAAAATATTTCCGTTCCGTTCTTCATTGCTTCAATACCCAGCGGATGAAAATATACCCGTGCACTATGCAACCATTCATTATGAAACCGGTGAAGGCGATTTAACACCCGATGAGAGCGTATGTTTTTATGGAGGGCGCCACTCTTTTGGTGAGCACGTTTTAAAAATGGCTCAGAATAAAACCATCTACTGTACGATTCGTTTTAGTGATAAGCCTGTTCAGAATAACGACAGAAAAGAGCTTTCAGATAATCTCAGAGAGCGTTTGATCGAGAATTTTGTACCCACCACTGAGCCTGAATCAGTTTAGCTCTTCAACCTGAGTTCTATTCTTAAATTTGACGGTTATCACAAAAAAACAGTCCAACAAGGGCGTCATCTCGCACTTGATGCGTGATCTACCGACCTTAGCAAAGACAGGAGATGCCGGATCTAAGTCCGGCATGACACAATTATTGACGAATTAACTTAATTAACGCCCTTTTTGGACTGTTTTTGCTATTTTTTAAATCGAACTCAGGTCTTCAGGCTTTTTTTGATGATTTTCCGTCGTTTTTTAGAGATTCCAATCACTGCGGCAGGAATTACAAACAGGGTTAAAATAGTGGCAAATGCTAATCCGCCAATCACAGACCGGGCCAGCGGACTCCATGTTTCCGATCCCGTTCCGATAGCAAGCGCAAGCGGAACCATAGAGAGAATTGTGGTGAGAGCTGTCAGTAATATGGGCCTCATTCTGCGCTTGCAGGCCTCTAAAAAGAGCACCACAAAATCAGCAGTATCTTCTCTACCACGCGTTTTTTGATGGATATAGTCGAGCAGTACAATGCCGTTATTAACAACGATTCCAATCAAAATAACAATACCTATGTAGGCAGGAACACTAAGCGGCGTGGACGTTGCAAGCAGAAATAACAGAGATCCAAAAAATGCAAGCGGTACGGAAAACATCACGATAAACGGATCTCGTAAATTTTCAAATAATGACGCCATTACCATATAGGTAAGCAATAGCGCAAGCATTACGGCTATCAAAATTTCTGAGCCGCTTTCCTCCTGCGAAAATATTGCACCGGAGAATTCATAGCGGTAACCGTCAGGCATTACGATTTCATTTTCAAGAAGATTTACAATTTGTTCTCGGTATTCTTCCATATCACCCCGTACCATCACCATAACATCCAGGAGGGTTTCTCGGTCTCTGCGGGAAATTCGGTTCATGCCTTCTCTTGCTTCAAACTGACCGAGCCCGGTTACGGGAATTCTCTGGCCATCTAACTGTGCAAGTTCAAGTGCAAATAGATCGGTTCTGTTTTCAAACTGTGAACGCGCATTTCTTACCTGGATGGGAATCTCCCGTCCTTCTTCACGATAAAATCCTGCACGGGTTCCGCGGGCCTGTGTTCCCAGTTCAGATGCGATACTGGTTGATGAAATTCCGGTTCTGCTTATTCTGTTCCGGTCGAGTTCAAAAACAAGTTCAGGTGCAGGCGATGTGCGCGGATTGCTGACGGAAATTACCTGCGGATCATCAACAAGAGCCGCTTCCATTTGCAGGGTAAGGCGCTGTAATACTTCCACATCCGGTCCAACCAAGCTGACCCGAATGCCGCTTCCTCCCCAGCCCCGTCCGGTTGGAATACCACCACCTCCGCCAAGATTGGCAATTTCAATTTCCACATCCTGGTCGAGAAGCATACTTCTCAGGTTATCGGCAATAACTGCCGTGGATTCTTCCCGTTCATTTTCATCCACAAGGGTGATACTCATCGTTCCGGCATTGCTAACTGTGCTGCGACCAATCCGGCCAATGTTGGTAATTACAGTTTGAACATCTGGAGAATCAAGGATTTGCAGCGTTTGTTCTCTGAGTAATTCGGCGGTAGTGGCAAGTTTGGTTCCGGCAGGGAGTTCAACCCGCAGGTCAAATTCACCCTCGTCTGTTTCAGGGAAGAACTCTTTTGGGATGGTTTGAAACAAATAACCGGCGCCGATTATAATTCCAATAACTGTTATTGCGACAATATATTTACGTGAAATTAGCCACTCCAGAATTCCAACATAGTTGTTCTCTAATGATTTGATGAACGTAAGTGTGTAGTTCTTTTTCATAAACTCCTCCCGTTTTAAAAGGAGTGAAGCCAGAACCGGAATTAAAATAATAGATGCCAGGAACGAAAAAGTTATGGAGATAGAAATAGTCAGCGCGAGGTCTCTTGAAACGGTTCCGGCAAAACCGGTGAGGGTCAGCAGCGGTACAAATACAGCGAGTGTGGTAAGCGTTGAGCCTAAAAGGGCACCCGCAACTTCATTGGTTCCATTCAGGGCAGCTTTGAAACGATCTTCACCTTTTTCAAGCTGATTTGCAATACTTTCCGAAACAACAATGGAGTTATCAACCAGCAAACCTATAGCCAGTGCCAGTCCGGTAATTGAAATAATATTCAGTGTGATATCCATCGCGTACATCGCCGCGAATGTAGCCGTTAATGAGACCGGAATGCTCATGGCCACCACAAAAGCTATTCGCCATCCCCCCATAAAAAGAAGCAATACGAGCACAACAACCACGAGCGCAATCAGGGCAGACTGAGCCAGGTTTGTGATAGAGTCTTCAATAAACTGACCTTCGTTATTTAAAATCTGCATGGAAACGCTGGAAGGCAGATTATCTGAAAAATCGTGCATGGTTTGAATAACCGCTTGCGCAACTTCAAGGGTATTTGCGTCCGACTGTTTTTGAACCTCTACGGTTACACTGTTTCGGCCGTTTATCTCCACAATGTTTTGAATATCCTCGTAATCATCCCGAACATTAGCCACATCGCGAACACGAATCGGAATATCATCAACCAGAGTTACCACGGTTTGACTGATCTCTTCCACATTATGGTACATCGATTGAGCGCGAATGCTGTAGTTTACGCGCTCAGTTCTGAGGCTGCCAACCGGCTGCTGAACATTGTTTGATCGTATGGCGCTTACCACCTGGCCGGGTAAAATATTATGCCTTGCCATAGCTTCAGGAAGCAAATCAACATAAATATTTCGGGTTAAACCGCCACGGGTTTCTGCTGATGCCACGCCGGGTATGCGCTCAAACCGGGGTTCAATAAATTCAGTTGAGAGAGTCCGGAGCTCATCAAGCCCCATTACGTCCGACTCCACACTGAGCCTCATTATAGGAGCCCGGTCGGGATCAAACTGAAAGATAAATGGTTCATTGGCCTCGGCCGGCAACTGCGAACGGATACGGTCGATCGATTCCCGGACTTTCTGTTCGGTTCGCATAATATCGGTTCCCGGTTTGAGCCGGAGAATCATAAATGCACCTCCCTGGCGCACGTTCGAGTCGAGAGACTCCACACCCTGCACACCGGATACCACAGCTTCAATTGGTTCAACAACAAGACGCAGCATATCGTCCGGTGCTACGTTTTGATAGTTAACTGAAACAGCCATCACCGGAATATTGAAAGTAGGATAGAGAGTTACCTTCAGGTTTGTGAGAGAAAATATCCCAAAGCCAATAACCAGTAACGACATCATGATTGCCGTTACGGGCCTCTTCAATATCTTTTCGGTGATTGTAATTTTTTTCATCAGTCGTTTCCGGTTAAGGATTTCAGGGCCATTCTGTTTAGAATATTAAAACTCTGGTTGGTTCATATACTATTGAATTTCTAATGGATCTTCTTTGTGAACCGAATCGAACCCGGCTCTTTCTACCCACCCGTTGATTACAAAATACATACACGGCACGGCAAATAACATCAGCAGGGTAGACATAGCAAGCCCGCCAATTACAGAACGTGCCATCGGGCTCCATGTTTCAGCTCCTGCGCCCAGCTGAAGCGCAAGAGGAATCATGGCCAGGATAGTTGTAAAGGCAGTCATTAATATGGGGCGTAACCTTCTTCCGGCGCCATTAACAATCGCTGTGTGGCGTTCCTGCCCCCGCGACTGCAATATTTTAATATAATCGATCATCACAATTCCGTTATTTACTACAATTCCGGTCAGTAGTACCAATCCAACCATAGCAGTTACACTTACGGGGGTTGATGTGAACCACAACATCAATAACACTCCGGTTAGGGCAAGCGGAATGGTAACGATGATGATAAACGGCTCAACAAGGCTTTCAAACTGCGATGCCATTACCATGTAGGTTAAAATACCTGCAATGATAAAGGCAATCATCAAAAAGTAGAATGATTCCTGTTGTTCCTCGGCTGACCCGCCAAGTTCGTACCGGTAGCCTTCCGGAAACTGAATTCCTGCAAGAGCCGCACTTACCTGCTCGGTGGCACTTTGAAGATCAAGTTCGCCAAGGTCAGCTTCTACCTCCACCATTCGCTCCTGGTTTATTCTGAGAATGTTTGATGGTCCGGTGAAACGCTGAATTTGCGCCAGATTTTTTAGCGGCATCCACTCGCCTGATGGTGTTTGAATCTGAAGATCCTGCAGGGATGTGGATTGAGCTTTATCAATCGGGTCGGTTTCAACCAAAACTTCGAATTCGATTCCCTGGTCAACGAACGTGGTTGCAACGGAGCCCTGTACCGCATTGCTCAGTGCCGATGCTACTTGCGAAGTGTTCATTCCAACCCTCGCAATTCGTTCTCTGTCCATTTCTACCCGAAGTTCGGGGCGTCCCTGGTCTGCAGTGCTGAATACACTGACAATTCCATCAATATCCCGGATATTCTCCATGGCGGCCTGGGCAAGATTGCGCTTTATATCCTGATCGAATCCATAAATCTGCACGATTAAACCGGTTTCTCCATCGGGGCTCAGCGGGTCTTCCCGCACTTCTCTTATATTTGCGCCCGGCACAATTTCAAGCCGTTCAAGGACGTCTGCTGCAATCGCCATCTGGCTTCGGGAGCGTTCGGAAATAGGAACCAGCTCAATACGCACACGCCCCTGGTTTCCTCCGGGATTATCAGCTCCTTCAATACCCGTTTTATCTCCATAATCAGATACCACCAGCCGGGCTTCCGGCACTGCTTCCCGTACGATGTTTTCAACCCGGATTATGGTACGCTCAAGCTCAATGAGGCTTACTCCAGGCTCGCGCTGAACGTCCAGTATGATATAGTTTTCATCAACCTGCGGAAAGAATTCCCCCCCGAGAAGGTAGAAAATTGGAAGCGATGCAAGCAGGAGAATAAATGCACCGGCAATTACCCATCCGCTTTTTGGAAGAGCTTTGTCTAAGGTTCGTTTATATCGGTTTTCAAGGTTATCGAATTTTTTACCGAGCCAGGGGCCAACACGATCGCCGAAGAATGATTTTGATTGTTTAGCGATAAATGCCCACAATTTTAAAAATGGCCAGATAATAAAGTAAAGTGCAAACAGCGGAAGGGAGAGTATTCGGGTAAAAATATTTTGCCGGCGCCAGACCAGAAGTTTATTAAGCAGGTTTTTGGCGGGGTCTTTTTTATCTGATTTAATAAGTTCTGTTTCGAGCAGTCGGGAGCTTAAAACCGGGATCAGTGTAATGGCCACAAGTACCGAAACAATCATTGCAAATGAAATAGTAAGTGCCAGATCTCTAAAAAGCAGGCCTGCAATACCGGGAACAAATAAAATAGGTAGAAAAACCACGAGTGTGGTCAGAGTAGAGACCATTACGGGAGTGGCAACTTCCTGAGCCCCTTTCGTCGCAGAAGTTTTACCATCATTGCCGTCTTCTCTGAATCTGAAAATATTTTCAAGTACAACAACGGCATTATCCACAACCAGGCCAACAGCAAGCGTAAGCCCTGATAGTGATATAATGTTTAGGCTCACATCTGAAAAATCCATAATGCTGAATGTGGCGATAATGGATATCGGGATGGAAACCGCCACCACAATTGCAGATCTGCCGCTGCGCAAAAACAACAGCAACATAATAATCACCAGGATAACAGCCTGCAGACCGGTATAAATCAGGTTTTGGATGGACATACTGATGAAATCAGCCTTATTGGTGAGTACTTCAAGCTGCACATCTGATGGGAGAACGCTGCGAATATCATCGAGTGAGGCCACCACGCCGTTTGCAGCCGTAACAATATTGCTGTCACTCTGTTTGTAAACATTCAGTATTACTCCATCATTACCCTGAACCCGCACATTGCCGATTGGCTGAGCAATGCCGTCTTCAACGGTGGCCACATCTCTTAAATATACCGGGCTTCCATCTTCCGTTACCGAAACAATGCTATTCCGGATCTGCTCAATATTCCTGAAATCACCAATTGTGCGGAGTGAGAATACGGTTTCCCCTTCAGTCAGTTCGCCGGCCGGAACCTGCACGTTTTCCTGCTGAAGTGTTCCGGAAAGATCGCCAATATCGAGGTTATACGTTCGCATCTGAGCATTGCTGACCCGGACATTAATTTGTCGATCAAATCCTCCGGCTGTTTCGGCAGATGCAATTCCCTCAATGCGTTCAATGCGCTGTTCAATCTGGCGGGTGGCAAGGGTTCGGAGATCGCGCGGGCTTCTCGTATTTGATGTAAGCGTGAGAACTACCACCGGTTCATCATTCGGATCGTATGAAAAAACAATCGGCTGTTCCACATCATCCGGTAACGATCTGCGGATCATATCAAGCCGCTTACGTGTTTCAGTCTCGGCCACAAAAAGGTCTGTTCCCCAGTTAAAATTCAGTTTTACAACAGAAGCACCCTGGCTTGAAAGCGAACGCACACGCCTAACACCGGAAATACTGCCTACCTGTTCTTCAATGGGGCGGGTAATCAGGGCTTCAATATCTTCGGGGGCAACACCATCATAGGTGCTATACACGGTAATTGTTGGGAATGAAACATCAGGATAGAGATTGAGCCGCAGATTGTTTAGGCCATAGAGTCCAAACCCGATCAGTATCAGACTGATCATCATGAATGTTACGGGACGCTTAACCGCTAATTGGGGTAAATTTTTCATAGTTGAATATTATTTACCTCTTGCTAATTATTATCTGGCTGCGAGGCTGCGCCCTGCCTTTCGGTATTACCATTATCCGGTCGTCCGCGCTGCGCACCTTCACTACCTGCCACACGTATTCTTGCGCCGTCTTCCAGGTTGTTTTGTCCGGTTATGATCAATCCATCTCCCGGTTCCAGCCCTTCAAGAATTTCAATTCTGTCTCCCTGTTCTATGCCAAGAGTAAGATCCCGGCGCACTGCTACAGTATCGCCCTGGTTTACGAAAGCTGAGTATGAGCGATCCAGCTCGATGGTGCCTGTTTCTGGTTCAATATATGTATCTACCCGCTCGATAAGTGCAGAGCGGGGAATGACAACTGTGTTTTCCCTTGTTTCAAGATTTATTCTGGATTGTACCAGCGCGCCCTGGTAAATGGCTGTTGCTGTTTCGGTGAGTGTAATTACCACCTCTCCTAAACCCGTTGTTGGATTTAATTGAGGGCTTATGCGTGATACAACTCCGGTCGCAATTTCATCACCTCTGCTTGAAAGCCTGAGTGATACTTCCTGGCCGATTTGAACATGTTCCCAGTCCTGAAGCGGCAGAAATACCCTTGTTTCAAACCCGACGAGGTTGGCAATCTCAAAAGCCGGCTGGCCTGTGGTTGCTACATCTCCCTCTGCTATCATTCGTTCTAAAATCACACCGTTAACGGGTGAACGGATTTCGGTGTTTGCAAGATCTTCGCGGCTTTGTGTAAGTGAAGCACGGGCTGATTCATACTGTGCACGGCTGTTCAGATAGGCGGAACGTGCATCATCAAACTCCGACCGGCTGATTAAATCCCGCTCCATAAGTTCTTGTTGCCGGCTGAATTGGGTGCTGTCTCGTTCAAGGGTTGCCTGTGCCTGGCGTATCTGGGCCTGGGCCTGTTCCATGGCGTCACGAAAAGGGACATTGTAGATTTCGGCTAATAGCTGTCCCTGGCTTACATTATCTCCCAGATCAGCGTGAATTCTGGTAACTCTGTTCGAAACCTGGGGGGTAATGATAACCACATCCTGGGCTTTGATCGTGCTAAATGCCCGTATCTGATCAGATATGGTTTCTGTTGTTACCGGTGTCACTTCAACACTTGTGGCTTGTCCGCCCCTGGAATTTCCGGGAAAACCTCTTTGACCTTGATCATCGTTGTCCGATCCGCACGATAAGAGAAAAAATGATAGGAAAAGAATAAATCCCGTGATGGTAATAGTCTGTTTCAACGTAATATCTTTTTCATTTATAATTAGATAGCTAAAGATGGCAAAGTATGAAAATTTATTCTGTGAATTTCTAAACAGTAGTGAAATTTCACAAATTCAATGCTTAGTTTTAAAATTTATTACAATGCAAAATTTGCTGGATCCTTAGACGGGAAAGTTTGCAGAAAGTTTGAATTAAAATTGGGGAACGTTCTGTTTTTACTCTTTTTTACGTAAAAACGAGGGAAAAGAGGTGTTAAGGCTTAAGATCCAGCAACAAAAGTTTAAAAGATGGGTGCAAGCTTTTTGCATATTTCCTCACAAAGTTGCCGTAACTCCGGGGTAATGGCATCTTTGGTATGTGAATCTATATCGAGTTCGCCTTTAAATTCGCCATTTTTCATGATGGGTACTACAATTTCTGATTTCACATCAACGCTGCAGGCAAGATAGTTGTCAGCCTTGCTCACATCCTGGACAACAAAAGTCTCAAGGGTTTCGGCAGCCTGGCCACATATACCTTTCCCATATGGAATTTTGGTGTGATCGGTTTCTTCTCCAACGTATGGCCCGAGAACAAGCATGTTTTTTTCATCTTCGGATGCCAGATAGAATCCCGTCCAGTTAAAAACATCTACCTGATCATCAAGTAACAGGCAAATTTCGTAAAGTTTAACTTCTCTCGATTTGTTTGATTGAATGATCTCATCAGTTTTTTCAAGTATAGCCTGTTTGTTCATGAGCTTGTGCAATTATAGCTTATAAAATTGAGAGTCAATCAGGTGAAGTAATTGGATAAATTGTGTGATTTGAATTGGTGAATCACATTGAAAAAAAGATATAAAAATAGGGCAAGCTACCCATATCACGCCGCTACGACCTGCTACCGCTGCTGCCTTCCGACCCTGACGGAGTTGACAGGGAGCTGGCTGTATGGAACTTGCCCCGAAAAGGAAAGATAACGGCTTTTTGATTAAAGTTAAACGAAAAACGTATAAAAATTTCTTATCAATCTTTATAGATATACCAATCTCAAAAAAATTCTGTGAAATGTATGGGGTAAATGATTTTAGAAGATGAGGGTAAAAAATGATTGAGAAAAAAAGTGGAGCTGCGGGGATTCGAACCCCGGACCTTCGCGCTGCCAGCGCGACGCTCTAGCCAACTGAGCTACAGCCCCGGAAAGGAATAATGAATATATGATGATTCTAAGAAAGAAGTCAAAAAACCTTTTTGTTTGCTATGTTTGGTTGTGTATTTTTGTTTTGCTCGGATATAATTAAAATTCTACAATTACACAATAACCGCATAGGAGATATATACAATGTTCAAAGCATCAAAATTATTAATCTTAGGACTGCTAACCGCGGGTCTTATCGTACAGGCTTGTGGCCCAAGTGAGCCGGGACCTGAACCAGATCCGCTTACACTCGAATACTTAATGAGTCTCTCAGATGAAGAACTCATGGAAAGAGACAGTGATGGCGATGGTCTTTCAGATTACGACGAAATTTACGTTTATGGTACAGATCCACTCGACCCTGATACAGATGGCGATGGTCTGACTGATTACGAAGAAATTCATACATACGGAACGGATCCGCTTAACCCAGATACTGACGGAGACGGCCTCTCTGACGGTGATGAAGTGAATGTTTACGGAACTGATCCGCTTGATCCTGATACAGATGGCGACGGGCTAACTGATTGCCAGGAAGTACGACACACTGATCGTGAAGAGTGCGAAGATCCTGATTTTGAAGGGCCATATGATGGAGGTTTTGGAACCGACCCTCTTGATCCTGACACAGATGGTGACGGACTGACCGACTGCCAGGAAGTACTACATACTGTACAATCCGAGTGCGAAGATCCAGACTTTAGAGGCCCATATGATGGTGGTTATGGAACTGACCCACTAAATCCAGACACTGACGGAGACGGATTCAGTGACGGACAGGAAATTGAGATGGGTACTGATCCGTTAGATCCTAACGATCCTCCATTTATCCGTGCTGATGAACTTCAGACTATCAACTTTGGCTTTGACCGATCCAATATTACAGACAGAGCTGCACAGCGACTATCTCAGAATATTGAGAGATTAATGGAAGCTGAAGGATTTGGTGTTCGGGTTGACGCTTATACTGACCACGTTGGTGGAGACCAGTATAACCTGAGATTGAGTTTGAGAAGAGCAAATGCCGTAGTTGATTTCTATCGAAATAACGGTATTGCTGAAGACAGAATTGAATCCAGAGGTTTAGGTAAAGCTCCGACACCATGTGCCGAAGCTGAAATGGACAGAGATACTCCCGGCTGTGAGAGAAACAGACGTGCAGAGTCTCATCCACTGAGCCCGCTCCCAATGGAGCCGATGTACTAAATCATCGTTAAATTTTTTCAAAAGGGCGTTTCGGAGAAATCCGGATCGCCCTTTTTTTTGGGTCAAAAGCCAGGTTGCAAACCTCTGAAATCTTAATGCGGGATGTAGAAATTAAAAATATCTTGGTACGCTAAACCCGATAAATGAACCTGAAGAATCGAGGCGTTTGGCAAAATCAATTCTCAGAACACCGAATATACTGTTTAAGCTAACACCTATTTCGGAGTGAACTCCGTTTGTGAGCATCAAATCCGGTAGAAAATCTCCATCCGCTTTTGAGTATCCGGCACCTCCAAACAAAATTAAGCCCCATCCTCTGTCAACCAGCGCATCAAGTCTGATCAGCTCAAAAGGGATAGTTCTGAAATTGTGCTCCGCAGTTGCAATCCAGTATTTATTTCCCCGGTAAGGCAGGTATTTTCGGGTTTTCAGAGAGCCAAAAGGGGTGAAACGTCTTAGTGATCCATCTATAGCACCAAATCGCTGAAGAGGTAATTCACCAAAAGAATATCCGCCTGAAAAATGAAGATCGAGTGAGTTGGCAAATAATCTGCGATGGTAAAAAGTTGGGAAATTCCAGTCAAGTTTCATGGATAGGTTTAAAAAATCGAAATCACTACCAAAACCGGGTTCGCTCAATTCAGCAGATAAAGAAATGTTGCGGCTGCCCGCAAAACCAAAGTTTGATGAACGATTAA
>LKMJ01005321.1_pt1 | contig 12142 bp, 9 predicted proteins | sample 643391 | NCBI WGS metagenome assembly LKMJ01 (sample SAMN04112250, study PRJNA286221) | soda lake metagenome | biome: soda lake; feature: Kulunda Steppe; material: water; isolation source: sample PL-Br10 brine of Picturesque Lake | place: Russia: Kulunda steppe | collected 2010-07
GAACAGCCGGTTCGGGACGACCGTCGAACACTCCGGCCAGGTCGTCGGGTCTGGGGCCGGCCAGCCCCGGCGGACGCGTCCCGAGGAGGTCGAGGGGGTTCCGCTGAGCGCCGAGGAGGCAGCCGCCGGTGGCCGCCAGTCGCCGCCAGAGGGCGACGAACCGGATGAAGACGACTCGGACGGGACCGACGACGGCCACCTACTCGCCTTCGTCACCGATCCCGAAGCGTCGATGGCGCGCTACTCGTTCGAGGCCGAAGGTCCCGTCTCGTTTACCGACGCGCCATACGAGAGCCCCGCTGGAAACCCCATCGTCGGCGGGAGCTTCCGTGAGGAAGATTACGTCGAGGAGACAGCCGACGGCTGGGAAGCAGGCGGCGTCACTGGCGGTGGCTTCGGTGACGCCTTCCGCGTCGACGGCCCGATTACGGCGATCGACCTCGAGCAGCCGGATGTGATGTGGGTCGAACTCGACGGCGAGCGTCGGTCACGCGAGGAAATTTACGAGGAGACGGCCGAGGACGCGCCAGACGAGGACGAATCGACGCTGGTCGCGTTCATCACCGACGCTGAGGCGTCGATGGCCCGGTATGAGTTCACTGCCGATGGCCCCGTCTCGTTCACCGAGGCACCCTACGAGAGCCCGTCTGGCAATCCGATCGTCGGCGGGAGTTTCCGGGCCGAAGACTTCATCGAGGAGACCGACGACGGGTGGCACGCTGGTGGTGTCACCGGTGGTGGCTTCGGTGACGCGTTCACCGTCGACGGGTCGATCACGAGCGTTACCGTTGAACAGCCAGACATGATGTGGATCGAGGTCGACGGTGAACGACTGCCACCCGACGAGATCGACGACACACCGGACGACGAGCCCGCCGACGCTGGCGACGAACTGCCACGGGCAATCGTAATCGACGGGACAGACACAGACGAGTCCGTCGAGTACCGGTTTGCCGTCTCTGGTGACATCGAAGCGAGTACCGACCGCGACGCGACGATCAACGAGGACGCGACCATCGAGGACGGACAGGTCACGGCAACCGTGGAGGAGACTCGAGATGCCTATCGATTCAGTGGCAACCTCACCGGGTTCTGGCTGCGTGGCGACGCGAGTGTCGACATCCTCGAGCTGACGCGGTAACCCGGCCGGCTACGGGGGATCGGTACTGACCGAGCCACGCGTTTTGTACTCGTCGTAGGCATTGTACAGATCCCGAACGAACGGCTTCGGATCGGCAAGCGAGGCGTAATCGAAGCGCCTGTCGGTTGCGATCGTCCGACAGACCTCCCAGAGCGCTCGGGGAAACGACGGTTTGGTCGCCAACTCGAGATCCTGGGTGCGGATCGACCGGAGATAGAGTAACTCACCGCGGAGGAGGTGGCCAGCGAGTCCGACCTCGTATCCGTCGTCGATCGCCGTCCGGTTCCCGGTGGCGAGGTGCCAGTAATACAACGGAAAATCAGCGCCGGCCTGGACTGAAAACGGAAGCGACGACCAAAATCGTGGATTGACCTCCATCAGTTTGAACGTCCCATCTTCGTCACGGAGAAACTCGACCATCGCGAGGCCGTGCCACTCGAGGGTATCGAGCAGACGCCGACCCGCCCGCTCGAGGGCTGGAATGTGAACCGACTCCCGGTAGGCGCTCGCCCCACCGGCGTAGGTGTAGCCACGGAGCTGCCGGTGCTGGAAAGTTGCCACCGGCTCACCCTGATCGTAGAGTGCAAAAAAGCCGTACTCGTCGGGTACGGGCACGTAGGCCTGAGCCAGCGGGCGGTGGCCCATCCGCCGGCACAGCGTCTCGAGGTCGGGCTCGACGCCGGGTGGCAGGTACTCCGTCGTCGGTGGCGTCTCGTAGGCAGTGTCGTCGCCGTGACCGAGATAGCCGGCAACCAACAGCGCATACCGAGCTTTGACGATCCACTTGCGGTCCCAATCGAGTGACGCTGTGAGCAACTGCGTCTCGGGGGCAGAAACCCCCGCCTCGCTCGCGACCTCGAAGAGTTCGATGCGGTCGTGAACCACCCGTAGAGTCTCGAGGCTGGGCCAGGGGGTCGCGACGTGGTCGGCAAACCGGTCACGATACTTCGCAAGAACGTAGACGTCGACGTCCCGGACTGGAATAATCGTCTCGACGGCAGGTCGTTTGGCAAGCCCCAGAAGCGCCTGTGCGAACGCCTGCAGATTCTCGTGTGGGTCCGGGACCCGAACCGCCTCGTCACAGTACCGCGAGTAGATCGCTGGGGTGTGGTCGTGTTCGAACGCGACGATCGACCTGACACCCCGGCCTCCGAGTGATCGGAGACAGGCGACCGCACTCGGGGCGCGACAGGCAGTGACGACGAAGGCGCTACCACGGTGTTCATCGACTACCATAACCACCGGCTTGGCCGCATGCGTTGCTCTGTGATCGAGTCGAGGACGTAGCACTACCGACTCCACCTGCCAACCGATAGCATGCCGAGCGAGCGACCCCGCTCCGAGCTGTAGATACGCTGCTCTCGACGACGGCGGTGGCCATACCTACGTCCCTGATCGTCTGTCGGTTAGTTACGATCCGGATACTCCCGCCGACTGTCCAAAGTGTGTACCCGTCGCGGCGGTCGCGTGGGCTCACTTCAGCGAACCGGCGATCCGCCGGTAGGCAGACTTAGCGAGGGCCATCTCGAGACCGGCCGATTCGACGACGTAGTACGGGCGTAACGTCCCGTTGAACTTCCCCTTATATTCACAGAGTCGCTCGGTGTTCGCCCCGACGAGGTCGTAACCGGTGATCGACTCGAGTGTGGGGTCGGTAACGAGATCACGGAGGATCGCCCCGTGGAGGAGAGTGTTGACGCTGACGTGATCGTAGGTAGCCGTCACGCCACCTTGCCAGTAGTAGGCGAGGTCGTCACTGTAGAGGACGATGATCCCACTCAGGTAGATCCCGTCTGGATCGCGGGCAACGTAGACCCGCCAGCGGTCCGCTGGGAGCCCGGCAAGGAGATCACGGACGAACGGTCGGGTGAGTGGGGCCTCGTCGTCGTAGGCTGCGTACTGTTCGACGACGTCCTCATAGACCTGCAAAGCGCTGTCGACCCCTTCGGTCTCGATCCGGACGTCGACCTCATCGAGTCTGCGCATCTCGTTGCGCAGGCTCTTGCTGAACCCGCACATGACCGACTCGAGGTCGGGACAATCCCCACAGTCGACGACGTAGGTGAATTCGGGTTCGACCTGCAGGCCCTGCCACCGGTACGGTCGCGGGTCGTCGTAGGCGAGCGGACAGGTCAGCCGCACGAGCGTCGACCGCTCGTCGGCTCCGAGGTCGGTGAGGACAGCTTCTGTGAGCTGGTGGTTGATTCGCTCGCCTTTCCGTCGTTTCGGGCTGTTCGGATCGATCACCGGTCCGAGACGAGGGATACCAAGCGAGAGCGGTGGCGAGGTGATCGTCCGGCCGACTGGTTTCTCGTCGACGAACACCGGAAGGGCCCCGACGGCCTGGCCGCCCTTTTCGGCCACATAACAGCGTATCTCGGCGTCGGTGTGTGCCTCGAGAACGGCCAGTGCAGCTGGCTCGTGAAACACCTCCGTGCCAGCCATCGGCATCGCCTCGGCCCACGCCTCGCGGTCGATCTGTCGTACGTCCATGCCTGGACGCCCACCGACAGAGCGGTTTGTTATCGCCGAGTTACCGGCGTGTCTCGGCGAGCAGCGACAGAATACGTGCCCAGTCCTGGCTCGCCTGGCTCAGTGAATGTGCGTCTCGAAGGGCGTTTGCCCGCTCGGTCGCCTCGACCTCGAGGTCGGGACCCTCGAGCTGTCGGGCCATCGCGTCGGCGAACGCCGTGGGACTCCGTTGGTCACAGACCAGGCCGTTCTCGCCGTCGGTGACCACGTCGGAGATCGAGCCGACGCGGGGAACGATCGGAACGAGTCCGGTCGCCATCGCCTCGAGCAAGACGAGCGGGAGGGCATCACGCTCGGAGGTACAGACGAAGGCGGCGGCGTCGCGGTAGTACGGCAGTGGATCGTCGACCCAGCCAGGAAGGGAGACGCAGTCCTCAAGCCCAGCCACGGCGAGGTCGGCACGGACCTGGGAGGCGAGTGGGCCGTCACCGACCATCACCGCACGAACCGGGTAGCCCCGGGCGGCGAGGACAGCGAGAGCGCGGACGAACAGTCGTGGATCTTTCTCTGGACTGAACCGACCCACCCAGATGAAATCAGCGGTTGACTCGGTACTGCCTGGGCGGTAGACGCTCGTATCGATCGGGTTCGTCAGGATCGCGATGCGGTCAGACGCGACGCCACAGGCAGCGAGTCGGGCAGCGTGATCGGTGCCAGGGACCGAGACGACCTCGAACCGGCGGAACAGCCACCGCGGAACGGGTCCGTACCACTGCTTGGCGTGGTGATCGAGGTCGATCCCGATGATCCCGAGGTGGGCCGGTAGCCCGAAGACAGCTTTGAGGACGAGAGCATAGAGTCCGTAGGGGAACAGTGAGATGGCGGCGACGGCGTCATACTCGTTCCGGTGAGCTTCGAGCAGCGCAACGACCAGCAGGGCAAGGAGTCTGAGTGGTCGGGGACCGACCTCGGGGACCGAGACGTACCGTGTGTCGGGAACGTCGTACTCGGGGTCGAGGGCGACAAGCGTCGTCGTGCCAGCAACCGCCGCCAGCGGTCCGTAGTGACGACGGTTCTTTCTCGAGAGGCCGGTGATGACGAGGACACGTTGCTCGGCGGCTGTTGTTTGGCTATCTCGACGTTCCTCGCCCCTCAGTTCGGTACTCTGCAGGCTCATTCGCGAGCAGTCGCCCCACCACTGGCTTGGCGGTCACTCACAGCCACCAGGAACTCCGAGAGGGCATACGCCATCCACGCCTGACACCACCGCATCAGCGTGACGCGTTTGGTGTGAAAGCGGTGTTTCCGGTAGTAGAACTGGCCTGGCCGAACCTGGAGGTTCGCAAGCACCCACCGGAGGAGCCGTTCGGCCATTGCGAACTCGCCCTCACGGGTGAACACGAGTATTCCCTGGGTGCTGGCGTGGATGTCACGTGGGTAGGCACTCGATTCGTCGAAATTCGGCGCGCCGTCCAGGTCGAACAGCTCCTCGCGGTAGAAGGCAAGCGCGGTCTCGAGGGTGTCGGCAAACCGGTCTGAGTCGACGACGTCCCGATAGCGCTGGAAGGCCTCGATGATGAACCCGTTGTGGTGGCTGTCCATCGAGAGATGGGAGGCGTCTGCTGGCAGTCGGTAGGGCCAGCCGCCACGATCGGTCTGGTTAGCGGCGACGTGGGCGAGGATCTTCTGGGCTCGCTCACGGAGGATTTCCTCACCGGTGTGCTCATAGAGGTCGACACAACACATCGCACCCAGGGCCGCGGCATTCAGCGTGTACGACTCTGCGGGATGATTGAGGTGGTAGTCGATTTTGGCACCCTCGGGACACTCACGATAGTCCAGATCCTCGACGATGAACGACTCGGCAGTGCGTGCCAGCTCGGCGTAGGTTGACTCGAGGTGGGTACTTCGGAGCAGTGCTTTCACCGCGAAGGCAGTCGAGACGATGTCGGGATCGGTCGGCACGCCCTTCGTGTGGAGATGCTGGATCGGATGGCGGTGTCCACCACAGAACCCGGCGTAGTCGGTGAGTCGGTTCTCGACTAACCACGCTGTCAGCCGGTTGGCTTCCGCCGTCGGATCGAACGCCTCCGCCAGTGGGGCCCCTCGCTCCAGCAGGGTCGCATAGTTCAGGTTCGCCATCGCGAACAGGGCCGTCCCCTTGTAGTTGCGGCGGTGTTCGACTCGGAACAGTGGCCGCAGATCGATCGGAGCGCGTTTGACCGTCTCCTGGACGGCGAGGTTCAGCCATCGACTTTCGAACGGAAGTGCCTGGAGGAGCTGGCTGCTGCAGCCGTCGCCGTAGTCCGGCCCGGCGTAGTCCCGGCATCTGGCGTACGCGAGTGTGGCATCGAGGACTGGCGCATACTGCTCGAGTCGCCGCTTGTGGGTGGGCTCGTCTCGAGTCAGCCCGTGAGTGACCTGCATGTGCCGGGCGCTCGCGGGGGCGACTCATTAGTAGCAGTGTCGTACCCGACCGTCGTCGGCTGGCCAGGCCGCGACGAGACAGTCACAATGGGGCGAATCGGTCGTAGTACGCAGTGCCCACTGTTCGGGTATCGAATCGATAACAAACCGCGACAGGTGCCACCCTCAAGCCGGTGGTCCGAATGAACTACTGTTTCTTCACCAACACACCGGCACACGTCCACCTCTATAAACACGCCGTCGACGCCCTCCGCGACCAGGGTCACGACGTCCTCGTACTCGGCCGGGAGTACACCTGCACCGTCGACCTCCTCGAGTACTACGACCTGCCCTACGAGGTCTTCGGACGACTCGGGACGACGAAAGGCTCGCTGGTGACCCAGTTGCCACGGCACTACGTGACTGCCTTCCAACTCGTTCGGCGGTTCGATCCAGACCTGCTGATCGGAATGGGCGGATACGCCGCCCACACGGGTGCGCTGACGGGAACGAAGACGATCCTGTTGACTGACTCCGAGCCCGCCTGGGTCGACCAGGCGATCTCGAAGCCGTTCGCGGCCGCGATTCTCACCCCCAACACGTTCCGGAAGGACCTCGGCGACAGCCACTACGTCTACGACGGCGTCCAGGAGTGTGCATACCTCCACCCCGAGACCTTCGAGCGAGATCCATCAGTGCGGGCAGAACTCGGTGTCGATCCTACAGAGCCGTTTGCGATCCTCCGACTGAACGCCTTCGGCTCCCAACACGACGTCGGCAAGCGTGGGATCGACGCGACGGCTAGACGACAGATTGTCGAGCGCCTCGCCAGGGAGATGACTGTCCTCGTCTCCGACGAAGGCGGGGACGCCGACCTGGAGGGGCTGCCGGCCGAGCCGTTCAGTCTCCACCCGGCCCGGATGCACGACGCCCTCGCGGAAGCCTCGGTACTCGTTGCAGACACACAGACGATGGTGACAGAAGCCGCCTTACTCGGCACCCCGGCCGTTCGCTCGAACTCCTTCGTCGGTGACGACGACATGGGGAACTTCCTCGCACTCGAGCAGGCCGGTCTCATTCGAAACGTCGGCCCCGGGGAAGACCTTCTCGGTGCCATCGAGTCAGTTCTCGAGGTCGAGGAGACCACGTGGACCCAACGCCGTGATCAATTCATCAACGAGACAGTCAACCTCACCGATGTACTCGTCGAGGTGGCGCTGTCCGGTGGCGAGGTCGCTGCCGTCGACGCCGTTCGGCAGTTCGGTGCCCCGGCCCGGCACCACTCCACTGGTGTGGTGCCGACCGGTGGTGATTAGTTCCCCCTCCAGGCGTCGATTGATGGGTAAAACAGAGAGACTGCGGCCGGTTTTCCACCAGTTCGGGCTTGCGAGTGTACTAGCGCCCGCGAGCGCCACGAACCCAGACGGCCGTGAGTGCAAGCGTCGTCACCACCGTCACGATGCCGGCGACACCGGTCCCGAGTCCGCGCTCTTCGTCCGTGTTTGGATCGGCCACGACTGCGAGGTCGGTAAGCGAATCGACCTCGGCGTCGTAGACGTGCGTTCCGCCCCTGTCTTCGAGATGGGTCGTTTCTGCTTCGGTCCACTCCTCACCGTCGGCCTGATAGAGGACGACCTCCTCGGGTGTGAGGTCGGCGTTTGCCAGTACTGCAGCGTCGACGGTGAACTGAACGGTCCCCGCGCCAGCAGCGTCACTGTCGACGGCGAGTGCTGAGAGTGAGTCGAGGTCACCGTCGCTCGGTCCATGCTCGCTGTTCTCGAAGGCAATCGAGGTCTCACTCGGCAGGTCAGTTGCGTCGAACCGGTCGAAGCTGACCCCGGTGTCTGTTCCACTCGTCGGCTGCAGTGAGATCGGTTCCTCGGGGCCGGCGTCCTCGATCGTCGCTTCGAGACCGTCGTCGATCCGATCGTAGCTGACCGTTGGATCGTCACAGCTGCCCGCTCGAACCGTCACCGGTTCCGCGAGTGAGTCGAGTTCGTACCGATCTGGATCATCGGCGTCACCGGAAAGCAGGTGCCACTCGTCGATCTCGCCGCCGTCCCACCAGTCGCCGCCGTGGCCAGTCACGTTCTCGTCGTCGAACTCCTCGGCAACGTCGGCGTCATAGAGGTCGGCGTCCTCGTTGAACGCCGGCTCGAGGGTGAGGGCAAACGGACCATCAAGCGGCCCGATCGCCCCGCCGCCGGTGCGGTTCTGGATGTACGCCCAGTCGGCACTGGCCCAGCCGTCACCCCGGTCGAACTCGTCGTGGTTCGTTTCCCCCTCGTAGGCGTCGTTCATCACCGTCCAGTCGCTCTCGTGGGGGAGCCCGGCGATGTCGAAGGTGATGACGCCACCGCTCGTGTTCCCCTCGAGTTCGTCGTGGACCATCACGAGGTTGGTGCCGTCGGTCCCTTCGTGTACAAAGAGTAAACTGGTGTCTGACTCCTGGTAGTCGGTTGTCCCGTAGGAGCTATACAGCCGGTCGACGCCCTCGGGATGGGTTTCGTGGTCCCGGTAGTCATAGAACGCCTCGATTGACTCATCGGTCTCGAGTGGGTCGATCGGTTGGCAGATCCCGTCTTGCTCGACGACGTAGCCGTCTTCGGGCGGCGTCGCGGCGACGTTGCCAACCCCGGCGAGAAGTCCCAGTACCACGACTGTCACGAGGCCGACCGCAACCGCAGTAGTCCGGCTCACGCGTTCACCTCCGGGCTCACCCGTCGAGACACCGCCTCGTCCGAGCCGTCTGCCGGTGGCCACTCGATCGCATCGAGGAACTCACCGGGCGAGCCGATCCAGGCACCGGCGTCCTGGGCCTGCTCGATCAGCCAGCGGTAACAGGCCCGGTGGCCGGGAAACTCCCGTTCGTTCATATACCGGGGATGCCAGAGGACCGTCATCACGGCGTCGTGGGCGGCCGCCTCCGTGAGCAACTGCTCACAGCGATCACGAGCCTCGACCGGATCGGTGTCGGGATCGGGGAGCGCCTGGTCCATGATCGTCAACGGAAAGACGACGAACTCGTCGTCAAACGGACACAGCGGATGATAGCCGTGGTGAAAGCCACAGTCGGTCGTCGAGCCGAGACTCGCGTCATACTCCAGCCCGATCGCCCGGTGGTGGTCCCAGCTCTCTGGGACCGACAGCCGGAGGTGATGTTGTCGGCCGCCACGAACCGAGCCATCGAGTACTGACTCGAGTCGTCGTTTCTCCGTTGTGAGCCGTTCTCGATCGGTCCCGGAGTGATAGGAGCCGTGCAGCCCAACTTCCCAGCCACCGACCTCGAGCGTCTCGATGACAGCCCCTAGCTCGGGTGATCGCAGATCGTAGCGGCCGAGATGCTGAATCCAGTTTGCCGGCGAGAGCCACTTCGAGGGAGGAAGATCCCGAAGGAGGTGTTGTTCGGTGAGGAAATACCACGCCGAGCGAACGCCGAGGTCGTCTTCGAGTGCGACGAGTTCATCGAACTGCCAGTAGGGGTTTCGTCGAGAAAGCGTCGTCTCGAGGTGGTAGGACGGACGATCCCGGGTTGCATAAAAGAGCCCGCGCAGTCCCTTATACGGCCGGTCGACGTCGTGGGTGAGACAGAGGGCAAACGGAACGTCACCGGGGAGCTGTTCGATCCGTGTCGGCGCTGGTCGCTGTGTGGCCCCGCCGGCAGAACAGCCGTCACGGTCGCCAGACGCGTCGGTCATACTACAACCTGGCGGGCACTCGACCAATAGTAAATGAGGACATTACGGCCACAGACGAGGTCGCGGTCGACGTCGGTAGCTTCTTCGGCCCCCGGGTTCGACCGGCCAGTATGCACGTCCTCGCCGCGACCGACTCGGTCCACACGACGGCTGCGATCTGTGATTATCTCAGCGAGCGCTGTGGGAGCGACGATCGCGTCACCGTCGTCGCCGTCGGTGAGCCAGCGGGCGGCGTGACCGAACGCGACTGCCAGGAGGCACTCAACGTCGCTTCTGTCAGGCTGCTCGAGCCGACGGTGACGACCGAGTACCGAGCGAGCGAGGAGCCAGCCGAAACGATCCGCACGCTCGCAACCGAACACGCAGTCGACGAGCTCATAATCGGTCCGCATGCGGGCGAGCCAGACCACAAAGATCAGCTCGGAACGACGGCGACGACACTGCTCGAGGTCGCCGAGCGACCGGTTGTCGTCGTCCCATTTCCACCGCTTAGCTGAGTGGCGGCGAGCCGGGACGTTTAGGGCCCGTCGTTCGAATACGAAACCAATGAGTCTCTACGCACGCGTCCGGCCGCTCGCGTTTACACTGCCGGCCGAGACCGCCCACGACCTCGGGAAGCACGTCCTCCGAGTGGCCCAGTCGACACGGCTCTCGCGATGGGCGTTGCGGAAACAGTTCCGCGTGCGCGATCCAGCACTGACCGTCGAGCGGTTCGGAACACGGTTTCCGGCCCCCGTCGGCGTCGCTGCCGGGTTCGATAAGAACGCCGAAGTAACCCACGCCCTCGCAGCACTCGGCTTTGGTTTCGTCGAGGTCGGTACAGTGACGCCGTACCCTCAGGCCGGAAACGATCGTCCACGACTGTTCAGACTCCGTGCCGACGAGGCGATGATCAATCGGATGGGGTTCAATGGTCACGGAATGGAGCAGGTCAAGGCCCGCCTCGAGCGTGAGGGAACCCCTCGCGTTCCCCTCGGCGTCAATATCGGGAAGATGAACAGCTCTACCGAGCGGGAGGCCATCGAGGACTACCGTCGAGTCTTCAACCGGCTCTCGCCGGTTGCTGACTACGTCGTCGTCAACGTCTCCTGTCCGAACACGCCCGAGGCCTTCGACGAAAGCTCACCCGAACACCTCGAAGCCATCTTCGAGACCCTCACAGCCGAAAACGACGCCGAGGTCCCGATTCTCGTCAAGATCGGCCCCGACTCACCACCCGAGTCGGTATGCGACCTGGTCGACATCGTCAGCGAGTGTGGGGTCGACGGCATCGTCGCAACGAACACCTCCACCAGCCGCGAGGGGCTGTCCGATCCGAATCGGGAGGAGTGGGGTGGACTCAGCGGCAAGCCACTCGCCGATCGCTCGACTGCAGTCATCCGAACGATCGCCGAGCACACCGACGGCGACCTCCCGATTATCGGCGTCGGTGGCGTCGACTCAGCCGAACGCGCCTACGCGAAGATCCGTGCTGGAGCCTCCCTCGTCCAACTCTATACCGGCTTCGTCTATCAGGGGCCAGCGACGGCCAAACGAATCAACGAAGGACTGCTCGCGTTACTCGCCCGAGATGGGTTCGCGTCGGTCGAAGAAGCGATCGGTGCAGATCTCGAGGACTAGTCGACGTCGACGCGCGTCCCGTAGCCAGCCTCACCGACGACCTCGCCGTCGTCGTAGACGACCTCGCCACGGACGACCGTGGTCACGGGCTTGCCGACGAACGATTCACCGACGAACGGCGTGACGTTGTTTTTCGAGTGGAGGGCGTCCGACTCCGTGAGTGTCCACTCGTGGTCTGGATCGACGATCGTGAAGTCGGCGTCGGTACCGACCTGGAGTGAGCCTTTCTGTGGATACATCCCCCAGACCTGAGCCGGGCGGGCGGCGTGCATCTCGACCCACTCTGCCATCGTGAGCCGGCCCTGGTCGACGAAGGTGAGCATCGCCGGTACCTCGGTCTCGAGGCCGACGAACCCAGAGATAGCCTCCCAAGTGTTGCCAAATGGGTCGTCGACCAGCTTTTCCTCGGGTGTGTGTGGGGCGTGATCGGTCGCGATACAGTCGATTGCGCCTGCCTCGATACCGACCTCCCAGAGGCGTGTCTGCTCGTCTGCGTCCCGGATCGGTGGCTGGATGCGGGCGACGTTACCTTTCTCACGGAGGACGTCCTCGGTGAACCAGAGATAGTGCGGACAGGTTTCGGCGGTGACGTCGACACCACGTTCTTTGCCACGAGCGACAGCTTCGGCGGCCGACCCCGAGGAGACGTGATACATGTGAATCTTCGCCCCCGTCTCGTCAGCGAAGGTGATCATCCGCTCGACGGCCTCCTGTTCTGCGATTACCGGCCGAGAGTGAGCGAAGTCGATCGGCGCGTTCTTTCCCTCGCGTTTGAACTGGTCGGTGTAGAAGTCGACGATCTCGC
>LKMJ01005322.1_pt1 | contig 12140 bp, 11 predicted proteins | sample 643391 | NCBI WGS metagenome assembly LKMJ01 (sample SAMN04112250, study PRJNA286221) | soda lake metagenome | biome: soda lake; feature: Kulunda Steppe; material: water; isolation source: sample PL-Br10 brine of Picturesque Lake | place: Russia: Kulunda steppe | collected 2010-07
GCGGGCGAGCGCCCGGACGTCGTCTTTGGCGAGGGCGCGCTGGAAGCCGGCGACTCGTTCGCCGACGCTCATCGATCGGTAATCCAGGGATCTTCGACGACTTCGTTGCCACAGGAGACCTCGTCGATCGAGTGGATCGAGCCGCCCAGGTCGGCGATTTCGGCGTCGATCACGTCGAGATCGAGGTCCTCACCTTCGATCGTGATGCGGATCGTACGGACGTTCTCTTCGATTTCGACGAGTTTGCTGGTGGCTCCCGTGACTCCATCGAGATCGCTTAGCTGCCGTGTGACCTGAACGATACCGGGTTCGTGTGGTTTCAGTACGTCGAGAACGAGACGACGGATCATGTGTACGGCGTTTTATCGCCCACCTCAAGTGAATATCGGCTTCGATGCATCGAGAAACGGTCGGGAGCTGGTGGCTCGTATTCGGTGGACTACACGCCGAACGTCGCACGCAGCATATCCCGGGTTCCCGGTCCAAGCCCGACGGCGACGACGATGATCATAAACAGGTACGCGTACCGGGGGCTCTCCTCGAAGAACTCCTCGTTGAACACCCAGACGACGAAGACGGCGGCAGCGAGTTTGACCAGCAAGAACGGCCACGCCGCACCGAGGTTGGTGACGATCGCTTCGTTGATCGGGTGTTTCGGGGAGAGGTTCGCCGGGAGGCCGAAGAGGGTGGCGTAGTCCAGGCCGATCACGTTCGCGACGCCGTCGACGGCGTGAGCCCAGATCACGACGAGTCCCATGTACTCCGTTCCTTTGTTGATATTGGGGGCAAAGCGCTCGACGGCGAGCCAGGTGACCCCCGTCGCGACGGTCGCGAGGACGAGCGTCGTCACGAGGAGCAATCCATAGAAGGTCGCGTACGCCTCGAACGCCGCGGCGTAGGCGAGTCCGGCGACGGTGACCGTCAGACAGAGCGTGCCGATCGCAAAGAGCGGATACTCGTAGCCCGAGACGTGGTCGTTTCGATCGAGCCAGACGGAGACAACGAGCGCAACGAGGGCGATCGCCGTGACGGTGAAGTAGATCAACGGGCTGATCAGCAAGCCAGACCACGGCAGTTCGATCGCGAGGGTGCCCGTCTCGCGGAACGCGGCGACGTTAGCGTCTTCGACCACGCGCAGCGCACCACCGAACAGGAAAAACGGGAACAAGCCGTAGAACATCGCCCGGTAGCGCTCGATCTGGAGGCGTTCGAGCAGGAACACGATCCCGACCGCCATCAGGATCAAGATTGGAATGTAGCCGGCGTACGAGACAAAGGTGTACCCCGGCGACGCGGTCGGTCCGGTGGCGACACCCTGGCTGGTGGCCTCGCTACACGACATCGGATCGCCGCCGGCCCAGTCGACACAGCTCCAGCCGTGAGCATCGGCGACGACTGGACCCCAGTAGTAGTGCCAGATGAAGTCGACGTAGACACGCTGGGGGAACAGGGTAGCGGCGAGGGCAATCCCGCCAACGAGGAGTACGACGGTCGCGGCCCAGAGGCGTTCGGGCCCGTACCGGTCGAGATACTCGTCCATAACCGGTACTCCTAGATTCGGACGCTTATCCGTTCCGGTTCCTGACGAGTAATATATCACTCGCGGCTGTGTGCAAACTGCACACCAGCACGCCGATCACCGCGACTCGATCTCCCGGGCGGCCGCGAGCACGACGTCGTGAATCTCGCCGTTCGAGGCGACCAGTCCCGTGCTGTCGTGGCGCCACCGATCGCCCGCGAGATCGGTGACGATGCCCCCAGCCTCACGGACCGCATGGACGCCGACGACAGTGTCCCACGCGTTCGTCGCGAGATTCGTCACCACCCCATCGAGTGTGCCCGAGGCGACCATCGCGAGTTCGAGCTGTGCACACCCCGGCCGGCGCAGGTCACCGAACCGATCGACGATCGCCTGTGTCGCCGCGCCGTACTGGTCACGATCGTCGAACGACCACCAGAACGTCGGACAGACGGTACAGGTCTCGGGATCGGTCCGGTCGCTTACTGACAGCGGCTGGCCGTTGCGCGTCGCGCCATCGGGCCCGACCCGGTAGCGATCGCCCAGTGCCGGAAACACACTCGCCCCGGCGATCGGTTCGCCGTCGACGACTGCTCCGACGGCCGTTCCGAACGCCCGGCTCTCGTTGACGTAGTTGTTCGTCCCGTCGATCGGATCGACGATCCAGGCCGGTCCCGACTCCGGAACCCGTTTTAGTGCGTCGGCTTCCTCACCGACGATCGGGTCGTCGGGAAACGCCTCTTCGATGACCTCGATGACCGCCGTCTGGGCGTCGCGGTCGGCCTGGGTGACGACGTCCGTCTTCCCGTCTTTGTATTCGACGTCGAGTTCCGATCGGAAGGCGTCGATCGTGACCTCTGCGCCCGCGGTGGCTGCACGATCGGCGACCGATTCGCGGCGACTGGCGTCGTCACTCATGTGTTCGTCTGTGGGGAGGCAGCCGAAAAGAGCTAGCGGTTTCGGCGGTGGCTTCCGTCGATCGGCAGCGCTGTTTGGGCGGCGATCGACTTAGCTTACCCCGTCGTGGGTACTGATCGCCGATCGATCGACTCGACGGCAACGATGCCGGTGCCGGTCTCGAGGTCGCGTCTGAGCCGGGTGATCCGGTCGTCTTCGTCGACTGCGAGGTGGACCTCGAGTTCGACCGTGATGTCGTTCAGGCCGGGCGAGATGTCTCGAACGGTCACCCCCTCGAGTCGATCGGCCGCGTCGGTTCGGTCGACGATACGTCGGGCGCCGTCGGCGAGGTCACCGTCTGCGTGCAGTGGGACGCGAACGGTGACGATCGCTGCGGCGAGTTGTGCGTGCATAACGGCCCTGTCGAGAGTCGAACTCGACACCAGGAAGACCCTGTGTGCGGTGCCGATACTGCAGGGAGCGAGGGGCCAGGCGATCGAGAGCCTCTCCGTTGCAGCATCTCACCGCAGGGCTACCCACGCGCGTAAATCAATCGGACGGACAGCACGGACTCCAGGCAAGCGACAAAAGGAGCGTCGCCGTCCGGCCACAGTGACGTTACGCGGCGTGGACGGCGATGATCCCGACCGGCGGATTGCCAGCGGGAGCGATCCGTACACGACCACCACCGCATCCAGCCATGGGCCAGCTGGAAGCGATCGCACGTGCTCCTGGGAGATAGCGTTGGGGAGCACGAATCGATTGCGTGGTCGTGGTCATCGGTCGGAGCGTATTCTCCACATTCGGAGTGAGTGACATAATAGTTACTGACGTATGTTCACGCAGGGCATACGGCTCGCGGCTAGCGCGTGTCGAGACGAGTCGGTCGACATCGACTCGATCGACGGCTGTGCGCACGACCGCAGCATCGGCCCAGTAGATTTAGGATGATAAAATAGTATAGTTTCGAATTACGTCGCTGACAGTGAGCGACAGGGTTCACTGTCAGCGTTCCAACGACGATGACAGACCACCACGACGTCTCCGACTGGCTATGGACCCAGCTTCGGACGTCGACTGACGTTCGACTCGGGGTGCAGGGGGCAAACGGGACCACGACGACAGCAGGAGTAACGAGCCAAGCGGCGACCGACGCCTACGACTTCGTCCCGACGGGACCGATCGCCGACAGCGATCGCTGCCATCGCGTCTGCGTCACTGACGGCGAACTCCAACACACCGTCTGGCAGCGCATCAGGGTCGCGATCGAGGGAGAGGCCGACGCCGAACTCGTCGTCGACCTCCCGGTAACGGACGCCGAACCGCCACCCGAGGGGCAGTTGTTCGTGGCGCGGAGCGACGTCGTCGGCTTGCTCGATCATTCTGGTGTCAGCCCGCTTCCGGCCGATCGTGTTGCAGGCCTCTCAGCACAAAAACACCGACTGCGACAGTTTCTTCGGCGAGAGACGAGCAAAGCAAGCGGGCCGAACCGCGATGGAATCCTGCTGGCCGGGCCACCCGGAACCGGCAAAACCGAACTGGTCATCGAAACGTGTGCCGAACTGTTCGGCGGTCTTCCGGTGACGGTTTCGGGGGCGGAGCTGCGAGAGGCATGTCACAGCGAGTCGAGTGGACTACTCGAGGAACGGTTCCGAGCCGCCCAGGAACGGACCCCACCGCTTCTCTACATCGACGCGATCGACGCGATCGGCGGAGGCGACGAGACGCCGGTCGACTCGACACAGCGCGACCTCGTCGCCACACTGGCTGCGTTGCTCGATGGGATCGAGGCGAAGCGGGCTGGCACGCCTGCAGTCGTCGCCTCGACGAATCGACTCGAGGCAGTCGATCCGGCGCTCCGTCGAGCAGGGCGGCTGGGCAACCGACCGATCGAGTTCACCACGCCGGGACCATCCCAGCGAAAAGCGATCTTCCACCAGTACTTCGAGCAGCTCCGGGTCGGCGATCGCGTGCGCCTCGATGCGAATCTGGAGACGGCGGTCACTGATCCGTGTGACTCACACCTGCTCGATCGGTTCGCCGAAACGACTGCAGGGTACACCGGCGCGGACATCGAGGACGTCGTCACCGCTGCCGTCGGCGAGCGCGCCGCGGAGTCCGATCGTATCGTTCCGATACTGGACGCGGCGACGATTCGTCGCCAGATCCGATCGCGCGAGATCCAGCCCGAGGGACCGTCTCTCACCGATACTGTGTGTGAAGCCCCGGACAACCGGACAGTGGAGATAGACGGCGACGGGCACGTCGTCCGGTTCCGCGAACCGGTCGATCGGGCGACCCTGCACGCGATCGGGGCTGCCTGGCAACAGCGCCATCCCGACTACGAGTTCCGGCTGCGGACCGTCCAGGTTTCGGACCTGCTGGGATCGACGCCTGCAGACACCCGGACGCGGGTTCGAACCGTCTTCGACCACGACGCCGAGAGGCGACTCTGTCTCCAGCTCGAGGGGCTTGCCTCGGTCGCGCGTGCTCGCGATCGGACGCCGATCGCGGCTGCCGCCCTCGAAACGATCCACGAGCGTCTGTTGCGCTGGGACGAGGCGAACGTGCTGGTGTACCGTCAGAATGGAGACGGCGACCCCATTATCGCAGCCGAGACGCTCGACGTCACACAGGAAGTCAGCCAGTGGGAATCGGTTCAGGTGAGCGAGCTCGCGACCCGATGCTGGGATGCGATCGACCCCCAGGATACCGAGCTCACCGTCGTCGAGGAGTTCACAATCGAGGGCGATCGGACCCACCTTCAGTTGTTGTTCGAGAACCTGTTTCGCAACCGGATTGAACAGGCGGAGTCACCGTCGTCGGTTCGGGTTGGGCCGCTGACGCCACTTCACGTCTCGACGCGAGTTGAAGACGCAGACCCCCAGGGCTTCTACGTCGAAGCCGATGGGCCAGGCCTCTCTGATGAGTCTAACGGGGTGTTCGAATCCGGCGAGACCGATCCAGAGAACGGCGAGTTCGGCCTCTCGATGGTCAAAAAGGCCGTCGACGCCCACGACTGGACGATCTCTGCGACCGACAAGGACCCTGGTGGTGTTCGCTTCGAGATCGATACCTCGTAGTGGGGGCCCGGATCTGGCCGGAGTCGATCGTGTCGACTCAGAGTGACGATCGTTTCGAGCCCAGGCGGTTCTCGTCGTATCGAGACGGTCGCGTGAGGCCAATATTCAAGAGTCCGTGATAGAACTATACGTAGCATGAAGCGAACGATCGGGGTGGACGATCGGTGAGCGACGACGCCAGACAGCGACAGATTACCGTCGGCGAGACGGCCGACGGGGCGAAACTGAAGCTCCCGGTGATCGAGGTACTCACGGGTCGCGGGTTCGCGACCGGCAAAAGCGGGTCGGGGAAGTCGAACACGGCCTCAGTTATCGGCGAGGAACTGCTCGAGGCGGGGTACCCCCTCCTGATAGTCGACACCGACGGCGAGTACTACGGTCTCAAAGAGGAGTACGAGATGCTCCACGCGGGGGCCGACGAGGAGTGTGACATCCAGATCGGACCGGAACACGCCGAACAGATGGCGACCCTGGCACTCGAGGAGAACGTCCCTGTGATCCTCGACGTCTCTGGGTATCTCGACGAGGCGGTCGCCGACGAACTGCTGAAAAAGATCGCCAGACAGCTGTTTATTAAAGAAAAGAAACTCAAAAAGCCGTTCTTGCTGATCGTCGAGGAGGTCCACGAGTACATTCCCGAGGGCGGAGGCGTCGGCGAGACCGGAAAACTGTTGATCAAGATCAGCAAACGCGGCCGGAAACACGGCCTCGGCATTCTGGGCATCAGCCAGCGACCCGCAGACGTCAAGAAGGATTTCATCACGCAGGCAAACTGGCTCGTCTGGCACCGGCTGACCTGGGACAACGACACGAAAGTCGTCGGCCGGATCATCGACACCGAGTACGCCGAACTCGTGTCGGAATTGAACGACGGCCAGGCGTTCGTCCAGACCGACTGGACCGAAACCGACGTCCAGAAGGTGCAGTTCCGCCGCAAGCGGACCTTCGACGCCGGCGCGACGCCGGGACTGGACGACTTCGAACGGCCCGAACTCAAATCCGTCTCGGACACCCTCGTTGGCGACCTCCAAAACATCTCCGAACGCAAAGAACGGGAAGAAAACCGGATCGCCGAACTCGAGAACGAACTCGAGAAACGCGACCAGCGGATCGCGACGTTAGAAGACGAACTCGAGTCCGCGCGAGACGTCTCCAGTGCGGCCAAACAGATGGCCGATGCACTCGCCGACGCAGACGGGACACAAACCCAGCTTCCCGGCACCGGTGAGGAACTGCGCCGCCTCCACGAGGAACTCGCCGACCTCGAGACACAGGTCGACGAACTCGAAGCCGATCGATCGGCGCTGGAAAGCGACCTCGCGGATCGAGACGAGACGATCGACGAACTGAAGACGGAAATCGACGAGTTGGAGGCAGAGATCGAGTGGCTCCGTGCCGAAAACGAGCGGTTACGAGACAGCGTGGAGCCCCGTTCGGCGGCGGAGACGGTCACGGGTGGCGAGTCTTCGGAAGCGGAGACGGCTACGGGTGCCGAGTCGGGGAACGACGAGATCGTCGAGGCCGCGGGGGACGACCTCGAATTCGGCTATACGAGCACGGAAGACGCCGAGGGAACGATCCTCATCGCGAACGCGACTGCCGACGGTGACGACTCGTTCGGGGTCGCGTGGCTGGACGATCGGATCGATCGCGCCTGTGGCAACTCACAGTGTACGCCACCGACGGCTCGCACGGTCGTCGCGGAACTCGCTCGCTCGGGGCCACAGGACGTCGAGGCGGTCGCCGAGGCCGTCGATCGCTCGACCGTCGCCATCCAGGGACTGCTCTCGGAGCTCCGGACCGAGTCGGTACTCGACCGTGCTGGCCGGACCTACACGCTGACCGAGCGGGCACGATCGACGCTCCGATCGGCGATCGACGAGGAGTAAGCGGCCACTATCCGCCGTCGCCGGACCACGTCCGGTTGCCCGCGGAACCGTGTTCCACGCCGATCGGCGACGCGAGCCACAGTAGCCGTCAGTGGGGCACTCGTGGGCGAAGCGGGAGCATACAACCGGCCAAGCAGTAGCATAACAAAGCCCGAACGGGAGCACCTGAGGCGTATGAACGAACCGACCGGCGACGGCGATCTTCGGCTCCTCGTCGTGGGCCTCGATGCCGGCTGTCGGCCGATTCTCGAGCCACTGTTCGACTCCGGGACGATACCGACGATCGAGTCGCTGTTCGAGGAGGGGACCAGCGGGCCGCTCGAATCACAGTTGCCGCCGTGGACCGCGAGCGCGTGGCCATCGCTGTATACGGGCAAGAACCCCGGGAAACACGGCGTCTACGACTTTCTCTCCTTCGATGGCTACGACTGGGACATCGTCAACTCGACGCACGTGCGGGAGCGAACGATCTGGGAACTGCTCGACGATCACGGCGTTACGAGCGTCGTGGTCAACCTGCCGGTGACACACCCCGCACGCGAGTTCGACGGCGCTCTGATCCCCGGGCTGACCGCTCCCGAATCACCCGACTGTCACCCCGAGGGCATCCTCGACGACGTCGAAGCGGCCTGTGGGGAGTATCGCATCTATCCCCAGAGCGGTCCCGAACCGGACCGATCGATCGAGGGGTACGAGCGGACGCTCGAGACCCGTGGTGGGGCGTTTCGCTACCTCTGTCGACGCTTCGAACCCGACTTCGGATTCCTCCAGTTCCAGCTGACGGATTCGGTCTTTCACGAACGAAACGGCGACAAACGGGCTGTCGAGGCAGTCTACAGGGAAGTCGACAGACAACTCGAGGCGACGATCGCCGAGACCGATCCCGACAACGTGTTGCTCGTCAGCGACCACGGAATGGGTCCCGTTCATGGCTACGAGTTTCGCGTCAACGAGTTCTTTCGGGAACGGGGGGACGTCACCACCGCACGCGGTGGCGGGATGCCCACCTGGTCGACAGCGTGGGAAACTGACCTGCTTTACGGGGCCGACGCGGCGGCCCACGATCAGGGCCCGCTCGAACAAGTGATCGGCGCCGCCGCCACAGTCGGGCTCACGACCCAGCGGATCGCCGCCACCCTAGAGCGAGTCGGGCTGAAAGAACCGATCGGCAGCCGAATTCCGAACCGCGTGATTCGGGCCGCAAGCGAACGGGTCGATTTCGCCAACTCGCGGGCCTACGTTCGATCGAAGAGCGAACTCGGAGTCCGGATCAACCTCGAGGGTCGGGAACCGAACGGGCAAGTCCCCCCGGAGGAGTATGAGGCGTTCAGAAGCGAACTCATCGACGAACTCGCAGCCGTCGAGACGCCCGCCGGCGAGCCGATGTTCGAGGCGGTCGAACCGAGAGAGGCGGTGTTCGACGGTCCACATCTCGAGGCTGCCCCGGATATCGTAACCGTACCGACGGACTTCGACAACGCGATCGCCGCCGCCGTCACGACGGAGCCGTTCGGCGAGCCGATGGAGCCGTGGAATCACAAGCAAACCGGGATCGTCGCCGCGACGGGGCCGGTGTTCGACGAATCGGCCTCGCTGACCGATGCGACGATTTTCGACATCGCGCCGACGATCTGTTCGATATTCGACATCCCGATCGACGAGGAGATGGACGGCTCACCGCTCGCGATTGTCGAGGAAAGTTCGACGACGACGTATCCGTCCTACGACGGCGACTCGATTACCGTCCCCGACGACGGCACTGTCGAAGACCGCCTCTCCGATCTGGGGTATCTATGACGATCGAAATAACGACACTCGACGCAGAAGCAGACGCAGACGAGTGGAACCGATACGTCGATCGATCGCCGGGGACGAACCCGTTCTACCGGGCCGAAGCCCTCCGCCTGCAGGCAGAGGATACGGGGACGGAGCTTCACCTACTCGCCGGCTTCAAAGGCCAGGAAGCCGTCGGCATCTTCCCCGTCTTCGAGTACTCGAAAGGGCCACTCAGGGGAGCCTTCTCGCCTGCCCCTCGGTCGTGGTCCTGCTATCTCGGCCCATCGGTGCTGAACGTCGCGAAACTCAAACGACGCAAAGCCGATCGGCGAGTACAGCGGTTTCTCCAGGGCTGTCTGGCGTGGATCGACGAGCACCTCTCGCCGCTGTACACCAGGTTCGTTGCCGCCGAATTCGAGGACGTCCGCCCGTTCGTCTGGAACGAGTACACCGTCGACCCGGAGTACACCTACGTCGTCGATCTCGAGGGAAGCGAGGCGGATCTGCTCGGCCGGTTCAGCAGCGACGCCCGCAGCAACGTCCGTAACGCCGACGAGGACGCCTACACCATCGAAGAAGGCTCTCTCGACGACGTCGAGCGAATCGTCAGCCAGGTCGAACAGCGGTACGAAAATCAGGGCCGATCGTTCCAGCTCAGCACCGAGTTCGCCCGATCGGTCGCCGACGCGCTCCCGGAGGGGGCGATCCGGCCGTACGTCTGTCGGGTCGATGGGGAGTTTCTGGGCGGAATCCTCGTCGCCGAGTCCGACTCGACGCGATACCGGTGGCAAGGCGGGGTCAAACCCGACGCGAACGTCGACATCGCGATCAACGACCTGCTCGACTGGGCCGTGATGCGGGACGGACTCCAGTCGGGGATCGATCGCTATGATCTCGTCGGCGCTGGCGTTCCGAGTATCAACCGATACAAGGCGAAGTTCAATCCGCGACTCGAAACCAACTACACCATCACGGCCGGTTCCTTCGGGTTCGATGTCGCGATCGAAACGTATCGAAAACGACGGTGAGAGACGGACCGGGAGATGACGAACGCGGCGGCCGTGGTATCGACGGTTCGATCATCGTTTTCTGGGGCGCGTCTCGTTCTCTGGGTCGTCTAGACGTCCCCCTCGCAATCCGTAATCCAGTAGTTCGACTGCCGGGCATCCTCGAGACAGACGCGACTCTCGACCAGGTTCTCGTCGGTGAGTGTATCGAGTGCATACCGGACCGTCCGCGGACAGAGCCGAGAGTGGGCCACGAGTTCGTCCTGGGTCAGCTCGCCCTCGTACTCCAGGACTTTGTAGACCAGTTTCGAACTCGGCGGGAGCTCCGCGATCGATCGCCCACTCCCCGTCTCGGGATCCTGTTCGGACGTACTCATCGTCTCACCGCTCGATCGCCGCTGTTCGATCGAGCCGCGGTGGGCGATCGTCGTCCTGGAGTCGGCCACACGACCGTCAGCTGCCCTGTCGACAGGGTATACATGTACAGACGACAGTGGCAAGTCGCGGAGGGATATACGATGACGAACGTTCAACAGTATAGGCAGTCACTACGCTGCCAGCGGGCCGTCTCGATCCGTGTTACCGGCAGCTATCCAGCTGGACGATACGGACCACTGCCGTCGGAGCCATCGATCGGCTGCTCACGGTTTCCTGGATCCAGTACGACAAAAGAACGGAAAGGGGGTGACCGAAGTGACGCAGGGTCCGATCGGGTCGTCGGTCGTTACCGTCGCTCTTTCGGTATGAAGTCGGACGTCTTCATTTCTCGATAGGTTGCACAGTCAGGACAGGCGTGAACGACATCGCGGTTGTCACCGAACACGCGAGCGAACTGTCGGGTGACCTGGTTTCCACAGTTGACACAGCGGGGCGCACTCGTTTGCTGCCGTGACGTCATTGGGGTCCACTTCGCATCAGTTGGTTCAGTCGACATCACCAACTCGTAGCCACAGAACGGTATTTACTATAGACTGCATAACGCCCGATCGGGTCGACCCGTATCGCCAAAACCGCCAGGAGTTGCCGATCGCGACTGCCGATCGAAATACGCGTTCCTGACTGTTCGTACCGCCAGAAATTCAGTATTTACTGAGGATAATCCTCTGGTTACTGTCCGAACGACGGCTGTCACAACCGCCGATCGACTCGCGATGAGTCGGTCGATCGCTACTCGGCGAGTTCGACGTCGAGTCGATCCTCCAGGGCCTCGATCAGGCCGCCACCGATACCGGCCTGGGTCGCCCGTCCCTGTTCGATCGCGAGCAAGTCTTTCTCCTGGACACCGAGTTCCGTTGCGAGTTCCTCTCGCTGGAGGCCGGCATCCCGTCGGGCCGCAACGAGTGTATCGCCGTAGTCGGAGACGAGATACGGGAGCGGGTCGTCGTCGTAGTTCGTCCCCTCTTGCTCCCAGTGTTCGGAGTCACCGTCCCAGACGGGGTTCGCCTTCGCGACGTTCTGGGCAGCTTTCCGTTTCCGGTCTGATTCGTCCCTGGCCCCCGTCGAACCGGCGTCCTGACCGGAGCGGCGTTGCTGGTTCCGATCGGTCTGCTGGCTGTCGTCGTGGGGCGCACAGTCCGGGCAGACTTCGAGTTCGGCTCCAGCGACCTGGGCCAGCCGTAGCGAGTTGCTCTCGGCACCACAGAGTTCACAGCTCGTCCCGCCGCCACTGGAGGACGAACCGGTCGAATACTTGGCCATGTTACCTTTTGGCAACTGTTGCATTTCAAATCACCGCTTGTCGTGAGAGCCGAAAACGTGGGCCCGCTCCACAGTGAACGGGCAAATCGACAAGCCTTTTAGTAACCGTCGGATATGGTGAGATGCGGAAACTGACACAGGTGCGTGGGTAGCCAAGCCAGGCCAACGGCGCAGCGTTGAGGGCGCTGTCCCGTAGGGGTCCGCCGGTTCAAATCCGGTCCCACGCATCGACGCGGCACACACCGCGACACGATGCCGGTGATGTACGCCC
>LKMJ01005323.1_pt1 | contig 12139 bp, 8 predicted proteins | sample 643391 | NCBI WGS metagenome assembly LKMJ01 (sample SAMN04112250, study PRJNA286221) | soda lake metagenome | biome: soda lake; feature: Kulunda Steppe; material: water; isolation source: sample PL-Br10 brine of Picturesque Lake | place: Russia: Kulunda steppe | collected 2010-07
CGGGTCGATCCCCGCCGATCCACTGGTAGACGCGGATCCGGTCGGCGGTCGCGCCACCGAGCAGTTCGTGGACGGGGGCGTCGAAGCGCTTGCCCTTGATGTCCCAGAGCGCCTGGTCGATCCCGGCGATGGCGCTCATCAGGATCGGCCCGCCGCGGTAGAAGCCGCCACGGTAGAGTCGCTGCCAGTGGTGTTCGATCCGACTCGGGTCCTCCCCGAGCAGGTAGTTGTCCATCAGTTCCTCGACTGCCCCGCGGACGGTCTTGGCACGGCCCTCGACGACCGGTTCGCCCCAGCCGACGGTGCCATCGCTCGTCGTGACCTTGAGGAACAGCCATCGCGGTGGCACCTCGAACAGTTCGTAGTCGACGATCTCGATCGGTTCGTTGTCAGTTGAACTCATTGTGGTTCGATTTTGTTTGGTGGGTAATAAAACGGTGGTACCTGTTCAGCCGTCGAGTCGGGTGGTTACATCCCCTTGCCACCGGTGTTCGATAGCCCCTCGACCAGCCAGCTGTGGACCGCCGCGAACAGCAGGACCACGGGAACCGCGGTCACGACGGCGGCGGCGGTCACTGCTCCCCAGTCGACCTGTTGTGCCGTCTGGAACAGCTGCAGTCCGAGCGGCAGTGTCCGCGTCCCGGTTGACTGCGAGAGGACCGACACGAACAGGTAGTCGTTCCACGACCCGACGAAGGCGTAGAACCCGGCGACTGCGATCCCGGGCAGCGAGAGCGGGACGATGATCCGGTACATGATCTGGAGATAGCCGCAACCGTCCATCTTGGCGGCCTCGTCGAGCGCCTCGGGAATGGCGTCGAAGTAGCCCTTCAGGAGCCAGACGACGAAGGGCAGGACTCCGACCGAGTGGGCGAACACGAGCCCGATCCGGGTATCGACCAGTCCCAGGCGGAACATCACGGTAAAGAACGGGATTAACACCAGCACGAGCGGGAGCATCTGGCTGGAGATGAGTCCGAGCACCACGTAGTCCCGTCCCGGGTAATCAAAGCGGCTGACCGAGTACGCCGCCGGGATCCCGACGCCGAGGGTCAGCAGCGTCACTGCGACCGCGATGAGCGTCGAGTTGATGAAGTACAGCCGGAACGTCTCGCTGCCCAGCACCGTCATGTAGTTCTCGACGGTGAGATGGTTCACCGGCAGGAGGTGAAGCTCCCGTGCACGGAGCATCTCGTCGGTCACGATCGACGATCGGACCAGCCAGATGATCGGGATTAGCAAGAACGCGTAGTACAGCACCAACATCGAGTAGACGAACGTGGCTCGACGGACCGTCATTTCGTCGTCGAGGCGCGCGTCGAACTTGTTTATCAGTGTCGTCAACATCAGTCGAAGTCCTCCAGTTTGACGTAGATGACGGTAAACGCCATCATGATGATCAGCATTACGACGCCGATACTGGCCGCGTATCCGAGCGCGTACTGCTGGAACGCTTCCTTGTAGACGAGGGTCGGCAACACTTCGGTCGTCCGGAGCGGTCCACCGCCGGTCGAGAGCCAGACGAAGTCAAAGTTGTTGAAGGTGTACAGGACGTGCAGCACGATCATAATCATCGCGACGTAGGAGATGTTCGGCAGCGTGATGTAACGGAACTGCTGGACCGGCGACGCGCCGTCCATCTCGGCAGCTTCGTACAGCTCATCGGGGATCGACTGCATCGATGCGAACAGCGCGATCGCGAAAAACGGTGCGTTCTTCCAGACGTGCATCAGAATGATCAGTGGCATCGCCCACGTCGTGCTCGCGAACCAGTAGTTGGTCGGGAGCCCAAAGCTGTCGAGTATCAGGTTGACAAAGCCGTATCCGGGCTGTACGAGCCAGTTGAAGATAATCACGATCACGATCACCGGGAGTACCCACGAGATCATCGTGATGCTACGGAAGATCGAGATTCCGGGTACTTTCTGTTTCAGCAGGAGGGCCAGCCCGAGTCCTAGCAGGAACTGCAGTGCGACTGACACGCCAGTCAGTACCGCGGAGTTCCACAGTGCAGTCCAGAACACCGAGTCCTGAACGAGGGTTCTGAAGTTCCCGAGCCCGATGAACGTCCGGATATCCGGACGGAGGAACGACCGCTCCTGAAAGCTCATCAGGATGCCGTCGAGTATCGGGTAGAAGATGACGACGAACATGAGCAAGGCTGCGGGAAGTAGCAGCCCCCATCCGAGCCACGTCTCTGTCGAGAGCGACGTGAACTCGCGTCGGTATTTCGATAACCGCTCCATTGGTGGTGACATTTATGTTTGTATCCTGTAGACGGTCGGATAAATTGTGATGTTGAGTTTCTCGTCAGTTACTCCGCCTCGGGATCGAGCGCGACGTCCTCCTCGATCATCGCCGTCTCGAGGTCTCCGGCGGCCTCGGCAGGTGTCTTGTCCTCGAAGATGACCTCCTCGATCGCATCGTAGATCGGATCGCGGACCCGTCCCCACGCGATCGGGGCCGGAGCGACACCGTTCTCGAACGCGTCGGTGAACGGCCTGAAGTCGTCGTCTTCGATCGTCGACTCGATATCCTCGTGGACCGGCGTCGCGACAGCGCCGGGGTCGATCTCCGCGAGCAGTTCGAGCGCTTCGGGGCTCGAGAACAACGAGGCGACCGTTACGGCGTCGTCGATGTTGTCCGAGTGCTGGTTCACCATCAGCGGCTTGACTTCCATGTAGGTCGCGTCAGTCGCGTCGGCGTGTTTCGGCAGCAGGGAGATCGCCGTCCGTTCGTCGAGCACTTCTTCCTGCAGTTCCGTGTCACGGAACACGTCGATCCACGGCCCACAGTGGATCATGGCGTGCTCCTCTTCGGTGTAGCCGACGTCGTTCGTCTCCCAACCGGAACCACGGTAGTCCATATCGACAGTCGGCTGGTCGCCGTGGTACATCCGGTAGTAGATGTCGTCAAGCACAGCCTCGAACGTGCTTGCGTCCGCCTGTAGCTCCCAGCCGTCACCATCCCATTCGTAGAGGTTACCGTCGGTATGCTGGTAGACGTGGGAAAGGAACTCCTGTGTGACGCGGACCTCGCCCCGTTCCGTCGTCATGTGATAGCCGTTCATATCGTCGTGATCCTCGTTGATCGTCCCGGCTAGCTCCATGAACTCGTCCAGATCGGACGGTGGCCCGTCCTCGTACCCGTACTCCGCGAGGACCTCGGTGTTGTAGACCAGTGCCCGTCCGTTCCCCGTGTACGGGAGTGCCCACAGTTCGTCCTGGAACCGGAACGCATCGAGGGCGCTCTCGAGGAACCCATCGAAGTGATCGATATCGTCCGTGTGATCGGTGAGCGGTTCGAGAAGCTCTGCAGCAACGTAATCGCCCGGATGTTCGATCACGCCTTCGATGACGTCCGGTGTCCCCTGTCGGCCGCCGGTCAGGACGTTCTGGCGCAGATCGCTGTACGCGTAGCCGGTCACTTCCAGTTGCTGACCGGTCTCTTCTTCCGTTGAGTCGCGGATCCAGTCGTTGAGGTCAGCGAAATCTTCGCTGCCACCCTCGATCCACCAGAAGGTCATCTGATCGTCGTCGCCGCCGAGGCATCCGGCGAGCGAGGCGGCTGTAACTGCTCCACTGGCTTTGAGGAAGTCTCGCTTACTGAGGTCTGTCATCGCTGTACTATGGCGATGAGCAACTACCTTAATAAATTTTCGGATCCATAACTATCGATATACAATGTTGAGTGGTTCCGGGACGGGTCTCGGCGCAAGCCTACGGGTCGAGTCTGTCCGCTGGATCACCTGCAAGCTAACAGACGCTCGGGCTGTACGGGCCTCAGGGGGCTACGATAATTTTATAACTATCGACGAGAAGGTCCATGCATGCCGAAGATTGCCTTCATCGGAGCCGGTAGTATGGTGTTCGCCAAAAATCTCGTCGGAGATATACTTTCGTTCGAGGAGCTTTCGGACAGCCGGATTACGCTGATGGACATCGACGAGCACCGACTCGAACAGACGACCGAGGTCGCGGAAGCGATGGTCGAAAACGGTGCTGTCGACGCGACGATCGAATCCACGACCGATCGGCGGGAGGCGCTGGACGGCGCTGACTACGTGCTGAACATGATCAACGTCGGCGGAACCGAGCCCTTCGAGAACGAGATCCGGATCCCCGAGAAGTACGGCGTCGAACAGGCGATCGGCGACACGCTCGGCCCCGGAGGGATCTTCCGCGGTCTCCGGACCATTCCGACGATGCTCGACATCGCCGAGGACATGGAGGAACTGTGTCCGGACGCGCTGTTGCTCAACTACACGAATCCGATGGCGATCATCTGTTGGGCGCTGTACGAGTCGACCGATATCGAAACCGTCGGGCTCTGTCACAGCGTCCCGCACACTGCCGAGGCGATCGCGGAGTACACCGACGTACCACAGGACGAACTCGATTACTGGGTTGCGGGGATCAACCACATGGCATGGTTCCTCGAGTGTGAGTGGCGGGGCGAGGACGTCTATCCGCTACTTCGTGAGGGGATGACGGATCCCGAAACGTACGAGAAAGATACTGTCCGGTTCGAGTTACTGAAACACTTCGGCGCGTTCGTTACCGAGTCGAGTCATCACAACTCCGAGTACCACCCGTACTTCCGCACCAGCGACGAGCAGATCGAGGAGCTCGCGGGGACGAACTACGCCGAGCGAATGGAAACGGCGACGTATCTCGAAGGTTGGAAAGAACGATCGAACGACCGTGACAACGCTCTCGCGGAGTTCGACGACGAAGAGATTCGCATCGAACGTTCCGAGGAGTACGCGTCCCGACTGATCCACTCGATGGAAACTGACACGCCCCGCCGTCTCAATCTGAACGTCAGCAACGAGAGCGGCGCAATCTCCAACCTCGAAAACGACGCCTGCGTCGAGGTTCCCTGTCTGATCGACGGCACTGGTGTCAGACCTTGTTCGGTCGGCGAACTCCCACCGCAGCTAGCCGCGCTCAACCGGACACACGTCAACGTTCAGCGGCTCGCTGTCGAGGGGGCACTCACCGGCGACAGAGAGAGGATTCATCAGGCGATCAAGCTAGATCCGCTCACCGCCGCCGAGCTAACGCTCGACGAGATTCACGAAATGACCGAAGAGCTGATGGAAGCGAACGCCGAGTATATTCCGGAGCTGAACTGATTCGTTCGAACTGTTCTGTCCTTTGCGGCGTTTTTCGATGGTGACCGCTCCGGCGACGGTCGAGTTACGCCTGCGCGTCTGCCCTGTGTTCGTCCGTGTTGATTGCAGCATTCTTGACAGCGTTGCCCGATTCTGCCTCGAAAAGGTGGATCTCCCGTTCGGGGAATGTGATCCGTATCTCGGTGCCCGGATCGTAGTTCGGTGTCCCATCGATTGACGCCGTGTAGGTTTCATCGCCGATACTGATGTTAACGTGAGCGACATCGCCGAGCGGCTCGACGACGTTCACCGTTGCCGTAATCGTGTTTTGCTCGTCTCCAGTGGCGATGTGGATGTCCTCGGGACGGATGCCGAGGACGTATCCGGAGCCGGTTGCATCGAGCGTCTCCGCTACTCCCGGTGAGAGGTCGTAGGAGAACTCGTCGTGGATGAGCTGTCCGTCCCGGTAGCGTACGTCCAGGAAGTTCATGCTCGGCGAGCCGATAAAGCCGGCGACGAACTCGTTTGCTGGCGTGTGGTAACACTCGAGGGGCGTGCCGATCTGCTGGAGCTCGCCGTCGTTCAGGATCGCGATCCGATCGCCCATCGTCATCGCTTCCGTCTGGTCGTGTGTGACGTAGATCGTCGTGACGCCGAAGTCGTGTTGCAGGTTCTGGAGTTCGGTCCGCATCTCCGAGCGGAGCTTGGCGTCCAGGTTCGAAAGCGGTTCGTCCATGAGGAAGACTTCGGGGTCCCGGACAATCGCCCGTCCGAGTGCGACCCGCTGTTGCTGGCCGCCCGAAAGTTCGCCCGGCTTCTGATCGAGGTTCGCCTCGATGCCCGTCATCTCGGCGACCTCCCGAACCCGCTCGTCGATCTCTTCGTCGGGCATGTCCGTGGTCATCTTCAGCCCGAAGCTCATGTTCTCGCGGGCCGTCATGTGTGGATAGAGCGCGTAGCTCTGGAACACCATCGCCATGTTCCGGTCCTTTGGCTTGGCGTTTGTCACGTCCTCTCCGTCGAGAACGATTTTCCCGCTGGTCGGACGTTCGAGACCCGCAATACACCGAAGCGTCGTCGACTTCCCACAACCGGAGGGGCCAACGAGGACGAGGAACTCGCCGTCCTCGATCGTGAAATCGAGATCGTCGACGGCAACGAGATTGCCGTCACCCGTGCTGAACACCTTTCTGAGGTTCTGAACGTCTATACGTCCCATACTTCACCGGGTCGCGACCCAAATTGTTAAACCTTTGGTCAGGCAGTCCCGTGTCGGATCGATCCCCTCCGGACAGTGGGCCGACGTGTGTTCACACATTGTGAACAGTATGTGGGCGCCGCCACAGCAGCCACGTGAATATAATGACAAATTGCATTATTTCCTGCAGCGGCTATTGAATCCGACTTATGCGTTCATTATTCATGAACAGTACTATATGGCTGGACGATTGTCTCACTGTATGGTCGCGACCGATATCCCGGCAGGGACGGCGGACGCAGAGAGAGCGAAGACGACGGAGACGAGCTTTCGCGTGATCGAGGCGTTGAAAAACAGGGATAGCGCCGGTGTCACCGAACTGGCCGAGGAGCTCGACCTGGCGAAGGGGACCGTCCACAAACACCTCAACACGCTCCGACAACTGGATTACGTCATCAAGGAAGACACAGACTACCGACTCAGTTTGAGCTTTCTCGGGCTCGGAACGACTGTTCGCTCACGCTTGCCGATCTACCGGGAGGCCCAGCAACCTCTGGAGAAACTCACAGCGGCAACCGGCGAAGTCGCGAGCCTGATGATCCCCGAGCACGGGTACGGCATCTACGTACAGCGAGCGTACGAAGACGAGCGTCCCGACGTCGACGTCAACGAGGGGGAACGGCTGCCGTTGCACGCGACCGCTGGTGGGAAGGCGATCCTCTCGTACACTCCATCCGACGAACGCGAGCGGATTCTCGATGCTCGGGGACTCCCAGAACTGACGGAAAACACGATAACGGATCCGGAATCGCTCCGCGAAGAGCTCCGGATGATCCGTGACCGTCGAACGTCGTACGACCGCGCGGAGTACCGCGATAACTGGCACTGTATCGCCCAGCCGATCACGAACGGTGAAAACCGTGCCATCGCTGCAATTACCGTGTCCGGGCCTGCAGAGCGGATGGAACAGAAGGACTCGGCCACCGACATGGCAAGTCTCGTCGGGAGCACCGTGAACTCGCTCCAGAATCGGTTCCACGCCGACTACTGAGATCTGATTTACATAGGTACTGTTGTAAAGAATTGGCACTCTCGGCTCGTGGTCGGCGTACTCCAGCCGAGGACCCCGTATTCATAGATCATGAACAGCTCTTGTTCATCCATCGGCTACCGGTCTTTCACTGTCGCCAGCAACTATTGGCCATCAATCAGTTTCAGGTCCCCGACCGAGTGCGATGCATCGCAGTCCGTTACCGGATCGGTCGTAGCGTATTTATCGTCCGGCTGGTAGGTCAGGATCCGTGCAGCTGGAAGCGCTGTCGTTGCTGTGAGTGGCTGCACGCACAGCGGCCGCGGAGACTGGCTGCAGGCGCGGATCGGTTCGCAGAGACAGTTATAAGTGAAGCGGATGACTGAGGGACTGTAATGACGGATCGTGAACGCCCGAACGTGCTCGCCATCCTGACGGACCAACAGCGGTGGGATACCGTCGGCGCGTACGGGTGTCCGCTCGATATCACCCCGAACATCGACCGGCTCGCCCGTCGCGGCGTGTGTATCGAACAGGCGATCACCCCACAGCCGCTCTGTGGCCCGTCGCGCGCAGCCGTTCAGACGGGGAAGTACCCGACGGCAGTCGACGCGTGGCGCAATCCGAGATCGCTGCCGTCGAGCGAGCAGACGCTCGCAGCACATTTCAAAGCGGCAGGCTACGACGTTGGCTACGTCGGCAACTGGCACATGGCCGGGACGTTCGACAGTCCGGTGCCCGAGGAGCGCCGCGGCGGGTACGATGACTTCTGGCTCGCTGCGGACGTGCCGGAGTTCACCTCACAGCCCCACGAGGGGCATCTGTTCGACGAGGCGGGCGAGCGGGTCGAGTTCGACGGGTATCGAGCCGACGCGTTCACCGAGTTTGCCACGGAGGCAATCGACACGCTCTCCGAGCCGTTCTTCCTCGTCGTCTCCTATCTCGAACCGCACAACCAGAACGACATGTGGACGTTCGTCGCCCCCGATGGCTACGCCGAGCGCCACCGCGAGACTCCCTACATTCCCGAGGACCTGCAGAACCGTCCCGGCGACTGGTACGACGAACTGCCGGATTACTACGGGATCGTCGAGCGTCTCGACGAGTGTGTCGGCGATCTCCTCGGCGAACTCGCCGACCGCAGTCTGCTGGACAGTACCGTGCTCAGCTACACGTCGGACCACGGCTGTACGTTCCGCACCCGCCCCGGCGAGTACAAACGGACGCCCCACGAGTCCGCCGTGCGGGTCCCTGCCGTCTTCGCCGGGCCGGGGTTCGATGGCGGCCGAAACGTCGAGAGCGTCAGGAGCCTCATCGACCTGCCGCCGACGCTCCTCGATGCCGCCGGGATCGATCCGCCGGAACCGATGCATGGCGACAGTCTCCTCCCCGTCGTCCGTGGCGACGCGTCCGACGAGGACGGGCAGGCGTTCGTCCAGATCAGCGAGACCCAGGTCGGGCGAGCGCTCCGGACCGACCGCTGGAAGTACGCCGTGGCTGCCCCGTCGCCGACCGGCTGGCGTGGCGGCAATGCAGAGCAATCCAGCGACGTCTACGTCGAACGGTATCTGTACGACCTCCGCCGGGATCCGGCCGAGAGCGTCAACCTCGTCGGGCGGCCCGACTACCGAACGGCAGCCGACGAGCTCCGGAAGCGACTGCTCGCGGAGATCGAACGCGTCGAGGGCGAGTCCCCGACGATCAAACCGTACGAGAACGGCTACGAATCGTTCTAGGTCACTCGACGCGGATATCGGTACCGTCGTACGCCACAGCCTCGGCCCCGTAGCTGTCGACAGTCCGGGACTCCTCGCCAACCACGACCGTGACTGGCTCTCCGGTGAAGTTCAACACCCACGTGGCTTCGTCCCGTCGGGCAACTCTGATCCCGTCCGGTAGTCGCTCCGTGTATCCGACGTCCGCACGGTCGAGCAGGTCGGTCACGACGGCGTCGGCGAGGCTCGATTCGGGCCAGACGCCACAGTACGTGACGCCGCCGTCGCCGGTCGCGGTGTGTGTAATCGCCGGGCCGTCCGTTCCGACGTCGGTTGCCAGCCGCCCGAGCACCTCTGTCGTCCCATCGCCGCGTTCGCCCGGGTCGGTCAGCCACTCGGCCCAGGTTCGATACTCGTAGCTGGTCCCCCGGTAGTCGATCTCCGTATCGACCGAGTCCGGCACCGTTTCACGCTGCTCGACCGTGACGTCCGCGAGCCCGGTGAGCGGCCCCGGCTGCTGTGTCTCGTGGAGCCTGTTCGACCGGTCTTTGACGCCGGTTCGGATCGTCAGCAGTAACTCGCCGCCGTCGCGGACGTACTCGCCGAGATGCGCCGCGAGCCCGTCGTCGACGAGGTACAGCGTCGGGGCGACGACGGCGTCGTACCCGGCCAGTGAGCTGTTCGGATCGACGACATCGACATCGATACCGCGGGCTCGCAGGGCACGGTAGTACGTGAGGAGATGCTCCCAGTAGTCGAAATTCGCGGCGTGTGGCTGGATCCCGGTGGCCCAGAGGTTCTCGTAATCGTGGAGGAGCGCGACCTGTGCGTCGACCGGGTTCGGGGCGTCGGCGACGTCGGCCGTCCCGGTTCCGTCGAGTACCTCGGGTAGTTCGGACGCCGCGCGCGTCGCGTCGTGATACCCCCGATCGGGCGAGCCATCCTGCTTTCGCAACCCGGCGTGGTATTGTTCCTGGCCCTCGCGGCAGCGCCGCCAGCGGAAGTACAGCACGTTGCTCGCGCCGTGGGCGACCGCATGGTGGGCCCACAGCGCCATCGCGCCCTCCCCCGGCTGTGGCGCGTGCGGAGCCCAGTTGACGTCGCCCGGTTGCTGTTCCATCACCCAGAACGGCCGGTCGAGCGCGCTACGGTAGATGTCGTGATTGAGCGCGACCTGATCCGGATCGCCTGCGCGAAGTTCGTCGAGACTCGGCTTGCCGGTCTGTCGGTCCTGAACGAACCCGTTCGGATAGTTGTCCCACGAGACCAGATCCAGCGTCTCGCTGGCATCGTAGGCGTCGAGCGAGCCGAACTGGCCCATGAAGTTGTGGGTGATCCACCAGTCGTCGTTCACCTCGCGCAGCAGGTCGGCCTGGAACTCGTTGTACGCGACGGCGCTGTCGCTCGAAAACCGGTAGTAATCGAGCAGGCGCGAGGGGTGGTGTTCGGCGGCGGTATGACGCGGCGGGTCCACCTCCGCGAAGTCGGTGTGATGCTGACTCCAGAACGTCGTCCCCCAGGCCTCGTTGAGCGCGTCGACGTCGCCGTAGCGCTCGGCGAGCCACTCGCGAAACGCCACGGCACAGTCCTCGCAGTAACACCGGATCGTGCCGTGGACGCCGAACTCGTTGTCGGTCTGCCAGCCGACCACGTGCGGGTTATCCCGAAACCGCTCGGCGACGATCCGGACGATCCGCTCGGTCTCCTCGCGGTAGGCCGCGCTGTTGAAACAGTAGTGGCGTCGGCTCCCGAACTGGCGCGTCGTGCCGTCGGCTTCCTCCTGGAGGATCGATGGATCCTCGTCGACGAGCCACTTCGGCGGGGTCGCCGTCGGCGTGCACAGCACGACGTCGATGTCGTGCTCGCCCAGCAGGTCGATCGCCTCCGCCAGCCAGTCGAGCCGGATGTCGCCGCGCTCGGGTTCGATGCGGGACCACGCGAACTCGCCCATCCGGACGGTGTCGATGCCCGCTTCGGCCATCTGTTCGACGTCACGCTCCCACCCCTCGCTCGGCCAGTGTTCCGGGAAGTAACAGACGCCGATCGTCATCGGTCGGTCCTCCCATTTCCTCCGAGTAGGTGCTGGTTCGTACCCATCGTCTGTAATACGTTGAGTCCGGTGGTCTTTGTTCTTCCGGACCGGATTATTGTGCCGTCGATAGTGCAGCTGGGGACCGACAGCTCTCCGTTGGTGGTAGTGTCACCGAGTAAAACGACCAGAGCAGTACGAGATGATTGACGGGTACGTGTTCTCGAAATGCGAACGGAGATCGGAGAACCGTCGATCCGAACGTCTCCACCCCGAATCATGATCAAACGCCGGGACCCACCGATGACATGTTGATATTCGCCTCGATGATGTTTGTACTGCTGATAACCAGCTCCGGCAGCTCCTCGTAGAGGCGATCACCAGCGAGTCGACTCGCCGGACCGGACACGCTAAGCGCACCGTACACCTGCCCATCGGAGTCCAGAATCGGTGCGCCGACTGCACGGATACCCGGTATCTCCTCTTCGTCGTTGACGGCGTAGCCTCGCTCTCGTATCAGGTCTAGCTCGTCGTAGAGCGTCGAGCGATCGGTTATCGTGTGATCAGTCCGTCCGGGAAGTCCGTGTTCTTCGAGAATACGTTCGACGCGATCGTCCTCGAGGTGAGCGAGGACCGCCTTTCCCGTGGAGCTGAAGTGGAGGAAGTCGGCTCGCTGCTGTTTGAGTGTGTGATACTCGGCACCCACCGCGTTCTCTCCGGGGATTTTGCAAACGTTGCGTTCGAGACCGTGCTGTTCAGCCATCAGGTGTACGTACTCGCCGGTTGTATCGGCCAGTTTTTCTGCCTGCTCTTTCCCATGTTGATAAAGGATATGAGAATGCCGAACCGAGGTACCGAGATAGAGGAGCTCTAGCCCCAGCTCGTAGGTATCGCCGGACTGGACCACGAACCGCTGGTCTTTGAGCGTGGCGAGATACGCGTGCACCGAGCTTTTCGAGAGATCTAGATGCTCTGCGAGTTCCGTGACGCCGGCTCCCCCGAGTTCGTCCAGTGCCTCGATTATTTCGCACGTACGCGTAACTGTTGCCAG
>LKMJ01005324.1_pt1 | contig 12139 bp, 17 predicted proteins | sample 643391 | NCBI WGS metagenome assembly LKMJ01 (sample SAMN04112250, study PRJNA286221) | soda lake metagenome | biome: soda lake; feature: Kulunda Steppe; material: water; isolation source: sample PL-Br10 brine of Picturesque Lake | place: Russia: Kulunda steppe | collected 2010-07
CTCTCTCTCTCTCTCTCTCTCTCTCTCTCTCTCTCTCTCTCCCTCTCTCTTTCTCCCTCATGCACTTGCATGCACACACACATTGCGCAAGCTGGCATGCGCACAAACATAGGGGCTTTATGGGTTGCTGAAGCCCGCACCGATTTGTGGTCCCGAGTTCAGACCCACGAAAAGGTCGCTTCTCATTCATTCAAAATGGCACGGCACCCTGACAGATGCTCAGGTGGCAATTGCATTTTATCAACAGTTAGGTGTTCTTTTGAGCAATTAACTGCCACTGGTGATACCGACATTGAAGGAGGTCTGTGACCTGTTCATGAAATCCCTATTATATGTTAGACCAATGAGACAAACACCTTCCAAGCAAAAAGCTGCCTCATGTCTTCATGCCTTTTGGCTGTGATGGGGCAGCGCTCTAGCAGCAACAACCCAAAGGCCGACAGCCTAAGCCTCCAAGTCAGACAGCAAACACCCCTTGCATGGGAAGCGCCCGAAGGACACACAAGCAGGCTACCGGGAATATACACAAGCAGGCTACTGGGAATATACACACATGCATTTCAATTTAGGAGAGGGACAGCACCTTACAACTGGCAGATTTACAAGTATCAACCGCCACTCCCTGATGGCAGCGCAGTGCTGTTGCAGTCCCTGCCCTTGCTTGTGCTTGCCCATTTGCAGAGCAGCAGCTCAAGCAGCCAACACGAAAAGGATATCCAACTTGGCCCGGTTTCCAGCTAGCTTGCCTGGTCACGCTGCAAGGACTCCAGCAGCTTGGCTGCCAGGCGCATGGCAAAGGCGCGAATGGTGGTGGAGGGCAGCAGAGCCGGCATGCCCAGAGCAGAAATGAGCGTCCTGCATACAGAATGCAAAAGCATTGAGCCCTTTGGACCTTGAACACATGGCTCTGCTGGACCCCTGAAACTGCATCATGTCCTGCACGCTGAGTGTCCACCATGCAAGATGCAGCAAGGGGATGCTAGACCCTGAATTTTCAAAGCACACGATGCGTCCTTGGAGAGGTACTACTAGCCCTGTGCTCAGCGTCGCAGTCCTTGAGGGTCAGCAAGGGCCTGCCACCAGCTGCATGAAAACCAGGGTTGTGTCACATGCTATTAGATGCACAAACACATGTGCGCACACACATGCACGCCCACACACACATCAACATTTGGGGCAGATGCCGAGAGGCTTCTACAATTCGCCCCCCTGTCAAGCAAAGGCCGCCTCAACCGTCATTCACAGCCCTTTGCTCTGCGACCTATCATGCTAGAATGACCACAATTTGGGACCAATTCGCGTTAGGTCTCGCTTGCAGGTCCGCCCTCAAGTACCTTTCTACTTGGCCAGCACGTTGGCTGAACAAGAGGAGGAGCCTGATCCCACTGACGGACATGCACCTTACAGCATGTGCACAACTTCTGAACTTCTGCACCGGAGTGCCACCATGTACAGGTGCTGGCTCTCGCGCACCCCACCACGTCCTCCCCTCAGCGAGCCCCTTGGTGAGAGCCACGGGGAACACAAAGTTAGGCTTCGACTACACTCCAAGAAGGCTTCACAATAAGGAGCTGGTAGAGGGCTTGCAGAAGCCCGCCCTGCCGCACACCCCTTACAGACACGCAAAGGTTAGAGTTTGGGATTGGGGCTAGTAACCTGATGTAACGCTGATCCTACGCAACAAAGTACGCGAAGTGCATTCCTGTAAACAAGCTGTGCCCATGCAGGACTGGTGTTCATTTCTGCCTTGGCGCAATGAACACACCCGCCGCTAGATGCTTGATGGTGACTGACCTGAAATGCCTGCCAACGACTTTGGTTGAGGCCTGAAATGCCTGGGCCACTTCTGCCAGCGCCATGGGCTGGTTCTGCGCTCGCATCATGATGTAAAGGGCAGCAGCCGCCTGCGGGCAAAGAGCAGCACATGTGGCGCACGCTTCGTTGAAACAACAAATCCAGCAAAAATTGAGCTAACAGACGAGTGTGCGCTCCTGGGTGCACGCATGGACAAAAAGGTGCATGTGCATGTGCATGTGTGTATGCCACAAGCTCTCTAGATCAGTCTCTGCCGCCAGCAACAGATGCGATCCTATATATGGGAGCTGTGATCACCTGTGCATCAAGAGTGTATTGGGGTGCCCCCACTCTCAGAAGCTTCCTCTCTCTGACCTGTGTGTGCACTCGCGCGGGTGTGTCAGCAAGTGCGCATGTGCACATGCATGCATGCACTCATGCGTGTGTGGGGGTGCGTGGGTGTGTATGCATGCGTATTTGCATGTGTGGGTGTGGGTGTGAGAGGGGGGGGGCAGTGTGTGTGTGTATGTGTGTGTGCATGTATGCGTGTGTTCATGTGTGTGTGCATGTGTGCATGTGTGCGTGTGTGCATGCGGGTGTTTGTATGTGTGTGTGCGTGTCTACCTGGGCCAACGGGGCTGCTCATGCGATATTGATGAGCACATCCACGAGCAAAGCGCAGCAAAAGTATCCAGCAAAACTTAGAAACTATAAAAATTAGGCCTGCCAAAAATCCTCGCAAAGGACAAAAATTTCCCATTGAAAAATTCCTATTGACCATCCCCAATAAACGCTGACCTGCTGCTGTACAGAGAGCTAGTCAACACTCGGAAGTTTTCACTGATGTTTGTGAAGCTTTTCTAGGTCTACAGGAAGGCACACAGTCTGCATTCGAAATAAATAACCGGGACATTGCACAGCCGCAGTGGAGCTGGCAATGTTGCTCAAGAGAACAGTCAGAGGGCAGCCCAGCCACAGGCGTGAGAAGATGAGCGCCCTAATAGCATGCACCACGCGCATACCTCCTTCAAGATGCTCACAGCCTCCTGTACCATTGAGGAAGAGAGGCCCATCTGGCTAGCCACGCCACGCAGCCTGTCCAGCACATCCTTGGTACCTCTGTTTGAGCCGGACGATGAGGCTGCGCCAACCCCCCGCCTGAATCCGAATGCCTCGCCAGAAGGCACCAAGGCACCTGCGCATTCACACGCATACTTGCCACACATGTAAACTCACATCAGCAAGTGGATAAATGATGCAACTGAGGACCATTGAACGCATACTACCAACGTGCATGCTGCGATCTGTGAACGTCATGAGCTGTCGGTAGTATGCACTTACCCCCTCCATCAGCAGCTTGATCATTCACGTGGACGCCCTCGGCCATAGGATTGCTCACCAGTTGTACCTCATCAGCAACGAAGCCACAGTTGGGGCACAGCAGGAAACCCTCCTGCTCATCCACCTCTAGAAATCCAGTTAAGCAGCGTGAGCACTGTTCACCTTCCATGACCCTTTGCTAAAACAATGTTACAGGAGATTGATGCATGATGGATTGATGCGGGTGATGGAACTTTCCGCAGTAAAAAAAGCAAATAATTGTTAGGAAACAAAATGGCGGGGCAAACGGAGGAAAACAAGTTCCTGCCGGCCCTGGCCGCTGCAATAAAAGTGGCGTACGATGAGGGCGACAACCTGTCCACTGGCACTTTCGTGGCATTGATTGATGCAGTGAGTGGCATACACATGGGGAGTGATCGCAAAAATAGGGGGAGAGGCTGGCGCGTGGTGGCCACCTCCCCTTACAGAGTGCCTAATTTGGAGGCCTTCTCTCTATGCTCACTTCTCTGTGCTTTTCTTTGCACAACACGGTAAACAAATAGGCTGGGAGCTGCCATTTGGTGCTATTGTCTCCACTTGCAAGGAACCTGCCGCCATGCATGCACTCAAGCTCTTGTGCTCGTCTGACGTGCTTGCTCAGACATGCAATGCAGACTGGTACCAGAGGCTTGTACAGCGTCAGGCTTTTGCGTCTGAGTTATATGACTGCATCTGAACCGTTCAATTGAGCTTACACATCTGGTGGTTGTACCTACGGCGTTCTAGCTCGCTCGCACTCCTGAGCTCTGCTGCAGCACAAATGCCTGAATTGGAATTATTTTCTTGCTGCAGGTGGTGCGCGTGTTTGACTATTTAGGCCCGCTGCTGCAAGTGGCACGCATGGACATGAACATCAAGAACAACACCCTTAGAGAGGCTGCTGAGCCCATGGTAGAGCCCTTGCCTGTCTCCTCCCTTGTTGAATCAGACAAAGCTATGAACAAGGTGCGACTAGCAGCATGAGGGAATTTTTGTTAGGATGTGCAGCAGTTGAGCTGTTTTGGGGATAACCGTGGGGTGAGGGCTGCGTGCCTAGCTATCAAGGCAGAGTTCTTTGATCAAAGCACACACCCACCTTCAGCCTAAACTTGTCATGTCACATGACTCATGTGTTTTCAGATTAAATTTAGACGCATGTACAAGTGGCAGGAAACAGGAAGCTATAAATACTTTTTACACTAAAGATTACAGTGTACGGGATGAGACTGATGCTGCAGCCAGAGGGAAAACCCTTCCTTCTAGATGAGCACAGAAGGCTGCCCCAACCGCTGCAGCTCACTTTCTGGCTCTTTAGTTGCCCTTTGGTGTGGCATCTCCACTCAGCTGTGGCGCATGAGAGCTCAAGCGTGAAGCATGGCAGGGTGTGCACCACATAGATGTCTGCGCCACACGTGCACGCACACACGCGCGCACGCTTGCAGCGTCTCTCTCGTGCATGCTCTGTGCACACAAGGCTGCGCCGGGCACACTGGCTCTCTGCCTGCCCTCGGATGTGGCGCCTACCCTGCAGGTCACCGAAAAGGACAGCCGAGCCCGCAACCTGCACCGCCTGACGGCTGTGGTGACATTCATGCGGGTGCTGCTCGAAAATTTTGCGAGGGGCCCTGAGGTGACCGTGAAGGAGGCGGCCACGGACGCGTACCAGCAGGCAGGTGGCAGCACACGCTCTGGTCCCCTGTGGCGCTGTATCCATGGGCGTGGTGCTCAGAGGGTGCATGGAGGGTGCTTGAATGGCCAGGACGATGACGGCCAGGCGGGCGATGGTGCAAGCTGCAAGTGCCCTGTGCAAGCTGCGGCGTGTGTCCTGTGCAAGCTGCTGCATGAGCCCTGTGCAAGCTGCAGTGTGTGCCCTGTGCAAGCTGCCGTGTGTGTCTTGTGCAAGTGGCGGCATGTGCCTTCTGCAAGCTGCGGCATGTGCCCTGTGCAAGCGACGGCATGTGCCTTCTGCAAGCGGCGGCATGTGCCCTGTGCAAGCCGCTGTGTGTGTCTTGTGCAAGCGGCGGCATGTGCCTTCTGCAAGCTGCGGCATGTGCCCTGTGCAAGCCGCTGTGTGTGTCTTGTGCAAGCGGCGGCATGTGCCTTCTGCAAGCTGCAGCATGTGCCCTGTGCAAGCCGCTGTGTGTGTCTTGTGCAAGCAGCGGCGTGTGCCCTGTGCAAGCTGCGGCATTTGCCCTGTGCAAGCTTTTGCATGGCCTTAGCAGGGTTTGCTTTAGGCCTTACCCATCAACCGAGTTCGTGCGCATGAGAGGGTGTGCCTCACATGTTTGTGCATGCAAGAGCCACAACCTGGACTTAAGCACAAGAGGGAGGCGTCACCCATCATGAACTTGAGTGCATGGGCTGATGACCATCATGGACTCATGTGCAAAAAACAGTACCACACCCTCATGTGCTCAAAATCGCTCAAGAGTGGGCTCTGCCTTGGCGACTGGGGAGAGCATGCAGCTGGGGTGCACGCTCACTCTGTACGCGCGGCAGAATGCATGGATACTGGCGCGCATGCAATGGGCCTGAACATGAGCAAGCTTGTTGGCGGGGGCATGTAGGTTCATGCATATGGACACGCTCGCTCATATGGGATAAACCTCCCTGCTTCTGTACCCACCGGACGCATGCAGTCCCTTGCGCCTGTGCACCCATACATGGTCCGGACGGCTGTGTGGGCTGGCATGTACATTCTGCCGACCAGGGCTTCCTTCATGCAGCAGGTGCGGGCTGCTTGTCATGTTCTGGGCAGTAGGGCTGCCCTCAGTGCCTCCCTCCCTACACTGGTTGCAGCAAGGTAGACCCCGATGCAGTGGGAGTGGGGCTGCTGCTGTGATTTTGTAGGCGCGCTTTGGCTTGAGGGGCGTTCCATGCTGGGAGTTTGTTTATGGTAGTGACGTGCGACCCTGAAGTGCAGCCATGGCTGGGCTGGAGGCTTGGTTGTTTAGTCGTGGGGCGGGCAGACTCAGGAGTGCCATGGATGTCGTCTGTGGGTCTTCGAGAGCCTCCCTTGGGGGGCCCAGGATAGAGTGCATATGGTGCCGTATGAGACTCTGCATGGCCCACCGTGCTCACACCCCCTCCCCCGCTGTTGGTGAGCAGCAATTGCGCACGCATGCTTTGAGGGGCAGGTAAAGGTGCTCACCTGGGACTCATGCTATCAGGACCACAAGGCTCACCGAGGCGGTCCACACTGCTGGGCAAAATGATTCTGTTCATGCAGATTGGAGAGACGGAGGAGTCCGGGCGCCCTCATGCACTGGAGTTCTTGAAATACTGCAAGGTGAGCAGCCAGTTGTTGGACCTTTTTTACACTCTCATGTTCAAGGCAGGCTTGTGGACGTGGCTGTCCTGCTGATTTATGGCAAACCCAGGAATGGCACCGAAGGGATGTGCCTGGCACCACCATGGCTGTGGAACTGCTAGCTAGGCCTTGGTCACACAAAACAATTTCCAATATTATATCACCATTTTTCCCACTCGGAAGTGAAGACATGGGCGGTCCCACATGATTTTCCCACTTCAGGGAGTGGAAATTTTCCCCCACTTTTCACAGCCAAACCTCCACACCATATCACCCACAGCACCAAATTTCATGATTTCTGGTGTTTTAGTGTCCTTGTACCTAAAAGTATTATTGTAAAAAACAGGACTGAAAAAAGCCTGTGGTCGGCGAGATGTGCTTTTGGGGTCATTTACCCTCAAAATATTTGGCCAGGGTGCCGAAATTGTTCAAAATCTGACACCCTCCAAACTTGGATTTCAGCATCTGTGCTCATTTTGAAATATAAATGAAGTAATATGGTGGTGTTTTGAAGGTAAAATGGGCTCAGGTTGGGGTGGAGTGGCCCATTATTAGTGAGTTTTGTGCCAAAACAGGCCAAAATCAGAAGCTGGTCACCCATCCTGCCCAAAAGTCATAGCTCAGCCCAACCTTCATCAGTAGTGTTGTTTTATTATATCATTACACATGACAACAGAAGGAACATTTAGGATTTTGCTCAGATAGCCCCCTCTGGAATCTCTTTGTTTGTCTACACCACTACCCCCATGACCCCCCCCTTTTTCTGGCCTGACTATTGGAAACCACGTACTCCTTTTTTCTTGCTTCCCAACACCAATGATAAGAAAAAAGTTTTGTGACAGGCCGTCGTGCAGCAATTGGGTTGCAACATAACATGGATTGCAGTGTTGCTGCACTGTACTGCAAATGGAGCCTGCAATGCTGCAGGCGCCCAAGTTTATGCACTCGGCTCATGGCCTGTTAAGTCTTGCATGACAATCAATTGACTGTGAGCCATCAGGCCAGAGTGCCAGGACAGGATGCTGAAAAACTTGCAGGGCGTGGATGTTTCTGCCCATAAGCCTCTCGCAAGCTCTACATGCCGCGCCTGCAGAGCACCTACACGTGTCATGGCACGTGTGCCCTGCCACTCCCTCATTTCCACTTCCCCCCGTGACCTCTGCTCTACTCTGCTTGCTTGCCTGCCGACCAGACTGTGGAGGACAACATCTACAAGCTGTACCAAGGAATTACCATGCCCACTTGCCAACCCTCTGCAAGCATACTCTCAGCTTTGTGGGGCAGGGGCGGCGGAGAGCAAGCAGCACCCCAGACAGACAGCACGCAAGCTCAGCAATAGAAGGGGGGGGGGGGCGTATGAAGTGGCGCGGTGCAGTGTGTGATGGGGAGCAAGCGCTTGGGCATTGGTTAAGGCCTGTGTTGTGTTTGTGCGTCTCCGTTCAAGTGTATTAGGTGCGTATGTGTGTGTGTGAGTGCATGTGTGCAAGCACGCGCATATGCGCGCATCCTTGTATGCTTCATGTGTGCGCACGTGCTGATACTCTGCTACACATCAGCCAGGGGGCCTCAGCTAGAATGGCTAGTCCAGTTATGTCAGCGCTTGGTGGCCTTGGGGCTGTGATGCTTTGAACGGGCGCGTGGTAGGCGCAAGAGGGTGAGAGTGGTGGTGATGGCACACATGCAAGTGATTACAAAGCCAGCACTTGCTCAGTCTGCATTTGATGCAGATTCCTCCAGGATTCCTCATGAACACGGTTTCCTCAATTTCTGCATTATGCTATTTAGTTTGGTACGCAACGCATCGTGGAATAAGAGGAGAATGCATGTAATCTGAGGACAAGCTAATGATACAAGCTACCAGCTCAGTACTACTAGCTAGTATAATAGCTAGTAGTACTGATCCTCGTTTCTTGGGTGGGGGGAGGCTAGATCCTGCAAGTTGCCACTGTAAATAAATCTAGGTGGTAGTGTCAAACAGACCACTCAAGACTTGGTCATGTATGGCCGCAGTCCCCGCAGAAACTTTTGCTTTTTTAAGCGAAGTTGAATTACCAAAAAAAGTGCTGTCACGCGCAAAATTCTTGCCCATTTCCCAAAAATTTTGGGAATACAAAGTCCCAAATTTTTCATCGGTCACATTTTTTTCCCTCCATTTTTTTATGTTTGGTAAACTGAATTTTGAAAACGCCCACGTCTGTGCAACTTATCAGGTAAGTTACATACCTGTACAAGACAAACGAGGGCAGCTTAGCTGAAATGTAGAAGGCCTGCAACCTAGGTTTAAACTAAAGAGGCGCAAACATGAAAGAGAAAAGAGTGTCTGAAAGCTAGAGAGGTTGGTGAAACGCGAGTAGTGCCTGAGAGCCATAGTTTTTGGTGAACAGCTGCTTAGGGAGAGTCAAACCAGATAGCGCGCAAAGGACATGTTGCTTGTACAAGCACAGGGTAAAGGATGAAACCTTTGCATATGTCTCGACTGCATACCTGGAACCACTTCTCAAAAGAGTCTGTATGTCTCAATCTTACAACACTAGATAAGCTCACAATTTACTGTGCAACTTATGAGAGGAACACTGTCTCTGTTGGCCTCATAACCGTTAGAACCGGTGACCTCCGGTGTTCATATCACTCATGCCCACATTTTCGCCACAATTTTCATGAAACTATGATCTCACCAAGCGGAAATTTAGCAGGGTTGTCCCGATCACACGATCGGAGGCCTCCAGTCATATCAATCCTGAACCAAAACTGATACGGACCGGAATGTTCACACTGGGGGGAAAAGGGACGGGGAAAGGTAACGATGACACTGCTCCACTCATTCCCTGCGAATTGTACACCCTTCTCTATTGTAAACCAAGATTGATTTTGAAAATGAGGTAGTTCAATGGCAGGGCCTGTTTAAGGTGGATGGCAAGGGGGAAAGGAGGAGGTTGTACTCGTCGGAATGTTGTAAAGCATCTCTGGCTGGGTTACTACAGGGTACTGAGGCCACAATTTCTAAAATAGCGAGTGGGAAACCCGCTGGTAACCGTGGTCACCGAGAAAGCCGCAGTAATTCACCTCAATAACCCATGCTTTCCAAACGGGAAAACGGGTTTCCGCTGGGATTCTGGAAAGCTGGCATTCTGGGAATCCATCTGGAAACCGTGGTTTCTGAGAAAGCCTCACCCACTGCAGTAATACCGGGTTTCTGGCTGGGTTACTGGCATGGTTTCTGGAAAGCCAGGTTTCTGGAAATCCATCTGGTCACGGTGACCATGGTTTTTGAGAAATTTCTTAAAGCCTCAGCAACCCATTGCAGTAATGCCTCGTTGGTTGTGGTCTACAGCCTACAAGGCAAGTGCTGCAAGCCAGGCAGCACATTCATGGCATAGGGAATCAACTCGAGGCTTTCACAAAAATGTATACCCTGGAGCAGCTCGATGCAGTGAGGGCTTTGCATAGAACTGCCAGTAATGCTCAAAAGGCAAAGCAAATGGAGCTGATTGATGCGCAGAGGTGCCCACTGACTGAGAGCTCAAATGCCGCTCCTGCAGACAAAGTAAGCCACGTAACTGTGCGTAGCAGCCGGGTGCATTGCAGAATGCATGAGCACAGGGTTCCTAGCTGGATGCTCACACTTTAATACACATGTGTAAGTGTACACTTATTGCTATCTGCAAGAAATGTCCTGTTCCAAGGCAGTCTAACCCAATAGGGACAGCATGCCCTCTGTAAGCAATCTCTCCGGTGACCATGAGCAGTTGCCTCCCCAGCCTCAGTCGCAAAATCATCCTTTGAGCCCATCGAGGTTTCCAGCAAAAAGGAGTAGGGAATGTAGTGAAAACCAAGCAGCCCTAGAATGAAGAAGAGGAGCTACAATGGCCGTGTCTTTAATCAGCCCAATCACGGTTACGTCCCTAGCATTTCCATGCTAAACCTGGGTAATTATCTGGGTTCTCTGAGGCTCTACTTATCATCAATGGATGACTTGCAAGGTTGGTGCCTTTTGAATACAGCAGAATATGGCTGGCTTCCTTTTTCATACATTTATTTCTGGTCTTCTCAAGCCATGGTAGATGTTTATTTCCTGACATATTGTGGTCCACAATCCAGGGCTTGGTGATTTTGAGGGTTTCTTTTTAGCGTTAATGGATAAAGACATAACGGGCTCTATATGAATAAAATTCTTTAATTTTAATGACATGGTATTCTGGCTCTCTTTCGTTTTCTGGACCATCATGACCTTATTTGAGTTTCCAAATCTGGAAGACCACGTCTTTATAGTTGGCAAGTGGAGAGATATTATAACGAAAACAAGCCTACCAATTGAACAAGAGAGATTGGGCCCAGCTTATAGGCTAGTATGTCTGGAGCTATGTGCCTCTCTTGCAACTATTTTTTAAGTACTTATGCCCCACCTAACTCACTGCTTTTAGGTGTTGAACAGGGTTTTTCAACAAAAGAAGGTACCTGGACAATTGAGACCCCAAAAAAGAAAAAACTAAACAGTGCCTGCCCTCTGGTCCGGTCCAGGCCGGTCAACTTGTCAGGACAACCTTTAAACTCAGGGTTTCATTGGTCTTAAAAACCTGCACAGGGCTGCTTGCAGCCTCACAGCATGTCATACAGGCTGCCATACAATATGCTACATGGCGGAGCTAAAGCAACAACTCACCAAAACTCATATAAGATGCGACATGTATAAGCTACCCAGCAACTCATCTATGCATGCACACATGCGCGGGTTCGCATGCAAACCCACTCCTGTCTATCTGTCTTGCAGGTTTTCCCGACCACGAACACTAGCTCTTCTGCCCCCTTGCTCGCCCTGTTTCCAAAACCAACCATGCTCAACATGTACATGTATTGTAAACAGTCAGGCTGTGTGAGGTGGGGGCGCGGTGTGCACATCATTGGCCATTCTGGCACCATTTTGTACCTTTTTGGCAGGAAAATGAACCAGAGTTGAGGCCAATTGAAGGTGTGGGTAATGTGGGTGGAAAGCGCTGGGCCAAAATGTCTGTTTACTTCTGCCCCTCCTTAGCGCACTTCTCAGCGGCAGAGCTTCCCACGTGGATGCCCAAATCCGCACGGGATATGCGGGGCATGTTCACGCATGTGCAGGCACGTCGAGGTCAGAATTTGGGGCTATGTGCGAGAAATGGTGTGCACTGTTCCATGTTTACATTCTGTTTTTCCAAGATTTCCTTCCATCCACTGCACCAATTTGACTCCAAGGGCACCATTGCAACCAGAAAAAAATCAAGCTATCCAATGGTGTGCTCAGGTCAGGAAAAAGTGCAATGGCTGCAAAACTGTGCATTCACGACCTTGTTGGCCACCGTTGCCTAAGGAAGGGATGACCCAGAGGAGGGGACAACCAGCAAATTGTTTCTTTAAAGTCATCCTCAGTTTCTTTGGCAAGGCTTCTTTGCGTGCCTTCGTTGCTGGGCATAACACCTTAGGTATTTGTTTGTTAGTTTGTTACAAGACGCGAGCGGACACAGCAATGTCCTTAAGGCAGGCAAGGCAGAAGAGCTGAAAAACGCTAGGAAAAAGAGAAGTGCCAGAAAAGCCAACTAGCTAAGAGGACGCCCCCAAGGCTACGAGGACAGCTCAGGCTTGGGCTACCAGTTGGCCCGCGGGCAGGCCGGCTCAGGCTCAGCTACCACTACGGCTAAGAGCTCGCAC
>LKMJ01005326.1_pt1 | contig 12139 bp, 9 predicted proteins | sample 643391 | NCBI WGS metagenome assembly LKMJ01 (sample SAMN04112250, study PRJNA286221) | soda lake metagenome | biome: soda lake; feature: Kulunda Steppe; material: water; isolation source: sample PL-Br10 brine of Picturesque Lake | place: Russia: Kulunda steppe | collected 2010-07
CCTCCAGAGAGTCGACTGAGCCTGAAGTCATAGTCAGATAGACGAGAGAAGGCGATTAAAAAGTGAGCTACTTGATCTTGGTCTGCCCATGGTCGACGTCATCCTCACGAGATCCTAATCGGGTTATCGCATAACGCGATTACGTGGAACATCGAGACTGAACTGTACTGAAACGATAGTCTGTATCGACAATTGAGGATATTACATCGTGTTTTCGATTCTATGCTTCATCTCCTAGTTGGGAATAAGTATGAGATAAGTTATATATAAGTAGAAAGTATAAATCTCATTTCAAAGATAGTCATACACAGTAACGGAGAGTACGCTGATGGGGGAGAAAGCACATATCAATATATACGGAATAAAAAGTATTAAAAACAATTGCTGAAACTACGCGGTGAGTTACTAATTGTCTATGCTATAGGAACTATCGTGAAAAGAAATTGATTTTGTGGTCGGATCCAAGTGAGCGATTCCACCAATTGGAATAGGTACCTGTGGGTCAGTATGCCCAAAATCTAAATTATAAACTATTGGTATTTCTGGTGCATATGTACGAGCGACTTTTTCTACCGCACTGAATTGTCGATTACGGTATTGTTTACGCTCCTCTTCGCTTCGGGTTCTGCTTTTTTGTGTCTTCGGACGACCGACAATGACTGCAGAAGCATTATTAAGCAGATCTCGCTCACCGAGACATCGAAGTACTGATTTAATAAAATATGGTTCCGGAAGTAAACCAGAAGACTCCACCGCCAATATGAAATCTTCTAATACTTCTTTTGTTGGCACAAAACGATCAACAGCAAGCAGGTGTTCTATTGCTAAATAACAACCACCCCAAATCCTACCTGACACGTATTCTTGATCTAAAAAGTTCCACTGCCACCCATCATTTGGTTCCCATTCTCGCTCTGCACTATTGTCAAATGACCATTTGTCGTCGGACCAATAATCTGATGGTGTGATCTCCCCGATATATTGATCGAATAACGCGCGTTCAAGATACTGGTGAGTGTACTTTGGCAGTTCTAGGTCATATGCAAGACCGGGAACAAATTGAGCACCATAGTATGATACAAGTCCCGCCGTAGAAAGAGCTAGGTGGAGGTGTGTATTGTCGCTAATACCAAAAAACCGTGTGGGGTTTTTCCGGAGCAGATCGATATCAAGATGACGGAGTAGCCGCATCTGGTCTTCTCCCCCAGTTACAGCGAATATTGTTGTCGCGTTTGATTCGAACGCTTCATGAACTTCCATAGCTCTATCTTCAGGTGGTAGTTGGTTTTCTGCTTTGACGCTGGGATACACGACTGGGTTCAAATCGTAGTGTTCTTTGAGTCTCTCTATCCCTATTTGAATTGCAGTCCTTGGAACTTGAGAAGAAGGTGCCAACACTGCGGCTTTATCTCCTGGTTCTGCCGGTGGCGGCGTAATCATCGATATTGTCTGATAATGTAACACTGCCAATTAATGTTGTTTTTCGATAGTACGGAATAACACAAACTCTGTCGATCACATCCGGAAGCCTACAATCACCTTCAATAAAGAATTAATCTGCGTTTGTGATAGCCAATTTTCAAAAGAATGGTGGTCGAAAGAGAGTCATTTTGATAAAGCAGGTAGTCATCCAGAGACCTTGGAGTGCGATCTATCATAGATATCAGAAACTCACCTGTCTCGAACAAAGAGGAGACGGTGAGTCCGCCTCAAGTCTGCCTCCAACAGGGGTCGATAAGGAGCAGGCATCAAACCCACTTTCGATGGCTGGCGCTACGGGCCGACAGTGAGTTATCATACGTTCTTAGCATCTTCAATGCCCCAATATGGCAGTGTTCAGATAAATATGAGAGTAATCATACCTGTGAATGTTCCGATTTTCTCAATTTGATACCGCTACTCGCAGAACTCACTACCTAGTGTCGTCGAATGCAAGTCTAATCAGAATTTCTCCGAGTCGACTGTTCGTCTCTCAATCAACACTTTGAGAGCTACTATCTCCAATTATTATTGTGAGGCTCATCTGAACACTGTCTCCCAATATATACCCAGTTTATTTGTCCATTGAGCCTGATTGATCAGGATGCAGGGATAGCCAAGTCTGGTCAAAGGCGCGCAGTTTAAGACTGTGTTCCGAAGGGATCCGCCGGTTCAAATCCGGTCTCCCTGCATCACGGTGACGGGCTCCGGCGACCGTAGAAGCCGACAGCTGTCGCAGATTCTTCGCAGACGAGGCAATCTTCCGCAACAGGAGCCTCTTCGACACATTCACCGAGGAATTCACCGGGGTTGTCTGCCTCAAGTTGTTTTCCACACGCGGCGCTACCACACCAAGGTAGCTGTATCAACTGGTTGTTGGCTAGAGCGTCATCGAATTGGCGGCTCTCAGTTGCCCTTGTCGTCGCTTCGGCCAATAGCGAATCTGCGTCGGCCTGTAGGCCCGCAGTAACTTCTGCGAGGTACTCGTCGATTTTGACGACCAGTCGTTCGGGCTCGACAGTAAACCGTTTGAGCGTATCCCGTCTCGACACCTCGACAGTGTGTTCGCCCGTCTTGATCCCTACGCGGAGCGGGACGCCCGACTCTAGGTATCGACCGAGGCGTTTTTGATACGACTGATTGAACCTTTTGTCTACGTCCGTGCGGATTTCGAGTTCACTCGCAAGTTGCCGGGCTCGTTCACGTTCGTCACGTGTGAACGGTATGATAGCGACCTGCGTAGGGGCAACAATTGGTGGGAGCCGCAGGCCGTGGCGGTCGGTGTGCTGGTTCAACATTGTGAATAGCGTTCGCTCCCCGAACCCGAACGCCGTCTGGTGGACGTGGTGAGGGCCGTCTTTCTCCGGATACGCAACATCAAAGATACGGGAGAACGTCTGGTCGTGATGGTAAACCGTTCCGACGCGAGTACTACACTCGAAGTCGGGAAGTAGCGTCTGCAACGAGTGGACTCGGTCTGCGACTGGTTTGTTCCCCCACTCGGGTCGTTCAACCCGATACCAGGCGAGGCAGATATCCTCAATAAATGTTTCCAGCAGGGAGAAGGCCTTGGAAAAGTCTTTAAGAGAGCCTTCGCGAGTTGATCGAATACTATAGCTCTCGACGACATCAACGTTTTCGTCACTGTCGATGAACGGTCGGGTAGATGTCGATCCGTGTGGCCTAAACAGCTGTTCACGCATGTAGACACGAAACGGTAGATCGGACCGCGAATCGATCTCTTCGCCAAGAAAGTAGTTCAGGACTGGGTCACTCGTAGAGTTAAGATAATACGGTGCATGTTCGTATTCCTCGTCTTCCCGGGTACTCGTCCAGTAGACTGACTCCCTAAAATCCATGAACGTGTCGGCCACTCGGTCAAGAACGTCCTCAGGAACAAGACGCGGCAGTTGCATCTCATGATAGCCGTATTCACGTAACCTATCAGTATAATTCCTGTAGAACAGCCGTTTCAGTTTCGCCCCTCGCGGGAGCCAAACGTAACATCCGTTGTCCCACAATTCTTCGTTCCACCGAATAAAATCATGTTTTTCGAGCAGCGATATGCTCTGACGGAATTCACTTTTCATTGATCACTTTGGGATGGGTACGATTTGTATGTCGCTTAAATGACGATCTATCATTCCCGCCACTTAATAACCCGTGATTCAGCGAATAAGAATGTCGCGTTCGTCGCGTACCCGATTATCCCAATCAGCACGATTCCCGCGTACATCTCCTCGGTCTGAAATCGTCTGCTCGCATCGATGATGAAGTATCCGAGGCCATCGGTCGCGCCGATCATCTCTGCCGCGATGAGCGCAAGAAACCCGGAGCCAGCTCCGATACGAAGTCCGGTAACAATCCAGTAAGCTGACCCTGGGAGGACAACGCTACGTATCATTTTAGTTCGAGACGCATTCATTGAGAGAGCGGCTTTCCGATGAACGGGGTTGATGCTCTGTACACCCTCAATTGTGTTGAGGACGATTGGGAAGAAGCAGACCCAAGCAATGATTGCGACTTGAGATAGGAACCCAAGTCCGAACAAGAGAATAAACACTGGAAAAAGAGCAATCGGAGAAAGGGGACGGAAAAGTTCGACGAGCGGGTTGAAAAGCTCGTAAAGTGTTTTGACCTCACCCATTGCGAGTCCGACTGTAACCCCGATAACGGCGGAAAGACCGAAGCCCACCAAAAGTCGTTTTAGACTGACGGTGATATGCTCAAAAAAGCGGCCAGTTCTGAAGAGTTCTATGAACGTGACTATGACATTAGTGGCTGGCGGAAGAACTGTCGGGCTGACTAACCCCATACGTGTCACGGCCTCCCATCCCAGAAGGAATGCGAACGGCACGATCCAGTTGATCCTCTGTGGGGTCACGCTGTCGACCGCGTCACTAGTCATTCTACTCCTTCGAGTACGTCCCAGAGTAGCTCGCGGTGTTCTATGAACGCTGAGTCGTTCCTGATATCGCGCCTGTATCTTGGGCGTTCGATCCGAATCGGTAGTTCAAGACTTATTTTTCCCGGACTGGTCTCCATCGCGTACACACGGTCTGCCAGATAGACAGCCTCCTCAAGATCGTGGGTAACGAATATGATGGAGCCGCCGATGTCGTCGTGAATGCGAAGAAGTTCCTTTTGAAGCGTTCGCTTTGTTAGAGCGTCAAGTGCCCCGAACGGCTCGTCCATTAGTAAGATCTCCGGGTTCTGCGCGAACGTTCGGGCAATTGCCCCACGCTGTTTCATTCCTCCGGATAGTTCTGCTGGATACTTTCCAGTGTGAGCCCCTAGACCTACCAGTTCCAAGAGTTCTTCCGCTTTATTGGTATGTTGTTCGTCCGGTATATCCTTGATCTCCATCGGGAACTCAACGTTTTCTCGGACAGTCCGCCACGGGAACAATGACTCCTCTTGAAAGACGATTCCCGTTGCGCTCTCAGACACTCCCTCGGCAAATCTGACACTGCCGGAAGTTGGCTCTCGCAACCCCCCAAGTATTTCGAGTATGGTCGTTTTGCCGCAGCCCGATGGCCCGACGATTCCGACGATCTCGTCAGTGTAGACGCGCATGGATACGTCCTCAATCGCCGTGTCGTTGTCACCGTAACGCTTCGAGACTTTTTTTAGTTCGACTACCGGAGATGAAGAATTAAACCCCATCTGGGTTATAGACACGAATTTCCGTCATTCGATATAATATCTGAGGCCGGAATGTCGTTTCCCTCAAGTTCGTTCAGTTGACGCATTACGGATAGCCATGTATCGGTGCTGTCGATATCCGCTTTCGCACACTGCTGGAATTGCTGGTGGCGCACGTACGAGGTGTCGATATTTAGCGCCTTGGCCATCTCCACGCGTGCTTCGTCGGGGTTCTCGCGGATGTAATCTACTGCATCGACATATCCCGCTAGGAACGATTCGGCGAGTTCTGGTGAGTCTTTGAGGATGTGTTCTCCAAGAAACACTTGGACAACTTGAATCTCTTCGAACACGTCGATTGTGTTGAACAGTTCAGAAATTCCTCTCTCTTCGATCGCACGAACAGTAAACGGGGGTGCCATCCCTGCAACGTCCACATTCCCTTCTCGAAGCGCCTGCTCCATGTTCGGGTGAGGGACAGTTTTGAACTCAACATCGTCTGCAGTCATGTTGTGTTGTTGTAAATAAATAAGGGTAGTATAATGAAAAGACGCACCTAATGTATTGACGCCGATACGCTTGCCCTCGAGGTCGGAGGGGTCTTGAATCTCAGAGTCATCTCGCACAAGCCAACGGTGGATCGGTGTACCTTCGAACGAACTCTGGAGGTCAGCCACACCGCGAACGCTCATATTATTTGCGACAGCATTCGCAAGCGCAGTGATAGCCGCCGCCCCAGCGTCAGCTTGCTGTGACGAAACAGCTTGGATCGATTGTGGTCCGCCAAACGAATCGCCGACGTTGTTTACTGAAATCCCGTGGTCCTCAAAGAACCCCTTTCGGCGGGCAACATACACCGGATTGTAAACATTGACATGGATATAATCAAGTTGGCTCATGGACTCAGACGTCCCAGAACACCCCGCTAAGCCCGTCACGGTAGCCCCAGCCCCGACACCCCTGAGAAACCGCCGGCGACTCGATTCTGACCATTTCAACATGTCTCTTTCAATGATACTGTTGATGTTAATAGTTCTGAAAAAGGATGTCTCTGTTAAAACAACCAATATTGATATGTAAGTGTAATATCTAAGCCGTCTCCGGTCACCTATCGAACGGTTCGGCAACCGCCGGTGTGTGGCGGTCTTCAGTTAGTTGAGGATGATCGCTGGGTGGCTCGGTTCGGCCCGTTCGGCCCGTTCGTGTGTGGTGTCGCTCTCGTCAACGACGTTCACTTCCACATTGAATTCGGATTTGATGTATCCTCTTAATGCCTCAATTGCTTTTCGCTCTTCGTCGCGACTCAACATTGTTTCAGGGAGTTCTTTCGGATTAGCGTTATACTTCTGAAGATACTCGTTTATTTTTTGCCCGTGTTCGCTGCGACCATCAGTCAGTTGCGACATCGCCTCACCGAACTCTACTCGGTTCTCAATTAGATCTGCGAGGTCCTGAAAGAGATCTCGTTTCCAGTCGGCGGCCAGCACGATAGTGAGCCTCTCATACTCGTCAACGAGATCAATGACCGCCCGGATGTCTTCAACGGTTTCCTCAACGAACTCGAACTTCCTTTCTGCATCCCGGTCGACCATGGATTCGTCTACGCTCGGCCAAGTGGCCGTCGAGACATATTCCTCGCGACCAATCTCCTCTCCCAGTTCCTCGCAGAGATGCGGGATGAACGGAGACATCAACTTGATTTGTGTTTCAAGCAGTGAATCTACGACGTCTTGGGCGCATTTGTCGACCGTCTTGTAATAGGTATTAAACAGATTGTTCAGCTCGAAAAACGCAGCAAGTATTGCCTTACGCGTCTGGAAGTCATCCAGTGCTGCCGTTGTCTCCGCGATCACCGACTGTAATCGAGAGAGGACATACCTGTCGGCAATGCCGTGGTCACGGTCGGCACCGGTTCCGTAGTGTGTTGTGACACGGTCTTTGAACTGTCGGAGCTGGGTTTCCCGTTCCCTCACCTCGTCGGGCCGCCAGTCGAAGTCCTGCCACGGTTCATTCGACGCGAATAGGTGCATCCGGATGATGTCCGCACTATGTCGTTCGATAGCATCCTCGGCTACAATCACATGCCCCTTGGAGGAACTCATCTTTTGTCCCTCCAACAGTCCCATCCCCCAAGTTGCGATACCGTTCACCCAGTTTTCTTCGTCGAAGAGAGCTGTATGATGGAACTGCATGAAGGTGAGATGGTTCCGGATGAGTTCGTAGGCCGTGGTTCTCCAGTCAAGGGGGTACCAGTACGAGAAACTCTCTCGCGCCTGCTCGATAGTTTTGATCGGAATACCAGTCTCTTCGGCAACCGTCTCTGCACTCTTCTGTCCATTGAATATATAGTCGAAAAACATCGGTTCTAGAGCATCGGGATCGACGTCCGAAATAATGTGGCTAATCGTATAGAATGCCATGTACACCGTTGAATCGCTCAGCGGCTCTACGACGAAATCAGAGTCAAACGGCAATCGGGTCCCCAGTCCGTAATTACGGATACACGGCCACTGCTCAAGCCAGTCCACCGTGTCGTAGAATTCGGGACGCTTCTCGTTCGGGATAATGTCCATTTCGTCGAGATTTTGCTTGACAAGGTCCTTCCAAGATTCCTGATCGTAGTTGATAAACCAAGATTCCTGAAGCGATACAATGACCTTCCCGCCGGATCGTGATACCACCGGTTCGTTGAAGTCATAGAGCTGATCGAAGACCCCACGGTCGCTGAATGTGTCTCTAAGATCCTCTTTCACCTCCGAGATTTCTTTGCCAGCAAACTCACCACAATTATCAAGCAGGACACCCTCATTGAATTCAGCGGTATACACTTCATCGGTCGCGGACTCCAGTTTTGCCTCGTCATTCTGTGAGGTAACATCATATCGTTCGCAGGCTTCCTTAGCCGGTATATCCGTGTACTCCCCGCTTTCGATGATTTGAACAGGTTCGATGTCTCTGACTACTACAGGGTTGATGTCATACTTGGAGAGAGCGTCAGGATCCTCTTGCAGGTCTCGAAGGGATATCCAGTCATAAGGTGCGTGACCTGGAACGGACATAACCACACCGGTGCCAGCATCAGGATCGATGAACGTGGCTGGCAACACTGGAATTTCGTCACCGGTTATCGGATTAGTCGCCGTCTCACCGAGGAGCTCGGAGCCCGACATGTCGTCGACAACTATCACTGATTTGTTTTGTTTTTCGAACTTCGTCCTCACCTCTTCAGTGAGTGTCCACGTCTCACCGTCGATCTCTACGAGTTGATAGGTGATGTCTGGGTCAACTAACAAGTGGGTGACACCGAACACCGTCTCCGGGCGAAGCGTCGCTGCTGGTAACACTAGGTCACCGGTGTCAAATTTAATCACCGTGTAATCAAGTCGCTCTGCATCCTCTCCCTCAAGCAGGTCATGTGTCGTGACCGGGTTCTCGTCTTTGAGACAATACTTCGTCGGGTGAAGACCCTTGTTCACCCTACCCTGTTCTTTAAGTCGTTTGTACTGCCACTCAATGAACCGGTTGTACTTATCGTCATTAGTCGTGAACTCACGCCGCCAATCAACAGAAAACCCTAGTTGCTTGAAACTGGGTCTGTATGAGTTATCTATGAAATACCGGGCGAAGTCCATTGGCTCGTCAAAGCCGTTGAGGACTTCCTCTGGGACATTATATGTGTTGCGTAATGTGTCGATCTGGTCTTGATCTCCTTCTTTGATCCGGTTCAGTGCGCCGATGATTGGTGTCCCTGTTACATGCCAACCCATCGGAAAGAGTACGTTCTTACCTTTCATCCGGTGGTACCGGGCGAAGACATCCGGAAGCATATAGGTCCGAATGTGGCCAATGTGCATCCCACCACTCGGATACGGATATGCGACGGTAATATAGAATTTTTCCTCGTCGGATGGTTCGGATTGGAAGAGTTCCTTATCTTCCCATTTTGACTGCCATTTTTGTTCTATATGTTTCAGTTGTGTAGAAAAGTCACGTTCTTCCGTAGTCATGAATAACTATCCTGTATGGGGACTATAAAAAACCCTCGTGACGAATATTGTATAGGCTCAGTACTAGGCTGTCTGTCAAAATTTTGTTCGTTAGGTACTATCTAATGTCTTAGATTATCAACGCTCATGTGAAGCACGTTGTTGGTAATTTAGAGTATGGTTCGGACGATCTCTTGTAGAGCTTCTCGACCAAGTTTGCGCAGAATTCGGCGACGTAGCTGGAACGCCCTGAGATACGGTGTGAGCTTATCTTTTGAGACGCCTCGACGGGTGGAGGCGAGCCACCGTCGCACCAGCGACGCGTGGCTCTCGCAGGTATTCACATGGGTATCTCCATCGGCGTATTCGCCCTCACCGTGAATGACTGCTTCTCGCTGGAAATTTCGTGGTCTTTGAGTGGATTGTACGCTCGAAATCCGTCAGCGTAGACGGTGAGCGACCCCTCTTGGCGCTCGCCAAGGAGGAGTCTCACAGTCGATTCGTCAGCGGATTTCGTTGGCACGACGTATCGCTGACCACTGCCACAATCAACGAGTGTGAACGCTGGTGGCTTGTCCCCGTCATAGCTTCCATGACCGCGTTTCGAGAGACCACGTGAGCTCGACTCCTAGTCGCGCTCGCGGCCTTTCAGCCCTGCAGTCGGGTAGACTTCGTCGATTTGACCGGGCCAACGAGGTTGATGGCTGGCGCATCAAGCGTCCTGGCCAACTGCTCGACGCGCTGCCGGAGTGACCAGTACGAAACAGTGAGTTCAGCGTCCAACTGGTGAATACTCGTGTTGAACCGAAGGAATGCATAGAACACGAATAGTAACTTATCGAGGCCGATCTTCGCGCTGTCCCCGGCTTTAACGGTAGTTTCGCCGCAATCAGGACAGGGAGCTTCTTGCCAAGCCTGCTTACAGTGCCGCTCGATCTCGGCATCGAGCGGCTCTGGCTCCAAAACTATTGATGTGGGTTCAACAAGATACTGAAGATTCCCGCCGAATGCAGTTTGGTTGTTCACACATAGACACATTCTGCAGGATGGCGTGATTCTCACGCTGTTTGACTGAGTTCGGTAAGAGCCATCTCAAGATAATCGATTACCCTCCGGTTTCCGAAGATTCTTTAATTAATAGAAGATAGTAGGTAGTGCCATTGCTTTCATGTCTGAGCGTCAATTTCCTGCACTTCTCAATCAAGTAACAGTAGCTATTTTGTTGAGTGGAGCTACATTGCTCTTTGGACTTCTTCCACTGTTCGATATCGCGATCGGGGCTGAATTCGTAGATATTGCATTAGTTATCCTACTTATTTTGATCTCATTCATTCTCGGATTGGTTACCTACACTATCAGTCGACTGGCCGAGGCCAAACTTGTTAACTGGGGATATATCAAGGGGCATAGTGAAGTATTTGAAAAAACTATAATTGACGAGAAGATACTAAGTGAGGAACTCACGGTGTTATTTCTCGCAAAACTCTCCCAATCATATGACACGAATGAAAAGAACATCCGCTCCAATCTCAAAGACTACTATCGGTTGGTCACGAGTTCCGTACTCAAATCTGAATTTTCGCTTTCTCGAACCCTTATGGGTCTCTATACTACTTCGAGGAGTTTTATTCTGATAGCTACCGTTTTACTGCTGTTGTACCTCCTTTTCCCGACACAGTATCCAAAGGTTGTACTGATTCCGGTGATGGTCATATTTATGATTTCGTCTATTTTGAGTTATAGATTTATGAAGCGAGCGTATATTTACTATCTTATATCAGACTACATCTCCGAATGACCTGCTTTGTTGCCCCTATAGGATTATCTTTCTACGCACACATCAAAATGGTCTGTTCGTTATGTACTCTCCAATATCTAAAATATCTATAAATTAATTATTGTGGTACTATAATAGCCATCTATTTATTATTTACTCCAGCATTTTATTGTCACTAATAAAATAATGGTAAGTATTAAATATTCATTGGAAGCAATAAGATATATTCAGGACCAAGTTTGGACCACGATATAATGTCTGGTAATAAACATGGTGAAGGTGATGATGTCTCTCGTGAACCAACTGAGAGTCGTAATGCGGTATATAAAGAGGCTCTAACCGAAACACGTGATTATCTCAATAAACAATTCGAAATAGCTGAAAATACTGACGAAGAGATTCTAACGTTACTTCGAAGTCACCTGTTAGTGCTTGGCGGTGTGGTAACACTAATTGCCTACCTTCCTGAACTAATAGTTGAAGCGTTACCCTGGATTGTTTTGTCAGGCTTCTTTATTGCTAGCTCTATATTATTATCAACCTATATTTATAGAGGAATTGGAATTTATTCTGGATTTGGAGACCATGGATTTGACAAATATGCACCTGATGAAAAATTACTTTATAATTCAATTATTCAAGATCTCGAGAAACAGCCTAATCACGGTAGAAGTTGTTCAGAAGAAAACATATCCTCAGTAGAAAAGTTTCGCGAGAGGCTATTGACAGAGCACCAAGCTGGGATTACACATAACAACTTTGAATTAAAATATCGGAATAAAATACAACAAGAAATAACCATATTGCTCCTATCTGGTATTGTTATATTGGGTGTTGGGATTACTACTACTCTCTCAGAGAATTCAGACATATTGACCATAGTGTTTGTACTGATTATAACTGTACTTATAACTCTGGTTGGTATATCAAAATTAATCGGTTCGTTAAAATTACTCCACCAATATAGGCAAACATCTTCCGATCCAAACAGAATGTCGTATGACTATGCATTTGATTGGGACTAATCTCGAGAATTCAAAAATCAACTAGTTAGAATGCCTGCGACCGTCTTCTGAGAATTACCTGCAAGGTTCTAATCGAGTTATACGGTAAACCGATCAAGCCTATTTTAGATTCACAGGATACAGAACACTGGCGACGAGCGTAGATCGAGACGTAAACTCCCCACGTTGCCGCTGTTATCACACCCCGGTATCGAGATGTAACACACATCACGTTTCGTGAGTAACCA
>LKMJ01005327.1_pt1 | contig 12138 bp, 18 predicted proteins | sample 643391 | NCBI WGS metagenome assembly LKMJ01 (sample SAMN04112250, study PRJNA286221) | soda lake metagenome | biome: soda lake; feature: Kulunda Steppe; material: water; isolation source: sample PL-Br10 brine of Picturesque Lake | place: Russia: Kulunda steppe | collected 2010-07
GGGGGGGGGGGGTGAAAGGGGCGCGAACCCCCTCTGTGATGCAAGCACAGCACATTGCCGGACGTCTGCGTGTGCTTGCATATGTCACCCTCACCCGCCACCGCCAGCGCACAATGCGGGGTGCGCTGCGCAGTGAGGGGGGGTTGCACATGGGGGCAGACCGACCGGCTGGACCAAGGTGTCTCAAGCAAGCACGCATCAGAACACCTCGCCCCCCGCCCATCTTGTGCCTGCCCGCGTTACCAACACACCACCACAAACAAACCAGGCACCAAAGAACACACGCGGGGCGCGGGAAGAGGCGCAGCGCGGCACCTGCAGGCTGGGGACGCTGTGCCTGAGTGCACCGTTCGGCAAGCCGCGATTAATGGCGGAGTCCCTGCAAAATGCTCTCTCCAGCCAACAATACCTTATGGCCCGACGCCATGCTTTCGCACTCATTCGGCTGTCTCAGAAATGGCGGAATAACTTCTCCCAACTGGCTCTGACAAGAGCGTACAAAATACATGCATCACCGATCAATGGGCACGTGAGCAAACAAGCTGACCCGCTCATCTCCCTAGCCACATACACGCTCATGGAGACCGCCCTTTCCTTAACGCTCCTCCCCCCGAGCATGCGTTCACAATTGTTATGGCGTGCCCTGGGCTCTACTTTTGCTCACCGCTGTAGGAGACAATGGCACTTGATGTTGGGTCTGGAGCCTGCCAGATGCGCACAGTTTTGTCAGCCGAAGCTGCACGGGCACGCACGCAAGCCTTCAACAGGTGAGGGTGCTTGCCACCAAGCCAGCACAATCTGGCGAGGAGCATCGCCCAGTGCCTTCCCCCAGGGCACGATTGAGCTTCTGAGGGTGCTGTTTTCTGGAAAAAGGGCGGCTGCTGCCACAAGCCTATTGTCATAAGCACACGCGCCACAGGTATGTCAGCATCAGCAAGTGGCAAAGGCAGAGGGTCAACACATGCCCGCTAGAAGAATACATTGAGCCGTGCCATCGAGAGAGCAGCCTCACTCCTATTGCACGATCTGCATGCCTTATGAGGGCGCTTATCAAATGCTGCTGCTGATGGGCAGCCCCTTGCCTGCTTGTTTGGTGGTTTATCCTAGCGAACAAGAAGCCTGGCAGCTCACCGTAAATCACGCTTAAACAGCCTGGAAGTGAGATGCGTGCTCATTGACCTGATTTGCAACCGCTCAGAGTGAACAGATGTTCTAGGCACAAAGCCATAGGCTGCAATTCCCATGACAAGACTTGGGAATCACCTGAGGCAATGAAGCGCCCGTCAGCTGACCAAGCTACGCGCATGACCTCCGCCTCATGACCATAGCAACAGAGAACCTGCATGCACAACGCGGGCTGGCAGCACTGAGAAGCAAAATACTGTCCAGCTCCTTAATCACGAGCTGCCTTCACACTCCAGCCTTCATGCCACAGAGATGACGCGCTGGTTGACAGCCCAGTGGTGAGGGGTGCTGGGAGAAGGTGCCTTGCCTGTTTAAAATCACCAGATGGCGGGTGAGAGCGCCAGATCCGCACAGTCATATCTTCGGAGGCTGTTGCAATGAGGCTGCTGTCCGCTGGGCAGAACTGCACATCAAATATGCGCTCTGCATGGCCGTATGCACTGGAACATGAGGTAACGTCCCAAAACTCACTATCCCACTCTTTATTATCCAAGATCTCCTGCTGCATGATCAGATCGACATCCCTCCTAGCCTGCGGTCAGAGCATGCGCGGTCAAACGCAGTAGTAAGTAGGTTCAGTGATGATGATGATGATGATGATGATGATGATGATGATGATGATGATAACGAATCGAATACCGGTATTGATGAAACAAGTCAAGTGCGACAACGTTCAATTTTGGGTAGGTTGTGTACAAAAAATGATGTTATATACTCATGTTAACATTCATTCATTGAGCACTAAGAAGGGTACAGTCGCTCTGCACAACCGCACACGAGCCCTTTCCCATTTTGTGAACAATACTTTAGATTATTCCAGGGTCTCAAGGAGACACAGGTGTAATGCTGCAGTGAGTATGAGCCTGGAGAGGTGTAGACCGCTGCTCGTCGTTTTTGGGGTAAGATTGGTTGTAGTCCGTTGTGCATACGCAGCCAAGTACATGCAAATTCAAGCCTTTGTCTAGTTCACAGCGAGCTCATGAAACTTCCAAACTCCTGATCTCCTCTCCAGATCATAATGCAATCTAGGCCTAGCACAATTTTTTCTTCCTTCCATCACTTCCTTCACGTGGAACCTGCATTCAGTGACTTTTCACTCAAGTTTGCCAACACTGCCAACAGGATTCCTTGAGTGACACCGGAAATCTGCTAAGCCTGACTGACGGTAGTGACCCCCAGAAAGGGTATGTGCCCATACACTTTTGCATGGAGTTCTATGACTTTCAATATAAATCCTGAGCAATGACATCTCCTGCAGTGTTGCGCAACAGCCTTTTTCCGCCACCCCGGGCCCATGTCTATCAACCACTTGGCTGCCTCCTTTCCTTACATGCAGGCTGTACTTTGATGGGAGATTCTCGTAAGTATTATTATGCTGTGGCCAGGTATCTGACTGCTCCAGCTGCAGGCTAGCATGACGCGCTTTTTCCGTGAGCAAGTTTGCTCATTCCGTTCATCATTATGGGCACACACACACTCAGGGACAAATTTTGCTGGGTGGATTGGATGGACAATGCTGTTGATACTGGTGAAGCTGATGGAGAAGGTGCAGTTGGCCAGAAGTGGGACGTTCTCAACTATGCAGTCGGTACGCAATACATACAGTCCCATGGCAACTGTAAGGAATTTGATCACTCTTGTCTCAGTAAGCTTTACAACTTCGTCGCACACTGGTCCTTCCTGAGAGGCAGGCGTGTCATGAACACTCATATTGCAGAGCTATACTTACGTATATGCATTGGCCTGCGCAGCAGACCTGACCAGCATTCCCTCCTGTTGCTCCACCGTTTCTCTCTGCTCTCTTCCCTCTCTCTCTCTCTCTCTCTCTCTCTCTCTCTCTCTCCCTCTCTCACTCTCCCTCTCTCACTCTCTTCCCGTTATACACACGTGCACTCTGCAGGGGGTGGCACTGCCTGTGGGCCAGACACGCAATACCCCCCCCCCCTTTCAGCTCAGGTATACCAGTGTTAAGCCGTGCCTGCGGCCAGGGTGTCTACCAGCTGTTCCTCAGCCTCTCATGAGCGTGGGTTAGCTCCACAGCCAGGGCGTACACGTCCCCAGCTTTGGCAAGTGTGTGATCCCTGGCAACCTGTGCGCAGATCAAGGCCTACATCAGCGGGAGCCTCCCTCCAAAAGGCCCGCATCCTGCTGCTGGGGGTTCCAGCACAGGCATGCGTGCTGCAGACATCATCCTCATGGCTGGAGGCAATGACTACATTGCCGAGGCGATCTCCGCTTGCCGCGGCCCCCCCCTGCCGGATGGCAGGCTGCCTGAATTGGGCGCGGCGGAGGCTCATGCAAATCTCTCGCGCACGCTTCACGGCCTCCCGGAGCAGGTGACACGCATGCACCCTCTTACACGCGTGCACCTTCCTACACGCATCACCGATAGGTGACACGTGTGCACCTTCCTACGGGAATCAGTGCTGCCAATGGATCTCCTTCATCTAGCTAACAGACAATCGATTGCCCGGCTGTGGCGGCCCAGCAGATCCTTGTCATAGCCATGTGTGCGTACGTGTGCATGGGTGCAAACGTGTGTACATGTGCCCATGTTCTTGTGCCATCTCTGCAGGCTGTGCCTCTCCCTTTGATCTGCCTTCCACACGTGCAGGTTTTGCTGCATCCATGTTAGGAATAGCCCAGCCATGTTCAGGCTATGGCAATATGGCTGGACAAGTCAAAGCTACAGCCGAGCATGCTTTTTTCACTGCAGTCACTTACCTTTATATTTTTTGTTTTGAAGTCTGTGTGTGTGCAGAATTAGCACTTTCCATGCTGGCCAACACACTCTCAGTCTGGAATGGCTCAACCTCTGTCCCAAAAGGGGGAGCCATGCCATATGTATGAGGGCATGTGCTGGTCTACATGCGGGCATGTGCTGATCTGCATGCGGGTGTGTGCTGGTCTGCTCCCAGCCCTGCTATTGGAATGCTGTCTCACTACACCTGATTCATTAAGGTGGCTGGCAGCATGCTGCGCCTTCACACTGTGCTGCATGCCCCACCTGCGCACCCGCTCCGCGCAGGTGGCTGGCTGCATGCTGCGCCATGCGCATGAGCTCATTGAGGCAGCCCAGCAAGGCCCGCTTGCAGGCGCAGCCATCCCCCCCCATGTCCTGCGCAGCATCTCTATTGCCTCAGTGCCTGCCCTGGAGGACACCCCCCTCATGCGCGCAGCCCTGGGTGGCGACAGGGATGCCCTGGGACTGCTGAGCGCTGCAGGCTGCAAGCATAGCGAGCTGCTGAGGTGCGCGCGCTTGATGGCGTGCCCCTTGTGGGCACATGGCGCTTCCTGCTGAGGTGCGGGCGCTTGATGGCGCGCCCCTTGTGGGCACATGGCACTTCCTGCTGGGTGCTGGGGTGCGCGTACGGTGAGGCGCCTGAGTCTTCCACTTTCAGCATGGGCCCACACATGTGCACGCGCACGCTGATGCATGTGTGCGTTTCGCGTACACACATGAATATGTCCAAAGTTTGCATAAACAAACAATCAAGCAGACAATCAAAGAAATACATGGGCATGAAAGCGTAAGCATGCATGCACCCACGTATATATGCATATGTATATATACATACACAAACACATGTCTGATGCAGGAACAAGCAATCGAGGCGTTTTTGTGCAGCTGCATTAGTGATAGATAAAGCTTTGTTGCTGCGATTGACCAGGCTAAACATCTGAAGCTTTCTATCCTTTTTCTTGTGCTTCAGGAAAGGTATCGAAGAGCTTGACCCTGTGAAGGGTAATGTTGCTGTGGGATTTCTAGACTTGAGGCACTTGACAGAAGAATTGTACAGGTGAGATATGCCCCATACTTCCCCTGGTCCTGCCTGATTTGATGCGCACACATGTGAAAGAGACGAGAAAGCCCCAGCTGCTCCTGCATGCTTCAATTGACCCACCTGAATTTACCCACGCTTACCTCTGGTATTGACTGCCTTGTGCATGTGCAGCCATGCCAATACCCTCGGCATTTCTAATATAATGGACCCATGCTTGAAGAGGCAAGAGAGAGATCCCGCGGGGGCTATTGCGGCTGATGAACAAGAGCCCTGCCCTTCTGACGCCAGTGAGCTGCCAGTGCGATTAAATGCAGCAACGCCTGCACCAACAGCAAGCCAGGGTGTACATGATGTGCAGCTGACGGGCAACTTCCAAGGCCGCCATGCAGACCCTCGCCAGTACTTTTTTTACGACCATGTGAGTCGGCCAGCTCATTTTTTACGACCATGTGAGCAAGCCAGTACTTCCTTTACGACCTGGGGCTTTCTACCAATCTTGCTGCCTTGCAGGTGCATCCCACTTCAGCAGTACATTACCATGCTGCCAGATCCATAAAGTCCGCTTTAAGAGGTTTAATAAAGAATGCATAGGAGTGCGATCTATGGAAGTCCCTAAACATAGGCATCAAATGAGGCAGGTCTTTATTTCTGCTGCACATGGCATACCTTGGCAGCTGTTGTTGCTTTTTGTTTGCAGGTCCTTGTTCATACTGCTGTTTAATTAATCTAATTCAATTTATTTTAAAAACTATCCATAGATCACTCTGGCTTTGTTGAAGGGAATTACATTCATCCCAAGGTGGTGAGCAGCCTTGTCTAATGCCATACCCGAGGCAATTGTCCAGCCCTGCCCACATCCACCCACTCAGAACGCGGCTAGACTATCAAAATAGATCATTTAGGAAGAAACTAAATGATTCAGCTTTCACAAATAATCTTTGATCTGTTACTACGGCCCTACAGCGCTCACAAATGATAATCTAAGACTGAAGGTTCCAGACTGGCGTGTGTGGGTCTGCACTGATGGTAGTTGCCTGCCTTGTAAAAGTCAACAACGCATTGGAGCAGGAGTATACCTGAGACAAAAAACAGCTGTCTATATTAACCCTGGGGGAGTTGGGATAAGCAATACCATAAACAGGGCAGGATTGACTGGCATTGCTTCTGCACTAAGGGCAAAGTGTACCCATGTAGCCACGGATAGTGCCTGTTCTCTTTCTCAAGTACGGAAACGGAAAGCTCTGATTTCCTAAACCACACAGGAAGCGCACACATGTAAAAGTCTTGGAACAAATTGTCTCCATGATAAACGAATCAGACACTCCCATAAACTTTTACAAAGTTAATGCCCACATTGGTGTGATTGGAAATGAATTTAACGCTATTGGAAAACGCTCGCCATAAGTATGGGCATGACACAGCATTCCCACCATCATCACCTAACGGCAATCCTTTCTCCCATTCATACTGGCTTGCAGAAGAGAACAATAAGACTACTCACACTACTACTAGAATCAGCCTTCCACCACTACAAAACATCAAGGACAAACTCAAAGCTCACATGAGCAAGCATCACAGACTTGGAGATGCTAATACCGACTCAGATTATTACAACTAATGGAAGAGACTGCTCACGTCCGTGAATCTTACAACTAGCAATTCTTTTTGGAGCAATACAAGAATCAATGTATCGCAGAAAAGGAATGTCATGAAATTTAGAATGGGTACTCTTTACACTCTGAAAGCGGCCCATCTCTACGGTAGAGCCAATAGTTCATCTTCTCTTGTGTCACGAGCCAGACAGCCAAATCCATATGCTTTCTGGTTGCCAGAATGCTTCAAATCAAAACATGGTGACTGAAAGACATAACATCATGCAAGCAATGGTTACTTCCAGGCTCGTCATCAAACCTTGGGCAAAGGTGATTTTGGAGGAAACAACATTTCCACAGGTATTGGAACTGAAACACGGATGGCTCAACAAAGTCTGGTCTTGCTGGCACATGTAGCCAGCAGGACCTTACCCCAGTGGCTTCTATCAAATCTTTCAGCAGGTGAACTTCGATCCTGCTCTAGGCCAGATGCTATTTGCACATTGCCAGTTGGAACGAAAAATGGCCATCAAAGAGACATACAGGCTATACCACTTCCATGCGCTGGGATGTACACCTCATTAACATTGAAGTATAAGATTGTGAGGATACAGGACCAGAGCAACCACTAGCAAGAGCAACTGAACAGCATATCAGATTGAAACACGCCCTTGCACAGCAATGCCACAAAGTAAGCTTACGTACCATCCTGATTGGAGTGATGTGGACCATCTACAAATGTCATACTGAGCTACCCCTAAGTAAGCTTGGCCTAGACTGGTGAAGAGTAATTAACCTTAACTCTTACCTCAACACTCATTCTATTCAAAATGCGTGACACAGTATCTTTAAGGCACACCAAATTGTAAGTCCGGTTGGAGACCTCACAGATGTACATGTCATCAAAGGGGGGCACGTCTGTTTCAGGTTGGAAGTTAACATTATAGAAGCAAATTAAACAGCATGCACACTAAACGGCAAAGCAGGCTATAGAGTGGATTTTCTTAGGTGTGAAGCCAGCCTTTTTGGAGATAGGAAGTGCCTAATTAGGGTTTAAACCAAACCCTTTTAAACCAAAAAGCAGGTTGGAAGCAGGCCTCTGAGAAAGGTAGTCTTGTTGCAGGCTGCCTGTCCCCACTTGGATCAAGCAAAAGGTCCTGATCATAACTTTCTATTGTTTCCAACCAAGATTATCAACACGAAGGGACATTGCCAGAGGGGTCTAATTGAGCTCTAGTCTAGATGCGCTCTTGAAAAACCAGTTGAAAAACCAGTCTTAAGGTCTTGGTCTGGAGCAGGGGGCAACTTGTCACCCTCCAGATCCTCACTCCTTTTTTTCCCCTGGTGGAGGAGGCTCTACAGGCCAATGTGTTTACTTTTCCTTGATTGATGTAGGGAGTGGTTTGGCTACCTACTTTCTTGTTCTCTTTTTTGTTCCCTTCTGTTCTAGTACGGTACCTTCTAGTCTAGTACGGAACCAATCTGCTCCCTTCTGTTCCTGCATCCAATTGGGCTTTGCATTACAACTCATAATCTTAGAATGATTTATAGTGATTCATGAGGCAAAACGCAAAGTCGACACACTCATGAGGATTAATTGAATCCATGTTAAGAGGCCTGAACATTCAACTTTTGTAAGCTTAACTAATGAATTTGAAGCCTAACTCCAGGTCTTATTGATTGTCACCAATCTTGCATGCACAGTTTGAGGCTTGATACAAGAGTGCTCTACACGTACCTTGCGACCTGTGCTTATGCAGATCGATCATGGCTTTGACTGGGAACAAGGAACCCCTTTCATTCCATTTTGCTTGAGAGGACATCCCTCCCATCCCCTCCCCAGGCGCCCTTCATCATGAGCCCAGCGACCGCGAGCCCACCGGGGACACTCCAGAGGGGAAGACGCGGCGCATGTTGTACGTGGAGGCAGCACATGCCAACTTCCCCACCATGTCCCGCCCATCCACAGGCGCCCCTCTACGGCTCCGCCTCCGACCGTGGGTGCACCCCCTGCCCTTGACACCCACTTGACACTCACTTGTCACCCATTTCTTGCATTGTCTCTGGCGCTGTGGCTGCCTTGGCTGCCCTTCCCGCTGACCCCCTCCCTCCTCTTACCCCGGCGCCGCCCCCCACCTCTCCCCCTCGGCCGCCCCTTAGCTCCTCGGCACGCCACATGCGCCTTGGCACAGCGGAGGATAACTTCCTTTGTGTGGGCTGCCAGACCCGCCCTAACAAAGGCGCTCTCGCTCAGGCCGGCAGGTTGGAGGACATGCCACTCCTGCTTGGTGTGCCACAGCCCAACAAGGGGCTAGGGTTAACTGTCCAGGTGCTCACAACCTAAACCTGCAAATCCATAACATCAATGGTCTCCCTGACCCTGCTGCGGCTGCCAAGATGGCTGCCTTGCTTGACATTATCCAGCGGCATCATTTTGTGGTGCTTACTGAAACATGCACTGATGACATGGATAGGCTGATGCTTGGTTTGCATGATACGCATAAGCTAGTGGGTAACACTTGCATACCTCACGGCTGCGCCGGTGGCCGTGGTTCTGGAGTGGCAGTTTTGGCTGCCAACTCTTGTGCAAACTTCTTGACTTTGCGCGATGTCTCGTAAAGCCTTCCATGTGTGTGGGTCTGTTGCAAGGGTTTTTCTTTGGCCTCGCTCAAGATGCCATACTTGGTGTCGCCTACGTGCCCCCCCCCTCAAGCAAAGCTTTTCCATGTGCGCAAGATTCGCTTCGGCCTCCCAGTGTGCACATGTTGTGTGGGTGTGTGGGTGTGTGAAGATTTTGTCTGTGCGTGTCTGTGCGTGTGTGCGTGTGTGTGCGTGTGTATTTGTTTTTGTGTCCCAGCACGCCGCCCGCACCATCAAGCCCAACAGCTCATCCAGGCTGCATATAGCCTTTATCTGACTTCAAACAGGCTTATGGCACTTCCTTAGAAAGGCTCTCTGATCTCACTTCTGCCGCATGCGCATGCCTTATATCTCTTCTCTCTGCCCATCAAAGCCTGTATGAAGGCGACCAGCACCTCCTACAAGACAGGCATAAATCCGCTAGGGTTGTAAAAGAAGGGTGCCCTATTTCTCCATTGCTTCTCCTTGTACATTCATGATGTTTTGGCTGATTACTGAGGGAGTGCAGAAATGCAGTCACCGAGTCAGAGGATGCGCGAGTCACGCACATGTTATATGCGGATGACCTGACTCTGCTAGCCTATGCCCCGGGTGCCTTGCAAACCATGCTTAACAGGGTTGCGATGCATGCGCACTCCAAACACCTCACCGTCAACACTGCAAAGTCAGAGGTGTTCCAATCAAATTCAAAGCAGGGTGCTGATGTGCCCATTTTTAAGGTAGCAAGGGATGCTTAAATTGCTCTGACTCGTTTCTGCACCTTTGGTGTTTCCACCGGACACTTAACATGACAGCATCTTCAGAGTATGCAGACAGACCCATGCTTGCTGCAGCTCATCGTTTGAGTGGTTTTGTACTGGCCAAAATGCCTGCCTTTGCAACAGGCATTTTGCTTCCCTTTGGCTAAGTCATATGTAGCTCCGGCTGGTCTGTATGGCGCTCAAAGAAGGAAAGAAAAGAAAAAGCTATGTTGGCAGTACAAATCCTTCCATACAAACCATGCATCAATAAAGGAAAAGAGGTCACCTAGTGCCTCCTCCAGCAGAACAGAAATACAAGTTGATGGGGATCAGGAAGGTGACTAGCAGTACCCCATTCCTGTCCTTGATGATGAGAGGTCTCATAAATTTTCTCAAGAGCACAGGTGCATAGTTCGACAAGTTTATAAGCATACTGAACCGAATGAGCATGAAGCTCTATAGCAAGCTTGAAGCCTTTCTGGGGATCAAGACCAAGGTTCTTAAGAGGCTCTATGCTGTAAGGGCTGTAAATGGTGCCTCCCGCACACAGAAGGATAGTGTGGAGGCTAACGTTAGTGGCAGCTTGGCGAAGATGATGACATAGCGTGCTGCGCTGTTGGTTGGCGGTCTCGAGCTGGCTCTTAGGCCCGGTATCTTGTCTTCGTGACACTTGACTTCCACAAGATGGATGTGCTGCTAATTGGGTGTGAGCTGACTAGGGTTCCGGACCCTGGACAAAGTCTGGTAGGCTGTTGCTGTTGCTGAAAGCCCCCCTGTCACCCCCAATTCACCGTCATCAATTACCATCTCAGATACACAAGCCACATAGACAAGACAGTTGTAGGCTCGGCCACTGTAGAGTTCTTAGGTCACAATGTCAGCTTTCATGGGTAAGCTTACGCCTAGTGAGGCGAAGGTGGCGACCATCAAAGCGCTCAAACCACCTACGACAATCAGCCGATTACAGCATACCGGAATTTTAGGGTATTACCAATTTGAAAGTACCCCTATTCAGCAAACTTGCCTTTCCGCTTAACAAACTCTCGGGAAATTATTCACCTCGGGTCTGGGAAGCAGAACAGCAACAAGCCTTTGACCGCCTAAAAGCTGAAGTCAGCGCAGAGGGCAGAATATTGCGGCATCAGGACCCCAACAAACCTTAGATACTGCACACAAATTGGTCAAAAGAAGGCATAGGTGCTGTCTTAGGTTTAATTGATGATGAAGGACGGGTACACGTGATAGCTTGCATTAGCCGCTCACTTAATGTGCATGAACACAATTACAGCTCGCTTCAAGGAGAAATGCTTGCTGCATGGGCAGTTAAAACATTTCACACGTATCAGCATGGCCAGCAATTAAATTGGTTACTGACCATCAACCACTCACCTATATGATGACCAAGAATGACTTGGCGAGCATATTTGCGCGTTGGGCAATTATTTTGCAACAGTACACCTTCTCAATTGTCCACAGACCAGGCGAGCAGCACCAAAATGCGGATGGCTTGTCCAGGCAGCCGCAGGAGTCATCAATGGATGCATCGGGTGCTAGGTTGCACGATGAGTACATGCATGCTCCCAAGTGTAGACTTTTGGCATGTCCAGAGTGCGTAATCCATGCATCAAGGGACATCAAACTGTGGTACGGCCACAGCTGTTCACTTCGCCAGGGCGTTAGGGTACTGCATGATGCTGCTACCACCCATCCATTCCCCTCAGTCGCCGCACGTCTTCTGCCGACTCAGACCATCACCAAATTTGTGTTACATGGGGAAACGAAGAGGTGCTCTTGCCCAGCCACAGGAAAGGCTAAATCCAGGGAAATAAGGGGGATTTGAAAGAGAGAGAAACTAGGAAAACACCTCAAACATAATCCCCTCCAAATAACTCATGCACTCAGACTACGATTAATTGTCGACTGCATTCGTCGTGACACCCCATCCCCTCCTAGATCTTAAAGCTGATTCACGCACTCGTGTACGGAATGGAGGTGCTCCTCACTACTTGCACGTTGACCTCCAAGGTCAGGAAGTCCCTGAGCATGTTACGAGGAATGTGAGCAGGCTTCATCTGCGTGCACACGCTCTCACAGTGGAATCCCCCCTTATACTCCTAGAAAGAAAACCACCTCACTACTTGCATGTTGACCTCCAAGGTCAGGGAGTCCCTGAGCATGTTACGAGGAATGTGAGCA
>LKMJ01005328.1_pt1 | contig 12137 bp, 17 predicted proteins | sample 643391 | NCBI WGS metagenome assembly LKMJ01 (sample SAMN04112250, study PRJNA286221) | soda lake metagenome | biome: soda lake; feature: Kulunda Steppe; material: water; isolation source: sample PL-Br10 brine of Picturesque Lake | place: Russia: Kulunda steppe | collected 2010-07
ATGTACGCCTCTGCCTCAAAGCTGCAAGACCCCAGCCCCTTGTGATCCAGCCGCTTCCAAACCAAGTTCTGGGGGACGTCAGGCAGCACGCACGCGGCCGCCCGTGTCAGCAGCTGGGGGCAGCGCAGCACAGCGCGCGTCAACTCCGTGCAGCGGCGCGCCATCACCGCGAAGCAGCTGGTGAGCAGGCCCGGGGCAAGTGTGATGGCAAGAGCCTGTGCACGGCTGACTCGGGCCATGAGCTGCAGCAGCGAGCCCGCGGCAGCCTCGTCCAAAGGGGGGCCGGTGCGGAAGCAGAGGATGGACAGCATACACAGGTGGGCCTGCCTGCCAGGATGAAGACCTTGCTGCTCCTGTTGTTGGGGGGAAGGCACACGGCAGCAAAGTGGCCGTGCTCAGGATGGAGATTTGCAACAACTTGGTTCGATGCAGCTCTCGCTGAAGTTGTTTGATGCAGGCGTGCAGCAGAGTACGCCAAAGCAGGGCGGTCGTGTTCAGAGTCGTGGCTGCCTGCCAGGCTGCAGCCCTCTCATCAGGAAAACGTATCCGAAAGCAGAGTATGATGAAGGTGGTGAAATATCTCTGGATGTTTTGATTTTGCCAATGGGCAGGACCGCCTGCTTTGGATGTCTTAGAAGTCAATATTCACTTGCACACGCCTTTGTTCATGTGTGTGCGCAAAAGGGGAACATTGCTATGCACTAGATCTCAACAGCTCGTTGCGCTCGCTTTTCATTCATCATCAAGTGCATATACATGCACCATTTACACCCCAAGCTTTCTTCCCATGCCCATGCATGCAGCAACACCACCCCGTACCAGCTCATCCGCAGCGCGCTGCGTCATGCCGGCAAAGCGGTGTGCAACCTCAGCGCAGGGGGCGTGCCAGTCAGACAGGTATGCCGCCATTTCACCCTGCAATTGCCAGAAGGTGCACGCACATCAAACCTGAAACAGGCTGAGCTAGCACGCCCTGCAAGGCTGTGCAAATGTCACACTTTGGGTCTGCCTTATGCAGGTGTGGGTGCTGGCATGGGTGCAGGTGTGGGTGCGGAATTAGGGCAGGCAGGGCTCCTCCCAGCAGGGGCCTGAACCAAGGAGTGCACACAAGAGATCACATGTATGACAAGCATGCAGACTGGAACTCAAAGTGAGGGCCCGATTTGATGAGTGGATAAGTGCATAGAGGACCTCCAGGTATGTTCAAATACCATTGTACAGGGCACCATTATATGGCTCATGACTCCTGGACGGGCATGCTCCTATTGTATGCCCATGGCTTGAGAGGCTAACTTAGAGGGTGCAGTGCTTGGAGCTGCCACTCTGCTGGCCTGGCTGCAGACCTGATGAAATGCAAGCTCTCAATTCTGACCAGTGGCGGCCTCATTAGTCACAAACGCAGCTTCACGCGACAAGTGCATGCACAGCTAGGCAAAAACTGTGGGCTGCCTCCCTTGAATGTAGCATTGGGACTGGTTTTTGCCCAAGCACTGAGGCTATAAGCTGTGCTCGGTCCCAAGGAGTGAAAGAAGCTCTGGTCGGGTAACAGATCATGCGCTGCAGCAGTAACACCATATTCAGAGCCAAGATATTGACAATGCACTCCATACAAAGCCAAGATGCACCATCCCTATATCAATTGCAATCTAAGGACAAGACACAACAAAAGCGCCTACCGCCCACCCACCAGCAGCAGCACCGCATCGCACTGCCGGGGTGCGCCCTCTAGCTCAGCCGCCAGCTGTCCCAGTTCAAAGCATAGCGTATGCAGTACGTCACCTTCCTCATCCCAAGCAGTGCGCCACAGCAAGTGTGGAGCAGCGCCTTCATACATGTGAAGTGGGGGCAGCACTGCACTGAGCTTAGTTTATCATAATTCACACACGCATGTGCACACACACACATGCACACACAAACACAAATACACACGCGCACACACGCAAACCCCCACACACATATGCACTCGTGCACGCTTGCACAAGAAGGCAAAAATGTACAGGAAGGCTGAGGCATGACGTTCTGACGGGTGACACCTGTCATTGGAGACAAATGGTCCTGAGAGCGCTAGCAAAAACTGCCTGCGGGCCGTCCAGAGGCCGTCCAGAGACGGGCTGCATCATTCATGGGCAAAGGATACATCATGGATGCAAGTAAGCCTCCTCAGGGAATGTGTCAAGAAAGACTCCCAACTCAGAAGTTCAAAGCCAGGATACCCCTCCCTTGCACCAGGACACCCCAAAAGAAGTGAGTCACGCTCATGGCATTCATGAGTGCAGTGGGTCACACTGCAGCAGTGGGTCACACTCATGACACTCATGAGTGCAGTGGGTCACACTGCAGCAGTGGGTCACACTCATGACATTCATGAGCGCAGTGGGTCACACTGCAGCAGTGGGTCACACTCATGACATTCATGAGTGCAGTGGGTCACACTGCAGCAGTGGGTCACACTCATGACACTCATGACATAGGTGCATTGAATCAGAGCGCGCGGCGCTTTCCACGGCCCAGCGCACCTACCTGAAAAGCAGGCAGGCCCAAGCTGGTACAAGCACTGCCTCAGCAGCGTGTGCACGCACGGATGCTCAAGCGGCAGCGACCGTGTCCTCAGGACAGCGCAAAGCCTCCTGTTGTGTGTGTGCATGTGTGCGTGTGTGCATTTGGGCGCGTATGTATGTATGTGCGTGTGTGTGTATGTGTCTGTATGCATGCGTGCGTGCGTACATATGCGTGTGTGCATGCATCCTTTGGAACCCCATAAGCAAAGAGTAACGTACAATCTGTGCGAGCCAGCACCGCTTTGTATCATTTGCGTCACCAGCATATGTACTTGCGCACCCTTTTGGGCGTCCTCAACTAGACAGGTGTCCGCCTTCCCCCCCTTCCGTGAACAGACACCCACAAGCACCACATTGCATGGATGTACAAACGTGCTCCCAGTTTCACGGAAGGGTGCATGCACATTGTTCACAGACACATGCGCGCATGCATGCAACCACACATGCAAGGCAGAGCCGCATATGGTAGCTGGCCAGTAGACGCACCGCAGCTGGCGGAGGGGGAATGCGCGCAGGCCTCCAAACGCCAGAAACCCAGGCTTGGTCAGCCAAGGCGGGCAGCTGCTCAACAGGGCAAGCGCGGTGTTGCCACGACTTTTGCTTGTACCTGGGTTGGATGTGGGGGCGTCCAAGGCCCTGCAGGCAGCGCATTGTGGTGTGTGTGTGCACATAAATGCGTGTGTGTGGGCCCATGTGTGTACGTGTGCGTGGGTGTGCAGGGCTGCTGGCTCTCGGAAGCTGTGCATGATCTTATCCCCTTCAGCTTCCAAAAACGTCATGCGATGATGCCAGCCTGCTGCTGCAGCGCACCCTACCACTGCAGCAATGATGCCACTGCAGTGCGGCTCCGCTGGGGAGCAGAGGCTGCTCGGGTGCTGCACACCAACCCATACCACTGCAGCGCACCCCACCACTGCAGTGTGGCTCCGCTGGGAGGTAGAGGCTCTGTGAAGGTGCGTGACACCAGGTGCTCCGGGATTGGCATGAACGGGTTGAAGGAGGGCGAGCTGGTAAGTCCCTTGTACGCGTCAGCTGTACACCCGCTCCCCATCCACGCCACCTCCAGGCTCAGGCTGTCAGGGTGCCACACACCTTGGCCCCTGCCGGCAGCGTGAACACGAGCACGGCACACGTTCTGATACATGCAGGCTACGTGATCACCATCAAGCATGACCATCCACGCAATCTGTAGGTTCAGGCCGTCAGGGCGCCACATGCCTTGGGTCCCTGAAAGCCGGCGCATGCTGCCTGTCCCTTCCTGCCTGTTATCAGGTCCACATTGTCTGGTCCAGCAGAGGTCGACACATCTCCTGTGGCAAAATGCCTAAGCCTACCTGACCGCAATCTAGTCTCATGGAGACAAAGCACTTCTCCCCTGGCTGGCTGCCTTTGCCTACCTGGCCGTGATCTGGTCCACATGATCTGGTCCCACGGAGGTGGGCACAACCCCTCGGGCCATCAGCTGGACTTGGCCCGCTGCTCTGAGTGCTCTGGCATGCTGCTGCCTGTGAGTGCACCAAATGATCGCACCAAATGACCGCAAAGTACAGTATGAAGGTGCTGTGCCATGCAGCACTGGCTTTCCTCACCTACATCTGCCGATGCACGCAGATACTTTGTGCGCCCCACTGATTAGGCATGGAAACGCAGGGGTTTGCAAGCACACAGATCAAAGTGCCAGCCAATCCACGGACATTAAAAGAACTGAGTGTGTTCAGCAACTTCACATTCGTTGGAGCCCAGCCAGACAAGGAAATGCCTAGGTAGGTCTTGTTGCATAAAAAGACGCATTGCTTGGTCCAGGTTCAAGCAGGTTTAAACCTCACCTGCGGTTGTAGTACTCTGCCACAGAGACAGGACAAGTCTGCACACCGAGGTCAATGCCCTGCCCCTCAGCAACTTTTGAGCTTGGCAGCAGCAGTTGCTGTAAGCAAACAAGCAAAATAAAATAAATCTTCTGACACTGGACTGCATCACCTTGCAACAAGAAAGGGTCTGAGGGTCACAAGAGGACTCAGGAGTGCAGCCAAAGCTTTATGAGGGAGGGACGCACTACCTCGTGCATTCCATGCATTTGTTGTCACGCAAGGGCTGGCATTCATAGGCATGCCCGATCATGTGGTAGCTCAATGCAGCTCTTGGAAAATGAAGAAGTCTAGGGAGCACATGGTGTCTTCTATGTTGTCCAGTTTGGATCTGCAATGTATGCTCCTCTGGCACGTCATCCCTCGTGCTCAGGGACAGCTTGCCCTTAACACTCAACTATGGACCGTGTACTTGTGCATGCTGTGACCAGGTTTGCAAAGGTTGGAAATGTATTTACTGTTCATGATGCTCTACAGTTCACTAATCAAGCCAGCTGTATGTCAAATCAAAAAAATTACATCCGGTAAAAGAAGTAGGATGCGTGAGGGCAAGCCCTCTTGCACAAGCAAGTGCACGCGAACACCCGCACTAGCAACAGCCTGTTGCTGAGCACCTGTGCCAGAAACGTTGCACGGCCCAGTTGGCGCAGGAGGGGCGGCATGTGCAAGAAGAAGAGCCACACCAGCGCACTGCCCTCTTCTGCTGGCAGTGGCTGGAGCACTGGTGGAGGGGCCACGCCAGACGTCTTGATGTAGCCCTGCGCGCGCAAGCGGAATGTGCAGGGGTGGGACGGGGCTCAGTGGGATGCGGCTGAGGAACCCTGCACAGCTTACAAAGACATGATGCCTGGAAAGTGGACATCTGTATACCATGGCTAAGGAGCACAGCAAACGGGCTGAACATGCACAAGAAACACATTCTTGGGCCCGCAGCCCAACGTCACGCAGCACGGGTGCACCTGTGAGCCTGGTGTACCGGTGAGTCTGTTGCATTGATGAGTGCATTTGTGAGTGCCTGGTGGCGCCTGAGTGCGTCTGTAAGTGCATCTGTGAGTGCATCTGTGAGGGTGTCTGTGAGTACATCTGGAGTGCGTCTGTGAGTGAGCCTGGTGCAAGGCACCTGACCTGCAGGTGCGCGCGTGCGCTACGGGCTTCTGCAAGCTCCCTGGCCAGGATGGATGGGTTGGGCGCGTGGGCGGCCATGCTCTCGCTGCAGCCAGCAAGGTGCTGGAGAGTGAGTGCTGGCACTGTGTTAGACAACAGAGTGATGGAATGCAGCACAAGAAATCTAGCAGAGTGATGAATCAACAAAAAAAGCAAACAAATCCATCACAGGAAAAAAGAAACACATTGGGGCTTCAAAGTGAGGGGGCACTGTGTCTATCATGCTATAAGATGATGATGCTGAGATCATGACGCAGTGTGGTCGTGCCCGTGATCATGATGCCGTGATCATGGTGCCATGTGGTCGTGCCCGTGATCATGCTGCCGTGATCATGATTCCGTGTGATCATGCCCGTGATCATGATGCCCGTGATCATTATGCTGTGTGGTCATAAATGGCAAGAGCACACTTACCTTCGCTGGAGACTGTTTGCTGTAGACATGCTTGGTGCCCTGGCAAGGCTGGCGCTGCGGCTAAGTGAAGGCGCCCCCAGGTCTGCAGCATCCATCTGCACAAAGGGTGAAACAGAGGCAAGCCTAGGTAATGCAGAAACAGGAAGGGGAGGCTTGACGATTTGGGATCAGCCTAGCTTTCGTGCACACGTGTGCATGCGCGTGTGCGTCTGTGTGATGCAGAGCCAAAAGCAAGGGTCCGCCAAGCTTGTGATTGTGGACTGGTGCTTTGAACAGCAGTCTGCTCTTAGCAGCTGTGCATGCAGGCATGCCTGCCCCTAAGAGCAGCGTGCACGAGTCTGCCCCTGGAAGTAGCGTGTGTGCAGGCCAATCACTGGCAGCAGTGCAAGCGAGCCTGCCCCTGGCAGCAGTTTACGGGCCCCCTAGCAGCATTGTGAGTTGAGGCAGCCTGCCCAGGCTTCTCCCTGCTCCGTGCACATGTGCGCCCTGCGCACCTGCACCTCACGCAGCTGCGCCTCAAGCGCCGGGATCTTTGCCTCCAGCTCCTGCACCTGCTCCCGCAGCGTTGCAAGCTGCCCGCGCTTGTGCTGCACCTCTTGCCAGTGGGCATCCGCACGCGCCTCCGCGCCCTGCTGCTGCACTGCCAGCATGCTGCGCAGCTGCGGGCAGCTCTCGGCCACCTGCAGGCAGCATGCCATTTCCACAGCAGAAACATATGGCAACCACACACTTCGCAGCCGTGCTCAGCTCCCAGATGCCTGCAGATTACATACTGCGCTTGTAGCACACAGGAAGATGGTGCAATTTGATAGCAGGCTGCTCCCATGTGAGGTGGACAACGACAGGAGTCAATGCTCCCTTCAAAAAGCAGCATGCAACCTCTGCAAGGATCGCACCAGCAGCCCAAACAGCCTCCCTTTGCTCACCTGGCGGGCTAGCAGGAGCGTGGGGGCAACCCCACTTGTGCTGCTGCTGCCCCCACTCCCTCGCAGCGAGAACAAACCCCAGCCAGGCTTCCACCTGGGCTGCAGGTATGCAGCCACTGCCAGGCTGGCATCCACGGCTTCCCTACAGGTTTGAGGGGCAGCTGGAAGCAAGCTTCCAGGCATGAGCGCGCACCATATGCACTTGCGTTATGCACACCATATGCCTCGCTTGGCGGCACCACATTTCCATCCATCATCATGCGTCATGCGTGCAATGCAAGGCATGTGTATTCACAGGCATACCACACATGTTGCATGCCCAGGCACAGCAATCAAGACGCACATCAAGGGATCAAAAGGGCGCTGTCCAAAAGCTGTGCGCTTTGGTGCACAGAAGTGAAGCATGTGCACTTAACGCACAACCTGACAGCTGGATGCCCCAGCATATGGGGTCAGGAATGCACACCAAAGGCATGATCAAAAGCAGGTCATGGAGGCGGGTCATAGTGCAGGTCATGAAGGCAGGTCATGTAGGCTGGTCATAATGCAGGTCATGTGGGCAGGTCATGATGCAGGTCATGGAGGCGGGTCATAATGCAGGTCATGGAGGCAAGCCCTTGCTGGCGGGGTGCTTGCTGGCGGAGGCAGGCCCTTGCGGTGGAGTGCTTGCCGGCAGAGGCAGGCCCTGCCAGGCGGACATCGAGTCAATGCCTCGGTGGGCCACAGTGCTGTGGGGTGGCTGGTGGTTGGCAGAGGGACCCGTGGGCGCTCTTGCGCCTGCAGTTGCAGAGCCAGGCCTGGCTACCGTCACGTCACCCCTGGTGCAGCTACACCTGCAGCGGCAGCAAGACCCTGACGTGCTCACTTTGCCGGCCTGCCCAGACCCAATGCTGTTACCTGTCAGACAGCACCAGGTGCCGGAGGTCCCGCCAGTCCAGGCCCACGCCAAAGCGGGCCACGCACGGGTGTACCACGCACGCGGCGGCGTGCAGCAAGCAGTGCGCCACCCACGCAACCAGCACACAGCGGCTGCGCAGCTCTGCCTGCGTCGTGGCACAGCTGCGACTGCCGGTGTGGAGGGTATCTGCACCAATGCTGCGTGTGTCTGCACCGCTCGTGCGTGCCACACACACGGGCATGCAACTGGCCAGGGGATATGGCGCTGCCCACTTTTGCTGCAGGGGAGCAGCAGCGCCTACAGTACTCTTTGGTGCTGGTGAGGCTGGCGGCCTTGGTGGGGGCAGGGGGGATGCAAGGGTGGTGGCCTGCGCGGCGCAGTGCAAGGGGTTGGCAGGGGGTCGCGCAAGGGCATGTGAGCAGAGTGATACATTGCAGAGGCTGCGTGCAATAAAATAGTGCGGTTCAGTGAGCCAACTGTGCGAGACTTAGCAGGAGTCAGCAAGCAGCGATGCCCGGCAGGCATCCCGTGAGGCAAAAGGGGCCTAGTAATGCCATGAAAGATGCCTGGGCGGGGGGGCCCGCCCCTGCGCACTTCATGACAAGGCAAGGCAGTGCAAGGCAAGCAGCTTCCAAGGAAAGCATGCTTAAAGCGCCGACTGTTCCTGCTGCATTGCCCAGGCATGAGCTCCTCTGAAATAAGGAGGGCGATTCTAACAAGTTCCTGGCGCGTGGTGGTTCTCGAGAGGTGAATGGGACCCTATGTCACACACGCATGTTTGTCGGACCGCAGGGCGTGCGTCTGGAGCACCCCCTGCAGCAACCCCCCTGAGGGTAGGACAGATCCGGAAGCAAACCAGGCCGGGCAGGAAGAGAGACGAAGCGGTGCTGCACCTCTTGGAGCTGCTGCTGGAGCAGGCGGTAGGTGTCCACCACCTCCGCCAAAGCGTCCGCATCTGCATCATCCATCGCCAGGCCGCCAAAGCCGCGCCTGGCCCTGCTACCAGCAACCAGGCATGATCAAGTTAGGAAAGTGCCTCAGTACCTTGGGCTTCCACCAATGGCGCCATGATCCCTGATGGCAAGTCTGTGCCCCTGGGGCTAGGGAAGACACAGGCAGAGCAATCTGGTTGCTCCCCTCTGCAGCCCAGCTAACACAGATGCTCACAAGTCAACACCCAGTGCCCATTCTTGTGGCAAACACAATTGCCTGTTTGCAGCGTCTGGCACACTGCAGCAATCACACGTACAAGTCATCACATCTATGCACACCAGTAATCACCTGGACAGTGGTTGCAACATTGTATTATACAACAAAATATGCACACGTTCTATGCAACAAGACATGCACACGTATAATGGAACGTATCGTGCACACACGTATTATGCAACAAATTATGCAATGTATTATGCCATTGTGCCAAATTGCGCAATGGTATTATGCACACAAGCAATAACCTGGACATGGTTTATGGCAACGTGCTCAGATAAGGGTGTCAGGCGAGGCAGTCCCGTGCCCACCTGCGAAACAGCTCTTGTTCGATGGTCCTCAGCCTGAGCAGCAGCCCAGCATGCGTGTGCGCTTGGGACCCGCAGCACGCCCAGCACACATCCTTCAACCACGCCAGCAGCTTGGTGAAAGGGACCAAGCCGGGAGCAGGCGCTCCTGCCAGCGCCTGTACCAACTCCTGCGCTGGCGCGTGCGTGGCGTCCCCTTCTGCGCTGGGAGGCAGAGAGAGAAATGGCAGCGCTGCCGGTGCCACACCAACTGCCGATGCTGCCACCCTTGCTGCTGCCCCTGACGCCGGTGACGCCGGCTGCAATGCTGCTGGCAGGAGCTGCGGCATGGCTGATCCTGAAGGCGGTGGTGCCCCCACTGGATGCTTCACAGGGGACGGGGACGGGGATGGCGCTGGTGCCTGCTGAAGCCCTTTGGCGCGTGATGGGGCTGAGGGCGTCCCTGGGGCAGTGCTCAAGAGCAGGGGCAGCGCAGGCAGGAGCCTGGCAGCACGCGCGCGCGAGGCTGCCTGCCGGCTTATCCTCGAGGCAGGCTGTGACAGCAAGGAGCCTGGCACATGCCCTCGCGGCGCAAGCGGCATGCCGAGGCCCAAGCTGCTGGTGGCAGCGCTGTGAGCGAGGCAGGCGCCCCCTGCACTGGCTGCACCGTTGTCGCCACAGGAAGTGCTTCCAAGCAGGCCCGCTGCATGTCTACTGCGGGCGTGCCCAGCTCCAGCAGCAGCTGCACCGGCAAGGCCGCTTGGGATGGTAGCGCTGGCGGCAACCGCGCAAGGGTCTGGCCCCAGGCCTGGCAGCGTGAACTGCTGGGCATGTGTGCAAGCGCGCGCAGCCGCCAGCGCGTGCAGGCGACCTACCAGCGCGGAGCAGCAGGCCTCAAAGCCGTGGAGGGCGTGGCCGTCGCTGGCCAGCTGGGCGCCTTTGGCGGCGGCGGACTGCGGGCGCGTGCAACAGAGCATCCGTGTGTGGGCGCATGTGCGCGCGCTAGGTGGAACTCTGAGTGAGTGCTGTGTATGCTTTCTCGACAAAAAAGTGCTTTTTTTGCTTGTCTTTATCTGTCGATTTAATCTTCCAAGCATATGGGGAATGCCGATGGGATCCGTTCAACCCTTACCCCTGGCCCGTAGCACAGTCGTGCACATGCATGGTGTTTGGGCACGAGACCGAGGCACAGACCTAGCCTGCAAGTTCCTCCCAGGCATCATGGATTTTGACATTGTGCCTTTGTTGGACAGTGCTGATGCCTTGTTTGTGTGCAGAGGCATCAGTCAGTTGGCGAGTTGGTTGGATCCCTTAATGAGGGGACCAACATGTCGTGCAGAGGCAGGAACTAAGTTTGTGTGCTTGGCCGCGCCATGGGTGTGCACACTGATTATATAGTCCTGCAAGGCTTTCAGATCCTCCCAAAATTTGCCAGTGCTGGAATTGGTGGCTCTGTTGACTAGATCCCTTAATGACTGAGCGATGACCAGCTGCACACGAATCAGCCTCTCAAATAGGCTGGAGGTCAAACCCATACGTCGCATAGCTCACCTGCAGCATGGCCATGCACGCGTTGATCGCATTTGGCGTGCACGTGCCTGGCTCCAGCTGCAGTACCTCACCCCGCAGCAACCACAGCTCAAAGTAGGCAAGTACGTGCTCGCACGCGCTCTTTGGATCCAGCTGGTGCAGATGGCGCTGCTGCCTGTGCGCGCCTTCGTCGCTGCCCCCTGCCCCGTCGCTGTCACTGCTGCTGCTGCTGCTGCTGCTGCCGTCACTTTGGCTGCTGCTGCCGCTGCTCCTGACACTGCTTTTGGCACAACTGCTGCAATGCTTGAGTGAGGGTTCAGGCGGGAGCACCTGCTGGGCAAACACCTGCAGCGCATAGGGCGCCCACTACCATGTATGCCTCTTGTCAAGAACGCATCACGTGGTGCTGCAACAGGCTGCACCGCATCATGTTGCATGAATTCTTTCTTTTATGTCACATCATGTTGTAAAAGTTCTGGAAAATTACCCATTCGCTGCACCAACTCCCTGCTGCACCAACTCCTAGTGTAGGCCGGTGCTGCATCACACGCAGCAACTATGCCAATGTGACACGTTCCGCAAGACTTGCAAATCAGCTGTTATTTGATCTTCAGCCTGCCCAAACAAAAGAAACAACCAACTGGGGTTGCTAGCTGCATGGCGGCGGATGCCACTAAATGCTGCGCTGAAGCACGTCCAGCCTGTTGGCCAAGTGCTCACATTACTCGGAAGCAGCCTCTCAGTCGACAAGGGGCCTCCACAGGCACGTTGGAGCTAGAGTGCATGCAGTGATACATTGCGCTCCAGGTTGTAGCCGCGCAGAGCAGTGTGTACAAACCCACCTTCCCTTGGTAAGGGGGAATGGAGCCTCCCCCCTTGACCGTAGGGCTTTCCCCCCTGACCGTGCCAGCCCAGCCCAAAGCATGGAGTGCTCAGCAAGCCGCAAACGCAAGAGCAGTAGCGCACGCCCAGCCAGAGCGTGGGCGCGGATGGCGGCACACGGAAGACCGGTGCACATGCAAGACGGGCGCTGGCAAGACTGGGGCTGGCAGGCAGCGAGCAGAGCCTTGCCAGGTCACAAGACACCCAGACGCCGCACCGAGAACGCAGCCCACACAAGCAGCCAGCTGGTGGCGCCGAGGCTGGGGTATGGCTGGGCACCTGCATGAGAGAGGACAGGAGGACCACCAGAGGGGGGCCAGCAGGGAGTGTGACCAGCAGGGGGGGGTAGATCAGGGCAAGATTTCTAGGGAGGGGCCAGCAGGGAGCGTGACCAGCAGGGAATG
>LKMJ01005329.1_pt1 | contig 12136 bp, 12 predicted proteins | sample 643391 | NCBI WGS metagenome assembly LKMJ01 (sample SAMN04112250, study PRJNA286221) | soda lake metagenome | biome: soda lake; feature: Kulunda Steppe; material: water; isolation source: sample PL-Br10 brine of Picturesque Lake | place: Russia: Kulunda steppe | collected 2010-07
AGTCGGAATCAGGCTGGCCCTGCTGATAATTTTTATCCTGATTACAAATCCAACTGCCGCCCATGTTATCGCCAGGGCTGCTTTCAAGACCGGCACAAAACCGCTTGAACACCGGGGGGGATCAGATGACCGAGGTGCTTAATGCCCTGTTGCTTGCTTTTCTGATTGTCTGCGCTGTCGGCGTTGCCTACATCCGCGATCTGTTAAGCGCGGTGATCCTCTTTTCATCATTCGGGTTAATCATGGCCGTAATATGGCAGCAGTTGAGCGCCCCCGACGTGGCCATGGTTGAAGCGGCCCTGGGAACGGGGGTTGTTGCCCTGCTGCTCGTGGCCGCAATCAGCAAAACGAAGCGAGCCGAATAATCTGAAGCCGGGGAGGGTTAAGGAACATGGTCTACATATTGATAGCTGTGCTGCTGGTTATCCTTACTTTTTTTCTCAGAATAATAGTCGGTGTCGAACCCAGGACACTTGTCACCCTGTACCTGCTGGGAGGCATCATATTTTTACTAAGTTTCACCGTTGCCGAGATGCCCACCTTCGGCTCCGTTGATAATCCCGCTTTTAATGAAGTTCCGGCGCGTTACCTTGAACAGGGTGTACTCGAAACGGGGGCGGTAAATATCATCAGCAGCGTCATCATAGATTATCGCGCTTTTGATACCCTGGGTGAGGCAACAGTTTTGTTCGTAGCCATCGCTGCAGTAATAGCCACTCTCAGATCCCACTAACCCCGAGGAGGGAACTGGTTATCGACGATCAAATAGTCCGGATTACAAGCCGTCTTGTAGTCCCCTTTATCCAGCTATATGGAATTTATATTATTCTACACGGTCACCTTTCTCCGGGGGGAAGTTTTTCAGGCGGCGCTATTTTCGGCGCCAGCCTGGTTTTGGTGGCCCTGTCTTTTAATCTCGAAGCGGGATCAAGGCAGATACCTCATCACGCTGCATCATACCTGGAGAGCGGGGGAGCCCTGGGTTACGCGGTGACCGGATTAGTGGGGGTTTTTGTTGGCGCGAACTACCTGGCCAACAGGCTGGCCGGTTTTCCAATGGGTCAAACGGGTGAGCTTTTCAGCGCGGGCGCAATACTGATTATAACTGTATTTGTGGGGGTAAAAGTGGCCAGCACAATAGTAACCCTTTTTTATTACATTATTGAAGGAGAGAAGTAGGGTGGAAATACTGGCGGGGATTATTGATAATTATTACTACATGGTGGCGATAATTCTATTTGTTATCGGCATGTATACGATGCTTACCCATTCCAATATGATAAAAAAAGTTATTGCCATGAATATTATGGATGCTTCCGTCTTTTTGATGTTTGTTGCCGTTGGTTATGCTCACGGATCCCAGGCGCCCATTATTACCGAAGGCAATGATGTCCTCTATGCCAATCCCCTGCCGGGGGCCCTGATTCTGACCGGCATTGTTGTTGCCGTCAGCGTTACCGCTTATGCTTTAAGCCTTATCGTAAAAATTTACCGTCACTATGAAACCTGTGATTACGATGAAATTTGCGAGATAAGGAGCCTTGAGTAGTGGGATTAACCGATCATTTCCCGGCTTTAATAATTGTAATCTTTTTCATTGCCGCTTTCTTATCTCCCCTGGTTTACCGGCTGGCACGGAAATTTTCTGCTGCCCTGATCCTGGCAGTTCTTACTGCCGCCCTGGGCATGGCAATCTTCCTGCTGCTGGAGGTTCAGCAGGCGGGGACAGTTCTTTACCATTTAGGGGGCTGGCCTCCTCCCTGGGGGATCGAATTAAAGGCTGACCCGCTGCGCCTTTATATACTGCTGGTTGTCCTCAGCGTAAGCCTGTGGATTTTTATCTATGCCCTGCGGGACTTACATCACGAGCTGAAAAAAAGGGTTATCGGCTGGTACTACACCCTTTATGCCGTCCTGGTCGGTTCCATGTCCGGCATAGTTTTAACTAATGACCTCTTTAATCTCTTTGTTTTAATGGAAATATGCGCTATATCTGCCTGTGCAATAATCTCGATCAAAGAGGACAGGGAGTGCCTTGAAGCCAGCTTCAAGTATCTGATCTTAAGCGCTATGGGAACCGGCTGTTTTCTCCTCGGGGTGGTCATGCTTTACATGGCCACGGGTTACCTTAACTACGGTTTTTTGCAGGTTGAGCTGGCCGAAGCATTTAATTATTATCCCCGTAACATCTTTACGGCAGCTGCGCTGTTTATTGTTGCTTTCGGAACAAAAGCGGCTCTTTTCCCGCTCCACGTCTGGCTTCCTGACGCGCATGCTTCGGCTCCTTCTCCCTCAAGCGCCATGCTTTCCGGCGTTGTAATAAAAATTTATGCTTTTGCTTTATTCCTGATGTTTTATGAGGTCTTTCCCCGGGAACTGCTTGCTACCATACCTTTAAACGAGATTATCCTGTGGCTGGCAGGCCTGGGAACCCTGTTCGGTTCAATCTATGCCATGCTGCAGACAGATCTGAAAAAGATGCTTGCTTTTTCCAGCATCGGCCAGATTGCATATATTTTCATGGGCATCGGCTTTAATCATGATCTGGCCCTCATCGGCGGCTTTTATCATATTATGGTGCATGCCGTTACCAAGGGGATGCTTTTCATGGTTGCAGGTGTAATAATCTATTCAACAGGTATTCGTGAGATCAAGGATCTGGTCGGTATCGGACGCAGCCTGCCCATTACGATGGTTGCCTTTGCGATCGGCGGCGCTTCTATGGTTGGCCTTCCCGGCACAGGCGGCTTGATCAGCAAATGGTTTTTAGCCCTGAGCGCCCTCGAGATAGGCAGGCCTGTTTTTGTGCTAATTATTCTGGCCAGTTCGCTCTTAAACGCGGTTTACTACATGCCGATCGTAATCAATGCTTTTATGCAGCAGGAAGAAACCAAAATAGAATTTAAGCCTGTTCCCCGTGTTATGCTGGGATGCATGGTTGCAGGCATTGTAGTTGTTGTCGTTTCCGGGTTTTATACGACCCCGGTGGTTAACCTCCTGGAGCAGTCTTTAGCGCTGATTTTTTAAGAAAAAAAGGAATATCTTTCTCTCAGTTGAAATATTCAGGGAGCAACAGCTATAATAGTTTATAAAGTTCAGCGGAGGTGCTTGCTTTGAGCCCGTCAACAGTCATTGCAATGTTATTGGCAATTATAGGATTACCAATCCTGATGACCCCTGTAATTATGTATTCATGCCGGTTCTCGGAAAAACTTCGCAACCTGTTGTCTGTTGCCACCGCTTCAATTGTTTTTATTCTGAGCCTGTTGCTGTATCCTTTTGTTATAGGTGGCGGTGAAATACAATTTACGCTGTTCGAGGTTTTGCCGAACCTGGAGATATCGCTACGCCTTGATATCCTGAGTTTTTGCCTTGCTGCCCTGGCCTCATTTATCTGGCTTTTAAGCACAATTTATTCTATAAATTATATGGCCACCGAACATGCCTGCAGCCGGTATTATCCCGTGCTTATATTCACCCTTGGCGCCTGCCAGGGAATATTTTTTTCCGGGGACCTGTTCAGTCTTTTTGTTTTCTTCGAGCTGATGTCCCTGATTGCTTACATTCTGGTTATCCATGAAGAAACTGAAGAAGCGATGAAAGCGGGCTACAAATACCTGGTTATGACTATTATTGGAGGCTTAGCCCTTTTCTTCGGCATAATTATAGTTTTTGAGCTGGGCGGTACTGTCTCGCTGGGGGTCGGAGTAATTATTCAAGAGGTTTCCACGCTGGCCTTCATAGCTTTTATCTGTTTCCTGATCGGGTTCGGCATGAAAGCAGGGATGTTTCCGCTGCATGTCTGGCTGCCTGATGCTCACCCCGTTGCTCCATCGCCCGCGAGCGCCCTGCTCTCCGGGATCATGCTAAAGACAGGCGCTTACGGCCTTTTAAGGGTAATTTTCCATGTTTTTTCACCCGAAATGCTGCTTCAGCAGGGATGGGATAATATTCTCGGTGTCCTTGCGGTGATAACCATCCTGCTCGGCTCCGCGGTTGCCCTTACCCAGAATGATATCAAAAGGCGCCTGGCCTATTCCAGCATCAGTCAACTGGGTTACGTTCTGCTGGGCTTTAGTATCCTGAACAGCAATGCTATTATCGGTGCGGTTTTCCACATTTTCAGTCACGCTTTTATGAAAAGTGTTCTCTTTCTCGCCGCGGGGGCGATAATCTGGAAAACCGGCAAGCGCCAGGTCTCTGATATGAAGGGGATTGGAAGGCAGATGCCCGTGACCCTGGGTTGTTTTTCTATTGCCGCGTTTGCCATGATCGGCATACCGCCGTTGAACGGTTTTTTGAGCAAGTGGACGCTGGCCCTTGGCGCACTCGATGCCAATATGCCCATATATGTTCTGGTTCTCCTGATCAGCAGCCTGTTAAATGCCCTTTACTACCTGCCTATAATTATCCCGGCATTTTTTGAAGCGCCCGGTGAAACGAGCCCTGATTCCGATGCCGGGCACGATGAAATCCAGTTTGATATCCGGGAAGCGGCGCCGGCGATGGTTGCGGTTATGGTAGTTTTAGCCCTGTGCACAATTATATTCGGGTTAACCCCGAATAACATCGCTTTTACCCTGTCACGCCTGACCGCAGAGTTCCTGCTGCTGGGGGGGGCCTTCTAGTTGCTTGTTTCTGCACCGGCAATTGTTCTATTATCCGGACCGCTATATTATTCAAGTTTGCCCCTGTGGACAACTCTTATTCCCATGCTTGTCGGGATCGGAATTTACCTGCTAAAAGATCAGTGGGAAACCCTGCGCAAGGGCTGCGCCCTGGCTGCTTCAATTTTCGCTTTTATCGGTGTAATGCTGCTATACCCGTATAGCCTGGCCGGTTCTGTTAGCTATGACCTGATAGATTTTATGCAGCTGGGACTTTTTTTTGAACTGGACCTGATTGGCTGGATCTTTGCTTTTTTAATTACCCTGATCTGGCTGCTGGCCACTATTTTTTCTTTTGCCTACATGGATTTCGAGCATAACAGGCGCCGTTATTACAGCTTTCTGATTTTTACCCTGGGAGCGACACTGGGGGTTGTGATGGCCGGCGATTTCTTCACCCTGTTCTTATTTTTTGAGTTGATGACCCTCAGCTCATTTGTCCTGGTTATTCATCAGCAGGATATTCCATCCATGAAAGCCGGTATTCTTTACCTCTACCTGGGTTTATTTGGCGGCCTGGCTTTGCTCTTCGGTATTCTTATGCTGTTTGGCGCCACAGGATCAGTTGATATCGCCCCGGCTCTTGACCTGCTGGAGGGACAGCAAACTGCTATTTTCATCTGCTTTCTGATCGGTTTTGGCATCAAAGCCGGGATTATCCCGCTTCATATCTGGCTGCCCCAGGCTCACCCGGTTGCGCCGTCTCCGGCGAGCGCCCTGCTTTCGGGTATTATGATCAAGGCCGGGGCTTACGGTATTTTGCGCGTGTCATTAATCCTGTATTTACCTGCAGGCGAGCTGACTGCCTCATTTGCTTCATATCTCTTCATAATCGGCAACATCTTGATGTGGATTGGGATCATAACCATGCTCGGCGGTGCCGCTATGGCCCTGCTGCAGACCAATATGAAGAAGATCCTGGCATACAGCAGCGTGAGCCAGATGGGCTATATTATTACAGGTGTGGGCGTAGCTACTTTTTTAGGCACCGAGGGGGGAATGGGTTTTACCGGGGCCGTTTACCATGTAATTAATCACGCCTTTTTTAAGGCCGGCCTCTTCATGATGGTTGGGACAGTCTATATTTATACCCACGAACTGGAACTGTACCGCCTTGGCGGAATGCTTAAAAAAATGCCCCTGGTAGCTGTAACTTTCATTGTCGCCGCTTTCGGCATTGCGGGTATCCCCGGTTTTAACGGTTTCCCCAGCAAAACCCTGATTCATGATGCTATGCTCATTGCTATCAGGGACTACGGTTTTTTAAGTGTTGTCCTGGCAGAAAAGATTTTCGTCCTGGCCAGCGCTTTGACGATCTGTTATTTTATCAAGCTGTTCAGGGGAGTTTTCCTTGGTCATGTGCCTGAAAAAATTGACCGGGACTATCAACTGCCCTTTTCAGTAAATGCAGTACTAAGCAGTTTTGCCCTGATTATTGTTGCCATAGGCCTTTTCCCGAACCTGATCCTGGAGCAGGTCCTTGTTCCGGCTGCTGAAAGACTTGATTATGCCGGTTACGCCATGGACCACCTTTATCATTTTCACTTTTTTGAATGGCAGCCCCTGGAAGCTATGCTGATTGTTATCATCCTGGCCCTTGTTATTTATATCCCGGCTGCTTACAGGGGCTGGTTTGATTGGAAACCTCCCTGGTGGTTGAGTATATATGCCCTGGTCTACCGCCCGGTGACCCACCGCCTGATGGATGTAACCTGTCGTGTCGGGGTCATGGTTGACTCTTCCGTTGACAGCGCTTATGATAAGTCAGGCAGTGCGGCAAGAACGTGGTGCAGCTATGTCGGTAACCTTGACTCCGGCCTGGACCGGTTTTATGAAAAATCGAGTATAGTTGCACGTAAGCTGGCCGATCGTTCCAGCGATGTGGATACCAAGATAGACGAATTTTACGAAAAATCGGGTAAAGCGGCCCGCAAACTGGCCGACCGTTCCAGGGATATGGATTCTGCAATAAACGAGGCTTACCATAAAACCGGGATAGCGGCTAAAAAACTTGCCGAACATACCTCGGATGCAGAAAGTAAACTGGACAGGGTCTACGACATAGCCGGAGAAAGAACCAGGGCCGAGATGGAGAAGAGATTATCCCAAAAGCGGGGGAAATCACAACGATTCGACCCGTCCAAGTGGACTACAAAGAACTTAAGTTTTGATACTCTGCTCCTGGTTCTTGTCCTGGGTATCGTTCTCCTGGTTATATTCTATTTTGGACGCACTCTCTGAAAGGATTGTTCGAATGCAGCCATCCGGTTTGAAATTACGTAATCGTTTAAACTATTTAACTTACCTGGCAGTATTAATTACATTCGCCGTTGTTATCCATACAGTTGAAGCTGCCCTGCCGCTTCCCATGCCTGTTCCCGGTGTGAGACTCGGCCTGGCTAATGTGATAACCATTTTAACCCTGGTTTTGTTCGGCCTGCGCAGCGGCCTGCTGGTCGCTGTTTTAAGGTCTGTGCTGGGCAGTCTTTTTGTCGGTGGGCTATTTGGCTTCGGGTTCTGGCTCAGTGTAACAGCGGGAATTGTGAGTGCGCTGGTCATGGGCCTGATCCTTTTACTGGAAAAAAGGGGCCTGGTCAGCCTGGTTTCAGTCAGCGTAATCGGGGCGGCTGCCCATAACCTGACCCAGCTAGGCATGGCCAGTATAATCATTGCCAACCCCGATCTGCTGAGGGGTTACTATCCTCTACTGCTGCTTCTCTCTGTTCCTACCGGCCTCTTTACGGGTATTACCGCCCACTACCTGGAGGGAGTAACCAGGCGGATGATTATAAAATCGGCATCGGACAGGTCCCGATGAACCTGGTCCTGGCTTCTGCATCTCCACGCCGCTCCGAGCTTCTGCGCCGGGCGGGGATACCTTTCCGGGTCATTAAACCGCGTATTGAAGAGAAACCGGATTATACGCTTCCCCCACGGGAAATGGTTGTCAGACTGGCTGCTGAAAAAGCGCTTTCCGTATCAGGCACGCTGGAGGAAGGTTTTGTCCTGGGAGCCGATACGGTAGTGGTCTACAGGGGAGAGGTTTTGGGTAAACCGGACAGCCCGGAAGATGCCCGGCGGATGCTGAGGTTGCTAAACGATGATGTTCATGAAGTTTTGACCGGGCTGGTGATTATCAACCCGGAAAACGGCGCTCGCGAGGATGCCTGTTCTGAAACGAAAGTGTGGTTCAAAAAGCTATCGGATAAAGAAATTAATGCCTACATTGATTCGGGTGAACCACTTGACAAGGCGGGCGCTTATGGAATCCAGGGCAGGGCATCTCTTTTCGTGGAGAGAATCGAAGGCTGCTACTTTAATGTTGTAGGCCTTCCCCTGAGCCTGCTATACGATCTAATGAAAAAGATGCGACTGGAAGCATAAACTACCCGTTGCTGAAGGTAAGGCGTGGTTAACAACCTGAGTATTTACCGGGTCTCCGATATCTTATAATCGAACTATAAATCGCAGAAAGGACGAACACAACAATGCAGAATGATGCCGTAATGATCAAAGATCTGCCCCGTGAAGAAAGGCCCAGGGAAAAATTGAAAGCGCTCGGAGCAGGCGCCCTGTCAAACGCAGAACTGCTGGCAATACTGCTGCGGGTAGGGAGCAGGAATGAATCCGCAGTCCAGATGGCAACCAGGATCCTGGCCCGCAGCGGCGGGCTCAGGAAACTGCCTGATCTTTCGCTGGAAGAACTGCAGGAAAACAGGGGAATCGGTCCGGATAAGGCTGTTATGATCAAGGCTGCCCTGGAACTCGGCTCCAGGCTGGCGACAATGCCCCGTGATGAAGCGGGCAGCATTACCAGCCCGCGCCAGGCGGCCGACCTGTTCATGGAAGAACTGCGCTATAAGAAAAAGGAATACTTTAAGATCCTGCTTCTGAACACCAAGAACCATATTATTTCCAGGGAAGAAATATCGGTGGGCAGTCTCAGCGCATCTATCGTGCACCCCCGGGAAATTTTTAATCTTCCCCTCCGCAAAAGCGCCGCTTCGATAATTTTGTTTCATAACCATCCCAGCGGCGATCCTTCACCGAGCCAGGAAGACCTGGAAGTTACCCGGCGGCTTGCCGATGCAGGGAATATACTGGGTGTAGCTGTACGCGACCATATCATTATAGGAGACGGCTGTTTTTTCAGCTTTCGCGAAAAAGGACTTCTTTAGGAACTCCTTATCAAAGAAGGAATTATATGGTATCATGTACTTGAAGAGATAGAACGCATAAAACTTGACAGCGACAAATATTGATTGTATCAAATAAATTACCGGCCCTGCTACAAGTCCTAACGGGGCATAAGAGTTTATATAAACAGCTGTTTTCGAGCCTGTTTAAAAAAGTTTATGGAGAATTAAATGTCGGTTGATCTTATGAAATTAAAAGATATTCTTGCCATGGTCCAAAAACCGGCACGTTACCTTGGTAACGAGTGGAATGCCTGCTTGAAGGATCATCGTGAGGCAGGCATACGTATGGTTTTTGCTTTTCCCGATCTTTACGAAGTCGGCATGTCCAACCAGGGCTTGAAGATTCTCTACGAAAGTGTTAACAGCAGGCCGGGAATGCTCATGGAAAGAGTTTTTGCCCCTGCCGCCGACATGGAAGATTTAATGCGTGAAAAGGGATTGCCTCTTTTTGCCCTTGAAAGCCGCGAACCTTTGTCTCGCTTTGATGTTATCGGGTTTTCCCTGCAGTATGAGTTAAGCTATACCAACGTGCTGAATATGCTTGACCTGGCCGGTATACCCCTGTACCACCACAAACGCAGTGAAACCGATCCGCTGATTATCGGCGGCGGGCCGTGCTCTTTCAACCCCGAACCCCTGGCCCCGTTTTTTGACCTGTTCGTCATTGGTGAATCTGAAGAGTTCTTGCCGGTACTGCTTGATACAATGACAGAACTCAGGATGGAAAACCCCGGGAAAAAAGAATTGTTAGCCAGGCTATCCGGGCTGGACGGGGTTTACGTTCCTTCTCTTTACGAGCCGGTTTATGATCAGGGGCAACTTGCAGGAATGGAAAAGCTTGACCCGCGGGCTCCGGGTACAATCCGCAAACATTATGTCTCCGACCTCGACTGCGCCCCCTATCCCACAGCGCCGGTTGTCCCTTACATCCAGACTGTCCATGACAGGGCTGTAGTTGAACTGTTTCGCGGCTGCGGGCGGGGCTGTCGCTTTTGTCAGGCCGGTTATATCTTTCGGCCGGTGCGCAGGCGGAGCAGTGAAAATATTGTCTCTACGGCCAGGGAGCTAATTGCCGGTACCGGGTACGATGAAATTTCTCTTTCTTCTCTGAGCAGCACAGATTATCCCGGTCTCGATGCCCTGATCTGCGAACTGGACAATTCCCTTTCCGCTGGTCGGGTTAAATGCAGCCTGCCATCCCTGCGCCTTGACTCTTATTCTGTCAGCCTGGCCGACCGGGTTCACCGGGGCAGGCGCAGCAGCCTGACTTTTGCCCCGGAAGCGGCTACCGAGCGGTTACGGAAGGTAATAAAGAAAAATATTTCCGAGAAGGATATTTTTACCGCTGTTGCTGATGCTGTTGAAGCAGGCTGGCAGGGTTTTAAGTTTTACTTCATGGTTGGCCTCCCCACGGAAACGGTCGAAGATGTGGAGGCAATTGTCAGTTTATGCCGCAGGCTGAGGCAGCACTTTAAACAGCAGGCCGGCCGGGCCCTTAAAATTTCTGTCAGTGTTTCCACTTTTGTTCCCAAAGCTCACACTCCCTTCCAGTGGGAACCGCAGCTTCCGCTGGCTGAAGTTATTGAGCGCCAGCAGCTTCTGCGCAGGGGTTTTGGAAAAATTGCCGGTTTCGATTTCAGCTGGCACGAAGCCGGGGCGAGCCTGCTGGAAGCGGTTTTTGCCCGGGGTGACCGGACCCTGGCGCCCCTGCTGGAACGGGCCTGGCAGCTCGGCTGCCGCTTTGACGGCTGGTCTGAACACTTTTCGTTTGATCTCTGGCAGAAAGCGTTCCGGGAACTTGAAATCGAGCCGGGCCGGTATGCTTACAGGCGCTTTAATTATGATGATTACCTGCCCTGGGACCACCTGGACTGCGGAGTGGACAAAGAATTACTCATTCGGGAACACCGTGAAGCGCTGGCACGGTAACCTGTTGGGAGGCACGGTTCATGGAAAGGCTTTGCTTTAGTTTTGCCCGCACAATGCCTTTGGCCTATATCTCGCACCTGGATATGATGCGGCTTTTCCTGCGGGCTCTGCGCAGGAGTAATCTGCCGCTGGCATACAGCCAGGGTTATAATCCTCACCCGCGCTTAACACTGGCCCTGCCCCTTCCGGTCGGGGTTACCGCCTCCGAAGAACTGGGCGAGATATTCTTTGCAGAAGCGGTGAGCCCGGAAGATTTTATCAGCATTCTTGGTTCGCAGCTTCCTGCTTCCCTGGAACTTACCGGAGCCGGCCGGTTAAGCCCGGAATCAACTTCGCTGGCAGCCCGGGTCTGCGCCGCGCTGTACCGGGTATTTGTAAGTGATGAACCTGATCGCGGTACGCAGTACGTATTACTGCGTGGCGCCCTGGATAAGCTGATGAGTCGGGAAGAAATTTTAATGGAACGCAAGTCGAAAAAGAAAAAAATTACTTTTATAAATGTCCGCCCTTATATTCTCAAGGCGGAAATAATATACAAGGAGGGCAGGCCGCTTGAATTAAGCCTGCTCTTAAAGGCAGGCAGCAGCGGAGGGGTTTCTCCATTTTTTATTATTGAACAACTGAAAATGGAAGCAGGCTCCGGCTTAATGGATGCAAGCAGCTGGCACGTTCACCGGGAAAAATTATATACCGGGCAAAACGGCTCCCTGCAGCCTTTGCCTGAAAGGATGTGAGCTGATCGATGGATAAGAAAATAATTGTAAACTGTGATAACAGGGCCACACGCGTTGCACTGCTTGAAAAAGGGAAACTGGTTGAACTTGATATTGAACGTCCTCTTCAGCAGCGAGTGGTGGGAAACCTGTACAAGGGAACGGTGGCAAATGTTTTGCCTGGTATGCAGGCCGCATTTGTCGATATTGGTTTAGAAAAGAATGCTTTTCTTTACGTAGATGACATTTTTACCGACTGGGAAGAAGAAAGCCCGCCTCCGGCCCGCAGGCCGATAGAAAAGCTATTGAAAGTCGGCGAAGATATCATGGTTCAGGTTATAAAGGAACCATACGGAAGCAAGGGGGCCCGGGTGACCGGACAGATAACTATACCCGGACGTTACCTGGTCCTGGTTCCCGGAGCTGAATATATTGGTGTTTCAAAAAGAATCGAGGGTCAATCTGAACGGGACCGCCTGCGCCGGGAAGTAGAAAAAATGAAGCACCCGGATTTAGGGCTGATTGTCAGGACTGTAGCCGAAGGGGTCGAGTCTGAAGTGATGAAGCAGGATCTGCAGTTCCTGGTCCAGCTGTGGAACCGTATTTCAACCCGCTTTGAGCAAAAAAC
>LKMJ01005331.1_pt1 | contig 12133 bp, 11 predicted proteins | sample 643391 | NCBI WGS metagenome assembly LKMJ01 (sample SAMN04112250, study PRJNA286221) | soda lake metagenome | biome: soda lake; feature: Kulunda Steppe; material: water; isolation source: sample PL-Br10 brine of Picturesque Lake | place: Russia: Kulunda steppe | collected 2010-07
AAGTTCAACAAAGGCTCCAAAATTAGTTATTCCAGTCACTTTTCCTTCTACAGTTTCTCCAACCTCAATCGACATACGTTAAATATCCTCCTTAATAATAATATTAATACAATTATAACCTAACATTTATGGTCTGTCAAATAATTATGGTCCTGTTACAGGCTGTTCTTTCAGGTTTTTAATAAGAATTAAATCAGAATTGCCAGTCATTTTAAACTGTTTTTTTCAATCAGATCAATAAGCCAGGAATCCTCATATCTTTCGTACTCAATATTATCATGAAAGATAATGGGGGGATCCTGGAAAGAACCGGCATTATATCTGTAGAAAAGAAATTTCTCGACTGCTTCATCGGTATTTTCTTGTTCTTTTTCTTTTTTTAAGAATATGCCCCGGTAGTTAATATACTCTTCCACAGGATTTCACCTCCTGAAACTTCCTTAAATATAACTGCAGTAAAAAAATAAAGCAGGTATTAAGGCGGTATTAAAGCGATATTAAAGCGGAAAAATAAAAAGGCACAGAAAAAACTGTGCCGCTAATTACTAAAACAAATCGAATGTTGGATTTATATTGTAGCATAACTCTGCATAAAAATCAATTTTTTACCTAAAATAGTTTGAGTCGTTTCTTTGCAAGGTTTATTGCACGGTTTTTCCTGGGTTTGGGGGCCTCCCCCTTTTAAAAGGGGGAGAAAATCCTTTTAAAAAACATTAGCCTTTGACTGCCCGGCGGCTTAAGGATATTCTCTCTCTTCTTTCGTCAACCTCCAGAATTTTAACCCTAACAATATCACCGGGTTTAAGCAGCTGGTTGGGGTCATCAACATAATGGTCGGCCATCTCCGATATGTGAATCAGGCCATCGACCTTCAGTCCGATATCGACGAAGGCACCAAAATCGACAACATTGCGGACCGTACCCCGCATAATCTGACCTTCCTCCAAATCATCCAGGTCCAGAACTCCGGTGCGAAAGATCGGGCCGGGTACCTCTTCCCGGGGGTCGCGACCCGGGGCTTTTAGGGCAGCAATGATATCCTTCAGAGTCGGGATGCCGGTATCCAGCTCCCGGGACAATTTTTTCAGTTCTGAGAGCAGGGGATCAAGTTTTTCCGCAAGTCTATTTTTTATCTTCTGGCTTGATCTGGTGGCAGTCAGATCCTCAGAAGTAAAATCGATCCGGGATAAAAGTTTCTCGGCCGGCTCATAGGATTCGGGATGAATGGGAGTGCGGGCCAGGGGATCTTTCGGGCTGAAGAGCCTTAAAAAACCGGCAGCCTGCTCAAAGGTGGAGGGGCCGATTCCCTTCACTTCCAGCAGCTGGCTGCGGCTGATATAGGCTCCCTGCTTTTCTCGATGATTACAGATTTTCTCGCTCTGGCTGGAATTAATCCCGGCAACATAGGAAAGCAGCGCGGGAGAGGCGGTGTTTAAGTTAACTCCTACCCGATTCACCACCGATTCAACCACCACTTCCAGCTCTTCCAGCAGGGCAGCGCTGTCGATATCATGCTGATAGAGCCCCACCCCCACCGAGCGGGGATCGATTTTAACCAGCTCAGCCAGAGGGTCCTGGAGGCGGCGGGCAATTGATACCGCTCCCCGGAGGCTGACATCAAGGTCGGGCAGCTCCCGGCCAGCAAGCCTGGAAGCTGAATAAACTGAGGCTCCAGCCTCATCGACAATGGTATAGGGTATTTCCTGCTGGCTTTCCTGATTGAGCTCGCTTAATAGTTCCTCTGTTTCCTGAGAAGCGGTGCCGTTACCGGAGGCAATTACATCCACTCTGTTCTCCTCCAGTAAAACTAAAATCTTATCTTTGGACTGCTCCCACTTTTTCCGGGGCTCATGGGGAAATATTTCCGTCGTCGTCATCACATTGCCCTCAGTATCAATTACTGCAATTTTGCAGCCAGTCCGGTAGGCAGGGTCAATGCCCATAATTATCTTATCAGGCAGCGGGGGCTGCAGCAGCAGGGCTTCCAGGTTATCAGCAAAGACCTCCCGGGCGTGTTCTTCGGCCCTTTCGGTCAGTTCAGAACGGGCCTCTCTCTCCAGGGCCGGTCCCTGGAGGCGATTGAAGGCATCTTTGATAATTTCCAGCATTTCCTGTTCAAGGGGAGAATTTTGTTTGATGATTTCCCGGGCCAGGCGACTGATAATGCTCTTCTCCGGAGGATCAATCTTAACCGAGAGAATTTCTTCCTCTTCTCCCCGGTTGATGGCCAGTATGCGAAAGGCAGGAATCTTTTTAAGAGGCTGAGAAAAATCGTAATACTGCTCGTAGACACCCTTTTCATCGCTACCGGCATCCTTAACGCTGCTGGCTATGCTGGCCTGCTGCCAGTAGCGCTGCCGGGAAAGAGCCTTGAGGTCGGGGTCAGCGGCAATCCGGTCAGCCAGAATATCTCGGGCTCCCTGCAGGGCATCCCCCGCAGAGTTAATCTCCTCTTCGGGGTCTACAAAATCTTCAGCTCTGGCGGCCAAGTCCTCCGGAGTAATTTCCTGGTCCCAGATAATTTCAGCCAGTGGTTTAAGACCCCGGGCAGCTGCCTTATCAGCCCGGGTCTGACGGCGGGGCTTAAACGGATAATAGATATCTTCAACTTCCTGAAGGGTCCCGGCGCTGTCTATCTTTTCTGCCAGTTCCCGGGTAAGCTTTTCCTGCTCCTCAATTTTGTTTTTAACTTCGGCCTTCTTTTGCTCCAGCTTATTGATATAATCCAGTTTCTCTTCCAGATCCCTGAGCTCATTTTCATCCAGGCCGCCGGTTTTTTCCTTACGATAACGGGCTAAAAAGGGTATGGTATTCCCGGAATTTAAAAGCTCAATTACGGTAGTTACCTGCTCTTCCTTTAACTTCATTTCTCTGGCAATCAGCTGCAGAGATTTCTGTGAAACATCATAACTCACCGGCAAACATCCTTCCTGTGTGGGATATACTGAACGGGGTATAATAGAGCTGACTCAAACGGCAGGTCTGTCATTCTTCTTCCGGCTCAACCTCGTAGGGGATAATCAGCTCTTCTCCCGGTCTTACCAGACCCAGGCGCTGGCGGGCCAGTTTTTCCAGATATTCCGGGTCATCCAGCCGTTCCAGTTCCTGCTGTAATTCCTGCTGGCGCCTATCCGCTTCCTTGATCTCTTCCTGTTTTTCGGCAATTTCCGATTCTAAGCGGCGGATTTCGAGATAATTGTTGACCAGCTGAACACCCATAATAATTAGCACAGCAGCTAAAAAAAGTGGCAGAACCCGGTAAAGCAACAATTTTTTTAAAGAATCTTCCATAACTCAAGCCCACCTCCTCAGGAAACAAAATTTTTCGGCCCTGCATTATAATTTCGGGATATCAGAGCTTTTTCCTTCCTGAAAGAAAAAAAGAGGTCTCCCCGGGAGTGAGAGGGAAACCTCTTGAAATTTCTGTTAATTATCTTGATAAACCATCTAGAAATTTGCCTTCCTGCTTGAAAAGTTCTGGGTAACGGGTGTTTCTGGGTAACGGGTGTTGTCCTTAAATATAGGTGGCAGAAAGGTTAAAAATGCTATTCCAAGGTTAAAAATGCTATTCCTTTTTAGTTATCAGGGCTTCTTCGGTTTCAACATCAAAGAGGCGGATCTTGGACTGGTCAACTCCGAGCCTGATTGTATCGCCAACTTTAGCGGTACTTTCGGCTTCCACCCGGGCTATCATGTTATGCTCGCCGGTGGCAAGGTAGAGATAAATCTCGGATCCCATGGGCTCGACAACCTCAACCTCGGCATCAAAGGTGTTATCTTCGGTGACTTCATAGTCCTGTTTCAAACTGGTATCAGAGAAATCCTCCGGTCTGATCCCCAGTACAACATCTTCACCGGCATAATCCTTAATTGCGGGATATTCTTCAATCATCCCATCGGAGATCTTTAATTTAAAGGCACCTTCGCCTTCCAGAAAGATACCGTCGCCTTCCTGAATCATTTTGGCATCGAGAAAGTTCATGGCCGGACTGCCGATAAAGCCGGCAACAAACATGTTTACCGGATAGTTATAAAGGGAGAGGGGATCATCGACCTGCTGAATATAACCATCATTGAGTACGACAATGCGGTCACCCATGGTCATAGCTTCGGTCTGGTCGTGGGTGACATAAATAACGGTGGTCTGCAGTCTGTCATGCAACTTGGAAAGTTCAGCCCTCATCTGTACCCGGAGCTTGGCATCCAGGTTGGAAAGGGGCTCATCCATCAGGAATACCTTGGGTTCTCGGACAATAGCTCTACCCAGGGCAACCCGCTGACGCTGACCACCGGAAAGCTGCTTGGGCTTTCTTTCCAGCAGATTTTCAATTCCCAGAATTTCTGCAGCCTCCTGGACCCGGCGCTCGATTTCATCTTTGGGAAACTTGCGGAGCTTGAGGCCAAAGGCCATATTGTCATAAACATTCATATGAGGATAGAGAGCATAGTTCTGGAAGACCATGGCGATATCCCTATCCTTGGGCGGAACATCGTTAACCACCTGATCCCCAATTTCAATGGTACCTTCGGTGATTTCTTCCAGACCGGCAACCATTCTTAAAGTGGTGGATTTACCGCAGCCGGAAGGACCAACCAGCACCAGAAATTCCTTGTCAACAACTTCGAGATCTGCATCCTTAACAGCCACTACATCGTCAAATTTTTTGGTGATATTGTTGAGAGTTACCTTTGCCATTAATTAAACCTCCTGTGGATTGGGAATATTATTTAATTTTGTTTCTGAAAATTCTTGAGCAAACCGAATAATTCTTGAGCAGGCCAGTAAAATATCAAAATCCGTAAAGTTAACAATAAGACATGATAAGATGCTATAAGATGTGATAAAAAATAGGCTGAACTGAACCTCTGAACCTGAAATTAGTAATTTGACACTTCTCCTGCAACCAGGCCTGGAGTTGAGAGAAATTAGATCCTTTGACCAGGACCTAAATCTTAAGAGATTATCAATAATTGCTTGGTTGAACTGCGGAAAGTGATTTTTTGCAGATTTTCTCGATGAGATCGCAGCTATAGCGGGAATCATAACTTAAAGATTTATCCAATTAGTCTTTAAGCAGGACAATGTTGCTTTGAACCTAAAGAGTTGTCCCTCCGGCAATGATTTTGGGCTGATAGACCCGGATTTCCGGCTCCGATTTGTCCTCCGAGAGGAGCTGCAGTAGACTGGTGGCGGCATTGCTGGCCATTTCTCTCAAAGGCTCATCAACCACAGTGAGCTGCGGACTGGCTATCCCGGCTATAAAGTTACTGCCGGTCCCGAGCAGCTGAAAATCCTCAGGAACCAGATATCCACCGCTCTTGATGGCTTCCAGCAGTCCCAGAGCTGCCAGATTTTCGGTGATATAAAAAGAAAGCGGCGGTTCCAGCCTCTCTACAATCCGAAAAAAAACCTGATAGCCATCATCCCGGCTTTCCACCCCGGTAAAGACCTCGGTGGCGCTGCCGGTCAGGCGGCGGCTGGCTTCCAGAAATCCCTCTCTTCTTTCAGTTTCCCGGTATTCCCTGGCATCTCCCAGTATCAGGGCCGCCGGCCGGGAATCGGCTGAGTCCAGCAGATATTCAGCTGCCAGAACACCCTCCTGGCGGTAGTCAATTAGATGGGAGGGCAGCAGCAGTTCCTCCAGCAGCATGTTTAACAGCACCATGTTATTCTTATTTTCCAGAGCCAGCTGGAGAAATTTTCCTCCGGTAGGTGTGCCGCCCACAATAATAACTCCGTCAAATTGATTGCGCTGCAGCAGGTCAAGATAGGCAGCGGTCTTCTCCGGGCTGCCGGCAGTATTGCAGAGAACCACCTGATAACCAGAATCGTTGGCCACCCCTTCCACAGCGGCAATTAACTCGGGATAGGAGGGATTTTTTAGATCGGGCAGCAGTAGGGCAATAATACTGGTTTTCTGTTTGGCCAGCCCCTGGGCCAGGCGGTTGGGCTGATAATTATATTCCACTGCCAATTTGAGAATCTCTTCCCGGGTCTCTTCACTGACCCCGGGCTTATCGTTTAAAGCTCTGGAAACCGTTGATTCTGCCACCCCGGCTATCCGGGCCAGATCTTTAAGAGTAACCGCCACTCCTAAACCCCCTTGCGCAAGCGCTTGCGAATTTTCGCAAAAAAATAGTATTAATCTCTGCTGCTATTTATAATATTTCGAGACAAAGCAAAAAAATCCTGCTAAAAAGTTTATTTATTTATCTTTTTTTTGCTATCTCTCCCTGATGCTAATTTGTTTAAAGGATGATGAGGCAAGTTTTCCTGGCAAAACTTTAATTTTATCTTTAACCAGGGTATTATCTTTACCCGGGTAATATATTTAAGCAGGGTGTTATCTTTAAGCGGCTTAATTCAGCAAACAGGGAAGATCGGCTGAGGTTTAACCAGAAAAATATCAAAAGCAAAGATGCTGTCATTTGAGAAAATTCCGGAAAAATTCAGCTCAATAAAAGCAGATAATCAATCGAGCTCTGTCAGTAAAATTTCTTCTCGATCATCGGTTTCCTGTAAACTGACAATGATCTGCTCCTGTTTGGAGGTGGGAACATTTTTACCAACAAAATCCGGCCTGATGGGCAGTTCCCGGTGGCCGCGGTCCACCAGGACAGCGAGCTGAATGACTGCCGGCCGGCCCAGATCCATCAAAGCATCGAGGGCTGCACGTACAGTACGACCAGTATAGATAACGTCATCGACCAGCACAATTCGACGGTCATTGATATCAAAAGGGATTTTGGTCTGGTGAACAATGGGCTGGCTGGCAATCTGGGAAAGATCATCCCGGTAAAGAGTAATATCTAATATTCCGGTTTCAACTTCCCGACCTTCAATTTCTCCTATTTTTTCAGCCAGGCGGCTGGCCAGGGGAACCCCCCGGGTTCTGATTCCGATCAGGGCTAGATTCTCAGCCCCCCGGTTCTTTTCAATGATTTCATGGGCAATTCTGGTCAGAGTCCTCCGAATTTCTTCAACATCTGACAGCTGCTTGCTTTTTTGATTGGTCTGAGCCATCTGCTATTCCTCCTTAAGTATTCTGTCCAGTTCAACTTCGGCTGTGCTGGAAAAACGAAGATGACCGTGACCGACCCTCTCTTCGGGACCGATACCCACCGCGGTCATTCCAGCTGCCAGGGCGGCATCAATACCGGCCTCAGCATCCTCCAGCACTGCACATTCTTCGGGATCCAGGTTTAATTTTTCAGCGGTGTGCAGGAAAAGATCCGGTGCTGGCTTGGGATTTTCCACACTGTGGCCATCAGAAATGGTGTCAAAGAGATGGCCAATTTTCAGAGCTTCAATTACAGTTTTAGCATTCCGGCTGGCTGAAGCTATGGCTGTTTTTAAACCCCTCTCGCGGGTTTCATCCACCAGCTCCCGGGCTCCTGGAAGCATATCATCGGGGGCCATCTGCTTGAGTTTTTCCTGATAATAGCCGTTCTTTTTATCCATCAGCCGCTGCATTTCCTCTTCAGGCAGCTCCTCACCATCCAGAATTATCTCCAGCGACCTGCGGCGGGAGACTCCCCGGAGCTGCTCATTCTTTTTCCGGGAAAAGCCCAGACCCTCCTCGTCGGCCATCTGCTGCCAGCTCTGGTAATGAAACTCGGCGGTGTCGGTAATAACACCATCTAGATCAAAGATAATTGCTTTAATTGCCATTTTCTGCTCACCCTCTCTCCTGCTGGTATGCCCGTAATGATACTTATAATTGCTCTTATCATAATTATTGGAGGCCGGTCAGCTGGTATCTATCAGGTTAAATCCCTGGAGTAAGCCACCTTTTTATCAGTTTCTAAAGTAGGTTTCCAGATTTCAATCCGGCCAGCCCGGCCCACCGTTCTCTGGGATTGTCCTTCAGCAAAATCACAGAGATTATTAAAGTCAAAATCGGAAATAGGATTCTCGACAAATTTATTGTTTACCAGGGTAATGTGGTAATCCCAGCTGGAGTAGTCTACCAGAGTCGAGATGCCCTCTGCTTTCAGGCTGACATGAAGTGCCCGGGCAAATTCCTCCAGGCTCTGAGTTCTTTTGAGCTTTAAGACCAGAAAATTATCATTCATCTGCTGCAGACAGGTGATATCTTCCAGTTCCAGTTTAATCTTTCCGGTGAAATCATTGACCACTTCAGTAATTATCTCGCTGGCCTGCAGCAGTTTTTCTTTGCTGATCCGATCCAGGGTAATGTGGAGTTCCGGAAGTTCCTCATCCTGATAGAGGTCATAATAATCAGCCAGCCGCTGCTGCAGTATGCTAATTTCAGTTTTGAGCTTGCCCTCGGGAAGCAGCACTACAAAATACTCCCGATCCAGTCTGGCAGGCTTTACCATATTTTCACCCTCAAAGAGCAGCATATTATCAATATTTTAGCAAAAATTAAAGGTTTAGCAGTCCTGATAATTATATCAAAACCGGGGATTATTCGCAAATGCTGCCTTTAATCTAACTGCAGTCCCCGGTCTGGTCTGCCATTTCGTCAATCTGTTCTAGCAGCTGCTGCTGCCCGGTAAAGACTCTGGTCATAGGGAAGTCAAGCAGCTGCTGCCAGAGTTTTGCTGCCTGACCTCCGGTATAATCCCGTTCTGCTATGCTTTTTTCCTGCAGTAAAAATATCTGTTTGTCTGAAAAACCGGTCAGCTGTTCCAGGTTTTTCAGATTACCGTGACCGAAGGGCAGTTCCGCAACAACCACCAGATCAGCCTCTTCTATCTTTTCCCGGTTTCTCTGCAGATCGGATTCCTCAATATAGGAAAAAGGGGCAATATCGACAATCTCACAGCCCAGACGGCGGGCCAGCTCCCAGTCGCTGTCGCCCTGATTTAAGACTCCGCAGCTGATATGATAATTTCTTTCATAAAATTGCTGGAGAAGTTCCTGGCCGGTACCGCCACCGCTGATTAGATGAATCTTGAAGTCTTGCTGAAGCCTGGCCGGAACACATTCGGCGCGGCCGGGCATCAGCACCACATAGGGTCGGCCGGTTAAATAGTTCTGGCGGACCTTAACCTCGGTCTGATAGACCTGGCCGATATTCTCTTCGGTAAGAACCTCCTGCGGGCTGCCACCGGCAAAAATTCTGCCCCTGTCAATCAGGATCAGCCGACTGCAGTACTGGCTGGAAAGATTGAGGTCATGGGAGACAACCAGAATGGTGAGATTTTTCTCCTGATTGAGATAGGACAGCAGATCAAAAATTTCCCGCTGATAGTTGATATCGAGACTGGAGGTGGGTTCATCCAGCAGCAGAATTTCCGGATCCTGAGCCAGGGCCCGGGCTATAATCACCCGCTGACGCTCGCCTCCGCTCAAACTATTGAGGTCCCGGTCCCGAAACTGACGGGTATCAGTCAGCGCCAGGGCTTCTTCTACCTTCTCCCGGCCCCGATCCTGAACCCGACCCCAGCGTCCCTGGTAAGGATGGCGGCCCATCATGACAATGTCATAGACCGTAAAATTAAAGCTGAGATTGGTGTCCTGGGGTACCACCGACATCTTTTGGGCCAGTTCCCGGGGCTGAATCCGGTTCAGGTTTTTGCTGTTGAGATAAATTGCTCCACTGTCAGGAGTAAAGAGGTTGCTGATATTTTTGAGAAGGGTGGACTTCCCCGAACCATTGGGACCGATGATGGCGGTAAATTCCTGCTGGTTAATGGCTAAATTAATTTCATCAATAATGGTATTTTTATCATCATAGCTGAATTTCAATTTTTCAATCTCTAACATCTCAATCACCAGCTTTCAGACTTACGCCGGCGGAGCAGATAAATAAAGTAGGGTCCGCCGACCAGAGCGGTAATAATGCCAACCGGTATTTCCAGGGGCGGCAGCAGGGAACGGGCCAGCATATCAGAGAGCATTAAAAAAACTCCGCCCAAAACTGCAGCCAGGGGCAGCAGTTTGCGGTGATCGGGGCCAATCAAGAGCCTGGCGATATGAGGAACTACCAGACCGATAAATCCGATGCTGCCGCTGACGGCCACCACCGCGGCTGTTACCAGAGTGGCCCCGGCAATGAGAAGCTTCTTAACTTTTTCAACATTAAGGCCCAGATGATGGGCGCTTTCCTCTCCCATCAGGATTAAATTTAAATCGTTAGCAAAAAAGATAATGGGCAGAAGCCCCAGAAGATAATAGGGCAGGATCATGGTGATGTCCGACCAGCTGGTGCCGGAAAGGCTGCCCATCAGCCAGAAAACGACCCGCTGGAGATCCTGGGTGCCGAGCACCATCACAAAGGACCTGACGGCATCCAGCATGAAGGCGGTAGCCACCCCGGCCAGCAGAAAGGTCATAACCGGAATTTTGCTGCCGACCCGGGCCAGATTATAGACCAGCATTACCGTCAGCAGAGCCCCCACAAAGGCAAAGAGGGGAATGGTGCTGAAATAAAAAAGAGAAAAGCTTAAATTGTAAACGATGACAAAGGTCACCGCGGTTCCGGCACCGGCTGAGATTCCCACGATGTAGGGGTCGACCATGGGATTGCGAATTACTCCCTGGAAGACCACCCCGGCTAGAGCCAGACCGGAGCCGACCAGAAAACTCAGGGCTATCCGGGGCAGGCGGATCCGGCGGATGATAATGGCATAGCGGGCCAGATCACCCTCGGCAGAAAAAAGGGCTTGGATTACTGTTCTCAGCGGAATATCGGTGCTGCCGTGAACCAGAGCTATAATGAAAGAAATTATGACTGCTGCCAGAGTGCCGAGAATTACTATAAAGTACTTATGTTTAATTTGCAAAGGATATCACCTTTTTCCTGCTGGCTGAATACTACACACTAATTTTATGCCATAAAGACAGATTAGTCAAATGTGTGAGTTCAGCCGGGTTTCAATGCCGGGCCTGCCTTTCAGGGGTGTTCAGATCGAAAGTTATATATTCCTTATATTTTCTTTTCAAGCCTCTCAATCCTGCCGCTAAAACCGGTTTTTGTGGTGTCAGAGAGGCCATAACTGCTGGCTTTCCGGGCTATCTCCAGGGCTTTTTGATATTTCTCTTGTTTTTCATAAATTATGGCCAGTCGTCGAAATGCCGGTATTTTAGTACCTTCATCCTGAAACTCTTCTTTTTCCCTGAGAAGATTCTCATAGAGATCAATATCATAGTGGCAGATTTCGATGCACTTCTCTAAATAACCCTGGCGATCTCTGAGCTGATAATAGAGTTTGATCAGGGCATCATAGGTATAATGAAGGTCAACAGGATTGCTGCTTTCTTCCAGGGCCTTATTAAGTATCTTTTCAGCTAAATTATATTCCTTGCTGAAAATTGCCCATTCTGCCATGCTGTAGAGAAATTTACTGGCTGAGCGGGAAATCTCTTTGATGTAATCGCCGGTAAAATCAGGATGATCGGGGGTAAATTTGGGATCATCAATATCAATATTAGGACGGTCAAAGCCGGCTTTATGATATCCCCGAATTTTCTCCCTCTCCTCTTCCGTTAGATCTGACCAGAAATCAACCAGATTCAGGTGGGCAATCAGCCCCCCATAACTTCTGCCCATACCAAAGATTTTTTTTAGAAAATCCATCTTGATTCCCTCCCTGAATAATATTTTCAGGATTATTTTTCTTAAGTCCAATCTTTCTGCGAATTTTTACAGTGTGTTTGCTGAGCTGCTGACTGTTAATATTTCTGGCTGGTTTTTTATCTGAAAACATTTTTTGCTGTCCGGCTTAACTGCCTGTTTATCTTTAAAACCACTGTAATATTTCATCTATTGTTGTGCGCCGAAGGTGCAGGGGTTTACTATGTATTTATAGTTAAATTTTATAATACCTGCTTAAATAAGAAATAATTTTCTTGAGGCCCTACCTGGCTATTGCCCAGGCTGATCTTTCATGATATAGTTAGAGAATTTGACTTGTGTGAATTTTATTAATATTTTTTGAAGGTGGCTGGAAATCATGGCCAGAGCAGTAGAGTCACTTTTTTCCCCGGAAAGCCTGGGGACAGTTCGGAGGGAGATAATTGAAATAAATCAGATTTAAATAAAAAATCCCCGAAAATATCGGGGTAAGTTCAGAAAAATAATATGGAGCGGGAAACGGGATTTGAACCCGCGACATTCACGTTGGCAACGTGATGCTCTACCGCTGAGCTATTCCCGCCCAT
>LKMJ01005332.1_pt1 | contig 12133 bp, 8 predicted proteins | sample 643391 | NCBI WGS metagenome assembly LKMJ01 (sample SAMN04112250, study PRJNA286221) | soda lake metagenome | biome: soda lake; feature: Kulunda Steppe; material: water; isolation source: sample PL-Br10 brine of Picturesque Lake | place: Russia: Kulunda steppe | collected 2010-07
CGACGCAACCCCAGGGCACGCAGTGCGGGGCTTGCGGGCATCCCTTCGCTGCTCAAGGACAATACCGATCTCAGCGGCCTTCCCAGCCGACAGGGCTCGGCGGCTGTGCCGGGCACGCCGGCAAAGGCCGATGGCGCCTATGCCCGTCAGTTTCTGGCCACCGGCCTGACCCTGCTGGGCAAAACCACGCTGCCGGAATTCGGCTTCAACGCCACCACCGAGCCGGCCCACGGCGAGCCAACCCGCAATCCCTGGAACACGGACTTCTCCACCGGCGGCTCCTCCGGCGGATCGGCAGCGCTGGTCGCCGCTGGCGCTGTGCCCATGGCCCACGCCAATGACGGCGGGGGCTCCATCCGCATCCCGGCCGCCTGCTGCGGCCTGGTCGGGCTCAAACCCACTCGGGGTCGTCATGCCGTATCGGAAAGCGCCCGGACGCTGCCCATCAACATCATCAGTGAAGGCGTGGTTACACGTACTGTGCGTGACACGGCCCTGTTCCACGCACAGATGGAGCGGGTTCACCGCAATCGCCGGCTGCCACCCATTGGACAGGTCGAGGGACCGGGTAAGCAGCGCTGTCGCATTGCGCTGATGAGCGACTCCATTGGCACTCAGCCCACTGATGAGACAACCCGGAGCACCTTAGAGGCCACTGCGGCGGCACTGGAGCGGCACGGGCATCGGGTTGAGACAGTCTCTCGCCCGGTCTATGAACATTTCCCGGAAGACTTCAAGGACTACTGGTCCATGCTCGCCTGGTTTGCCAAACGTGGCGGGCACTTAGCGTTCGGCCGTGAGTTCGACCCCGAACGCCTGGAAGGTCTGACCCATGGGCTTGAACGCCATTTCCGGCGCAACGCCCACCGCCTGCCCGCCATCCTCACGCGACTGCGGCGCACCCGCAAGCATTACCGACGCTTCTTCCAGCACTACGATGTGCTGCTCTCCCCCGTGCTGGGCCACACCACACCGCCGCTGGGCTGGCTGCACCCGGAAGTGCCCTACGACACGCTCATGGAGCGTCTGACCAACTACGTCAACGTCACGCCCTACTGCAACACAGCCGGCGCCCCGGCGCTGTCCATGCCTATGGGGCAGAGCGACGACAACCTGCCTGCAGGGGTCCATCTGGCTGCCGGTCATGGGCAGGAGCGCCTGCTGCTTGAGCTGGGCTACGAGCTGGAATCGCTCTATGGGCTCACCGCCACCTGATTGCGCCCGCTGTTTTTCGCCTGATACAGCACCTGGTCGGCCCGGCGCACCAGCTCATCCGGTGTTGTCTCGCCACGGTACTCCGCCACACCCAGGCTGATGGTCAGATCCAGCTCCTCGCCAAAGCGCAACTCCTCCACCAACGCCCGGATTCTCTCGGCGAACAGGGCCGCCTGGGAAGCATCCGTCTCTGGAAGCAGCACAATGAACTCCTCACCGCCCCAGCGGGCCATGCAATCAACGGCACGCAACTGAAACTCAATGGCTTGAGCCAGCGCCCTCAGAACGGCGTCCCCGGTGTTGTGACCGTACTCATCATTGATCAGCTTGAAATGATCCACATCAAGCAGAATCACTGAAAAGGGGCGCTGGTAACGTCCGCTGTGCTGGATCGCTGCATGAAGTTTTGCACCGAACTTCCAGCGGTTGAGCGCCCCGGTCAGTTGATCGTGGCTAGCCTGACGCTCAAGCTCGGCTTCCAGCGCCTTCTGCTCACTGATGTCCTGAACCACCAGGATAAAGCCCGCCTCAACGCCCTCGGTGTCCGCCATTCGCCCCTGCAACGAAGCCGTAAAGACCGCCACATCGGCGCGCTCAAGCTCCCTGACGGCGGTGAAGGCGCCCTCACTCACCAGAGCTGCTCGGGCCTCGGTAATCGCATCCTGCCAGGATGAGGGCAGCCTCTGCTGGCTGATCGCTCCGGTTTCGCTCCAGCCCAGCAACCGACGCAGGGCCGGGTTGATATCCTCCAGTTCCGCCTGGCCGTTGAGAAAGGCAATGCCGACCGGTGAGCTTTCCAGAATGTTCTGCGCCCGAAGCCGGGCCCGGTCCGCTTCCCGGGTACGCTGCTGGACCTTCGATTCCAGATTGTTGATGAAATCATTGAGCCGATCCGCCATGGCATTGAAGGATCGTCCCAGGCGGGCCACCTCATCATAGCCCTGAACGGTTACACGGCGCTGCAGATCACCACCGGCAATGCTTTCCGCGACCTGAGACACATGAGTCAGCGGGTTCGCCAACCGACGTGAAAGCACTGTTGACAGAAGCACCGTGACCACCAGCAGCACCGCCGACCAGATTACCATAGTGCGAAGCGCTACATTCGAGCCGTCACCCACAACCTCGACCATCTCCTGCGACACCTGACGGGCCACTGACACAGGGACCATCAGGCCCACCCGCCAATCGGCATGTTCCAACGGCTGATAAGTGAGATAACGCTTGTCATCGCGCAGCGAGACGCGCTCAAGTAAAGCTTTCCCTTCGCTCATGCGGTCCAGTGCCGGTAACAGCGAATCTGGCGCGGACTGGCCAAGATCCGCAACAGCGTGCTCTCTTCCGGACCACCCACCGGCCAGCTCAAGCTGGCTGTGCGGCGGTGCCGCGACGAGCTGCTGGGATGAATCCATGATAAAGAAATAGCTTCCCGGCAAAGGCAGGCGTTTATTGAGTCGGCGCGCCAGATCGTTGAGTGACAGGGACAGCCCCAGAAGATCCACTCCCTGATCAACGGGCACTGTGACGACGGCATCCATGACCACCTCCTCAACCTCGCCCCAACGACTGTTGCGCGCCTCCAGCCAATCCACACGGTCCTCGGCGCGCCAGTCACCTTCCTTCAGGTGGGCCAGCTCCCCGCCTGAGTTCTCGACACTCCCATCATGGGTCCGGGCACGATAGGTCCCGTCATCGCTCAGGTGAAAAGCCGCAACCACTGAGTCGTTGCTCTGCAGCAGGCGCTGCAGCATCTCATCCAGTCCGGCCGACTCGCCGCGGCCACTTCCCTCCGCGGTCAGTGCCAGTGACTCTTCTGCCAGGGCCAGATAGGCGTCAGTTCCGCCCCCGACGCCGGTGATCAGGCTGCTCAGAAAACGCTCGGTCTGCTCATCCAGCAGCAAGTTTCCGTGCTGCTCAATGGTCTCGCTGGCCTGCTTCTGAGCCGTGAAGGCGACCCCCAGCATGCCGCTGATCAGAACCAGGGCAATCAGCGCCGCCGGCAGAGCGATCCGGTGCCACAGACTCAGAGTCACTCACCACCTCCCTGGCCTGACAGCTCCCGGGGATCAGGCCCCATTTCGTGATACCACTGCTGCTGTACCGTCTCCAGCACGGCTTCGGGTTCGCGCTCCCCAGTCACCGCTTCAGCCAGACCCGCTGAAAGCTGATCCATCATTCCTGGTGTCTCCGTGCGCACCGGCCAGGCACTGACATGCCCGTCATACGCCTCTTTCAGCACCTCGGCCATTTCCGGGGCCTGGTCCCGGAAAGCCCGGGATTCCACAACCGAGTGCCGCCCCACATCAATCCCGGTCCCAGAGAGATTGAGTCGCTTCTGGATCTGGGGGGAGGCGGCATAGAGCAGAAACGCCTCAGCCACTTCGGGACTGGTTGATACCGGTGATAGCGCGAGACTGAACCCGGCATTGAGGGCGGCGGCGTGACGGGCGCTATCACCACGCCCCATGGGCATACGAACCACACCCCAGTCCCCCGTCACGGTGGAGTAGCGCGGGTCCTCGGCGGAGAAACCCAGATCCGTCCACTGAGCCGTCATGGCCACCCGCCCGCCCAGAAAGGCGTCCCGGGCGATTTCATAATCCACGTCCGTGCCCGGCGACAGCGCATATTCCTGTGCCGCCACCAGATCTTCCAACGCCGCCAGCGCCTCCGGCGTTTGCAGAGCCGGGCGGCCGCGATCGTCAAAGAAGTCCCCACCATGGGCCGCCAGACGATTGAGGAAGGTGGATACGTTGATTATGGCCGTGGGGAAGCCCATGCTGGCCAGGCCCACAATGCCCTCATGCTGCTCCTCACGGGTGATGGTGCGAGCGATTTCGGCGACCTGGTCCCAGGTCCTGGGCGGCTCAAATCCGTGACGGGTGAGCAGCGACCTGCGATAGAACAGCAGCTGAGTGTCCACGTCAAAGGGAAGAGCCCACTGACGGCCCTTGTAGCTCGTGTAGGGAGTGTAAATGGCCTCAAAAAAATCATCGGGCTCGATCAGCGACTCATTCGCCTCGACGAGAGGCGTAATGTCGCGCAGCGCACCGGCCTCCACCAGATAGGCCAGATGGGGGTACCAGATCTCCACCACGTCGTATCGGGGAGCCTGGCGCAGGTTATCGGCGAGGATGTGGTCAAGCAGCTGGTCGTAGCCCACGCCGCGGACCTCGACCACGGCCCCGGTATCCTCATTGAACCACTCAGCAAGCAGACGGGCTGCCGCCACATCGGTGCTGACCGCAAGAAACGCAATTCGTTCACCGTCCAGATCCGGAGTGAGCGCATCAGGCAACGCCTCGCTATGCCGCCACTGAGGCGCTGACTCGTCCCGGTCCAGCCCGAAAAAAGCAAAACCCAGGCCAATACTGGCCAGCAGCAATGCCCCGCCCAGCAGCATTGATGACCTCTTCATAATCCACTTCCATGGCCCCATGCCGTATCCATTGCGAGACGGCCTGAACTCAGGATAGCGGACAATATGCGCCTGTCAGGCCGTGAACTGTAAAAATTTCAGTTCACGGCTGCAGATCTCAGGACGCCACGCGCAGCACGATCTTGCCCTTGGCCCGGCGCTCAGTCAGCGCGTTGAGGGCATTGGCGTAATCCTCAAACTCGAACACCTCGCTCACCCGCGGCTTTATTTTCCCCTCGCCGTGGAGCTTCAGCAGTTCCATGATGTTCTGCATATTGGCCTGCGGCTCTTTCATGGTGAAGTTGCCCCAGAACACACCCACCACCGAGCAGCCCTTGAGCAGGGGCAGGTTGGCCGGAATCTTCGGGATATCGCCAGCCGCAAAGCCGATGATCAGGTGACGCCCGTTCCAGGCCATGCAGCGCAGCGCCTGCTCAGTAAAATCCCCGCCGACCGGGTCATAGACCACGTCCACGCCCTGGCGGGCACGGCTCTTGACGGCGTCCTTGAGGTTTTCCTCGGTGTAGTTGATCAGCTCGTCCGCGCCTGCTTCTTTGGCCACATCCAGCTTGTCCTGGGAGCTGGCGGCGGCAATGACGTGTGCACCCATGGCCTTCCCCAACTCCACTGTGGCCAGGCCAACACCGCCACTGGCGCCCAGCACCAGCAGTTTCTCGCCCTCCTGGAGCGTTCCGCGCTGTTTCAGGGCGTGATAGGAGGTGCCATACACCATGGAAAAGGAAGCCGCCTCCTCATCGCTCATGCCGTCCGGTGTCGGGATCAGCTGCCCCTCCGGCACCACGATTTCCTCGGCAAAGGCGCCATAGCCGGTCAACCCCATGACCCGGTCGCCCGGCTTGAAGCGCGTCACTTTCTCGCCCACAGCCAGCACCTCACCGGCCATCTCGCCGCCCGGGGAGAACGGCATCTGAGGCTTCAACTGATACTTACCCTCAATGATCAGTGTGTCCGGAAAGTTCAGGCCCGCCGCCTTTACCCGGATCTTGACGCCACTGCCCTTGGCCTCCGGAGCATCCACCTCGCCAATGCTCAGTTTTTCCGCAGGGCCGTATTCGTTGCACAGAATTGCGCGCATGGGGTCTGTCCTCTCAGTCGTGTTCCAGCTTCAGTGATTATTGTCCTGTGTTTACGCTAGTCCAGTTGATATTCATCATTCAAATAAATCCTTGTCATCCAGCTTCATTAACAACACTTATGCGCCAGACCCCGCTTTGTTGGTAGAGTGGGACACAGGCCTGTTGTCCCGCCGCAGTGTTGCGGTGACAATGGTTCTGAACATACCCCTATAGAATCCCTGCCAGAGGGCACTGAATGAATCACCCGACCCTGACCCGACGCCTGACGCTGCGCCTGACTCTGGCCCTGGTGCTGCTGCCTCTGGCGGCCTGCGCCAGCATTTCGGCCGAGGAACATGCAGGCCCGGGCGACAGCGATCCCTCGCTGGGTGATGATGTTTTCACTGCCGCTGATGGCTATGAGCTTCCGCTGCACCGCTGGCTTCCGGAGTCCGACCCCGAGGCTGTGGTTCTGGCCCTGCATGGGTTCAATGACTATGGCGGAGCCTTCAGCATACTCTCGGGGCGCATCAATGGCCTGGGCATGGCGCTCTACTCCTATGACCAGCGCGGGTTCGGAGCGACGGAGCCCCGGGGCATCTGGCCCAGTCAGGAGCGTCTGGTCAATGACGCCCGTGTCGCTTCCCAGCTGCTTAAGGAACGCTACCCGGACGTGCCGCTGTACCTGATGGGCAAAAGCATGGGCGGCGGTATTACCATTCTCGCGCTCACCTCGGATGACCCACCACCGGTAGATGGCAGCATCCTGATCGCCCCCGGCGTCTGGGGCAGGGACATCATGCCCTGGTACCAGCAATTTGGGCTCTGGGCTGGCGAAAACATGCTGCCCGGGCTGGAGTTGTCTGTGGAGCTCGCCCACCTGCTCGGCCATGATCAGACGGATGACCTGGCCGTGCGCGAGGCAATGAATGAGAATCCCTACGTGGAGCGCTCACCGCGGGCGGACACCATATCCGGTGTGGGGGAGCTCATGACCAACGCGCTCAAAGCCTCCAACCAAGTATCCGGGCCCATGCTGATCCTCTACGGCGATCAGGATGAGGTGATCCCCCCCGAGCCGTTCTGTCAGTTCCTGGACCGGCTGCCCGATGCCGACTCCGCCGGCTGGCGAATGGCGCTCTACCCGGGCGGCTACCACATGCTGACCCGCTATTCGGAATCCGAACAGGTCCACGACGACATCGAGGCCTGGCTGAAGAAATCCTCGGCGCCGCTGCCCTCTGGCCATGAGGTCTGGCGGACCAAGGCGAAAGACCATTTGTGTGACTAGAGGTCCCGCCATGACACTCCCCCATGCCCGCTTCACCGACGACACCCGGTTTGAGGCTCCCATCAGTAAAGTGGTCTGCGTGGGGCGCAATTACGCCGAACACGCAGCAGAGCTGGACAACCCGGTTCCGACCCAACCGCTGCTGTTCATCAAGCCGCCGACCGCCGTCTGCGACCTGGGCTCGCCCATTGTGATCCCGCGTCATGCCGGGCCGGTCCACTACGAGACGGAAGTGGCGCTGCTGATCGGCCATCAGATCCGTAACGGCGACGAAGACACCGTCATGGAGTCAGTCGCGGGCATTGGGGTGGCGCTGGATCTGACCCTGCGCGAGCGTCAGGCACAGCTCAAGGCGGATGGCCACCCCTGGGAGATCGCCAAGGCCTTCGACGGCGCCTGCCCACTCTCGGCTTTTGTGCCGCGTGAAGACCTGCCCGTGACCACACGTTTCCAATTCACCCTTGCCATTGACGGTGAGCAGAAACAACATGGGGATACAGCCGATATGCTGAAACCCATTCCGGCTTTACTGGCGTATATGAGTGAACACTTCACGCTGATGCCAGGCGATGTGGTACTGACGGGCACACCAGCCGGTGTTGGGGTTCTTGAGCCCGGACAGGCACTGACGCTGACGTTCGAGGACCGCCTGAACATCCAGACGTCCGTTGCCTGATGCCAACCCAGGGAGTTCTATGAGCAAGAAACCGGTAACCACGCGCACCGGCCGTTTTTTTCGCCTCGCAGGCATGACCGGGTCAGTGGCTTCGCGGCATGTAGCGCACAAGGCCAGGGGCTGGTTCAGCCCGGACAGCGAGGAGGAGCGCAGCGCCTATTACAACCGCATGGCGGAGGAAATCACCGGCACTCTGGGCGAGCTCAAAGGCGCCGTCATGAAAGTCGGCCAGATCGCCTCCCAGACCCAGGATTTTCTGCCCCGGGAGCTGACCGACGCGCTGCAGCGACTGCAGAAAGAAGCCCCCTCCATGCCCTTTTCCGTGATCCGTGAACAGATCGAAAACGAGCTGGGTGAGTCGCTGGAAACGCTGTACGAGTCCATGGACGAAGAGCCCTATGCCGCGGCCTCCATCGGTCAGGTGCACTCGGCGCGGCTGCATGATGGACGCGAAGTGGTGGTCAAGGTTCAGTACCCCGGCGTCGATGAGTCCTGCGATTCGGACTTGCGCCAGCTGCGCACTGCCCTGCGCCTGGGTGGGCTGCTGAAGATGCCCCGCGAGAGCGTGGATGAGCTGTTCAACGAGGTACGCGACCGCCTGCACGAGGAGCTGGACTACGAGAACGAAGCCCGCAACATTGCCCTTTTTGCCAAACAGCACCGGGATGATCCGGTTGTCATTCCGGAGGCCGTACTGGAGCGCTCCACAAGACGCGTACTCACCATGGAAAAGGTGGAAGGGGATCACATCAGTGACGTTACGCCCGAACGGTACGATCAGGAGACCATCAACCAGATCGGGCATCTGATCTTCCGCACCATGGCAGATGGCCTGTTCCGCCACCGCTGCATCCATGGCGACCCCCATGCCGGCAACTTCGCCTATCGCCCCGATGGCACCGTCATCATCTATGATTTTGGCTGCATCAAGAAGCTGCGCCCCTCAACGGTTGAGGCCTACCGCAACTGCATCCGGGCCGCCTACCATGAGGACTACGCCGCCCTGGATCAGTATCTGATTCACCTGGGCGCCCGGCTGCCGGATCACCCACCCATCGATCCGGATTATTACGCCATGTGGCGCAACATCCTGATCCAGCCTTTCCTTTCGGAAAACCAGCCCTACGACTACGGGGAGGCGGACATCCACAAACAGGTGGCTGCCCGCACCCGCACGGTTTTCCAGTACCTGGACGCCTTCAAGCCGCCGGTGGAGAGTATCCTCATCGACCGCATGATGGCCGGCCATTACTGGATGATGAAGCGGCTGGGGGTGAAGACGGATTTCACGCCGTTGTTGCACGAATACATGGATAACCGGTAGGAGCGCACCTCGTGCGCGATCGCCTTCAAAGCAGGCGCCGTTTCGGTATTGGTATGGATACCGACGCGCGCTGCGCGCGCGATCGCCCGCGAGACGGGCTCCTGCGGTCCCGGGAGGCTACAGCGAATCGATCAACTTCCCGGGGTTCATGATCCCCTTCGGATCAAACACCCTCTTGATCCCCTGCATAAGGGCAATTTCCTGTGGGCTGCGGCTGTAGTGCAGATAATCCTTCTTGACCATGCCCACACCGTGTTCGGCGGAGACACTGCCCTCGTAGCGTTCGACGATCTCAAAAACCAGCTTATTGACCGTCTCACACCGGGAGAAGAACTCGGCCTTATCCATATCTTCGGGCTTGAGGATGTTCAGGTGCAGATTGCCGTCGCCGATGTGGCCGTACCAGATGATCTCAAAATCCGGGTACTCCTTCGTAACCACCGAATGGATCTCGTTCAGGAAATCCGGAACCCGTGAAATCCGCACGGACAGATCATTTTTGTAGGGGGTGCGCGGAGCGATGGACTCCGAGATGCGCTCGCGCAGCTGCCACAGCTTCTCAGCCTGGGTCTCGCTCTGGCTGATCACACCATCGACCACCCAGCCCTGCTCCACACAGTGTTCAAACAGCGCCATGGCCTCTTCCATCACCCCCTCGGAGATGGCCTCGAACTCCAGCAGTGCGTAATAGGGGCACTGGGTCTCAAACGGACGCGGCACATCGGCGTGGGACTGGACGTGATCAATGGCCTCGTTGGAGAAAAACTCATAGGCCGTCAGATCCAGGCGTGAGCGGAAGCTCTGCAGCACATCCATGGTATTGCTCAGGTCATTCAGGCCCAGCACCATCACCGTCAGATCCGACGGCTGGCGGGCCAGCTTCATGGTTGCCTCAGTCACAATGCCCAGAGTGCCTTCGCCGCCGATGAACAGCTGGCGCAGGTCATAGCCGGTATTGTTCTTCTCCAGGCCGTGGTTGAGCTCAAGAATCTCGCCACTGCCGGTGACCACCTTGAGCCCCAGCACCCAGTCCCGCGTCATGCCATAGCGGATGACCTTGATGCCACCGGCGTTGGTGGCAATGTTGCCGCCCAGTTCACTGGACCCGGCCGAGGCAAAATCAACCGGGTAATACAGGCCCTGCTCCTCGGCGAAATGCTGCAGCTGCTCCGTAACCACGCCCGCCTCACACTGAACCAGGCGGTCATTGGCATTGAAGTCCAGAATCCGGTTCATGCGGTCCATGGCCACCACAATCTCACCATTGGCCGCCACGGCCCCGGCGCTGAGGCCGGTACGCCCACCGGAAGGCACCAGCGCTACATGGTGCTCGTTGGCGAAGCGCACAACCGCCTGCACTTCCTCTGTGGTTTTGGGCAGAACAATGGCCAGCGGCCTGGGATCATGGATCCGCGTCCAATCCCGGCCATAGGCCTCCAGATCATCCTGCTTCGTTAACACCTTGCCGCCATCGGTAAGCAAGTCCTTGATTTCATTGATATCGATGGCTGTGCCCGTGGTACTCATAAGCGGTGAGAATCCTCTCAGTGGTGGTCAAATTCTGTACAGAACCGAAAAATTAAGCTCGTTTATGCTACCATAGCCGCTCACTGAATGCGGTCCCAACTGCAGATTTCTGATTTTCCTCATTTTTAACGATCGAAGAGTCTGGATTATTCCATGTCAAAGACATCCCTCGATAAAGGCAAGATACGCATCCTGCTGCTCGAAGGCGTGCATCAATCCGCCATAGAGACGTTCAACGCAGCGGGCTACACCAATATTGAACTTCTCAAACAGTCACTCCCGGAAGAGGAGCTGATGGAGAAGATTGCTGACGCGCATTTCGTCGGCATCCGTTCACGCACCCAGCTCACGGAAAAAGTCTTCGACGCCGCGAAAAAGCTCGTCGCCGTCGGCTGTTTCTGCATTGGCACCAACCAGGTAGACCTGGAGGCTGCCAAGAAACGCGGCATTGCGGTTTTCAATGCGCCGCACTCCAATACCCGGAGCGTCGCCGAGCTGGTTCTGGCCCAGGCCATCATGCTGCTGCGCGGCACACCCGAGAAAAACGCCGCCGCCCACCGTGGCAAATGGATGAAAACCGCCAGTAACAGCTATGAGGCGCGGAACAAGAATCTGGGCATCGTCGGCTACGGCAATATCGGCACCCAGTTGAGTGTGCTGGCCGAGTCTCTGGGCATGCACGTCTATTTCTATGACGTCATCTCTAAGCTGCCCATCGGCAACGCCCATCAGGTGGGCTCGCTCAAGGAGCTGCTGAACCTCTCGGATGTGGTGACACTGCATGTACCGGAGACCGAATCCACCCAGAACATGTTCGGTGCCGAACAGTTTGAGCAGATGAAGGATGGCAGCATCCTGATCAATGCCTCCAGGGGCACCGTGGTCGACATCGAAGCACTGTGCGAGGCATTACGTCGCGGCAAGCTCCTGGGCGCAGCCGTGGACGTTTTCCCGACCGAACCCAAGTCCAATGACGAGGAGTTCGTCTCGCCGCTGCGTGAGTTCGACAACACCATTCTCACGCCTCATGTGGGCGGCAGCACCGTAGAGGCTCAGGAGAACATCGGGCAGGAAGTGGCCGACAAGCTTGCCACCTACAGTGACAACGGCACCTCCGTGGGCTCGGTCAACTTCCCGGAAGTGGCCTTGCCGGCGCATCCCCAGCAACATCGTCTGCTGCACGTGCACCAGAACATTCCCGGCGTGATGTCCGAGATCAACCAGGTCTTCTCCGAAAACGACATCAACATCTGCGGGCAGTACCTGCGCACCAATGACCAGATCGGTTATGTGGTGATTGATGTGGACAAGGCCTACAGTGACATCGCACTGCAGAAACTGCGCGGCGTGAAAGGCACCATTCGCTGCCGCGTCCTGTTCTGACAGAACACTGCAGCATTGCCCGCGCCGGGCAAACTGGCGTAACTTGGACGGGGTCATCCGATGGATGGCCCCGTTTTATTTTCGGGAACCCAAAACCGCTAAGGAGATTGGCCATGTCACTGAGAGACAGCCTGGTTCAGAAGCTCGAAAAACAGGTCGAGAGCTGGGAAAGCAAACTCGAAAGCCTGAAAGCCCAGGCCAGCGAATACAAGGCCAAGGCTGA
>LKMJ01005333.1_pt1 | contig 12130 bp, 11 predicted proteins | sample 643391 | NCBI WGS metagenome assembly LKMJ01 (sample SAMN04112250, study PRJNA286221) | soda lake metagenome | biome: soda lake; feature: Kulunda Steppe; material: water; isolation source: sample PL-Br10 brine of Picturesque Lake | place: Russia: Kulunda steppe | collected 2010-07
AATGGCCTGGTTACACCCCCCTGATCAGTACTGTGCCCAGTTATTAATCTCACCTTTTGATCATATCCTTTTGTGCAGGCAAGCTGTGGCAATGCTTAATCTCTTAGACATTTCTGAGCAAGTGGAAATCCAGGCCGCTCTCTTGTCGCTGTCAGAGGGGCAGCTGCACCTAGTTTCAGATATGTTACCTGTGGTAAGTAGATATCTTTCTTGGCAAGTAGGTACTTGTGTCACATCCTAAGCAAGAAGTATGTGTGCACATTTAAAAAAATAAATCCCAAAATGCTATGTGCACTATGTGCACAGGAAATTGAAATCCAGGTCAAAGTCGCTTCGTCGCTTTGTCCAGTTAGGAATCTGGCAACAAAGAGAGCAATTCTGACATGGAAAGGAACTGTGCATGCTGAATAAGTGGTTTGCTTGCTCCTGAATTACTCAACTTGAATGTTAACAATTCTAAACATCCCAAATTGTGCTCAGTTAACTGTGCGGTTGAGCAGGGGTAGGGCATCATGGGCTGAGTGTGCTCCCTAGTTGCCCAGCAGGCCCAGTCAACCACTCTGGCAGGCTGTTATACCTTCCTCCCGTGCAGCAGCCTCATTCCAACGATCATGCTACCGGTAGTCTATTTGACAGCGGATGTGATGAAATGAAGACCTGTCAGCAGGCATTCTGACTTGGGTCACATTTGAGGGCAGCTATGCCTACTGCCCTCCAAAGCAGATTGATCATTAACACACATTTTTAGAAGAGCTTAGGTTTGCTTGTTTGGGCAAAGCCAGCCAAACACAGAAGCCTGAAAATACCATCGTGCAAGCTTGCAGCAGCGGGCTGGGACCCGTGTCTCAGGGACGGCCCCTGAGGTGCCCTCATCTCCACTAGCTGCTTGAAACATGGAAGAGGCGCTCAAAAGCTTTGTGAGATGGTTTGGGGGTGGCCATCTGTGGGGATGACCTCCTGTATGACCGGCAAAATTGTTGAAGTGTTGACCTTTTCCGTGATAACTGTAGTCCACATGGAAGCACGCTTCACTGGCTAGGTGTTTTTTGGGGCATTAAGGCTACTTTTTGGGCTCAGTGTATCATGTTGTCCGTGGTTTGTGCCAATCTTAGCCGAAGGTCATGGCTGAACAATGCCCCTGCCCTAACAAGGTCATCTGTAAGATCCCAAACTTGCCGAATTTCATACGGTACAAAATAGCCCGCAATAATTGAAGGCCAGCAAGTGTCTTAACTTGAAACATTCGAGCTGCTATCCATGGTTTTACTGATGCGGTTTGGAAGCCTGCTAACAAAGATGCTTGTGCATACCCAACTTGTGTTGATGTGAATGTTGATCACTGAAATAATTCCTTGTTTTCTGCCACAGCATGCTATTGAGTTCCTGGCAAGACAGAACAACGACAAGGAAAGCATCTCACAAAATGCTGCAAAGCTAGCAAGGAGTCACAAGATGGTGACTCTTATGTTTATGGGTAAGAAGTTTGCAAAGTGGTGGCATCCAAGATTCAGGCTAAGAGTTAGGTAGTTGCCACGCTATTACGCTGGCCTGCCTGTCCAATTCATCTTTTGCACTGTGCACATACCTAAATGCAAGAATGTGTGCATATATTGGCGCTTGTCAAGAAGAAATATGGCTGCCGCTGCCCTGCTTCATAGGCTTGTCTTGCTGGGCTGACTGTATTTGCCAGTAATTGTGTTTTTTCTTTGGTGCAGATATCTGTGGTTTTACTACTGTAGCTAAATCGGTTGAACCACATGAAATTATGGAGTGGCTGAATATCCTATTCTCCCGCCTAGATGGGCTTACAGGTCAGTTCAAGGTCCACAAGGTAAGAAAGGCTCAGTATTTGATCAAAAAAGCAAGCTATGCTAGTACGGAGGACAGCATACTGCATAGATAATTGTTTCGGTCCCTGCTGCGGCCCTTGACCTGAATAGCTGCATGGTTGAGTGACGTGCTTTGAAAGTAAACAAAGGGTCCAGTGGGATTGTGACGGTGCATACGGTGCTAGAAAGGATGAGGCGCGCTCAGCTGAGGAATTGCATGATTTATGGACCTGCTTTCTAATATTATGTTTATTCCCCGTGAACTAATGCTTTACTAATATGAACGTTTCAAGAAAAAAAATCACTGATTCAATCATTTTAAAAACTTTATTGTACAATTCTTAGGTCACACCTGATGATGTCAGTGGCAGTGCCCAATTCCCTGCTTGAACGCCAAAGCTCGGGATGTGGCGTGTGTGACTGCCCCTACGTCCCTACATCCCTGCCCCCAAAAGGTCAAAATCCCTGGGTTGGAAAAACCAGGGTTGGGTCAGATGTCCATTTGCCTAGATCAATGCGCGTATGATATGAACAATGCGCTGATTTGATGTCAATTTGTCAGCATTTAGGCGCCATTTAAGAGGTAGTGCTTTGGGGGGGTAGAGGGGGGCCTGTGGGCCCCTTACAGCTCCCCCAGCTTCCTATACCCACCCCTAGATATTACATGTATAAATGTATACAGTTAGGGTTCAGCGTATAGCGCTTTATAGACAAATCTACATACATAGCGCTATATAGCGATATAACGGTATAGTGCGCTATATTACAGGCGCTAAATACGCCGGATCTCCCTCCGCCAGCCCAAATTTTGTCATCAAACTTCAATGTCGGATGGAATATGGTGTATGCACCCCTCTTGCAAAGTCAGAAAGGAAACTTTTCAGTTGGTTGCGTTCTATGGCGTCGTAGGCTCAGATGTAGCGCTATATTTGGTGATCCTGTGCTACCAGTAAGGGCCAGGAGCCTCATGCATACCATCCTTTCTACACCCCTGCACCCCTATTTTGGCAGCTATCCACCTGGATGGGTTACCCACACTCATAACTGGCATGAGTACATATGCCACAGCTTTTTTGGGCCCTGTGCTTGTGCCCAGAGCACAGCCGCACTAGCGTGTATAGTATGCGGAAGTACTAAGGTGCATGCATGTGTCTTCGTGTGCAGGCATGCCAGTGTAGATTGTGTGTTGTGTTTGCTATTGTGTATTGGTGATAAGTGAGGCAAAGAAAGGGTTGTTCCGGTAAGGGAGAGACGAAACGAAGAGAGCTGCGCCAGTGAAGTTGCGTCACTCGTGATGCCACGCCCAAGCTGCACTTTGCTGCTCCTGGCGCTGCTTGCACCCATCCCTAAGCCTCGAGCTCCAGCTTCTGTATCTGGTCAGGGCTTTGTGCGCTGCTTACCAAGCTTGCTCAACACAGCAGACTTATGTTTGCACACCTTGGAACTGTCTGGGGCAACCTGGCCAGACACAGATTTCTTCCCCATACACGACATCAATATAATCTGATTCATAGTATCAATTCAGGCCAACTCGTCACTCGAGGGGAGCCTGAAACGAGCGAATCAGCTGGGCACCGTTTTGGCGTGTTATATCCTGGAAATATATCGTTATATACCGTTATATGCCAACGCCGACCCCCATATATATTCAAAATGCCTAGAGAAAAGGGGAAGGAGTGGGATCATGTCACCATTGAGCTGAAGGACAGGACGCACCAGCACAAGGTGGCGTGCAAGTACTGCAACCATTACCTTGAAGCTGGTGCTTCCCGCACCAGGGAGCACTTACTGCACATTAATCCAACTTGTGGAATTGTAAAGTGCACAGCAGATGAGGCAGTCCTGCAGCCTGTCCTGGATAAGATGAGAGCCATGGATGCTCAGAACATGGCAGCAGCAGCAGCAACAGCAGCAGCAGCAGCAGCAGCAGCAGCAACAGTGCAGCGCCAGCTCAACAGTACAGCAGTAAATGCAACTTCTTCTTCGGCACCCGCAAAGAAGCAGCGGTTGCTTGCGGTGTGCAGGGGAATAGTGAGAAGACTTGGCTGAGCGCACCCAGGTCCTGGAGCAGGGGTTTTGCTCAGGCATTAGCATGAAAAGTCTTCAGCGACGACGAGGAGCGCCAGGGCAGTGATGCAGAGGACAGTTGCAGCAGCGATGTGGAGCGGATAAGAAGCTGACAGCTTAAAAATGTATTGTTTCTTTTAATTTGCTTAAGCTGAATGTGGTTACTGAAAGGGGAAATGAGCAGGAGCAAGGGGGGAGGGATTCCGCAATGGAACCTTTTGTAAACTGGCGTTTTTCATTCGTGAATTTCAGCCCTTTTTTCCAATGCGTGGAATACAATAAAATACTGATGACTTAATCCTGGAAAAAAATAAATAAGATATTCTTGACTCATAAAATAGAATGTAAGCCTGACAGAGGAATGTCTTGACGTCACAGTGTGACGCCTGCCACATCCCAAGCCCTTAGGCCCCGGTCACACCTGATGATATCCCTGCCCACATCCCTGCATTCTATTTTTGTGAGGGATGCGGCAGGTGTGACTGCTCCCACATCCCTGCCGCAAAAATAGAGAAATCCCTGGGCAGGGATTTGGGACACCCCCCCCCCATCTACCCCCCTGAAAATTCCAAAAGTTGCCGGGAGAGCCCTGAGGCCTCCGCGGACGGTGTGCATCATAGGAATTTGCCCGGGGATTTTTCCGCGGAGCTGGGCAGCGGAATTGGACATTTTTCTCAGGTCAACCATAAGATGATTGCAGCATCACAAGCAGGGTCAAGAGGAGAGGTCAAAGGAGGAGTAGGGCCCTGTGGAAAGTATAGGGAAGTCAGGTCAGCCCCCTAGGATGCTCCCCCTAGGTGCTTGACGCAGCCCTGCTCGCACCTCCTCAGCTTAGCTGTTGCACGTGTAATGTGCAATTGCCGCATGTGCTGCTGGGTGTGTGCGTGCATAACATGCCCTGGGCATATTGCGTAGTATGCTCAGGCGCTCCTGCATGGGTTCATGCACGCTGTGTGCGTGCGTGTGCGGCATGCGCGTCTCATCCATGCTTGATATGCACCAATCCAGACAAATAACAAGTCTACAAGCTTTCAAGCTTGGTCGTCCTCCAAGGATGACGGGAAGCTGGTGAATCCAAAGATGAGGTGCCCCTTGCAGCATTTGTTCTTCACTGGTCAATCAATCTGTTGCTGTATCTCTGAGCTATCAAAAACAAACAGATGTTTATGACACTAAACACATAAATGAATATTCTAAAACGGGCTGAGGGTTGTGAACTTGACATCCAGTGTGACCGCCTGCCACTTCCCTATCTCTAGGAAAATAGGGTTTTCCCAGTCAAAAATTCATAGATATTCACGCACATCGAATTTGTGCCCACGGAAAAAAACGTTGAGCTCCTTCAAAAATACTGCATCCCGAAGGCTTAAAAACGGACACTTAAAAAGATACCCGGCTACTGATTTCTCGGGTAGGGATGTCGGCCAGTGTGACCGCAGCCTTAGGAGATAAGCAATTCTTCAATTTGAATTTCATAAATATTAATATGCATTGAATTTCCGCACTTGGTGAAAAGTTAAACTTCTTTAATTGAGAATACTGTTGACCAGGAAATGGACACTCGGAAAATTAATTGGTTACTGACTTTGGGTGAGGATATTGGCCAGTGTGACTGGGGCTGTAGGCTAAGCGGATATGGCATGTTCCTCTTTGGAATGATTTGCTGCATGCCCGGCAAACAGGTTGAGGAATAGATTGATGTAGTATAAATTGATTTGAGCATGGAAACACCATGGCATGTCAGCAACCTACCAGCAGGCACAGGATCATTCAAGCGTTTGGTTAAATTGTTCACCAGATGACGAAATTTCTGGGTGCCTTCTAGTTCAAACCAGAATCCGGGCAGTTCAAACCTTGTTAAGTGGCTCCGGGTTAACCCGACATTTCCCTGGCAGGGAACAAATCCAAAGCAGCTCAACATGAGCCTCAGCTGACCCCCTGGCATCAAACCACATCGATGGATTGATGCTGCGTAGGCACAACCCATCACTGGATTGACATGGATGGTCATGACTGGAATGACATGCATATGCTTTGCTATTCGACAGGTGGAAACAGCTGGAGACTGCTACATTGTTTCAGCAGGCATCCTTTCAAGTGAAACTCAAGACGGCTTTTCAAGCATCCTTGATCAGCACCACGATCATAGAGCTTCAGCCCGTTGTGTCATGGAGTTTGCCAAGGCGGTGCTGCAGGAAGCTGCTAAGGTAGGTATATCAGAGTTCAAAAAGAATTTGCAGACAAGGTTAGAGATGCCAGCTGGAACGTCATTCCAAGCACCAAATTTTCATTTGTGAGGCTAAGTTGCTTTTAAAATGAATAGTTTCTTGCTTCGTCTGCACAAAACAAGTGGGTGACGCTCATTTAGCACAACTCCAAACGACCAAGGTGTTCTGGCAGGCAGTATTGCACCTCTGAAGGATTCAGAGGAGCCTTTACTGTAATTCTTTCAGCATTGTAAGTTCATCCAGAGTTCATTTTGACTATAGCTACAAACTACTTCCCCTTATTTTTCTATTTGCAAGCCAAGTAAAAACTTTCATGGTTCTTCTCAACAACAGAGAAGTATGGGGAGGCGTGATGCTATGGCCAAAGGAGGCCGATGTAAAGAACGCTGCCTCTGTGACCCTTATACTTGACCCTTATACTCGATTTTAGACTGTCTGAATTTTTTGGACATCCAAAACTATTTTGCTCCTTTATTCTTTGGATTGTGCTTCACAATACCTATGTTGGGGGCATCTTCCTTGATCACAATCCTTGGGATACTGCTTTGAGAACGCTCTTGGACCGTGATGTTCCTGTTCACATCCAATGGTGCAAAGTTAGGGGCTAGTAGATGGTTAATGAAAATGGATTCGACAGTGCAGCACTTCAGTCTTAATTTCTGTGCGCTATCTTGCCTATGACACATAAAATGTCAACCATACATTTAAGTACATAACATAGGGTTTGGAGCACAATGTATCCATTGATGGAAGCATATGAAATACCATTATATGCCCTTGTATACAAGGGAAATTTTGAACCCTAGTATACCATGTAGGAATCCCAATCAAAGCCTTGAAAACCCTTACCTAAGTCTACAAAGCATGCTCGAGCACCTTTCAAAAATATTTTAACAATTGCATTGGATGTGAGGATGTCATAGCCAAGAAGCTTGTGTGCCAGGGCAAGCATGGTCAGTTTGTGGGTGAGCATTAAAGCCCAATGGCATGTTGCTATGTATTCATATTTTGTGCCATCTCATACGTTGAGGTCTCTTAAACCAAAATAAGTTGGTTGTACTGCACATGCTGATCTGATTGTGTATATGCTGCATAGCTGCTCTTTCCCGCTCATCAGCTGTTTTGCTTGGCAGGCATGTTAGAGTACTCCAAATCTGTGCCATGCACATTGTGGCAATGGCATAGCTCAACCAATTGCTTGATGCATGTAGCTTCGTGGTTTTGCTTCTCCATTCTGAACACTCACTACCCATTTGCAACTGCAGTTCCTTGTTGCTCGGCCTTGTTGATTCAGTTGAGCTTTCTGAGCTCTTAGGCTTTCTCAAGAAGGAAGTGGTTAGTCATGCCCCCTGCCATTTCATAGTTTTGGGATTTTGTTCATCTTCATAGCCAAATGATGTTTCTATACTCTGGCCTTGAGACAAAGGCTCCTGCAGCCAATTTGGCATGCAACTAGCAGTCACAATTTTTGGCACAGGGTACCCAAGTGAGTATCATCAAGCCATTCTAGGGTGGTCCTTTTCCAAAAGTTTTCAGGGGCCCAACAGCCGCATTTCTTCCAAATTTTGTCTGGCTCAATTCACCCAATTGCAATTTACCTATGGTCATGAAATAAAGGGGAAACTTTGGCCAAAAAATGTCTCAGGGCTGAGGCTGAAAGGCTGGAAGCTGGTGGAAGCCGTGTTTCTTGCGTGCAGACAAGGGTTAAGGAGCCCAATAGGTGGCCTTTTTGCACCAGAATGTGCATCATTGTGGGAACCTTAAGTAACCCAAAGTTGGTTGGGGAGGAATCAATCTGGGTGCGTCCAATTATCCCCCCTAGGTTTAACACACAGCTCCCCAACCACTGCACCTTTTCATCTCATTTTCTTGCAATTGTAATAAGATCCCTTATTTAACAATTGGTGCTTTAATTGATCCACAGTGTCGCTGTTTCTTAGTCTCACTGCCAAACTTCAACCGCACATAAGGCAGGCCTTAGCACAATGAGTCGCAGGCTGCCAAACTTAATGAATTACAGCCTTTTCAACAATGTACTCAGCATCCTGGGACTTCACATGCCCACAATTATGCCACCTGTCCATTCACTAATACGCCCCCCTGGGGCATACTACTTTCCAGATTTAGATGAACCATGTGTACCCGCTATTCAAATTTACAACAAGGCATAGGGAAAATGCTGGCCCCACTACCTTATGGCATGGTGAGCTGGCAATGAAGCAAGCAAAGGAGGTAATGTAAATGTAAATGTAAATGGACATTGTAATGGCAAATTGCTGCTGGGTCAAGTGGGCTTTTCTCCACCACTCACAACGCTTGATAGCATTTTGACCGCTGTACACACCACAACCATAGTTTTTATTGTAATCACTGGTCCTTGAAACAATTGCTATTTCACCATAACCAGCAGTAATACTAAAGCAAAACTAGCTTATAAAAAGCTCAAAAAGATGTTTGCAGGTGAACATTCCCCGGACTGATACGCCTGTCTCTGTGCGGATTGGCCTACACAGTGGAGACGTGGTTTCAGGGCTCATTGGTGGGTGCTTGCAGCTTTCTTGGACAAGGATTGTTGTGTTAAAGCAGCCTTCTGAGAGAATATTTAGCTGCTTTGTCCGCCAATGATCAGAATTTGTCAACTGCATAACATTCCTGAGAAAAAGGGCTGCATGCAACATTGAAATATTGCACAGCGTGAGAAGCATGTGTGTTGCCGGCTGCAGAGTGTTGTAACAACTTATTTTCACCACACGATGCCTTCTATGCAGGCTCCAAGCTGCCAAAATTTTCCATCTTTGGTGATGCTATGTGAGTGTGTTGTACTTCTTGGCTGCAAATGTTGTCTGTTTTGGTCCTCTGGTCTTGCAACATTAACGCATGTCTGCTGCATGTGGGATGCCCAGGAAGCAACATTTTGGGCATAATCTGTATCCACTTGCCCTTCATTCATATGGTAATTTCAGCACGTACACGCACATACATGCCCATGAGTGTTTGAGGGCTTCTGCACAGGCTCACCCCCCTCTTCCCCTGCCCCTGATCTCTTTTTACCCTTGTACACTCTTGTATGCAAGCGAAGCCCGCCTCCTTGGTTGAGTGGGAATACAAACTGGGCATGGGCGGAAATTTGCCCTGCCCCTGCCCTCATTTTGATTTGTAGCTGTACTGTTACTGATCCCTCTTTCCCTTTTCTGTTTCATCCGGGCCTGCCTGCGTTGTGTGCACTCTAATTAGCTGTACATCAAACTGCTGCCAACCTGTCCATGCTTGCTGTTTACAATTTGCTACTTCAACACAACCCCTGTGACACATACTTTCTGTTGCCGTCTAAGCCTAGGCTTATGTGCAATAGACGTTGGATATACCTTGGATATAGCTATTGTTTTTCTATTTTTTCTGACTAGAAATCATAAGCAGGGTTAGGTCATGTCATGCGTGTTTTTTTGCCTCTTGCGCAATTGATGAAAATGTATAAATCCACGCATTGAAAAAACCATCGTGTCCAATGCGGAACACCACCCCCCCTTTGGCCGTGTTCCTGCCTTGCTTAGCCCGCCTTGCTCAGCGGAGCACTCCTTGGCGGTGGCAAGGCGTTGCACGCAGTAGCTACTGTAATGCTGTCAAGCTGGCGCTGTGCTGCTGCTGCCTTGCTAAGCATCGACGGGCCCAGGCTGTCATGTCATCCAGGACAGGCTCCAGGGCTGCTTCCGCTGTGCACTTTACTATCCCACAAGCTGGATTAATGTTCAGGAAGTGCTTTCTGATGCAGGGAGCACCAGCTACAAAGACGAGCTTGCAGTTCTTGTGCTGGTGCATGTAATTTGTCTTTCAGCTCGATGATTTTGGCATGAAATTACTCCTTTCCCCTTTTCTTGGCACTAAGAATGCATATATGCACTTGTAATAAAGCTTTGGTGTGGTAACAGGTAGCTGGGGGGGGGCAGTTGAGGGCCCACATGCCCCCCCTACAACCTCCACCCTGATAAATGACCCCTAAACGCGGACAAACTGACGCTAAATACACTCATTGTTTGTATCCTACGCGTATTGGCCTGGGCAGATGGACGCAGGCCCAACCCTGATCATTAGAAATAGTCAGCCTGAGCTAGGTGGAGGAAATTGTGCACTCATGCTCTTCACGGAGTTTCAGACTTTCGTTCTCTGCAGCATAAAAGTACTTATATTTGTGTAGACTTGTCAATAATTTGTAGACCAATTCACTGTCAATAAAGGTGCTAGGCAAGTGGATTTCTATTCGCATGGATCCCCTGGTCACTTACAGCCTTGTGTTCTTCAGACCCTTTCCCTTCAAGCCTTCTATTATTATTTCTGATTGTTGCAGGAATACAGCAGCTCGGATGGAGTCAAATGGTGTGTCATGGAAGCTGTTTATTGGCGCTTGTTTGAACTCCCTACCGACCGCTTAAAGCTCCCTTAGAATATTCTAATATAATATTCTAAGTTTTACCCAAATTGCCACCTTTGTGTGGGTAGAGCCCTGGCCCCCTGACCCACCCACCCTATTTTGTTTGCAGGTGTTCCTGGGCGCATCCATGTGTCAGAAGCAGCCCAAGGTATCTCAACTAATTTTGAGCGACCTTGCATGTAGTTCTAAAGGCCGTTGACGCTGTCAAATCTAGTGCCTATTGTCTGCCTGTTTTGTGCATCTTTGAGATGGCATGGACAAACTTTGATTGGGTTTGATGGATTCACACATCCTATCCCTTAACAAACATAAATATGTAATTGCACTGCATTTGATGTCAGGTCTTCTGCCTGAGTATGCCTGGGAGTCCGTGGGGAACATACATGTGAAGGGCAAGGTGGGTGTTGGTGCAATGCCAGGAGTCTCTTCAGTGTGGGTACTGCTGCCAAAGAGGGCTTTCCCCCATCATTTTCCCCTTGTCTTGCTTGCTCATCAATAATTTGTTATCCCCACCCGCAGCTTGTCTACTGCCTTATCAAACAGTTTCACCAACACTGCTACCATGTGTCAGCGCTCCCTGCACCAAATCAGGATGGTTTATACAGCTTTTTTTACCCTCCTTGAAAATGCAAAACCACATTTTTTGGATTTAAGCGCATGGTAGATACCAAGCTTAGAAGGTGCCTTGAGACACAGAAAGAATACATGTTTAAGGTCTCAGTCAGCCCCCCATATTGCAATACCTTGTTGACCCTTGACATAGTGGCTCTACAGAGGCTCGATGGCCCTTGAACGACATGTTCAGGCCCCGGTCACACTGGCCGACATCCCTACCCGAGAAATCAGTAACCGGGTATTTTTCCAAGTGCCCGTTTTTTAAGTCCTCGGGATGCAGAGATTTTGAAGAAGCTCAACGTTTTTTCCGTGGGCGCAAATTCGATGTGTGTGAATATTTATGAATTTCTGACTGGGAAAACCCTATTTTCCTAGGGATAGGGATAGGGATAGGATAGGGATAGGGCAGGCGGTCACACTGGATGTCAGGTTCACATCCCTCAGCCCGGTTTAGAATATTCATTTATGTGTTTAGTGTAATAAACATCTGTTTGTTTTTGATAGCTCAAGAGATACAGCAACAGATTGATTGACCAGTGAAGAACAAATGCTGCAAGGGGCACCTCATCTTTGGATTCACCAGCTTCCCGTCATCTTTGGAGGACCACCAAGCTTGAAAGCTTGTAGACTTGTTATTTACAGTACTGGATTGGTGCATATCAAGCATGGATGATGCGCGCATGCCGCATGCGCACGCACACAGCGTGCACAAACCCAAGCAGGAGCGCCTGAGCATACTACTACGCAGTATGCCCAGGGCATGTTGTGCACGCACACACCAAGCAGCACAAGCGGCAAGCTGCATTGCACATTCCATGTGCAACAGCTAACCTGAGGAGGTGCAAGCAGGGCTGCATCAAGCACCTAGGGGGAGCATCCTAGGGGGCTGACCTGACTCCCCTGTACTTTCCACAGGGCCCAACTCCTCCTTTGACCTCTCCTCTTGACCCTGCTTGTGATGCTGC
>LKMJ01005335.1_pt1 | contig 12126 bp, 7 predicted proteins | sample 643391 | NCBI WGS metagenome assembly LKMJ01 (sample SAMN04112250, study PRJNA286221) | soda lake metagenome | biome: soda lake; feature: Kulunda Steppe; material: water; isolation source: sample PL-Br10 brine of Picturesque Lake | place: Russia: Kulunda steppe | collected 2010-07
ACAGTTTCTGGCATCGGAGCTCACTGGTCTGCAGATGGGTGCGCTCGCCCACGTGAAAGTGGTAGAAGCCGTCCGCGACGCAGAGCCGACGCCCGAGGGGACACGAGCGTATCGAATCGACCACGACGGGGAACTGGTGGGGTCGGTCGTCATGTTCCCGGATTTCGCTGAGGTTCGGCTCGCGGACGGATGGGCGTGGGTGCAGCAAGCTCAAGGAGGCGACGTCACTGTCGAGGCAGACGCGTTGACGGTTCGGAGCGTCGCGGCGGTCAAGCAGGCGGTCGACGCGCTCGGGGAAACTATCGAGTCCGTTACAGAGGAGTAGGCGACAGGTGACCTGTGTCACAACGGCTATTGTTCCGCGAATCTAACGACCCGGCGTGCAGGAGTTCGCGTTCGAGCTGGCGCTGTGTGCACATCTCGAATCCGACGACGGGTGGGTTCTGAGTCGCCAGCTCGGCACACAGGTTCACGGACGGCGAGTGATGGACATCGTCTGTGTCGAACCTGGCCCGGAGTTCGAAGAGCGGACCAGACTCACTTCCGAAACGATTCCGTCGCTCGCTATCGAGAGCGACATCGGTCCAGGAACCGCCCGGTTCTGGAAAGATGCTTTCGACTGTCATCCGGACACGGCAGAACGAATCGTCGAGCAGGCTGCGGATATCGGCTTCTTCGAGCGTGAGCGTCGGAACGGACGGAGCTACGTCAGGCAGACGGCCCGGTATCCAGACTGGTTCGACACCATCGTCGGTATCGAGAACAAGCCAGACCTCGGAAGACCGGGAGCGCTGGAGACGCAGCTGCTGACCGACGTGAAACTCGGGCTCGTCGACGAGATTGTGCTGGCGACGGAGTCCTACGTCACCGGCGCACACCGCAACCGTCTCCCCGATGAAGTTGGTATCTGGCGATTCGACCCCGAAACCGGTTCACGCACGGTGCTCCGGGAGCCAGAACCGCTTCCGACGAACGAGCCGGGTATCGAAATCATCGACAGGGACAGCGCCCGGACGGAAGTTCGGGTCGCGACCGCCGCTGAAATCGAGCGCGCCCGACGACGCGTCGCAGAGCGGGCGTACGGTAAGGGGTGGCGAACGTACGATCTCCCGCCGTGTGGCACAGTCGAACCGGACGACTCCGGTCTGCCGTACTGTCCGTGGACGGGGAGAGTGGTCCACCCTGTCGAGGAGTGTGGACCAAACTGTGGCGGGTTCAGTGCCGAAGACGCCCCCGAAATCGACTTCGAAGCACTCCGCGCCGAACAATCGCCGTGGGAGCCAGACCCCACAGGAAGACAGCGTCGACAGGCCGGGCTGGATAGCTTTCTCTAGAGGTCGCCAGCACAGGCAGTTCGGCCCCGCCAGATGTAGTTCACGGCGGTGTAGGCGACGCCGAATGCGACAGCGAAGAGCCCGACCTCGAAGCGGTCGACCGTCCCATCGAACATGACGGAGAGAGCCGCGTAGACGAGCGCACCGATGACGACCGTCACGACCCCGGCAAGCAGGGGGTATTCTCGAACCACGTCTCCACAGCTCTCACACTCTCGAAGGTCGATAGCTGTCACGGCCGGTCATTGGAGTGTATCGTGGAAAGTGTTTCCCTGCTGTGGGCGCTCGATCCGAGCGCTCATCGTTCCGCGAAGAACTCGGAGGCGTCGTAGATGAGGGCGACAAGCAGGAGCGTTGCCGCGACCACGCTCAGGGTCCGGGAGTTGACAGCAACGTTGACCGTGACGAGGAGGAGAGCGAGCAGGAACGTCCAGTGGTCGAGCTGGAGGAGATGGGCGGACAGCCCTGAATCGGTGTTCACTCCGGGACGACTCGAGGAGTCCATACCCGACCTTCGGCGTAACTCACCTTGATGGCTGGGGTTTCGAGCCGTGCCGGGTCAACAGTGAGTCAGTCCTCGGGCGTGGCTGGAGAGGCTTCAGCGCCGGGGTCGGCGGACTCCACAGCTTCCTCGTCAATGTACTTCTGTTTCCAGGTTCCCCGGAGGAACCACGGCACGGCGATGATGGCACCGAGAACGTTCCCGACGGCCATGCCGACCCAGACGCCGGTCGGCCCCCAGTTCAGTCCGAACACCAGGATGGCGACAGTTCCGACGCGTCCAATCCACAGCGTACATATCGAGATAATCATCGCTGTTTTGGTGTTCCCTGCTCCCCTGAACGCGCCCAGCAGCACCTGTGTGATGCCGATAAACGCGAACTCGACCGAGCGAATACGGAGATACTCGACGCCGTAAGAAACCGTCTCCGCCGCCCGGTCGACCTCGCCGAGGAAGACGCTCACGATTGGTCCCGCGAGGGCGACTGCCACGACAGCGACGACCAGCATCACACCCGCAGCTGTCGAGGCGGCCAGATACACCGACTTGGCCGCGCGGTCCTCCCGGTCGGCACCGAGGTTCTGGCCGACCATCGTGTCGATAGCCCGTCCCAGCCCCATCGCGGGGAGGAACACCAGCGAGATGATGCGGTTGCCCAGCCCGTAGGCAGCGACAACGGGAGGCTCGAACGTGACTATCATGGCTGTGAGCACGATGAGCGCCAGCGCGCTCGTCGACTGCTCTATCATGCTTGGTGTGCCAAGCCGGACGATATCCTCGATGAACGCCAGGTCCGGCGAGAGGTGAGCAACCGTTACTGCAGGGCCGATGGCGGTCCCGAACAGCAGATAGATGCCGATTACTGCGGCGATGCCGCGTGCGACGATGGTCGCCGCCGCTGCGCCCTCGATTCCCCAGCCAGTGAAGCCGGTGGCAGCCAAGAGCGTCGCCTCCAGCTCAGTAGCGTTCAGCCAGACGAACAGCGGATTGTTCTCGAACCCGAAGATGAAAAACGGGTCGAGCGCGATGTTGGCGACGACCGAGACGATCATGATGTACATGGGTGTCTTCGTGTCCCCGTAGCCACGCATCAGCGCCGAGAAGACGAAAAAGCCGAACATCAGCGGCATTCCGAGGAAGATTATCTCCATGTAATCGGCTGCCAGGGGGATGACGTCCGCGGAGGTCTCCGCGTCGCTCGGGAGAAGTTCGAGCGCCGGGCGTGTGTAAAGATAGCCGACAGAGCCAATGAGTATCGAGAGGACGGAGACGACGGTCACCGTCTGGCCGACGACTTTGCCTGCAGATTGGTCGCCCTCAGCGCCGGTGTACTGGGCGACGAGGATTGCACCGGCGGTCGTGAACCCGCCTGCGACCGCGATGAGCAGGAAAATGAGCGGGAACGCGAGGCTGAGCGCTCCGACGGCTTCCGCGGAGAGCCGTCCGAGGTACAGCGTGTCGACGACGTTGTACGTGACCTGTAACAGTTGAATAGCGACGATTGGCCACGCGAGGTGGAACAGGGGACGGACGAGGCTCCCCTCAGTGATAGACTCCCGAGGGTCGGTTTCCTCTTCCTCGGGCAGTTCCTCTTCGGGGCGGTCCGCATCCTCCGCGAAACTATCTCCGTCCGTGTAATCGTCCTCCGCGTCGGAACTGCTCTCATCGCTACTCGCCTCTTCGTCACGCCTCTCGCCACCGTCGGTCAACAGGCGTCTCTCCTCGTTACACTCCGGAGGGATTGTCGCGTCTGTGGAGGGCGATGGAGGGCTCTGCCGGTCCGTCTCGTCGTTCACTACTACCGGAGTTTGGCTCCTCCGTAGTCAATGTTCTGAATTTGACTGACTGGTCAGTCTAGTCGCTATGGACGAACGAACTCCGGGGGTGTGGGACGTCTCGCTCGCAGAGACCGCCCCTCTGTCGGGCCTGATGCTGGGCTGAGCTAGTCAGCACCGCTCTGCGCGCGGGAACTCTCGTCCCGAGACACCGTCGCGGAGGGAGGCAACTCCGTGCGCACGTCTGAGCGCTCCGTTATTACCGCTGCGTACGCGTCGGGGAGCACCCGGGTGAACTGTTCGACGCTCTCCTCCCAGTTCTCCAAGAGCTCCTTGGCGCGCTCGGAGTCAGTGTACGTCGCGTGGTTGGTGACGAGACGGGTGAGTAACTTGTAGTCCGTCGAGCCGAGCGACGAGAGGGACGTCATCTCGGTGTTCGCTCTGTCTGTGAGTGTGTCATCGGGGTCATAGACGTAGGCGACACCGCCGGACATCCCGGCACCGAAGTTCGTCCCGGTCTCGCCCAGCACGACAATCGCTCCGCCAGTCATATACTCACAGCCGTGGTCACCGATAGACTCGACGACGCCTTTGACGCCCGAGTTTCTGACGGCGAATCGTTCGCCGGCCGCCCCGTTGACGTAACACTCGCCGGACGTTGCACCGTACAAAGCGACGTTCCCCGTGACGATGTTATCGCCAGCGGGGTATCCCGCATTGCTGGGTGTGCTGACGACCAGTTTTCCTCCCGAGAGTCCTTTGCCGAGATAATCGTTTGCCGTTCCGACAAGAGTCATCGTCACCCCGTTCTGGAGGAACGCACCGAAACTCTGTCCAGCAGTCCCGTCGAAACGGAGCGAAATCGTGTTGTCCGGAAGGCCTCCTACACCGTGCGCCTCCGAGATTCGATTCGAGAGCAGAGCTCCGACCGCCCGGTCCGTGTTCCCGATAGCCATATCGAGCGACACTGACTGACCGGAACCGACCGGTGTATCGAGCTGTTCGAGTATCTCCCAGTCGAGGTTCCCCTCGATTTCGTGCCTCTGTTCGGTCGTCTTGTGGCGCTCGGTCCCGTTCTGAGCCGGCTCTGCGAGGAGTGCAGAGAGGTCCAGCTTGGTCGCTTTCTCGTGGTCGACATCGGAGCGCTGTTCGAGCACATCGACGCGCCCAATCATCTCGTCCAGAGACCGAAAGCCGAGTGCGGCCATCGTCTCCCGAAGCTCCTGTGCGATGAACGTCATGTAGTTGACAACGTGCTGGGGTTCGCCAGGGAAACGCTCGCGGAGCTCCTCGCGTTGAGTGGCGATACCGACCGGACAGGTGTTCTCGTGGCACTGGCGTGCCATCACACAGCCCGAGGTGACGAGTGGTGCGGTCCCGAAGACGTACCCTTCGGCCCCGAGCAACGCGGCGATAGCGACGTCCCGCCCTGTTTTCATTCCACCGTCGGTCGTCAGGCGAATCCGGTCACGCAAACCAGTCTCACACAACAGCTGGTTCGCCTCCGCGACGCCGAGCTCCCACGGCACGCCTGCGTTCTTGATGCTCGTCTTCGGCGACGCTCCGGTCCCGCCCGAGTGCCCAGAGATGTGGACAACGTCTGCGTTGGCTTTCGCGACGCCAGCAGCCACGATACCGACACCAGCCTCGGCAACCAGCTTGACGTTGATATCCGCGTCGGGATTTGCGGATTTCAGGTCGTGAATGAGCTGTTTGAGGTCCTCGATAGAGTAGATATCGTGCTGTGGAGGCGGCGAAATGAGTCCCACACCGGGAGTCGCGTGACGCACCTCAGCAATCATCTCGTTGACTTTCCCGCCCGGAAGGTGCCCACCCTCACCGGGCTTGGACCCCTGTGCCATCTTTATCTGAATCTCGTCGGCTGCGGCGAGATACGTCGAGGTGACACCAAATCTACCGGAGGCTACCTGTTTGGTGTGGCAGTTCGTTTCGGTGTCGAAGCGGGCGGCAGGTTCACCGCCTTCGCCAGTGTTCGCTTTGCCACCGAGGCGGTTCATCGCCACTGCGTTCGTCTCGTGCATCTCCGGTGAGAGCGAGCCGAGTGACATTGGCGCGGTCTCGAAGCGCTCGACTATCGATGCCACGGACTCGACGTCGTCAATCGGTATCGGCTCACGGCCCTCGTCGTCGAATCTCAATAGCCCTCGGAGCGTGGCCAGTTGCTCGTTTTGCTCGTTGACCATCTCCGCGAACTCTCGGTACGTCTCGTACTCACCCTGGCGGACGGCCTGCTGGAGCGTCCGGACAGTCTCGGGATTCCACTGGTGGTAGATACCGTCAGTCCGGTTCTCGTACTCACCAACGCGTTCGATATCCGGCTCCTCGCTCTCCCAGGCAACGGCGTGGCGGTCGAGAAGCTCTCGTTCGACATCGTCGATATCGATACCGCCGGTCCGGTTGGTGGTCCGCTCGAAGTACTCCTCGACGAACGCCGCGTCCAGCCCCACTGCCTCGAAAACCTGCGCACCCCGGTAACTTTCGACTGTCGAGATGCCCATCTTGGCCATCGTCTTCAACAGCCCTGCTTCGAGAGCTTCGACGTACGCCTCGATTGCATCCTCGGTGTCTGCACCGTCCGGACCTGCGACGATGTCCGCGATGCTCTCGTAGGCGAGATACGGACAGACTGCGCCAGCCCCGTACCCGACGAGTGTCGCGACGTGATGGACCGTCCGGGGGTCGCCCGATTCGAGAACGAGGCCTGCGTGGTTGCGCAGGCCGTTCCGCACGAGATGGTGATGAACGCCACTGACAGCGAGCAGCGACGGAATCGGCACACGGTTTTCCCCGGCGTTCCGGTCCGAGAGGACGAGAATATCGTGGTCGGTTGCCGCAGTTGCTGCTGTGGAACGAACGTCTTCGACTGCCGATTCGAGGTCTGTCTGTTCCGGGTCGAACGTCGTGTCGACGACCGTTGTCGAGAGGTCCGTCCCCTCGAGCGACTTGGTGCCTTCGAGTTCGCCAACCGAGAGGACCGGCGAGTCGAGAACGAGTTGGCGGGCGTGTTCCGGGCGCTCGTCCAGGAGGTTGCGTTGTTCGCCCAGCCGCGTTTCGAGGCTGGTAACGTGCTCTTCGCGGATGTAATCCAGTGGCGGGTTCGACACCTGAGCGAACAGCTGTTTGAAGTAAGAGAACAGCGGTCTGCTGAACTGTGAGAGCACAGACAGCGGGGTATCATCACCCATCGAACCGACCGGGTCGCTGCCGCTTCTCGCCATTGGTTCGAGTAGCTGGTCCATCTCGTCGTGCGTGTAGCCGTACATCGCTTGCCGGGCACGGAGTTGTTCGTTAACTGTTGAATTCCTCGACGATACGTCGAGTTCGTCGAGTCGAACCTGCTCCTCGGCGACCCACGAACCGTATCGGTCGTCCGTAATCGAGTCGAACACTTCGGCATCAGGAACGATACGACCCTCGTTCGGGTCCACGAGAAAACACTGTCCGGGCTTGAGTCGCCCGCGCTGGACGATCTCGCTCTCGTCGTAGGGGAGCGCTCCGACCTCGGAGGCCATCACCAGCGTATCGTCAGAAAGCACGTCATAGCGACAGGGCCGAAGCCCGTTGCGGTCGAGCACCGCACCGATTCGCTCGCCGTCGGTTGCAGCGACGAGCGCCGGTCCATCCCAGGGTTCGAGAACCGACGCATGGTAATCGTAGAACTCCCGCCGCCTCTCATCGATATCGAGGCTGTCGCTCCGCCACGCTTCCGGAACCAGCATTCTGAGTGCGTGTGGGAGCGACCGACCGCCCTGGAGGAGGAGTTCGAACACGTTGTCGATGCTCGCAGTGTCTGACTGGTCGGGGTCGTCGATGACCGGCTTGACCGTCTCGATGTCGCTACCGAACGCCTCGTGAGCGATATCCGTCTCACGGCTGCGCATCCAGTTGATGTTCCCTCGTATCGTGTTGAATTCGCCGTTGTGTACCATCGTCCGGACGGGGTGTGCGAGATGCCACGCGCCGAGCGTGTTCGTCGAGAACCGAGCGTGGACCACTGCAAAGACAGACCGCATCCGCTCGTCGGTCAGGTCCGGGTAGTACCCAGCGAGCTGACTCGCTTTCAACAACCCCTTGTAGACGACCGTTTTGCGGTCGAGCGAAACGATGTAGAACTGGTCGTGTCCGGAGGGCTTCCGAGTGGCGACGGCGTTCTCGACGACTCGACGTCCGACGTAGAGCCGGCGGTCGAACTCGTCAGCTGTCGGCTCGTCCGCTGAAGACTGTTCGACCGGGGTTACGAACACCTGCTCCACGGCAGGTTCGGACTCGACAGCCGTCTTGCCGAGGCTCTCGTTATCAGTCGGAACCTCACGCCAGGTCAGCACGTCCAGCCCTTCTGAGGCCAATCGCTCCTCTACGAGCGTCTTGAGCGTCTCGCGCGAATCGTTATCCTGTGGGAAAAAGAGTGTGCCGACGGCATAGGAGCCGACACTGGGCAACTCTCCGTCTACGATAACCGAAAAGAACTCGTGTGGAATGCGAAGCATGATGCCCGCCCCATCGCCGGTATCTGGTTCTGCTCCCGTCGCGCCCCTGTGTTCCAGGTTCTCCAGCAGCTCTAGGCTGTCCCGAACGATGTGCCTGCTCCCGGCCCCGTCGAGGTCAACGACGACACCGACACCACAGTTTGCCTTCACGTCTTCCGGTCTGACGAGTCCGGAAGCGGACTGTTCGTGATGAGTCATGATAACACCAAATATGCCCGACGAATATATTAAGTTACGCTAAATATTGATATCCAGAATTAATACTGACTAAGGTGAGTGAATAGTGAAACAATCAGATGATTCTAGATGGAGAAATAGTACAATCAACTAATCGACGCCGAAAGAGCGTGGGTTGTTTGTCCAATCCCACCCAGGAAGGCGTGTTTGGAATCCTGCTGCGAGCGCCGCATCGAGGTCGTCGACGCCGGCGCTACCCTCGTCGTGAACGTGGACATCCGCATAGTGGAAGGTTGCCTCGCCGAGGAGGCGGAACGGCTGATTCCCCGCAATCATCCCGGCGAGCTCTCGGCCGAGCAGTTCATCGACGACGAACCCCGGGTAATCCCCGTCGACGTCGAGTTCGCGGAGCATCCAGACCAGCGCAGCGACGTTGACAGCAAGGTCGCCGTCTGCGAACAGTTCGTCGACCGCATCGTGATACTGCGATGTCGTCACAGCGTCGACCTCCGTCTCGAACAGCTCGCCCAGATCCTCACGTACGTCGTTGATGATACCGACGATACGGTCGGCTCGTTCGTCGACCCACTCGTACTCGCGAGCGACGGTTTCGGGAGTCAGATGCATACGCAGACCACCGGGGCCAGCAAGGAGAGTCTTGCGCGTTCGGGAGTTCCGCCGCGATACCCCGACAGCTACGTGACGCCGGACGGGTCGCTCTCGTAGGACTCATACAGCCTCTCTTCCAGAATATCGACGAGCAGTTGGGCAAACGCCCAGACCTCTTCGAAGCCGACATACAGCGGCGATGGGCAGACCCGGATTACGTTGGGCTGGCGGTAGTCGACGATTGCACCGCGGTCACGGAGCGCCTGACTGAGGCGGTACGCCTCGGGATGTTCGATTGCGACGTGGCCGCCACGGCGGTCGGAGTCACGGGGCGTCCCAACGCGACAGTCGTACTCGGCGAGTCGCTCGTCGACCAGCGTCATCAGGTACGAGGTGAGGTCGAGTGATTTCGCACGGATAGCGTCGATTCCTGCCTCGTGAACGAGCTCGAGCGAGCCAAGGAGCGGCGCGGAACTGAACACCGGTACAGAGCTAATCTGCCAGGCACCGGCTGAGTCGGCTGGTGTGAACTCGAGGTTCATATCGAACTGTGTCCCCTTCTCGTGGCCCCACCAGCCCGCGAGCGCCGGCATCTTCCCGAAGTGGCGCTCGTTGACGTAGAGACCCCCGACCGCCCCCGGACCGCCGTTGAGATACTTGTAGCTACACCAGACCGCGAAGTCCACGTCGTGAGCGGCGAGGTCGTGGGGAACGACGCCTATCGAGTGCGCAAGGTCGAACCCGGCGTAGATATCTCGCTGGTGTGCTTCGGCGGTGATTCTCTCGATATCGAACAGCTGTCCGCTCCGGTAGAGCACCGATGGCATGAACACGAGACCGACATCCCGTTCGTCCATTGCGGTGACGATATCCGCTGTTTCGATAGTACGCCCGTCTCGGCTCTCGACGAGGTGGAGATGCTCGTCGGGGTCCAGTCCGCGCTGGCGAAGCTGTGCGCGGATGGCGTAGTGGTCCGTCGGGAAATCGAGGTCGTTGACCAGAATGCCCTGGGTATCCTCGAGTGTATCGAGAAAGGTTCCGACCATCGTGTGGATGTTCGTCGTGGTCGTTCCGGTGGCAACACACTCCTCGTTACTGGCCCCGACCAGCGGAGCGAGTTGCTCGCCGAGGCGCTCACCGTACCAGAACCACGGTGGGTCCGCCTCGCTCCATCCGCGAATCCCGAGCGTGCGCCACTCCTCGACTGCGTCCAGAAGTCGCTGTGCAGCCGCGTCCGATACCGGACCGAGTGAGTTACCGTCCAGATATAGCTCGTCGGCGAAATCGAACCGCGCCGAGAAGTCGCTCAGCGGGTCAGAGTGGTCACGCTCGCGCGCGTTCCCGAGACCATCCGAACTGACCGTCGGAATATCCTCGTCCATACCACCCATTTTTCACCTGAGTACAGTAAAGTACCGGCTCCGGGCATCAATCAAGAAGGAGGCAAGTCACATGCAACCGAGAACTGAGCGAAGCGTCCTCGAGAGATTTTGCGAAGGTTTTAAAACTCCGAGGGATAAGACGGGAGTAAGAGCGGTTTTCCGGGCGATTCGCCTGGATACAACTGTTACATAGTGAAGCGACAGTTCACAATGATTCGTACACCTACTCAATCAAATCCAGTGGTGCAACAGCACCAACTAGCAGTCAGTTTTCAGCTATGAGCACGGTAGAAAACCAACTCGAAGAGTTACAGGCGACGATAGAAAGCGAAGTACCGAGCGATATCACGATTACCGAAGTCCGCTACGAGGGACCGGAACTGGTCATCTATACGCGCGACCCGAAGCGCTTTGCCAGCGACGGCGACCTGGTCAGAAAACTCGCCTCGAAGCTGCGAAAGCGGATTACGGTCCGTCCCGACCCGGCCTCGCTGTCCGCCACCGAGGAGGCACGCTCGCAGGTGACAGAAGTCATTCCGGACGAAGCTGGCGTGACGGACCTCGATTTCCACATCGACACCGGGGAGGTCGTCATCGAGGCCGAAAAGCCGGGGATGGTCATCGGCCGCCACGGGACGACACTGCGGGAAATTACACAGGAGACGGGGTGGACGCCGGAAGTCGTCCGGACGCCCCCAATCGAGTCCTCGACCGTCAAAAACGTCCGGAACTTCCTCAAACAGGAGCGAAACGACCGCCGTGACATCCTCGAGCGCATCGGCAGGCAGATTCACCGCGAGGAGATGTCAAACGATTCCTGGGTCCGTATCACGACCCTGGGCTGCTGTCGCGAGGTCGGTCGCGCTGCGTTCATCCTCTCGACGCCCGAAACCCGCGTGCTGATCGACTGCGGTGACAAACCGGGGTCGGAAGACGAAGTGCCGTACCTCCAGGTGCCTGAGGCGCTGGGCTCCGGTGCCAACTCCATCGATGCAGTCGTTCTCACCCACGCCCACCTCGACCATTCGGCGCTGGTCCCGCTGTTGTTCAAGTATGGCTACGACGGCCCAATCTACACGACAGAGCCGTCCCGTGACCTCATGGGGCTGCTCACGCTCGATTATCTCGACGTTGCGGCCAAGGAAGGCCGCGCACCGCCGTACGAATCGGAGATGGTCAGGGAGACAATCAAACACACAATCCCGCTCGAATACGGCGACGTGACCGACATCGCGCCGGACATCAAGCTCACCCTTCACAACGCGGGGCACATCCTCGGCTCCTCGATCGCCCACTTCCACATCGGCGACGGTCTGTACAACGTGGCGTTCTCCGGCGACATTCACTACGACGACACCCGGCTGTTCAACGGCGCTGTCAACGATTTCCCACGCGTCGAGACGCTCGTGCTCGAGTCCACGTACGGCGGACGTGACGATTATCAGACCGACCAGGCGGACTCCGAACGAAAACTGAAACACGTCCTCAACAGCACGCTGGAGCGTGACGGAACAGTCGTCATCCCCGCGTTCGCAGTCGGCCGCTCACAGGAGATAATGCTCGTTCTGGAGGAGGCGATGCGAAACGGTGACATTCCGGAAGTGCCGGTCCATCTCGACGGGATGATATGGGAGGCGACTGCCATCCATACGACCTACCCCGAGTACCTGCGTGACGACCTTCGGGAGCGAATCTTCCACAACGACGCGAATCCGTTCCTCGCCGAGCAGTTCAACCACATCGATGGCGGCGAAGACGAGCGACAGGAGGTCGCCGACGGCGGACCGTGTATCATCCTCTCGACCTCCGGTATGATGGAGGGTGGCCCCATCCTCTCGT
>LKMJ01005336.1_pt1 | contig 12124 bp, 8 predicted proteins | sample 643391 | NCBI WGS metagenome assembly LKMJ01 (sample SAMN04112250, study PRJNA286221) | soda lake metagenome | biome: soda lake; feature: Kulunda Steppe; material: water; isolation source: sample PL-Br10 brine of Picturesque Lake | place: Russia: Kulunda steppe | collected 2010-07
GCTTTCAGCCAGGCGGCCGAATCAACCAGAAAGACGGCGTCTTCGACGTCGTGTTTCTCCATGAGTTCGGCGAGAAACAGTTCGGTGAGAGCTATTGTGCGTGCCGAATACAGCCGAACATGCAAGAATCGGTCGGTCGACGGATCGACCGCTGCATACAGCCAGTACTGCTGACCATCGATCCAGATCACCGTCTCGACGAGGGCGACGGTGGTCGGCTCAGTGCCTTCAACGGGAGCAAGGTCAGCCTTGTGCACCCTGTCATGAACCGCTTTTCGACTTCGTTCGACACCATATCTCTCGAGTTATCGAACGGTATTCGAAAGCGACAGACCGCCCAGATGGAGGCGAATACCGAGCGCCATCAGCTCAGGCGGTGTCCGCTCGCGTTGCACAAATTCCAAGTCAATCCATCCGCTATATCCTCTGAGGTTGGCAGTTTTCGGCATTGGCACCAAAAACTGCCACTGCCTCACAACTTCATACTCAAACTAAACACCGCCGATAATTCGGTAGAAAAAGGTATAAATTGGGCCTCCAAAAATACCGCCCTAAGTCCTCCATAACGAGGTTTTCAATATCTTCTGATTTGGCCTGGATGATTTTACCTATGAATTGTGGATTATCGGATGGGTGAGCGAGGGTTGTGTGTCATCATCGTCAGCTGGTTTCTCCTCGAGGAGATCCGTAGCATCAGTCGAAAACTCGTGTTCTGAATCGATCCAAGAAAATGGCCGATAGTAATAGCTCTCATTGTGTCCACGGACAGCGATCTAGAGTTACAAATAAACTGTCTCCGGATCGACTCGAATTAAAGTAAGGTTTCATACACAATTCATTTCTTATCAATACATAGGGGTCAGTGAAGTATACTTTCCGTGAGACTCGTAATTCGAGTCTGATTGGGATCCTTTGAAAGAGCAGAATCTGCCTTGTACACCCAATCATGGACTGCTCTTTAACCCGGTTAGATTCCATACATCTTTAATCATCGAACAGTATGGGAATTGATATTATTCTGGAGTAAAGGCAAGCACTGAACATCATCAGATTGCGTGGTGTCCGTCGTCGCTTCACAAACTCCAGGTCGAACCAGTCTATCCATGAGATGGACAGGTTCTGCATAAAAATCATAAACTGTTGTCGTTTTACAGTGGTATCGAGACGAAAGCCCACGGCTTCAGCCGTGGGATGAAGCCGACAACTGGGAATCTATCCACGCTCGTAGCCACGGCCAGGGTTGGATGATTGCGTAACATCTTTAGATAGGTAGATTCTATATACTGGCGATGCCTCGTGGGTTCGACAGGAAACGTACCACCGTTCACAAACTCCAGTACCACTTTGTCTGGTGTCCGAAGTACCGCAAATCGGTGCTTGAGAACGAGGTACGCGACCGGCTCGAAGAACTCATCGAGGAGAAAGCCGCCGAACTTGGCCTGGAGATACTGGAGTTGGCGATTTGCCCTGACCACGTTCACTTGTTCATTACGGGCGATCCGACGCTCGCCCCGAACAAAATAATGCAACAGGTCAAGGGCTACTCCTCGCGCCACCTCCGCGACGAGTTCGACTTCGGGTTGCCCTCGCTGTGGACGCGCTCGTACTTCGTCTCAAGTGCGGGCGACGTATCCAGCGAGGTCATCGAAGAGTACATCGACGCCCAGGCAGGTGAGTAGTTGTGCAACGGAACCTCTCAACAACGGTGCGGGTCAAACTCCACTCGCTGACCAACAGGAAAGCCAACCTGCTCGCCCGTGAGTACGAGGCGTTCCAGACCGAGGTTCACGGCGGAGACACCAACCTCTACTCCGCGACCAAACAGCAGGCGTCGAAGGTACACCGTCAAAAAGACCCAAATCCCGACACCGAACAGCCCGTGGTCCTCCGCAACGACGTGTTCGACGTAGCCCACGACGAGGACACCGTTCTCTCGTCGTGGTGGGTCAAAGTCCCCGTCTACGACCCCGACCGTGGACAGGGCAACTCCATCTGGTGTACTGCTCACGTTCCGCACAAGGACGAACAACTCGTCCGCAAAGGGGATATTCGGGACAGCGAACTGGTGCGCCGTGATGATGACTGGTACGTCCATCTTGTCGTCAGACAGTCTGTGACCGTTGCCGACGAGCACGACGACGTGCTGGCAATCGACATGGGCGCACGTGGGTCGCCACCTGCGCGTTTCTCTCCGACCGCCAAGACCACCTTCTACGGCGAGAAAGTACGTCGTATCCGCGAACACTACAAGCAACTGCGGAAGTCCATCGGGAAGGCAAAACCCCGACAGGGACAGCAGGTGGTTGAGCGTATCGGTGACGCGGAAGCGCGGAAGGTGGACGACCACCTTCACAAGATTGCTCGGCAAATCGTGGAGGACGCTGAGGAACGGAACGCGGTCATCGTGGTGGGAGATTTCGGTGGGATTCGCAAGGACAACGACAAGGGGCGGTACGTCAACGACAAGACCCACAAGATGCCGTTCGCCCGTCTGCTCAACTACATCGAGTACAAGGCTCACGACGCGGGTATCGACGTCCAGTTGGTCGAAGAATACGACACGTCGAAGACGTGCAACCGCTGTGCCTGTGAGGGCGTCCGAGCAATGCAGGGACAGTTCGAGTGTCCTGAATGTGGGCTGGACGACAACGCGGACAAGAACGGTGCGCTGAATATTGGCAAACGAGCCCTGGGCAAGTTTTCGAAACCGCTGTCCGAGGCGGGGGCTGTACTGGCACAGCCCGAAGCGCAGGTCATCGTCCACCGTGACGACGAACCTGTGAACCTCTCCGTATCCGTGGGTTCAACCCCCAGTGGGGGAACCCCACGGCTTTAGCCGTGGGGGGATGTCAGTCTGTTGTACGCAAACCAAACACAACCGACAGGCTTAGCAAAATCTATATGCGAGAGTCGGTAACAGAGTACCGATGGCCCGCAGACTGTCGTCTATCGTTCGATATAGCGCTCAGATTGAACGAGGCTGGAAAGCGACAATTCTCGGATTACTAGTTGCAGGCTCGATTTATTTCGGTGTTCACATTCCATGGTAATCTCTCCTGGTGACCGTTTCCTGCACTCCGTTCTCACTCAGTTGGGGTGGAATTAACCGTGAGTGGTTTGCAATCATCAGCGAGTTCTTTCCGCATTGTGCCGGGGTTGCTTCTGTTGATCGTACTCGGTCTTCTCACACGAGAGCTGGCTACAGTTATTCAGATGAATTATCTCGTCGTTGCAATCGGTATTGGGGTTGTGTTGGGTAACTTTGTCGAACGTTCGCATCTATTCGAGCCTGGAATTCGGACGTACAAACTCTGGCTCGAGATTGGAATCGTGCTATTGGGAGGGCAGTTGGTGCTCAGTCAGTTTACAGAGGTTGGACGGATAGTCGTTGTCCTCGCAGCTGGCACGATACTGATCGCGCTGGTGTTCACCGAATACGTCGGAAAACACCTCGGAATGAATCGACGATTACGGTCGCTTCTTGGGGCTGGAATCGGCGTATGTGGTGTCTCCGCTGTGGTTGCTGTCGCGGGGAGCGTTCGAGCTCGGCAGGAAGAGATTGCGTACGTTGTCGGGACGATACTGGCTCTCGATGCGATCACGATCGTATTGTATCCGGTCGTGGGCTCAGTGCTCGGGTTGGATTCGGTTTCGTACGGCATTTGGGCCGGACTGACGATGTTTTCTACCGGACCAGTTGCTGCAGCTGGGTTTGCCCATTCCGCTGACGCGGGTACCTGGGCGGTCTTGACGAAATTAGTTCGAAATAGTCTCCTGGGTTTCGTCGTCATTTATTTTTCGATTCGGTTTTCTCAAACAAGCGCGAACGAACTAACGGGGATGGTAGAAAGCGTCTGGTCGTCCCTTCCGAAATTCGTTATTGGTTTTGCTTGTTTGTCAATAATCGCCAGCATGGGTGTGTTTTCGTCGAGTGAGTTGGAGTCCTTAGAGCACGCCTCGCAGTGGGCGTTCCTGTTCGCGTTCATCGGTCTCGGATACACACTCAAGATCGAGGATATTCGCAGAACAGGACTGGCACCGATACTCGTCACCTCAGCTATCTTTGCTGCGATCAGCATTACCGTTCTGGTGATCGTTCTCCTCGTTCGATAGTCGACTGTTGAGTCCCTCAGTCACCAGTCCGTACTGGCGCTTTTCACCTCGAAATCGACCTCTCCATCGAAGCGGTCCGGGCGGAAGGGTTCCGGGTCGAACAACGGCTGTTGGTCGCAGACGAGATCAGCAAGTAGTCGTCCTGCGAACGGGGCTCGAGCGACGCCGCCGCCGTTGAATCCGGCACAGAGGTAAAAACCAGGAACTGCCGTCGGCCCAATGAGCGGAGACCGATCCGGAGTTGCGGTACATCGCCCTGCCCAGTCGTTGACGAGTCCACTGTCGCGGAAGTCCGGACAGAGTACCGGCATTCGCTCGGCCACATAGGTTACGTACGATTCCGTCGCCTCTGTTACGAACTCATCGGGATCCGGAATTACCGTCGACGTTCCGCCACCGACGAGAACGTCACCGTTCGGTTCGGTTCGGCCGTACAGCCCGAAGTCGGGACAGTGGAACATCGGAACGTCCACGCCTGACATTCCTTCTAGAACGACGATTTGGCTCGTTCGCGGCCTGAGTGGCGGCGAGACGCCGAGATGTTCGGCGAGACGAGGACTCCATGCCCCTGCCGCATTGACGACCACTTCGGATCGATAGGTGTCACTCGATGTCGTCACCGAAAAGTCGTCCCCATGGCGCTCGATTCCGGTGACGCCCTCGGTTTTGAAATCGGCATCCATATCCCGTGCCTCCTCGAGAATCGCGAGCGTCACCGAGTACGGGTCGGTGTGAATCGCATCGTTGTAGACGAGAGCTCCGGCGACCGCCTTAGAGTCGAACGCGGGGGCACGTTGGGCAAGTTCCTCCGGCGTGAGTGCCTCGAGTGCGTCGGGGCTTTGTTTCCTGAGCTGCTCGAGCTGTTCGAGGCTCTCCTCCTCGAGTGCGAGGACGTAATCCGTATCATTGTACAAGACGATCGAGTCGTGTCTATCGGCGAGCGATTCGTGAAACTCCCTGCAGTATTCGCTGAGGGTCGTTCCGTACTTCTGCGAGGTGTAGGTACTGAGATGGCCCGCGGCGCGCCCGCTCGCTTTGCTAGCGGGTCGATTTCGCTCTAAGACGAGAACGTCCTCGACGTCTGCCTCGAGCAGATGATACGCACAACTCGACCCAATTACGCCGCCGCCAATAACGATTACATCGTATGTCCTTCTTGTCACACTCTGTCACTCGTAACTAGTACCGAGATTACCGCCTACCGTAAAGAATCTATGGACTCTCGCTCTACCGGCGACGCGAATTGCCGCCAGGCGACAGTCTCGATACTCCCAGGTGAGTGCCGCTACTTTTTTCGTGGCGGTCTCAGTATACACTGTCAGCAGATGAGTACGATTAGTGACCTATCTCTTGTCGAATTGCGGCGTGACTTACACAAGTATCCCGAAACTGGCTGGCGGGAGTTTCGAACGACGGCACTCGTCGCCGAAGCGCTCGAGGCTCGTGAGTTCACGGTCGCGCTGGGTGGGGATGCGATCGATCCCGAGTCCCGTCTCGGGGTGCCTGAGGACCTCGAGGGAGCAAAACGCCGCGCTCGAGAGGAGGGCGCACCACCGTCGTACCTCGAGCGGATGGGTGAGATTACTGGGCTCGTCGCGTCGAAGCGGTACGGTGATGGTCCGGTCGTCGGCGTCCGCGTCGACATGGACGCGCTACAGGTAAACGAAGCGTCCGACGACGACCATTTTCCCGCTCGAGAAGGATTCACGAGCCGTCATCCCGGTAAAATGCACGCCTGCGGCCACGACGGACACACGGCGATTGGCATCGGCGTTACCAGGGAAATCGACGACGTCAGTGACTTCAACGGAACCCTCAAACTGTTCTTCCAACCAGCAGAGGAGGGGGGTCGAGGCGGAAAGCCGATGAGCCAAACGAGCATGCTCGAGGACGTGGAGTATTTCGTGGCCGTTCATCTCGGTCTCGACCTCGATACGGGGACGATCATTGCGGGACGTGAGCACCCGCTTCCGAACACGAAACTCGACGTTCAGTACAGCGGACGTCCGAGCCACTCCGGGCACGCACCAAATGAGGGGCGAAACGCCTTGCAGGCGATGGCGACAGCAATCAGTAACCTCTACGGAATCGCCCGGCATTCAGACGGTGTGACGAGAATCAACGTCGGCGAGGTCTCCTCCCCAAACCCACAGAACGTCATCGCAGATGATGCACGAATGCGCGTCGAGGTTCGAGGAGAGACGCCCGACCTCGAGACGTATATGACCGACCGCGCAAAGACCATCGTGAACGCGGCGGCGGAGATGCACGACGTCGAGATGACAGCCGAACTCTATGGACAGACGACGACGTTCGAACCCGACGAATCGATGGTTCGGGCGGTTTCGGAGGCGGCAGATCACGTTCCTGCCATCGAGACCGTCATCCCGCGACAGTCCTTCTCTGGAAGCGAAGACGCGTCGTTTCTCATCCGAGAAGTCCAGCGAACTGGGGGTGAAGCCACCTACATCGGGATCGGTGCGAGCAATCCGGATGGCCATCACACCGCGCGATTCGACGTCGACGAGCGAGCCCTCCGGATCGGTGTCGACCTCGTCACCCGTACGATCGAACACTGTGAACAGCCTGACCGCTCGATATAGGCCGTAACACCGTTGCCCTTCTATCAGCACAAGCTGCTCGAGTTTCTGTGCGTTTCGTCGTCTCTCTATCGAGCGTCGGTTCCTATCGCGCCTCTCCTTCGAGCGTCGGTTCCAATCGTGCCTGTCCGCTCGAGCGTTAGTTCCTATTGTACGTGTCCACTGGAACGCGAGACCCACTCGCGAGTGTCTGCTGGTCTGTCTCTCATTCGGAGGCGTGTTCGTCAACGAACGCCGAGGCGACCGTTTGCGCTCGTTGTATGTGGTCCTGTAGCCTCGTTCGGGCGCGTCGACTCGAGAGGTGTGCAAACCGTTGGTAGTTGTCCGTGCTCTCGTGAGGTGGTCCGTTCGGGTCGAACGCAGGCAAACGATCATAGGGAAGTGACGGTTCCTGTTCGTACGGTTGGCGACCCATATACTGTGCAGGAATCAGGATGTTTCCGAGTCGAACCTGGAAATCCTCCAGATCCGTTTGTACCCGTTTCGTCGTGGCTCCACGAGCCTCGATCACCGCATTGGCCTCGTCGATGGTCGTCCGTAGGGTGGCGATTCGCTCTTTCGTCTCTCCGAACTCCGCTCCGATTTCGTCCTCAATTGACTCGAGACGCCCCTCGATATCGTCGATTGCAGCGGTGTAGTCGTGGGGCAATACCGGTGATTCACAGAGACGCGATGTGAGTGTGAGATACAGTTTAGTCTCTTCGACGAGGACGTCGAGGTCGACTTTGTCCCTGGTGTCCTCGGGAGTGTGCCACCACCAGCCACCGCCGATAGGGCCGCCGTCTTCGGTTTCCGGTTCGAGTCGCGCACCCGAAAGCAGGGAACTCAGTCCCGTCCCCCAGAACGACTGATCGGAATTGCGTGCGGGCCGTCCCGTCTCTCCCAGGTAACTTTCGTTCCCCTCTTGACGATCCATGTTCGTGGCAACCGCGATGGCGTCGAGGTGCTCGCCCTCGAGTTCGGCCATGTGCTGGTACCAGATTTCCGTTGCGCCCTTCAGTCCCGGTAGATCGATGTGAAGGTAGGCGACGCCGTTTTCCCTGAGATCCAGCCAGTGTTCGTCGGCGTACCAGGCGCTTCCGGCATAGCGGCCAGTGGAGTGTGCAGACCAGAAGCCAAAGAGTAATCCGCGTTTGGGCTGTCGCTCTGAAAAAATTCGGGCAATCTCGAGCGTCGCTGCGACGGCAGTCGCGTTGTCCGTGACGCCCTCGTGCCAGGAATCGATGTGGTTTCCGATGACGAAGTAGCGATCGCTCTCGGTTCCTTCGATCTTTCCGACCGGGCACGGCAGCGTTCGAAGTTCGGTCGTCACCGACGCGTGAACCGTTCCCTCGACAGGACCGGATTCCAGCAGGGTCAGTAACTCATCGCCGATGGTTTGGGAAACCTGTACGACCGGAATATCGGGGATCTGATCGCGAGTTTCGATCGATGGCGTTCCCCACACGGAGGTGACGCTTCCTTCGTAGAGGTGATCGTTTGGAGACTGACAGATGACTGCACTGGCTCCGACTGACTGTGCAAAATTCGCGATGGTCGGCTTTGGAAGGTCGGGCACGAAGAGGATCGCATCCTCGAGGCGACGGTCGGTTTGTCGACGCGAATCGAGTTCTGGGACGGCAACGATCTCGCCGTGAGTGCCGGCAGGCGGCGTGCTCGCACTGAACGCGACCGTGAGACACCGATCGTACTCGGTACGGGAGGGCACGGTGAGTTCGAGGGATGCAGTATGTGGCTCACTGACGTACCCTTCGTACTCATAACACTCCGTCTCGACGCCGTAGGACTCGAGCGTATTCGTCACGTACTCGGCGGCGACCGATTCCCCCGCGTTTCCGGAGACGCGAGTAAGTCCCTCGAGGGCCTCGATGTGTTCGTCCAACGCTTCGGGGTCTATCGATTCAAGTACTTCTTGCTCCGTCTGCCGGTCAACTCCCTCGAGCATGCGTGGATTGTATCATACGGAGGAAATAAGCGCTATAGAACGTATAGGTTCCGGCAATTTGTGGTAGGCTTTGTCAGGGGAGGGAACTCGTCGAAACGATCGGTTCTCTGTGCGTTTGTGACTCGACCTGGGCGGTAGCCCATTCAGACTATTGGTATCCAAACCATCTCAGCCGACGATCCCATCAGTCGGCCGATTCGTCGAAGGTAAGCAGTCGGCGCGGGTTTTCCCGGAGAAGCAGATTGACCTGCGCTTTCGAGACGCCAACACCCTCGAGAATTGGAACAACGTTCTCGAGAATGTGGGCGTATCCAAACCCACCGTATGCAAGTCTGTGGCATTTGAGAAAGACGTCCTGGGAGATGAGGAGCCGATCTGCGTACCCGTCTTCGATGAGTTCGGCCAATCGCTCGACGCGCTGAACGTCCGACGGCCAGGCGTCCTCGAAGCGTTCTTTGTACAGGTAGGATTTCTGTCCGAAGATGTCGTACTCGACGTACGCTCCCCGTTCGGCAAGCTCGCGCTGATACTCGAGGTCTTCATACCAGATCGACATATCCATGTGACCGAGGACGACTCGTTCGGGCTCGAGTCCCTCCTCCTCGACGATGTCGAGAATTCGAAGTCCCCAACGCGACGGAGGGTGTTCTCCGTACTCGTGGGATTCCGGTCTCGCACCAGCGGTGTGCAGTGTTATCGGCGCGCCGGTTCGGACCGCCGCCCGCGCCCCCGCTCGGAGAACTTTCTCTTCCTGTTCGTGAATCTGCCCACTCGTTCCGATTTCACCGATGATCCCCGCTCTGACGTCCGTTTCTCCGATTCCATTCCGCACGTCGTCGACGAACTCGTCGGAGATCTCTTCAGTGGAGAGCCCATCGACACGTTCCGGGTGTGAACTTCGGGTGTAAAACGCAGTCCCGTGAATCATGTGAACTCCAGTCGTCCGCGAGACGCCGCGGACGAGTTCGGGATCTCCGCCGACGCCTTTCGGTGTGACGTCGACGAGTGCATCCCCGCCTGCTCGTTGAAACCGCATCACTTCGTCGACCGCCTCCTCGACAGAGTCGAGTTTGAGATTGTCGCGATGTTGCAGGTAGTTCTTTCGGACGTACCAGAGATTCTCGAGTGAAATTGGCTCTTCGGCCAGTTTCCGCTCGTAGGCGGAATCCGGTGGCGTGTACTTGTCGTCGGTCCAGTCCGCAAAGAGGTGTTCGTGGGGTAACGTTACGCCGAGGTCGTCGGGATCGAGCCGTCCGTCGACGGTTACGACCGTCCCTGTGTCAGTTGCCATCTTCTGTCACGGGGAAATGATCAGTCGAGATATGAACGTTTGGTTTCCGGTATGACCCTCAGTTATCAGTTCAGCGTACTCGAGTATCAATTCAGCGTACTCGATTGTTAGTTCAGTTGGCTCCCACCGTCGACGGTGACGAGGCTGCCGGTCATGTACGCCGCGCCGGGCCCACAGAGAAAGTGGATAACTCGAGCGATTTCGTCGGGATCACCGAGCTTCTCGAGGGGGAGTGAGGCCGCCTGTTCGTTCAATTTCTCTTCGGTCCACAGCTCTGAGTCAGTTGCCAGTGGCGTTTCAACGAGACCTGGAACGACGCAGTTTACGTGGACGTGGGGAGACAGTTGTTTGGCAAGCCCTCGAGTCAACCCGAAAATCCCCGCTTTCGCCGCCGAGTAGTGGACGCCACCGCTGGCGCTCCCGTGTTTCCCAGCCCCGCTCGAGACGTTGACGATGTATCCGCGTTCGCGCTCGTACATCAGCGGACCAGCAGCGTGGGCGAGACTGTACTGGCTCGTCAGGTTGATGTCGATGAGATCGTGCCACTCTTCCGGTTCGAGGTCGCCGATCCAGAAGTATCTCGACAATCCCGCGTTGTTCACGATCGCTTCGATATTTCCGTCCTCTTCGATCGCATCGACAGCGTCGGAAATCGCATCGTGATCGCTGACGTCGACCTGGTAGGTCCAGACCGACGGATCGTCGAACTCATCGTGCACGTTCGGATTTAGGTCTAGACACGCGACCGCGTCGTACGATTCGTCGGCGACGAAGCGCTCCACCGTCGCCCGTCCGATTCCGCTTGCCCCACCGGTAACAACGGCTACTCGTTCGTATGCAACCATGATCGGCGAAACACCGTGCATCGTTATAGCATTTCCCTTCGCCCCCGGAGTGTCTCCCGACGTGAACAGTTGTGAGTCGAATACTGGCCCTCACTGCATCGTCAGAATTTTCCGGGAAGCGAGGTCTCCCTGTGCTTTCTCGGGATGGGTCTCGGGAATACCGTCGATCCGTCAGTGGGCTTCAGTCAGTCGACTTCCGTCACGACAGATTCCGGAAGCGTCCCTCGATCGACGCTGAATTCCTCGTCCCGTTCCTCGGGACTGGAAGGGCTATTCGTCGTGGTACGCTCGAGGTTCCCGTCGTCGTCGACCTCGACGCCGTAGGCCTCTCGCGCCTGCTCTTCGCTGACCTTTTCGCCACGCAGATCGGCTTCGATCGCCTCGAGGTCCCGGTCTCGAGGGTCACCGTAGCCCCCGCCGCCCGTCGTGTAGACGTCCACTACGTCCCCTTTGTCGAGTGATTTGATACATTTCGATGGGATCGATTCGTCGTCGCCGTCGGCACGCCGGATGATGGTCTGACAGGAGGGTGCAGGTCGGCCGCCGTCGAGCCCCCAGGGCTGGAAGTCGTGACGGTCACGTCGGTGAGTGAACGTCACCTTCTCTGAGAGCAGTTCGAACTGTTTCCGGTAGCCGAGGCCTCCTCGATACCGGCCGGGGCCGCCGGAGTCTTCCCACAGATCGTACCGTCGAACGAGAATCGGGTATTCGATTTCTGTCGCTTCGGCAGTCGTGTTCATGCAGTTGGTCACATCGGTCTCGATGCAGTCGAGTCCGTCTTTCGTCGGACGAGCGCCGCTCCCACCGGCACCGGTTTCCCCGTATATCCATTGCTCTCCGTCGTCGAGTGCTGCGAACGTCAGTGCCGCGAGCTGTCCGTTGCCCGATGCAGGAATCTGTTCCGGAATCGCCTGCGCAATCGCACCGAGGAGCACGTCTGCGAGTCGTTTGAACGTCACCGTTCGCGCGTTGACGGGGGCGGGTGGGCGAGGATTGACGAGGCTGCCTTCGGGCATGGTGACGGTGACGGGGACGAAACAGCCCGCGTTGTTGGGGATGTCGGGGTCGGTGATCGCCCGGACGACGTAGTAGACAGCCGAGAGCGTCGCCGCGGGCACCGCGTTGACGGGTCCGTCGGCCTGTGAAGCGGTGCCGGTGAAGTCGATGTGAATGTCGCTGTCTTCGACGGTGACTGCCGCCTCGATGCGCAGCGGTTCGTGGACGTTGACACCGTCGTCGTCGAGGAAGTCGTGAAACTCGTACGTGCCGTCAGGAATTGCTGCCAGTCGGGCGCGAGTCAGCGTCTCGGCGTGATCGATGATCTGATCTA
>LKMJ01005338.1_pt1 | contig 12122 bp, 12 predicted proteins | sample 643391 | NCBI WGS metagenome assembly LKMJ01 (sample SAMN04112250, study PRJNA286221) | soda lake metagenome | biome: soda lake; feature: Kulunda Steppe; material: water; isolation source: sample PL-Br10 brine of Picturesque Lake | place: Russia: Kulunda steppe | collected 2010-07
AGTAGTGTATAGAGGTCTATAGGCTATAGAGGTCTATAGGGTGGTGGTGTGGTGGTGTGGTGGTGTGGTGGTGCGCGCGTTTTCGCTACTGGGAGATACTTTTGGGAGGCCGGTTCTCGGAGCCACAGCCCTCTCTCGTTGGATAGACCTCTATGGCCGTGAATGTAAATAGGCCGGCCTGTGTGCTCTCACACACATACTCTTTACTCCTCCAGCAGGCAGCCACAGCAGCTCCCCAGTATCCCCCTCTCTTCCCTCTTCCGTTTCATCTCTCCCATGCCCAGGCAGGAGGTCAAGCAGGAGGTGGACCAGGCTCAGGTGGCCAAGCGCGAGGTCTTGTTCCGGGCCATCCAGGACAGCACGGCCAAGCTGGAAGCCATGCAAGCCGCCAAGCAGGTCTTCAAGGAGAAACTGAACAGCAGCACCGAGATGCAGGCCATCCGCGCCCAGATGAAGGAGACCACCATGGCGTACAAGACGGCGCAGGCCGAGATGCACAAGCTGGCGGAGGAGCTGTCCGATAAATAGGACCGGCGTGGTGGTGGTGTTGTTGTAGTTACATGTGGGTGTTGTGTTGATGCCAGCCTCACTTCCAACCGACTCTATCGTGTAATTATAACTTTGTCATGGCTGCCACAGCCTGCCGCCGTCCACCGCGCGCGTTATGGCGTCCACCACCTCCTGGTCCCGCAGCACCGTCCTCGGCTCCTTGCTCTTCTTGCAGCGCAGGCCGGCCATGCCCAGCGCGCAGCGCACCACGTGTATGTCGCCGAAGATGGCGGGGTGCCCCCCCTGCTTGCCCCACTTGCTGGTGGTCAGTCGCGCGCGCATCTCGGCGGGCAGGGCCTCCGTCAGGCCGCGGATGGCCTGGCTCAGGTTGGCGATGGCCATCTTGCTGAAGATGTCCAGCAGGCTGTATGTGAGCCTGCCCCTGGCTGCGTCGTAGAAGCTGCGCACCCGCACCCCCTCCGTCCCGCCCCCCAAGTGCTGCTGCTCGGCTGGGAACACCACCGTGGTGTAGAGTGCCATGCACTTGCTGCTGTCTGCCCCCCGCTGCTCTGCCAGGCAGGTGCTGCTCACCATGTATGCGGCCTCCAGGGCAGCGGACTGCAGGCGGTCACCCATGACCTCCAGGGTGTAGTCCGCGCGGGGCGCGTCGGCGTCCGTGCTGTCCAGGCTGATGTAGCGCAGCGCGGGGAGCTCGGGGTCCGCGGCGTACACGGGCGCGGTGCGCGCCATGCCCATGGCCTCGCCCACCGCCTCCTGGGCGGCCTTAGAAGGTGAGTAGACGACGAACGGCGCCCTGCAGCCCACCACGTACTGGCCCGCCCCCCTTGCACCATTGCGGCTGTCCACCCCCGGCTCCGGGAGCTGTGGGTGGTGCTGCTGCTGCTGCTGCTGCTGCTGCTGCTGCATGCTGTTGCTGTGCCCCCCCTGTCCCGCCGGCTGGTCCGCCCGCGCGCTCATGCTCGGCGTGCACAGGCTGGCCAGTTCGCTGACGCTTGGCAGCAGCGCCGCTGGAATGTGCGGTGGGGGTGCAGGGGGTGGGCCGTCTTGAGGGCCGGAAGGCGGTGCCGGAACCGTTCCGGAGGTGCATCCCGGGAGCAGCTGTCGCAGCTCCCCGCAGTGCTGCTGCTGCGGCTGCTGCAGTTGCTGATGCGCGGACGCGAGCACCCACGTAGGAGAGGGTGTCTCCGGCCCTGGAGGTGGGGGGGGCACGCGGAGGTAGGCCGACGGGTCGACCAGCTCCCATTCCAGCTCCTGCTGCGCGCAGGCCGCCCCCTTCTCCCAGCGCGGGATGTCCACGTCCTCCGCCTCCCACTCGCGCATCATGCTCTCCAGGCAGTTCCATTCCGCGTCGATGTCCATGCTGCTCCCAATTATGTGTGTATAGTGCCTTTGACGTCTCGGAGCGCCTCATTTATACCCGTTCCGGTCAACGCACACGTGTCACGCCTGTACAGAGGTCTACGGGGTACAGACGTCTGTGTACTGCACTACTTGTATGCGCGCCCCCGCATGTTCTGCACCTACTCTACCAACGAGACCTCCATGCAGGCCGCGCATGCGGCGTTCTACGCCCCGCGCTGCTCTACCAGCCTGGACCGCGTGCGGCGCGGTACGACGCACGGCCTGGTCAAGGATGCGCTGAAGGACCGCGAGTGCGGCAAGTTGAACACACGGGCGGAGTTCCTGAACGCCGAGGCGCAGCGCGTCTCGCGCCACGCGTGCGAGCACCACGCATCCGTGCTCAAGTTCTTCTTTGACTACGACGAGCTGTTCGTGACGAGCATCAACGAGACAGGGGCGCGACCCAGCGAGGATGACCTGGAGCGCAAGCGTGTGCACATCGAGGACCGCGTGCGGAGCATCATCACGGAGGGCGCGGGCGTCGGGCCTTCTACGTACAAGGTGCACATGGCGCAGCGGCACGGTTACATCCAAGGCGGCCGCTTCAAGATATCTTTCCGGGCCTTCGTGAGCGGCATCAAGACGGACATGTACTCCATCAAGAACGCCATCAAGCGGGTCCCGGTGCTGCCCGACACGGGCCTGGCCTTCGACACTTCCGTCTACAGCAAGAACCGGCGTCTGTGCATGATCATGGGGTGCAAATCCCAGGAGGACACCCGTATTCTGATGCCGCTGGATGACGATCTGTCGGAAGCCAACTTACTCAACTACATCGCACAACACACAGAGGAGCACTGGCCTATGGTGACGGTGGACGCCCACGGCCAGCAGGACCTTTTACGATTCATGCAACGCAATACGGAAGACGCCGGGGACTGGCCGGAGGGCGACCCACTCGGACGAGTGCCGATCGAGCCCGAGGACCTGGCAGACGGTGACGGCCCCCGGAAGCGGCAGCGCAGGAGGGGCGGCGCGGGGGACGGCGCGCCCCGGACGGAGGCGTTTCAACTGCTCCGCGACATCCTACGCGGCTCTGGATTTGCGAACGCGCAGCAGAGCGGTCCGGCCGTGGTGGAGGACGACAACGGCGTGTTCATTCCATTTGACTGCGACCGGCGCGACGACTGTCCCATCTGCCATGGAGAGCACGAGAGCAACATGTGGAGCCTCCATGTATCTCCGAGCGGCGGCGTGGGCGTCTGCAACCAGAGTGAGCACTGCTCCAAGGTCGGCTTGTTCTCACCACATTTCCTGCACCCGTTCGTGACCAAGATTTTGAATCAGACGGACTCGCACATGGACTTTGCGGAGTGCTACCTGGAGAGCCGCGAGGGCACGCTGTTGTTCAACGAGGGGACGGGCAGCTTCCACGAGTTCAAGGACCAGATGTGGAAGATCGTCCCGGAGGAGCTGGTGGTGGAGAACGTGCGTGTCTTCATGGCCAAGCAGTTGCTGGACCCCATCATGGTGCGCCTGACGGACTGGCTGGAGGCGGCGAAGGCGCTCCGATTGGACGCGGAGTGCCTGTCGAAGATCAAGAGCCTGAGCAAGAAGGTTACATCGAGCAGGAACAAGGCCGGCACGCACACCTTCCTGACGAGCCTGGCCAAGATCATGCGGGGCATGGTGTACGCGGAAGCCAACAAGTTCGACCGGAATCACGACCTGCTCCACTTCACCAACGGCGTGCTGGACCTACAGACCATGGCATTCCGCGACGCCCAACCGGGAGACTTCAATACCATCACGACCGGCTACGACTACCAGAGCGAGACCGACGACGCGTTGCGAGACATGCACGCTGACTTCATCGCCAAGATCTATCCCGACCCGGGGCACAGGGAGGTGGCGCAGCGCGTCCTCGGGAGCACCCTCACCGGCTACAACACGGGCAAGAAGCTGTACGTCTTTACGGACAACGGCGGCGAGTTCGGCGGCAACAACGGCAAGACGGCCGTGTTCGACCTCCACATCCACACGATGGGCGACTACGGCGTCGTGGCGAAGAAGGACTTCCTGTACGACAGCAACAACTCCAACGCCGAGGGCGCCACGCCATTCATGGCCAAGCTGGCTTCCAAACGCGCGGTCTTGGTCGAGGAGCTGGAGCCGAACAAGAAGCTCGCGGAGGGGACCATCAAGGAGATGACCAACGGTACCAACGCCCTGCTGCCGGTGCGCGAGCTCCACAAAGGCGCCAAGATGATGGAGATGTGCGCCAAGATCATGGTCGGCTGCAACCATGGCAAGTTCCCGCGCTTCGACCCTTACGACGAGGCGCTGACGGGTCGCTTCCTGCCGGTGCCGCACATCTCCCACTTCACGAGCGACGTCTCCAAGCTGGACGCGGTCCACCACGTCTACCTCAAAGACATGGACATCGGCATCAAGGTCAGTAGGGTCTGGAAGCCTGCATCCAAGGACGACCCTTCGTGGCTTTGTCGTAATCGTATTTCGCGATCTTACGCGAGATCTTCTTGTTATCTTTCTGGAATTTGTCCGCTACACGGGTTCCAAAGCCGCGCATCTCGTTGATCGCGTCCTCAGTCCTTGCATTTAAATACCCAGAGTCGAAATTATCTTTTACCGTTTCCATGTTTAACGTGGAAGAATTTTTCGATGCCAGACGGAAATTTTTCATGTTGTCGATTGCCGTTCCTCTGTCGCCCGATCGTTCGAGCGCTCGGAACATGCTGTCCATGGCCGGTTGTGGCATCCGAGGCATACCTCTCGTCGTCAGAAATGGGTCCTGTCGGGTCCTGACTCGGTTCAGTTCCTTGTTTGCCGCGCCCATGTACACACTCGACCCGCCTGCCGACTGCATGATCCGCCCCAGCACGTCGTCCGGGAGATCCATGAGTCTTGTGTTGGATGCATCGTTGCGTCTAGAACTCGGCCCTGGGGCAATCGTGTCCATCATCCGTGCGGCTCCGCGTGCTAATTCGGGTCCTTCGGCCGCCACACTTCTTTGGATGGAACCTTGGATGAATCGTGCGACATCGAATGTGGGTTGCGTCCGAGGTGGATCGGCACGCGGAGGCGCCGGCGATTTACTCTTCTTCTTCTGTGTCTTGTATGTCTTTTCGGGTTTGCGTTTGTTCGTCATACTGACACCTCATCCTGTGCGCCTAAAATGTTCGATCGCAGGTGAAGTCGGAATGCCTGATGGAGCACATGAGGTGGTGCTTGGACGGCTACAAGGCGTTCAAGCGGCTGGGCCTGGAGATGGAGACGATGCCGCGGTCCATCAGCGATTTCCGCAAGGTCCTGGTGTTCAAGAACACGCCCGTGTACGCCTACCTGGGCGACATCATGGAGGACACGTCCGACTTGGTCAAGGACGTCGTGGACATGGCCGCGGCGTGGGACATGTACAAGAAGGACCGGAGGAGCAACAAGTACCTGACGCTGGAGCAGTTCGAGTCGTCGTTCCGGGTCTTCGCCAACACGCACGTGCCCAACTCGTTCCAGTACAGCCGGACGACGAGCGGCAGGAACGGGTCGGCCATCGCCCGCGGCTACCGGCTCAAGAACGTGCAGCCGCAATGGGGCGTGGGCGGCGCTTTCGGTGACGCGTCTATGGCTTTCGGGGGCGACGGGAACCCGCAAGGTGTCGCCTTTTACTAGGGAGTGTGCTTACATTCAATATAACTTGTAAGCGTCGTCTACCGTCATGCGCGGCTTTCCGAGCGATGCATTCACTCTGTTGTGGATCTCCACAGTCCACGAAAACAACCTAACGCTGTCGTCCATGTATTCGGCCATGGGGAGCGCTCTGATCTTCTCCAGGTAGAGCGTCGAACACGTGTGGCACGGGATCATGCGCGCGATGACCGTGTAGAAAGTCTCGAACTCGGGTTGCCGGATGCGCCCGGGGTAACACAGAGCCATGGAGTGCATCGTCCGCCATATGATCGGTCCCCAGTGCTGACTCCCTCTCCTCAGCTGTCGCTCGGGTCTGTACACGTCCGCGTCCATGACCGACAGACACTCTCATGTAAGGAGAGACAAAACGAGCCTCGTGCCGCGCATCAAGCACCGCGTGCGTATTCCTCCCTCTCCCATGCCGTGGTCGGCACGCTGTTGAGGCGGGGCTTGAATGCGCGCTCGAACAGCTCGTCTTGCGCCAACCGCTCGGGTCCCTTGTTCTTGACCGGCCTGTCGCCGACCGTGCCGAAGCTGTCTATGTCCATGGGTGTCGGGTCCTCCCTGTTTATGCTCGCGGCCACCTTGCCCAGCTCCTGTCGCACCCCCCTCTCGTCGTCCTCGGGGTTGTCTAGGAACCCGCCCATGGTGGTGAGGTCGGGATAACGCAGAGGTGGCATGCCGAACGGCGCTTTAGACGACGGCTGGAAGGGCGTGACCATGGCGGCGACGACGTCGCTCTTGACGTTCGGTGGGTTGGTGGCGGAGAAGGCGCCCAGGTACAGGGCATCCCTCCCATCGGGCAAGATGGTGACGTCCATGGTCCTGTGACATACGCACTTAAAAAATAGTGGTGATGTTCTGCCCGGCGGAGATCTCCAGCGTCGAGGTGGTCTCCACGTAGATCATGACCTGATACTTCTTCAGCTCCGTCGCGCTCGGGGTACCGTCTGCGTTGTCGACGAACACCAAGCCCGCGTCGCTGTTGTACACGTCGAATGACATGTTGGAACTGGCGCCACGGGTGTCGAGCCCGGAGATGATGCGCTCGCCGTTCGCCTGGTGGTTGAACGCCTGGATGAACGCAAACTTGCCATTCTTGTACTGGTCCAGCTCCGGAATGTGAGCCGACGCATCGCGCTTGCTGTACGCGTCGAGCGCCGCGCGCGTTAGGACGTAGGCCTCCTCCACGGACGCCGGCCACGATGGCATGTGCAGGTTCTCCACCTGGAACTGGTACGTCGTCGAACCGTCGAAGAAGAGACCCGCGTTGTCCCCGGACTCGAACTTGTAATAGTTGGTCTCCTCCGCATTGTTCGAGTACTGCTTGACCCTCCTCTGGCTGTACCTGATGTCGCGCAGCGTGGCCCACATGCGGTCCATGCTCTGCGTCGCCAGGTTGAAAGAGATGGTGTCCGAGCTCGACGCCAGAGCCTTGTTGAACCCGAAGATGTTCTTGTAGGGGATGGTGATGATGCCGCCCTCGATGAGACGGCGTGCCAGGATGGCGCGGTAAAAGTCATCGACGAAGCTGATCGTGTCCAAGAACATGTACATGTTGTTGAATTCGAAGTCGGCGTTCTGCGTCTTGGTGTCGTACGCCGTGGCCTCGGTCGTCTTGCCGTTCTTGACCGGCGCCGTGCCCCGGTAGAGGATGGAGTTTGGGGCGAGACGCAGACGGACCTCCACGGGACCCAGGACGGCCGTGTCGATGAAACGGACGTAGTCGCCGGACAGGAATCCCTTGAATCCCGTGATGGCGAAAGGAAATTGCGAAGGCAACATTTTGTCCGCCGTTGACGGTATCTTCTCCTGCTTAAAGTCTCCAGTGTCAGTGGCAGCCCTCTTCAGGACCTCCCGGTGTCCGACGGCCGTCGTGCCTTCGATTGCCTTGACCTTATTATCACCGGACGACATCCAGTCCGCGGCGTCCTTGTGAGACTTGACGTCCGTCCAGTGCTTGCAGAGCTGATGGTAACCGCCATAGTCGGGGTTCGAGCCGTTGATGGTCTGGCCGTTGACCACCACGTCGACGCGCTCGATGGCGCCGTGCATGTCGGTGGGCAGACCCATGGGAGCGGTCCCGGTGATGTGGGCGTTCGCGAAGAACTGCAGGTTGTGCAGGTCGATCATCGTGTTGGTCGGCAGACGGAAGACCACCGTCTGGCCGGACGCGACGGTGTCATTGCTCTGCGGACGCAGCCTGATGTTGGTGCGCGTGAGGTTGGCGAGGCGCTTGACGTTGAGCGCCAGGTTGGCCGGGAGGACGACCGCCATCGTTGCTGTGTGTCCGTGTGTCGGGACCTCGTGTGATCCCGGGCGCGTCGTTATTACCATGCGAGAAAAAAGACTCACAACATGGGATCGTCCAGTCCTATGTCCTTGTTATCGAAGCGCATCAATAACAACCTCTGCACCTCTACGCTCTGTTCCAACTTGGCACCTATGTCCTCCAACCTGCGGACCGTGTCCACTTCGTCGCACGTGTCCGAGTAGATCGTGAGCGACATGTACCAGTCGCCCTCTGGGAGGATGAGACGATCGACCTCGTCCGTGAGCCAGAACTCGACGTCGTCGAACGAGGCGGAGGGGCCGTGCAACAGCGTGCACACGCCGGCGCTCTTGTCCGATTGCTCGCGATAGCCCACGTGCGGCGCGGTCGCGTACGCCACGTCCTGTACGACCGACGCGCGATAGTGGTCCATGAAAGGCAGCTGCAGGATGATGCTGTCGTCGCCCGACGACGATATGTTGCTCATGGGCAGGGAGGTGTGCACGTTGATGAGCCTGACCGGCGGCGGCAGGCCGCTGCTCGTCAGGACGGCCGGGCGCCTCGGCACCCTGTCCAGCCTGTTCTTCGCCAGCGGTATGTAGAGATTGCTCAGCGACAGGTCCACCCGGCTTATCTCGGCGCGCAGGGACACGGGCTGCAGGTCGAACAGGAGGTTGGACAGGTTGACGCGGAAGCGGGACCTGTCGCCCGAGACCCTGTCTCTGGACGAGACGAAGAGCGTGCGGTGTTTACATAACGGCATGTTTCCCTCCAATCCCACGCGAAATTAATCGTCTAATACGACTGCCTGTAGTACGGGTTCGGATAGAACTGGAGCGTCAGACGCAGCGCGCGCGACACGGGACCTTCGCCGGTCGCCTTGATCCGCCACCTAAAATTGAAGTTCCCCTGTGCCTCGCGCACGATGGGGTTGATGCTGTTGGTGGCCGTCTGCTCCATCTGCGCGCCCGTGTCGCCCGTGCGGTTCGTCTGCGCGTCCGGCCCCTCGGTCACTTGGATCGGCCTGTCCGCGAAGCGCAGGGTGGCCTCGGCCAGGACGCGTCCGCTGGGCGTGAGATCGCCCTCGCACATGTTGTCCAGCACCGCCTCGTTGTCCAAGAAGTAGCCCAGGGTCTCGGCCTGTTCCTGCTGGTCGAGCGCGACGCTGTGCACGCCGACCATGAAGGAGTCGCGCGCTATGTTCAACCAGGGCAGGTTGACGTTGACCTCGTTCTCCACGTTGGTCTCACCGTTGAGGACTAGACGAAAGGGCTGGTCGTGGTACTTGACGGAGCTGTTCAGGCGTAGGTTCTGCGTCCCGGGGACCGTCATCGTGTCGCGCACCCGCGCCGTCTCGCGCGTGAACGCCTCCGCCATCGGCGTCTGCGTCGTGTACATCGTCCCGCCCTCCTTGGTCCAAGGCCAGACGGCTCACGTCGGCGCCCAACAGCTCCCGCGCCCGTGTCTCGCCCACGAGCTCGTCGTCCTCTGCGACCTCCGTGTGCGCCAACCTCATATTACGCTCCTCAAAATAATCGCCGGGCACGGCCTCTAGCACCTCCTCCGGGCCCTCGTCCGGGTGTGCTATGTAGTGATCCACCAGCGCCTCGCGCATGAGGTAATCCAGCTCGGGGTACAGGCGCGCGAGCTCGGCCATGTACAGCTCCTTCATCCCGGGAGCGGCCGCGGGGTCTGCGACAGTGGTGGTCATTTCTATCTCATCTATGCGAGCTAAAATGTTGCGGGGCGTCCCGCGCCCGGGTCTTGCGCTTCTTCGCCGGTGCGTCCGGCGGCCGTGTCTCCTCTTGCGGGTCTTCTCCCTCCGGTGCCCGTACGGGCGACGGCGGCGCGGCGTCGGGGTCCTCGCCCGGCACGATGATGGTGTCGAAGTTCTTCCTGAACCTCCACTCGGGACGCTGGGCGTTGAAGGTGATGAAGAAGCAGCCGTGGTCCTCTTGCGTGGCGAAGTTCCACATCTGCACGAACTGGTCCGGCGACACGAAGCTGCACATCTCCTCCGATATCTCGTACTTGATCTTGTCCGACTTGTTGGCGAAGAAGACGGCCTGGCTGAGGTTGGCGCGCATCGCCTTGGGGATGCCGTTGCGGTAGGCCTGGCTGAGGTAGCACATGCTGCAGTTGTAGTGCCTGTGGCGGAGCGTGAAGCGGCCCACCGGCCCGGTGGAGTCGCCGCGGTACACGTCCCTGTTGCCGACCTGGTCGTCGAACACGATGAGCGTGGACGGCCGTCCCTTCTTGTACTTGTCGGAGAACACCACCGGGTCCGAGAAATCGTACTCGTACAGGATGAGGATCTCCTCGTCCGTCATCTTGTCCTCGTTGCATCTGTGGCTGCGGTACTTCTTGTACACCTTGCGCGCCTCCAGGTACCGGTCGTACCCCTTGACGTCTCTGTCCATCTGCTCCACCACCTCGGCAAAGTGTTTGTGCGAGAAGGTGTCGTACATCTCCAGACGCGCGTTGGGTTTCATGCGCGCGAGCGCCTCGAACTTGGGGTCCTTCTCGTGCGTGGGACTCCATATGATGATGCGATCGAACGCCTCGTAGTGGTCGTACCAGCGCAGCATGTCGATCATGCAGGTGGTCTTGCCCGCGCCGCGGCTGCCGAACATGCCGCAGAGGAACGGGGGGTTCGCCATCGTCGGCGGCGCGTTGCGCGGCTCGTACTCCTCCACCTGCAGCGGCGGGATCTCCGCATCCGGCCCGCGCGTGGAATGCACCTGGAAAGCCATCGGCCGGGTCGTTGTCTCGTGTTACATGGCACAAAATGGCGTACTACACGACGTCCGACAGCAGCAGTTGCGGATACTCTATGTCCAACAGTCTGTCCAACTCGTCCGGATCCGTGCGCTCGACCGGTCCACCGCCGCGCGCGTCCCTCCGGCGCTTGCGTCTCGGGCCGCCCGTGGGCCCGCTGTCGTCCTGCTCCATGCGGTCGGTGAACATCGAAGCCAGCATGTCGCGCAGCAGCGTGTCCTTGACGTTGTTCATCAACCTGTTCGTGCCGCCCGCCTCTCGGATGTCCGCTTCGGTGAAGCGCATGGCCCGGGCCTGTTCGTCCGCGCGCCGCGCGAAGATGGCCACCACGCGCTCGCGGTCCGCGATCGTCAGCGGCCCCTCCCGCGCCCTGGTCACGAGCTCCTCCTCCTCGGCCCCCCTGAGATCGTCGGGATCGAACGGTCCGTCTCGCATGTCGTCCTCGGAGTCTCCCGCGTCCTCCGCCGGCGCCGCGTCGTCCTCCCCTCTTTCCGAGCGCGCGACGTCCTCCATGTCCCGCTCGTCGCCCCTGCGCAGCTTGTCCAGCGTGTCCCTCATGTTCCTGTCCACGAACTCCTTCTTGGCATCCTCCCGGACCTGATCGGATTCGTTCAGCAGGGCGCCGACCGGGAAACGCGTGCTCTCGAACCTCCTCTCCAGACGGCGCCTCTGCGCGGCCACGAACGTGGCCAGCTCCTGCCGCGTCATGTTGACCGGCTCGCCGGCGCGGTCCACCTCGCGCAGCAGGTCCTCCGCCGCCTCCTCGTTGTCCGCGTCCGCCCGGCGTTGCATCTCCTCGGCGCTCATCTCCTCGTACTCCACCTCTTCCGATTCCTCGGGCAGCTCCGCCAGCTCGGCGTTGCGCTGCGCGTCGCGCTCGCGCTGGGTGTCCAGCACCTGCTGACGCTGCGGGTCGTCGGTGGCGCGCATGGACCTGGGGTCGAACACCTTGAAGTAGTTGTAGGACGCCAGGTTGCCCTCCAGAGCGGGGATGATCGCGCGCTCGTCTATGTTCATCTCCGCCTGTGCCGCCTGTATCGCGCGCGCGGCCGCCAGCGTCTTCCTGCGCTTTGCATTCTGGCTCTGCACGCCGGCGGTCACGAACACCCGAGGCCCCAGGTCGCGCGCGAGGAGGAGCAACCGACGCTCCTCCCCGACCGCCGGGCGCGCGCGCGGGACGACGCCCGGATCGATGCTCATCGTTTTTACATACGCACAAAATACGCGCGTCACATGACCGACGAAGCCTCTTGCACCCATTCTAACGCGTCCTCGCTCCACGCCCAGAATTTGCCCTCCTCCGGCTCTTCGAGGGGCCGGGGCACCGGCGCGGTGTACCGGTCCTTCTCGGCATCCCACACCCACGAGGCGTACGGCTTGCTGGGTCGCGCGCCCACGAACGCGCGCTGCGCGACGACCAGACTGCCGTCGACGCGCCACAACTTGGCCTCCACCGCGACCTCCTCGTCCGGCCTCCACGCGTCGTACGGCACGCGCGTCCGCGCCAGGAGAT
>LKMJ01005339.1_pt1 | contig 12121 bp, 12 predicted proteins | sample 643391 | NCBI WGS metagenome assembly LKMJ01 (sample SAMN04112250, study PRJNA286221) | soda lake metagenome | biome: soda lake; feature: Kulunda Steppe; material: water; isolation source: sample PL-Br10 brine of Picturesque Lake | place: Russia: Kulunda steppe | collected 2010-07
CGAGGAGACAGAATCGTTCCTGGACCGATTTGATCCGCTAACTATTGGGCTGCTCATTGGTGGGCTAGTTGCGATCGCAGCCGGCTGGTTCGCCTACAGAACTGGCCGAGGGCTGCTTGGGATCGTGCTGTCGATTCCAACGCTGGTCGTGGGCGCAGTCTCGCGGTTCGTCTTCGGGATCACTGCCCTTGTCGAGCGGGTCAGCCGGGCGATCCGTGCGGCCTCGTCAGTGTTGGCCCTTCCTGGACTGTTCGTTGCAGGCGTCGTCCGGACGGCTGGTGAGCTGGCCGCATCAGTGGGCTCACTGTTCGACCGTGGCCAGCCGACCGTCGATGCAGGTGATGTCGAGCAGCTGCAGAGCGAGCGCGAACAGATCCGCGCTGCCTGGCGGTCAGTCATTGAGGCCGTCGCAGACCACAGCTATCGGCGTCGGACGCCTGGCGAAATCAAACAGCGTGCACTCGACCGCGGGCTACCGGAGCGCCCAGTCTCGACGCTGGTAGGCGTCTTTCGGGATGTCGAATACGGGGCCAAAGACCCAACTGATCGCGCGGCGAGTGCTATCTCGGCGGCCAACGAGCTAAGTGGGCCAGCCGACAGCACTGAGCGTTCCGAGGAGTCAGCTCCAGACAGCGCAGACGGCGAGCCGACTGATTCGGGAGGCCAACAGTGAGCCGGCTGCGTCGCGTAGTGGCACCTGTCTTTGGTAGTGCTGTTCTCGGCGGTGTCGCCGTCCTGTATCTCCGCCCCGAATGGGTGCTTACGGCGGTGCCGGATCTGGAAGCCCTGTTCGCCGCCATCGAGCCTGTCGTGTTCCTTGTTGGGGCCGTCGCAATGCTTGGCGTGGCAGCCGTAGCGTTGGTGCTGCGGGCCAAACTGTTCAGCAGCAGCAGCCGAACCGTCGATAACACCTCCGAGCGAACCGAGAGCTCCCAGTCGCTGTTTGCGGGAGCCGGAGCCGTCCACGGCCAACTCGGTGCGAGTTTCGATGTACAGTTTCAGATGGCGACTGACTACGGTTCGACCGATCGAGCCGACCGCGAGGCGGCCAGAACACAGAGTATAGACGAGTTGCGTTCGCTTGCTCAGGACGCCTACCAGCAGGCCGCAGGCTGTGAGTCCGAGACAGCCAGACGCGCCATCGAATCCGGCGAGTGGACGACCGACCAGCGGGCTGCGGGGCTGTTGGCCGACGATTCGGGGCCGTCGATTCCGCTTCGGCTCTGGGCCTGGGATCTGCTTGTTGGTCGTGATCCGTACGTCAACAGCATCGATCATACGCTGACAGTGCTCGAAACAGTCTCGAAGTCTGGACTCGGCGAGGAGGCCGCATGAAACCGCTGTCGCGGTGGCACGGCGCGCTAATCGGTGGGCTGCTGTTGACTGTGCTCGGCGTGCTTATCGGTGCAGAGGGACTGCTGGTGGTCGCGCTTGTCGCGCTGTTAGTCGTGGGACTTGCCAGAGTATCGTTTCCGCCGTCGGATAGTTACCGTATCGAACGCACGCTGAGCAACACCAGACCGAACCCTGGCGAGCCCGTCACGGTCACCCTTCGGATCGAAAACGAGAGTCGCCGGATGCTGCCGGATCTCCGTCTCACCGAGGACCTCCCAGAGAGCCTCACAGTGGTCTCCAGCAGTAGTTCGGTTGGCACCGCCGTTCCGCCCGGCGGCGAGACGACACACAGCTACGAGATCATTGCCCCGCGCGGGGAGTTCGTTTTCGGCGATCTAACGGTTCGACGCCGAAATCTCGCCTCGACGCTTGGAACCGCCGATTTCGTCACCCCTGAGGGGACGACCCAGTTCACCTGTGAGACACTCATCGACAGTCTCCCGCTTCGCCAGCAGACGATCCAGTTCGTTGGCGAGACGCCGACGAACCAGGGCGGAGCTGGCGTCGAGTTCTTTTCGACCAGAGAGTACCGCCCCGGCGACCCCCTGAACCGGATCGACTGGAACCAGTACGCCCGCTCGGGAACGCTCTCGACGGTCGAATACCGGCTCGAACGCGCCGTTACGGTCGTGTTTATCATCGACGACCGGGCCGCGGGCCACGTCAATGCGATTGGTGGCGGGCCGACCTCGTTTGATCTCACACTGTATGCGGCCGCCCGTGGGATGGTCACCTCCCTGGAAGACGGCAATGAAACGGGAGTAGCCACGCTTAGCGGTCAGTGGGTCGATCCCGGCGTCGGCGAGCGCACGCGTAGTCTCCTGGAGGAGGTAGTCGAGTCGGCCGAACCAGTTGACCGGAGTCTCATCGATTCGTCCGATGGAGACACAACCGATGAACCCGACACCGACGCTAACGACGCTGACCCCGCTGTTGCGGCCGACGGCGGCATGGAACTGCTGCATCGGTTGCCTGAAAACGGTCAGGTCGTGATCTGCAGCCCGCTGGTCGACGACGAGATAGTCGAGTACGCCAAGCAGTGTTCGAGCTACGGGCATGCAGTGAGCGTACTCTCTCCGGATATGACGACCGGTCGTGGTGTCGAATCGCTGTCGATGGGCAACCGTGTGGGCCAGCTTCGCCGACAGCAGCGGATTACCGCGCTTCGCGGGCGGAACACGGCAGTTGCCGACTGGAACCTCCGTGAACCACTGCTGCTTGAACTCCAGCGACTCCAACGGCGGTGGGCCACATGAGCATCCAGTTCCCCTCCCAGCAGTCAAGCGATCCTAATAGCACCGTTGACCGGCTCCGAACTGGCCTCCTTTCAGCCGCGTCGTCGACGATGGCAATACTGCGAGCACGGTTCTACAGTCTCCGGTTTGGCGACTGGTTCAGTATCCTGCTCACCCTTGGCGTGGTGGCGGTCGCCGGCACCGCGTTTGTGGGGATGACTGGCGCGCTGCTGGCGGTAGGCGGGGGACTCACCCTCGCGCTGACGCTCGTGATGACGAACAGTTCGAACCCGCTTGTCACCAGCCTCGGCGTCGCTGTTAGCATCCTGACCGGCGCGCTTGCAGCTGCGGTCGTGGGGTTCGTGGCCTACATTCTGTTGCAGACCGGCTTTTCTGGACTGTTCGCCGGCCTGGGCGTCGTCTCGCTGGTTATTGCGAGCACGGGCGCGTTTCTCGGCCCGATCCGGTCGATCTCTCGGCTGGCGATTGCTCGTAGCACGCTGCTGCTAACTGTCGGCATTGTCGGCGTTGCTGGCCTGGTTGGCGTTTTGGTGGCTCCACGGGCCGAACTCAGAGCGCAGGCAACCGAGGCCGGGGTTGCAACCGGCCAAACAGTCGTCTCAACGTTGCTGTCGGTCGATCCAATGCACGCGCTGTCGACGTTTTTCGTCCTTCTTGCGGCCGCGCTGTTTTTCCTCGGCCGTATCATGGTCCGGCTCCCCGTCGAGCGACTGCTGCCGGCTGATCGGCGGTCGTCGGCTGTCGCGGCAATCGGGTGGGTCCAACGCTGGCGCGTGACACTGGTTCGAGGGAGCCTCGTCGTGGCAATTGTGACTGGGATGGCGCTGCTGTTGGATGCGACCGTCCCGCCTGATGAGGGTGCGGCCTGGCTCCTAGAGTACACCCAACTGCTCAGAACGGACCAGATGGCGACCGTTGTTCCGGCTCCCGTTGGTGGGTTCTTGGTTGCGGTCGTGAGCTCCCAACTGCTTCGAGCGGGGCTGTATGCTGTCGTTACTGGTTCGATTGGCGTGCTCTTGGCGTTTCGGCTCCTGGGCGCGCTCCGGCAGGGGCTGGCCTGGACACTCGCCAAACTCGCCGCGCCGCTGGCTGGCGGTATCGTTGCCTCGATTCCGTTCGGGCTGCTCGCCGGTCGTTTCGAGGTCATTGAGTTGGCCACTGACGCTGCCCCGGCCGGCACGCCGCCCGAGTTGGTCGAGTTCCTGGAGACTGTTCCATCGTTTGTCGCTGGCGCGGTCGTCGTCGGTGCCCTGTTGGGTCTGGCTATCGCAACGCTCCTCGCGCTGGGTGTGTTGGCGACAGTGATTGTCCTGCCGGCCAACACCGGCAGCACCGCGCTGGCCAGCATCGGGCTGTTCGGCGTTGCAGTAGCAGCCGTCGTTGTCGATCTCCCACTGCTTGCGGTGGGTGTGGCGGCGGCCGCGCTCTGTGTCTGGGATGTCGGCGAGTTCGGAGCCACACTCCGGACGGAACTCCCCGGCCGGCCGCCCACGCTTCGGGCCGAGACGGTCCACGCATCCGGTAGCCTGTTGTACTGTTCGGCCGGCGCGGTTGGCGCGTGGTTGCTGTACCGCCTGGCGGTTCCACAGATCCAACCCCCGGCGGCCGAAATCGCCGCCTTCGGGTTGTTGGGATCGCTCGGCGTTGCCGCTCTGCTCGCGCTCCTGGTGAGACAGTCCTGAGAAGAGTCGGAAAAACCCCTCGTATTAGAGTTCGCTCATCGCCGGGACGTCGACGGCCGACACAGCGTCTTCGACGATCTCTCGTTTCGGAATCTCGCGGACGGCTGCCTCCGTATTCAGGACGATTCGGTGTTCGAACGTCTCGAAGACGACCGCTTTGATGTCGTCGGGGACAACGTACTCCCGGCCATTCAAAATCGCGTGGGCACGGCTTGCCTCGTACAGTCGCTGGACACCGCGCGGTGAGATGCCGACCGCAACACGGTCGTCCTCACGGGTCTGTCGAGCGATATCAACGATATATTCCGAGACGACGGGATCGACGCGAACGGCTTCGGGGACCTCCAGGAGCTCTCGAACAGTCGAGAGATCTGTGACGGGTGTGGCGGCAGGTTCGCTGGCGGTGCGGTCGCCACGCCGAGCCAACAGTTCGAGTTCCCCCTGTCGGTCGGGATACCCCATCGCGGTTTTGATCATAAAGCGGTCGCGCTGAGCCTCCGGCAGCTCGAACGTTCCCTCCTGTTCGACCGGATTCTGAGTGGCGATGACGACAAACGGCTCGGGAAGCGACCGGGTTTCGTCGCCAACAGAGACTTGGCTTTCGCCCATCGCCTCAAGCAGGGCGGCCTGTGTTTTCGGCGGCGCGCGGTTGATCTCGTCGGCCAGGATAACGTTCGAGAATAGCGGCCCCTCGCGGAACCGGAACTCACCGGTCTCCTGGTTGAACACGTGAGTGCCAGTGATGTCTGCTGGCAGCAGGTCAGGTGTGAACTGGATCCGATTAAAATCGAGGTTCAGCGCGGTCGCAATGCTCTGGGCGGTCAACGTTTTGCCGGTGCCTGGCACGTCTTCGAGCAGCACGTGGCCGTCTGCGAGAATCGCCGTCAACAGCGTCTCTAAAACGTCGTCGTCGATAATAACCGTCGAAGAAACAGTCTGAAAAACGGACCGACACGTGTTGGCCGCGGCGGATGGCTTCATGTAACATCTTTTTGATAGACATACTTAAGCATGCAAGAACGCAGTCAAAATTGAATGAATCTAGACTTATTCGATCGACGCAGTGACCCACTCGCCGAATCGGTCGAGCAGGTCTGTTTCGTCGAATCGCTCGATACAGGGTACGTCATAAGGGTGAATCTCCTCGATGCGTGATTCGAGGCGGTCGTAGCTCACCTCAGTCGTTTTTATAAGGAGTATCGTCTCGTCGTCAGTCACGATCTCACCCTCCCAGCGGTAGGTCGACTGACACGCAACGCGGTTGACACAGGCGGCGAGCTGTTCCGCAACCAGCGTTTGGGCAATTTCGGCGGCAGACGATTGCGGGGCGGTGACGTAGACAGTTGGCATACCTCACTGTTGGGTTGGCTGCCTACAAACCTACCGTCGAGAGTCCGATACCTGGAGTACGGTGTCAATAGCTGTGTGAGCTTATGAAAGCGGACTCTCACGAAACCCCGCGACGCCAAGAGCCACACAGAGCCCGCAGAACGGAAGGACTGACAGAATGAGCGTTGCTGCTGTGAGATTCAGCGTGTTGGCCAACAGATCGAGCAGACTGGGCGGGCCGAACGCAAACAGTGCGAGGTTGTTAACCCCGCCGAACACCCCCAGTATAAGCACCACATAGGTAGCCACAGCCGTCGCCAGCCAGCCGCTTCGGCGGGTAATAACCCAGACACAGAGCCCGAAGCCACCGAAGTAGGAAGCGACTACCAGTGGATGGACAGCCCATCCGGCCAAAATCAGTGGATTGAGTTCGTGGTAGCTGTCGGCTACCAGGATATGCCAGGTCGTCACCGCGTCGAGACCGATTGCTGCGACAGCACTCAGTCGAAGCCAACTGAGCGATCCCGCGCGTCCGCGCCACCGAGAAAGCCGTCGGCCCCAGTAGCCAGCGGTGGGGCTGTCCGTTCGGTTTACCATAGCCGCTCGATTCGCTTGGCGGCCGTGTAACTCCTGTTGGCCCTCGGGTCGACTACCCGCTGAAACAGCCAGACGATCCAATGAATCGAGGCGAGGAACTATGTGTTCTCAACCGATTGATTCAGCTAACTGAATGAGCGAGGAGACAATCACAGTCGCGGATGTGAGCGCAGGTCCCGGCGGTACTGACGAGATCGATGCCGGCACGCCAGTTGAGCTGCCGGTCGTCGACATTCTGACCGGCCGCGGGTTTGTCACCGGCAAAAGCGGCAGCGGAAAATCCAATACGGTCTCGGTGATGCTCGAAAACCTCCTGGACAACAACTTTCCCGTCCTTATCGTCGACAGTGATGGCGAGTATTACGGGCTAAAAGAAGAGTATGAAGTCCTCCACGTCGGCGCGGACGACGAGTGTGACATCCAGGTCACCGCCGACCACGCCGAGAAGATCGCCTCCTTGGCTCTCGAAGAGAACATCCCCATCATCCTGGACGTCTCTGGCTATCTCGACGAGGCCGACGCCGACGAGCTGGTCCTCGAAACAACCCGCCATCTGTTCGCCAAAGAAAAGAAGCTTAAAAAGCCCTTTTTAGTTGTTATCGAGGAGTGCCACGAGTACATCCCTGAAAAAAGCGGGATGGGCGAGGCCGGCAAGATGCTGATCAAAATCGGCAAACGGGGCCGTAAACACGGCCTGGGCATCGTCGGCATCAGCCAGCGGCCCGCCGACGTCAAAAAGGACTTCATCACCCAGTGTGACTGGCTCGTCTGGCACCGCCTCACCTGGCGCAACGACACCAAAGTCGTCGGCCGTATTTTAGGGAGTGAGTACGCTGACGCCGTCGAGGAGCTGGCCGACGGCGAGGGGTTCCTGGTCGCCGACTGGGCCGATGCGATCCAGCGCGTGCAGTTCCACCGCAAGCGAACGTTCGACGCGGGGGCGACGCCCGGCCTCGAAGATTTCGAACGACCAGAGCTCAAATCCGTCAGCGGTGACCTCGTTTCGGAGCTTACCGACATCTCTGATGAAAAAGAGCGACGCGAAAGCGAGATTGCCGATCTACAGAAAGAGCTGGAAAAAAAGGAGGCGAAAATCCGGCAGCTTGAAGACGAACTCGATGAGGCCCGCGATCTCAGCCGGATGGCAGACAAGTTTGCCCAGGCGCTCCTGGAGCGATCCGAAGCCCCCTACCGCGGCGGCGATGGCCGAAACCTGAACCGACCCGCCGAACAGGCCGAAATCGACGAGTACAGCCCCGACGAGACCGCCCGCCCCCGTGAACCTGACACCGACCCGGCGTTCGATCCGTTGATCGCCGAGGCCGAACCGGACCGTGGTGAGTCCGCGCCCCCAGATACTACCTCGCAAACCACAACCGACGCCTCGACAGCCACCGACGACGGCCACTCCGAGCCGCTCGATCCGTTTGCGAGCGACGCAGGAAACCAACCAGACGAGACGGTTGGTTCGGCATCGTCGTCGGCTGGATCGAACTCGGATGCACGCGGCGGCCAGCCGAATGTGGCCTCGACCGAGTCCTCAGCCGAACGCAGCGCGGAGCCACCCACCTCCGGTCCCGATACCAGCGAGGAGTCCAAAACAAAGATTCCAACCGATCCAGTCGAAGCACTCAGTGGCTCGGCGTTCGATACGCCCGCGGAGATGTCGGCCTTCGAGGCACTCAACGAGGAGATGACGCCGCCCGATAGCTCGCCGGTCGATCCAAGCGAGGTCAGCGAGCCAACGCCGACCGAACGGGCAGCCGCCGACCAGCCGGCAGATTTCGGTACGGTCTCCCGTCGGGAGATCGCCGAAGAGGCCATGCAGTTCGCCGAAGCAGTCGAACTCGGCACTCGGGATGCAGTCGTCGAAGAGCTCCGTGAACGCATCGAAGAGCTTCCATCGCTGTCGGTTGGGATGCTCAAACACTACCACGACGAGGGGACCAGCGATCCACTGGCTGCGCATCTCGCTGCGGGCGGCGACGACAACCAGCAGCTCGCCTACAGCCGCAATCGCCCGCTTCGTCAGGCCCAGCTCGTCCGTCACATCGGCCGGGGACGGTACACCTACGCCGTCCCGGAACTGATCCAGGAGGCTTACGCCCACCAACTCGACAGCGACCAGGTCGACGAGATGGTCGAGGCTGTCGAAGCCGTCTTTCGGGAGGCCGTCGAAGACCCACGGATAGAGGGCTCTATCGACGGCTCGACGTTTGGGTTTGACAGAACGAACTAATCAGAAAACGGTTCGAACCGACAGCTTATCCCCGATTACAGTCCCGAAACGAGATCTTCGAGCGCGGCTTTCGGGTCGTCGGCTTTGGCGACACCGCTGGCAAGCAGAATGCCTTCCGCACCAAGCTCTTCGGCAGCGATGACGTCTTCACCTGTCGAGACGCCGGCTCCACAGAATACATCCACCGACTCGTCGACTTCGGCGGCAGCTGAGACGGCATCGGTAACGATATCTGGGTCGCCCGTTGCAACCGAGACATCGCCGCCGATGAGTTCCGGTGGTTCGACCGCAACTGAATCAGGGCCGAGTGCGGCGGCCGCGGCGGTCTGTCGTGGGTTGTTCGCACAGACACAGGTTTCGAGGCCCGCGCGTTCGGCAGCCTGGACGGAGGCATCGATGTCGGCGAGTTTGCGGCGGTTCTCCGAGTGGTTAATCAGCGTACCGACCGCACCGGCATCGGCGGCGGCTTCGGCGAGCGTCGAGCCGGTGAAGCTACCGTACTGGTTGGGCGAGACGTGCTGGGCCCAGGTTTCGACGCCGGTGTCGGCGACCGCTGCGATCTGGGAGGCCTGTGGCGAGACAGCGATGCGGACGCCGGAGTCGTCGGCGACTTCCTTGGCGGCTTCGGCGACGGCAATTGGATCACACGGATACGCCTTGAGGTTCACTAAGATGAACATACTCATACAACGAGTCGCCCCCATAAAATAGCTTGAGCTTTCAGGCAGAGCAGGGTGGCCGAATTCAGCAGTTAGTCTTTCCGCTCGACCACATCACCAAGCGTCATCGAGCCGCTCGAGCCGCTTGACCACTCGGTGTCGTCGATATCCGTTCCTTCAGTGAGCGTGATCTCGAGTTTCTTTTCGAGTTTTCCCATAACCTCGTCGCTCGGAAGGATATCGCCGCGTTCGAGTTTGCGGATGAGGCTCGCCTTTTCGTTGAGATCGCCGGCGAGTTCCTCCTGTGTGAGTCCGAGTGATTCGCGCGCCTCACGGATACGGTCGTCGTAGTCGCCGGCGAGTTCGTCCATATCGTCGAACATGTCGCGCTTGCGTCGACTCGAACCGCCCGAACTGCTGGAGCCCGATCCGCCAGCACCGCCCGAACTCGACGATTTCCCGCTGCTTGAGGAGGTCGAATATTTGCTTGTTCCGCCGCTCGACTCCTGGGTTTTGACGGTCGTGCCAAACCCTTGGCAGTTCTCGCAGAGCTCCAGTTCCGCACCCTCGACTTTCGTGGTGGTCAGCGACGACTCCTGAGAACCACACATCTCACATTGGGGCATACTCTCGGGTAACGTTCGCCCCGGTATAAAGGATGCGCCGCCGACCACACCTGCCTGCTACTCCAGGTCCGACCACGCACCCCAAAAGCGCTGGAGTGCGGTTAGATGGCCGACAACCGCAAAGAACACCAACAGAAGCTCGATGACACCGTAGCCAACGACTACTGGCCCGGTGACGACCGCCGCGACGAAGCCGGCGATACTGATCAACACCAGACGGTCGGCACGTCCGACGAGCCCGCCGTAGGCCCGCCCCAGACCGACAGCCTGGATCTGTGTCCCCAAGTAGGAGGTCATTAACACGCCTGTCACCGCGAGAAAGCCGAGCGCGAAGTTCTCGACGCCCGCCGCGAGGCCCCCAATAATGATCAGATCGGCATAGCGGTCGATCACGTGATCCAACAGGTCGCCGCCTTTCGAGGCAACTCCCTGATCGCGGGCGAGCGCGCCGTCGATCAGGTCCAGCCAGCCATTAGCCAACACTAACGCGCCGCCGACTGCATACCACACCGGGTCGCCAACCACGAATGCGGCGGCCGCAGCAGCCGAGACCACGAGTGCGAGCACGCTGACGCCGTTTGGAGTGAGTCCGAGGCTGTCGGCTGCATGGACGAACGGCACGAGCATCCGCTCGGCCAGCGGGCGGAACTTATCGAGTGTCATCCGACGAGATACTCCGTAAAGTCGACTTCGCCCGCGCTGGGCGAGCGTTGATCTGTGAGCACAGCCTCGATTTCGGCTGCCACCTCATCGGGCGAGCAGTCGGTGGTATCGATCTCGTAGACCGACGGCTGGCCGGTGGTTTCGACCGCTTCAGAAAGAACCACATCCAGGGCCTCGCTTTCGGCGTTTTCGCGTGCTTTGGTCGGTGATTCCCCACGCTCTGTGAGTCGGGTTTCGAGCACCGCTGGATCACAGCGCAAGACAACAATGCGGTCGGCATCGAAATGGTGGGCCAGGTGAGACTCAAGGATTCCCTCCCACTCGCCGAGGTGAGATTCGACGGCCTCGAAATCCGTAATCAGTGACTCACGTTCTGTATCCTGGCTGCTCCACAGTTCGTGGGCTTTGATTTCGTCGTTGAGATGGATGACTGGAACCTCAAGGCCGCGGTCCACCAACTGCTCGGTAGCGGTCGTTTTCCCCGTACCTGGTGTCCCCGTCACTGCGATCCGCTGTGGGTCGGCGTCGGTCACGTTGGAGCCACCTCGGCCAGAATCTCGTTGAGTGTCTCGACAGCCTGTTTCGTCTCTTCGCGGGTGCCACAGGAGATCCGCACACAGCCTGGCAGCCCGAAGCTCGTACAGTCTCGGATGATGACACCCTCGCGCTGGCTTCGCTCGGCGACCGCTTCGGCGTCACCAACCTCCGCGAGCACGAAGTTGCCCGCGCTCTCGACGGTGGGGGCGTCCAGGTTCTCGGCGAGATACTCGCGGGCCCAGCGGGCGGTTTCGACCGACTGCTCGACGTGGTCGTCGTCATCGAGTGCGGCGAGTGCGGCCCGGCAGGCCAACTCGTTGGCTGCAAACGGCGTGTTAACCCGTCCGTACGCGTCTGCCCACGCAGCCGGAACTGCACAGTAGCCGATCCGAAGCCCGGCAAGTCCGTAAGCTTTCGAAAAAGTCCGTAGCACGGCCAGGTTGTCGTAGGTGTCCAGGAGCTCGATGCTGCTCGGACGTGCGGAGTACTCGCCGTAGGCTTCGTCTACCACGACCAGCGTCCCGTCGTCGACAGCTTCGAGCAGCGTCGTGATCTCCTCGCGTGCCCACCCCGTTCCGGTCGGATTGTGTGGGGAGGTGATGTGGACGATTCGTTCGCCGCTGTAGCTGTCGAGAACGATATCGGCGTTCTGGGCGAACCCGTCGGCTTTCGAGAGTTCGTACGTGGCGACCTCGCCATGGTGGTGCCGCGCGCTCATCGAGTAGTAGGCGAAGCCGGGGTCGGGCACGAGCACCGACTGGCCCGGTTCGAGCATCGCTCGGGAGAGATAATCGATCGAGCCGTCCGCACCAGGCGAGACCCAGATCTGCTCGCTGGCAAGATTCCATTTGTCGGCCAGTTTTTCGGTGAGATCTGTGTGGGCGGCTTTCGGATACACGTGCAGCCCCTCGTTGGCGCGCTCAGTGACAGCCTCGATGGCCTTGGGACTGGAGCCGTGGGGGTTTTCGTTCGACGAGAGTTTGATCAGCTCGTCGGGGTCAAGCCCGAGATCGCGGGCGACCTCCTCGATCCCCCGGCCCGGCACGTACGGGCTGGTTGCGGAGAGATCCCGTGGTTGCATAGTCGCCCAAAGCAGACGCCGCCTCTTAAGCGTGATTACACGTCTCGACCGGCAGAC
>LKMJ01005340.1_pt1 | contig 12121 bp, 9 predicted proteins | sample 643391 | NCBI WGS metagenome assembly LKMJ01 (sample SAMN04112250, study PRJNA286221) | soda lake metagenome | biome: soda lake; feature: Kulunda Steppe; material: water; isolation source: sample PL-Br10 brine of Picturesque Lake | place: Russia: Kulunda steppe | collected 2010-07
CGATATCGCGCATCACGACATCATATCCCGCGGCCGCGGAGACCTGTGCGATACCGCTGCCCATCGTTCCAGCGCCGACGACACCGACTCGCGAGACGGAGTCTATATCCCGTGTCATTGTTGGCAACTCGCTCACGCCGCGATTAAACGTTGCGAAAGCTGGAACGGTGACGTCGGGAACGGAAACGACCGTGTTTCGAGACCGAGTATGGTACCTCTATGACGGACGCGACGGCTGGTGCTATTTGCTACTCCCTGCTTCGCAACACGATTCCTACCCCCTGCTCGCTTCGCTCGCTGAGGAAGGAGATGCCTCGCTATCGCCTGTCGAATCGATCGATCGGCTCTGGTGAAATCCTTCGGTCCCGACAAAACGGACATGCCGGATGCAATACGCGAATGTGGCATTAATCTGCGAAGATCGGTGATCGATCAACACAAGCCAGACAATAAAGTAGGTGTCCCAGCAGAAATTCCGTCACTCACTTTCTCACGGTAAGGATTTTATCTTCTCAAGAGCTACTGCATGGTACACCATGCCAACTTCCACTTTGAAAACGGAAAACAGGTGATAGAACGTTGGGATCAGATTTTTCGTGCTATTTCAGCCGAGCCGCGTCGCCAACTCGTTGTTTCTCTCTTAGACCATCCACCAGATGAATCCGTTCCGCTACCGGAAAGTGCAATAAGTCCTACTGTTCCCTCAGATCCAAAGGAACTCCGGACAGAACTGGTTTATAAGCATCTTCCGATGTTGACAGAGATCGGGCTGGTGAGGTGGGATTCAGACCCACTCGTTGCCTCTCGTGGGCCGCGATTTGACGAGGTGGCCATTGTTTTTGATGCCTTACACGCACGCGCGACCGAGATTCCCGATTCGTTAGTCATAGGATACCAACGACTCGAAGAAGAACGACAGGAAGCTTTGTGAGACTGCCGAGAGATCCGTCGTGGTCATGCGCATCCACACAACGCGGCTGGTTTAACGCAGATAGGTTTGAACAAATGATAGAGGATTGCTGAACCCATCCTCTAGATTTAACATGAGAGTTCAGGCCAGTCATCCTTTGAGAATTGCAACAGAGCTGATCGACCGTGTTTCGAACCGATCGTTCTTCGAACGAACACGGAAGTGTCGGTGAGATTATATTAACGACAACGTTTTTGCGCGCATAAATCGTGATTATTTATAATGTTCGGAGACGATGATCTGGAAACGATCCGCGAAAGCCAAGCGGACTGGGAAGCGGAGACACTCGAACCCTTTTTAGAATACGGTGAACGGAAAGACCGCTTCGCGACGGTGTCGAACCACGAAGTCGATCGTCTCTACACACCCGACGATATCGCGGAGATCGACTTCGAAGAGGACCTCGGCTTCCCCGGCGAGCCGCCGTACACGCGGGGAGCCTACCCGACGATGTACCGGGGCCGGACGTGGACGATGCGGCAGTTCGCCGGCTTCGGCACCGCCGAAGAGACCAACGAGCGGTTCCACTATCTCATCGACGAGGGGCAAACGGGACTTTCGACCGCCTTCGATATGCCGAGTCTCATGGGCCTTGATTCCGATCACCTCATGAGCGAAGGCGAGGTCGGCAAAGAAGGGGTCGCCGTCGACACGCTACGCGATATGGAAATTCTTTTCGACGGCATCGATATCGGCGACGTCTCCACATCCTTTACCATCAACCCGTCCGCGCCGGTGATCTACGCGATGTATATCGCCCTCGCCGACGAGAAAGGGATTCCCCGCGATCAGATCCGCGGGACGCTGCAAAACGACATGCTCAAAGAGTTCATCGCTCAGAAAGAGTGGGTGATTCCACCGGAACCCTCGCTCGACGTCGTCACCGACACCATCGAGTTCGCCGTCGAAGAGACGCCGAAGTTCCACCCAGTCTCGATTTCGGGCTATCACATCCGCGAAGCCGGATCGACCGCCGCCCAAGAGGCCGCCTTCACGCTCGCGGACGGGTTCGCCTATACCGAAGACTGCCTCGACCGTGGCCTCGACGTCGACGAGTTCGCTCCGCTCTTTTCGTTCTTCTTTAACTCACACAACTCGATCTTCGAGGAAGTCGCGAAGTTCCGCGCCTGCCGACGCGTCTACGCACGCGTGATGGAGGAGTGGTACGGCGCGGAAGCCGAGGAATCGAAACGGCTCAAGTTCCACACTCAGACGGCGGGGCAATCGCTCACCGCTCAACAGCCGCTCAACAACATCGTCCGGACGACGATTCAAGCGATGGCGGCCGTGCTGGGCGGGACGCAATCGCTGCACACCAACAGCTACGACGAGGCGCTCGCGCTGCCGAGCGAGGACGCCGTCCGGGTCGCACTTCGAACCCAGCAGATCATCGCCGACGAATCGGGCGTGGCCGATATCGTCGATCCGATGGGTGGCAGCTTCGCCATCGAGAAACTCACCGACGAGATGGAAGCCGAGATCATGGGCTACATCGAGGAGATCAAAGAGATGGGCGATGGATCCGTTCGAGACGGTGTTCTCAAGGGAATCCCGGACGGGTACTTCCATCGCGAGATCCAAGAGGCCGCCTACGAGTATCAAAAACGCGTGGACGCGGGCGATGAGACCGTCGTCGGCGTGAACAAATACGAGATCGAAGAGGACACCGAACCCGAAATCCTTAAAGTCGACCCCGAAACCCGGGATCGACAGCTGAATCGGCTTGAGGCGGTCAAAGCCGAACGCGATGACGACGCCGTCGAAGAAACGCTCGCAGCGATTTCCGAGGCGATCGAGAGCGGTGAAAACGTCATGCCACCGATCATCGACGCGGTGAAAGCGTACGCGACGATGGGTGAAATCATGGCCGTCTTCGAAGATCACTACGGCGCGTATCAAGAAACGCTCGTGACGGCGTGAGATACTCTCATCGCGAAAGGTTCGCACTCGGACACGATGCGGTAGTGAATCTATGCCAGTACGGCATCCGACCGAGATAGCGGGCTTCAGTTATCGTTACTTTACCCAATGTGCGGTTCGCGTTTCGCTCGTGTTCACTCCCTCAGTCGTTTCATCAGTTTTCGGATCAATTTCAGTATCCGACGGCCGATAGTTGTGAGCCGCGAACCTGCCTGACGTATCGTTTCAACAGACCGATCGAGGAGATCGCGTGCGGTTACGCCGGTGTCGGTTTCGGATTCGGATTCCCGTAGCGATGGTCCGTCCGCCAGTTTCAATACGTCGTATCGATCGATTTGTCGCCGTTGGCGATCGATATAGCGCTCCAGCACGGGATCGGTAATCGATTGCATTCGGTCAAGCGTTTGTATCGAGACTTCCTCGCCAGAGTCGATGTAGACGTTGTCCTCGATGAGAGAAAACAGGTCACGGTCGAGTGCAGAGCCGATCCGGGCGTCGAATCTGGATGCAGGGAATTCGTACTGATCGCCCATGTCGGCAGTGAGTTGGCTCGGATCGACGGTTACCGAGACGACAGCCGTCTCTTCACTCAAATAGTCGATTGGGATGGAATCCAGTGAGTGGCCGACCGCAAGGGCGAGTTCACTTCGACGGCGCTGGATGGCATGCCATGCCAAGACTCCATCGGTACCTGTACAGATCGACTTGTAGGTCACGGTGTCGCCATCCGGTTCGACAATATCTGTCGTTCCCAAGTGAACCGCCCCATCTGTGTCGAAACGAGTTTCACTGACGAGGTAACTCGCATCGTCGATATGATCGAAATAATTCGGGAGCGTGCTCGAACCCTCTAGATCGTCGAGCAATGACGCGTAGTCGTTCTCGATACCGTATCCGTGAATAACTAACTCGTCGGTTATGACGATCGCCGATTCGTCGGCATCCGAATGCTCGAAGACGGTGAATGATTGTGTTTCCTCGACGATCGAATAGCCAGCGTCCGTAATCTGCTCGCGCACATCGGTGAGATCATCACAGCCAGCCTGTATCCTGAGCGATGGTGCCGACCCCGCTCCGGACATCTCGACGTGTTCGGCATATTCGATGGGACCTGTTTCGAGCGACGGCGGCGCTTCGAACCTGAACTGATAGTACTCGTCGTACAGATGAGGAACGTACATCGTCGTATACGCAGGTGAGGAGACGTCATCGTTTCCAGCGCCCGCAACGAGGAGTACTGAGGAGAATAGCGGAATCATCACTCTGACCATTCGACGTGTATGACAGCGTCGTTTGCACCGTCTTTGTTCGGATAGTTCGGCAAGTCTAGAACGACGAAATCCTCGTCGACCTCTAGATTCACTGAGCTATCGTATCGATACGCCTCCATCCCGTTGACGTAGATTTCAACAGTTTCGACGTCCCACGATCCCGAAAGAGTACTGCTGCTCGGCAATCGGAGAATTCGAAAGCCATCGATATCCCAGAGATAAAGCGGTTCGGCTGCTTCGAACACTGCGTTGTAGTAAGACGAAAACGGTGGGAAAGGGATATCATTTGATCCGTATGTGCGTTCGATTATCTCCATATCATCGAATATCGGGTCCAATGCGAGGTTCTCCCGGGTATCGCTCGCACCCCGAATTCGATTTTCGCTGTGGGTTCGACCATCCGATCGAATCGAGCCATACGCTGGATGATCCCGATGCTGATTGAGATTGAAGCGTGCAACGTACTGTTCGTCGGCATCTACTTGATCGAAATAACTCTCCAAGTAGTTCTGCCACTGCTGGGTAATCATCGACTCATCCGCTGGAGGTGGAGGGATCTCATAACCACTCGATACGAGGTGTTCACCAGCACGACGTTTGGCGAAGCTGTTACGCAAATAGACATCGAAGTTGACTTCGTTGTATCGTGAGGCGATGCTGGAGCTGCCGGTCTCGATCACCACTTCCATACTGTCAACTTTCGTCATATTGCAGCACGAACGGAGCCCGTCTTCGGGGTTCAATCCGTAGCGTTCGAACGCAGCAAGGACATCCAAGCCATTGTCAGCATCTTGATCGTCATCGCTCAGATTCTGAGTGACCTCGCGGAGACTCCATCCGTCTGAGAAGTTCTGATGGTCGATGTCGGTTAAGACATCGAGATATCGTTCTGCCCCATCGGCGTTCGGATGCATAGATGAGTTTTTCGAGAATGAGCTCACCTCGTCGTATTTGTCCACCACCTCGTATCGTGCATCGATCCGTTCTTGAGACTGGTCGCCCGGATTATACTCGAAATTACCCTCGAGAATCGGTAGTCCATACAATAACTGCTCTCGATAGCTTCGGGGCGGAACGTATGGAAAAATTGGCCAGGCGCTACTCGCGTGCGGGACGTTGCCTCGTTTGAACCCAGGTAAAGCAAAAAGCACGGGGGAATCGATCGTTTTGTCGGCTTCGTAGACCGCCTTCCGCATTTCGTAGGCCTTTTTTTTGTAAAAGTACTCGTATCGATGATTCGTGTTGGTGAACACACGTCGGAAGTATCGCGACCCAATAAGTCCAATCCCGCCAACTACAATTCCACTCAACCCACCCAATCCGCCCAGAATGAAGGCGGCTTTGTCCATATAATTCTGCGCTAATTCTGGAATAAACGACTCGCGGCTGGACGGTGGAAAGTACCCACAGACGTAGATTGTTGCATTGGGGAATTTATTGTTAGCGTCGAAGATCGCCTGTTTCAGCCCCTCATAGGAGAAGCAGCCGGCGTTGTTGTCGATTTCGTCTTGTTTATTGCTAAACGCGTTCACGCTAAACGGCATCGTCGATCCGAGGTCGTTTATGCTCCCGGTCAACAGCACGACGTCGACGGCAGATTCGTCGGGATACGTGGCTTTGAACGTGTTATCCTCGCGGAATTGATCGTCAATATCGAAGTCGTATGGCAGGTTCTCGATTTGTTCGAGGATCGATGGATGGGCGACGCTCACCCCCTTTCGGCCGAATCGTTCGGTATCCGTTCGTCCATACTTCTCTGCGATGCTGTAATCGTAGTCCTTATCCACATCGCATATGGCAGGATTCGGATTGTAATCAATAACTGCTCCAACCTGAGCTTTCAAATCCCGCTCTTCGTTTAGCGTATCGCCCGTAGTGAGATAGGCATAAAATCGACTGACGTACTTGTCTTCGGGGTCCAGTCCCATTCCCCACATCGTCGAATCACCGACAGCGACAAAATAGAGCTCGTCAGTCATCAAACTGAGTTCAGACGACAACTATATAAAGATAGTATGCCCCGACCGGATACGTATTGTGAGACTGCAGCGTAGGTTATGGTTATCTCTGAGTCCGATGCTCATTGATTTTCAGACGGGCTCAGCTTGTTCGACAAGGGCAGTCTGTGGTCTATCGGTCATTCGTCGATCACGTCATCACCGAGGCTACCCCCGACGGTTAAATCACCGTGAATGGTCAATGCATCCGTTGTGAGTTCGAACACAGCCTCGCCAGAGTCGTCCGTTACGACAAGCGCCGTCTCGTCTATTCGGCAGCGAAGAGTGTTGTCCTCGACAGATACAGACGTCTGTTTACCGATGGGACCAGACGTATCCTCTATTCGTACCACCTCGGAGTCACCCCGAAGCGAAATCTGGGACGAGTTATCCACACTGAGGAGGTACAATGCAGGAGTCGTGCCGCTTTTGTCGCCGTTTCCATCCTGCATACTTACTGTGGGGCCGTGATACTCGGCAGTGTACGGAGTGATGAACGAGAGTGCTCCTGCTTCGTAGTGAAGTTGTGCGGTTGCGCCCTCGTCCGATTCCCAATAGTCGATAGTAACAGTTCCGCTTCCGTCGAGCGTGAACCGGTCTTCGTCCATCGTGATCGATGCACCCGTTTCGGCGATTACGTACGAGGGTTCGTCATCGTCATCGTCATCGTCATCGCCGAATGGGGCAGACACCGCTTCGAGAACGATCCCACCATCGCCGAGATCGATCGAGCCACTGGTCGTCGCTTCGTCACCGCCGTCGTCGGTCGCCGACGACCAATTGATGTTTCCGAATGAGTCTGAGTCGTCGAATACCGTCGGATCGAACGGTTCCTCCGAACCGATTCGGAGCGAGGCAGTGTCAGCGTCCGCATGCACGCTCATGTCGGCAAAACGGTTGAAAAGAAACAGTTTTCCACCCAAGCCGGATTCAGTCGCGTCGGTCGCCACACGTGGTCCAATTGCCAGACCGGCGGAATCACCGAACGAACCCATACTCACGGTGTCTTTGTGACGAAATCGAAATCTGGGCTCATCCTCACCGCCGATGGTTGCAGCGGGTAGCTTTGTCTCGTCGGGGAAGAGAGGAGCCGGTGTGACGGTGAGTGGACCCGATTCGAGAGGTCCATCGATTCGTATCCCAGTCCGATCGCCGGGGGCATCACCCGAGAAACTAGAGGTTGCTATTACGCCCGTCTGGATGTCTTCTGCTTTGAATGTGATCCCACCGATACGCGCGAACGGCCCGCTCGAATCGATCTCGAACAGATCGATCGATCGATCGGGTGGCCGGACTGTGAGTCGTGGCGAGATGATGGTATAGTCAGATCGAAATTCGAATTTCATTGAGTTCGACACGACGTCCATCACATAGTAATTTGTGGCCTCATCGAAATTCCCGAAGGGACGTATGAGAATGAGAGATTGCGACGGAAACTATCGATTTTGAACAAAGCGGTACTTGAAGAGCGAAAACGGACGCCATGCAGGATAAGTAGATATACCAGCCCGAATTGGTAGATAGGTAATGAACACATCAGATATCCTCAGACGTGATCCTGACACCATCGAGCTGCGAGGCCATCGAATCAGTTGCTTCGATGCAACTGGCGAGCAGTCAGACGATCTGATTCAAATCGGGAAGACAGCCGAATCCGGCCCTGAGAACTCGATTACGATCAACGAGGGATTTACCGTCCACGACGGAGGGAGTGAGAAAGACACCACGATCGATCTCCATACGGGAAGCAGTATGAGTCTCCCACACGATGAGTTGTTGGTCAAATGGCCAGCATCGGGCGCGGGAACCGGTGGGTACGACGACACATCGTCGACACACTTTCGTTCTCGTCCCCGTGGTAACACCTTGACCGGTCAACCGATTCCAGCACTATCGGCGTGTTTTCATCCGGTCGGCGAGTCAGCACCGACGGTAGTTATATCGGATACCCCTGCTTGGCTTCCGTGGTTTTCCGGACGGATCAACGCCTTCGAAGGCCTCGATGACGAGGAGTACCTCTTGTATAAAATCGGTGGGCTCATGCTTTATTCTGCAGGTATCCCGTTTGCGAAGTTATCCCCCGGTGCCGATTCGACGAGTCAAAGCGGCGGTGTGCCAGCGTATTTTCGATTAGGACATCCGGCAGTCAGCCCCGAATGGGACCCTGACGCGACTGGCAATGTGATGGTCGAAGAACTCCCGGGCAGCGGCGGTGATCCGACGTTTGGTGGCGGTGACACTCCTATAATTGAGACGACGCGCATTCCGACGATGCCCGACGCCGAAATCAGACTGTTCAACGAGGGTGTCGAGACAGCCGTGCTCACTACGCTCGAAGGAGCCGATGGACTGGGAGGTCGTGCAGCACTGTACGGTGGTGATCCGGACGAGAACCAACCCGGCGGCGTCGAGGCGGTTAGCAGTGATGGGGAGACGGTGGTCCGTATCGAAAGCACCCATAGTGAGTACGAAAACCGCATGGCTGTCGGAGAACGGGCCACTGTCGACGACGAGACGGCCACGGGTGTCTCTATTGCCGCCGACTCGACGGTCCGCGCCGGGTATGTATCCGATGGCGGTCGGGGGACGCTTTCGTATGACGACGGGACGATGAAGCTCAGGTTCGCCACCGAGGACGAGGTCACCGATCGGATCACGATTGAGGACGGCTTTTCCGGCGAGGTGTCAGACGATATCGGCGGTGCGTTGCATCTTGCTGATTCATCCGGTGAGCCGACTATCGAACTGAATACGAGTGGGAGCGAACCACCAGCGATTATGGTTCGGAATACGGATGGCCAAACTGCGGCGTCGATCGACGGCAGTGGGTCGATTACGCTCGGCTCTGCCGGAGTGGGCGGCGAGTGCACCGTAATTGGCACGGGGGGAGAGACCACACTCTCGATCGAGAAGCACGGAAACGTTACGGTTGCGGGCGATTTCGTTCGAGAAAGCGAGTCGAATTAAAGGGGTTGTCAATCGGCCCTTGAGACAGTCTCACCAATCACGCGTCGTGTCACGATAACTGGACGAAACGGTTGTATTGCACGGTTCAGTGCCCGGGGTGCGAACTGTTAATGTACCCCCCGTCCTGTCTCCGAGCGAGTATGGACCCGGACATCAAACTGACGGGTGACAGTACCATCGAACTGTACGGTGGGGTACGGGTTACCGACGAGAGCGACGAGGCCATTTTTCAGAGCACACCGTCGCCACGGATCCGCATTCCAGCAGGCCAGCCCGACCATCCCGACGGCGACATCACCATCGGAGACGCCCGAATCGACCTCCCATTGCCCAATCTCGTTGTGTCTACCCCATCGTTTGCTGTCGGAGACGACGGTGAAGACCTGTTCTCCGTAACGTTCACAACCGATACCGAGCAGGCAAGCGACATTGCGCCCGAATACTACGACGAACTGGTGGCGATTAATGCGAATAATGCTCCGACGAAGGTATTCGTCTCGGACCTCCGGATCGGCGATCGGCCAAATTCTGGACCGAGTGAATCATATCCCATATTTCGGGTTACTCGAATGGAAGATACCGATCACCCCGATGACTACGCCGAATTTCAGCGCGTCGGACTCAGAATGTGGAAATACGGCGAATTTTCGCCACCAAACGTCCACCTCGGTTCGGATCATACATTATTGCTGGGTCATGAACATGCAGAGTGGGGTGGATCGGACGCGTTGCTCACCCAACACGGGCAGCTCTTACTCTATGACTACGAGGGCCACGAAACCGTCGTCCTCAATGGCGAGGGCGAACCGACAGTTCGTGTCGGCGATCCGACAGCAGGCGGGGAGAGCGGAACGATCGAACTCCTAGGGGAGACGACACCACAAATACGAATCAGTGCAGAAGCGGGAGGCGAAATTACGGTCGGGGCGAAAGCCCGTGGTCAGGCCAGTACGTCGAAGCATAACTGGGGCGGCGTAGGGCTGTTCGCAGACGGAACGATATCTGCTGTGTACGAGACGGATACCGTCTCGACGCTCGTCGCGCAATTTCCGGCCGGGAACGGACTCAGATATTCCACGGGAGGCCTCGGCCTCGTAACGAAAAGCGCCAATGCCCCCGACGAACTCTTGGATTGGTCGGTTGGCCTGTACGACGGATACGACGACGATCAAGGGACAGTAAACGGAGGTGCAGTCGTCGTCACCGATACGGACGGAACCGATCGCGTTCGTCTCGATGCGACGAGAAACGTCGAAGCCAACGTGGCACTGTACGACGATGACGGCGCCCAAACCGTCGGTATTAGCGACACGGGCGCGATAGTCGTTGGATCCGAGGATATCGCGGGCGCATTGGTTGTCGAAGACCAAAATGGCGACCTGATTTTCGAAGTCGACGAGACGGGAACCGTCACCGTCTCGGATACATTGGCGATAACCGTGGCGGGAAACGTCAATTGAGTAGCTGCGGGGGAGTTGACCGTGCCGTTGAGACGTGGGCGAATTCAACAGTGTCGGCATCCTTCCCGAGCCGTGATCTCGGAGAATCCGTCTCAAGCTGATAAAACCAGTTTCTGTACTGGAAGCACGACACATATTAGCACGGTCTATCTTACAGCAGAGATCGAGACGTATATACCAGTGTAGTATGTCTCTTTCTCACAATGGCTAACGAGATATCCATCGAACTCCCCGAAAAACATCAGCAACGGCTAGATGACGTCGCCGCAGTCGAACCCACGGTCCACGATCAAATCGAAACGATCGTCCTGCCTCAGATCCTCTCGTTGATCAACGACGCGTATCATCAACTCGAACCGGACGACAGAACGGACGCCACACCCGCGGACGAATCAGATTGACATCCCCCCACACGGTGCGGTGAGGACCTCGTGCTGCTCTTCGTTTCGAGGAAGCAAGCTCGTCGAAGAGACTGAAGAACGCCTCTGAGAGATCGCGTCTCTATAGCTGGGGAGGTGTACAGCTGGGCAACAGTCAATCCGGCCGCTTCAATGACAGCACCGTCCGTTCGAACGAACAGACCAGCGGTTCTTTCGGGTCGTTCACTTTGAAGACCTCGACGGCCATTGTGACGATTCCGCGCTCGCCGTCGCTCGTCTCGCGTTTGTCGGTCACCGTCGATTGGACCCGAATCGTATCGCCGTGAAAGACGGGGTTTGGATGCTCGACGTTGTCGTACGAGAGGTTGGCGACGATGGTGCCGTCGGTTGTATCCGGTATCGTCAGTCCCACGGCGAGACTCATCGTGTAGAGGCCGTTGACGAGCCGTTCGCCGAACTGGGTCCCCTCAGCGAATTCAGCGTCGAGATGCAGCGGCTGTTGGTTCATCGTCATATCGCAGAAGCTCTGGTTGTCGGCTTCGGATATCGTCCGCCGTTTCCCGTGTTCGATCGTTTCACCGATCTCGAACTCTTCGTAGTATTTTCCGGTCATTGTACTGGAGTGAGATGGAGCGGATTTCGTTTCATTCACAGCACCGTCCCGTGTTTTTTGTTCGGCAGGTCCTTCTCGATACCCTCATAAAAGGCGAAGCGGTTGGCGAGTTCGTCACGAAGCGAACTCGGTGGGACGACCTCGTCGATGACGACCTCGCTCGCCATCCGCCGAGCATCGATATCTTCGCGGTACTCCTCGCGAAGCTCTGCTTCCATACGCGCCCGTTCTTCGTCATCCTCGATGGCGGCGAGTTTCCTGGCGTAAACCGCGTTGATCGCGGCTTCGGGCCCCATGATCGCGATCTCACCGGAGGGCAACGCGATCGTCGATTCGGGATCGTACGCTGGGCCGGACATGGCGTAGATTCCGGCACCGTAGGCCTTCCGGACGACGACGCACTGTTTCGGCACCGTCGCCGAGGAGGTCGCATAGATCATCTTCTTGCCCTGCTCTAAGATGCCGTCCTTTTCGACTTGGGAGCCAGCCATGAATCCGGGCGTGTCGGTGAGATACAAAAGCGGGACATTGTACGCGTCACAC
>LKMJ01005341.1_pt1 | contig 12120 bp, 5 predicted proteins | sample 643391 | NCBI WGS metagenome assembly LKMJ01 (sample SAMN04112250, study PRJNA286221) | soda lake metagenome | biome: soda lake; feature: Kulunda Steppe; material: water; isolation source: sample PL-Br10 brine of Picturesque Lake | place: Russia: Kulunda steppe | collected 2010-07
GACGAATCGCTCTCTGCAAGAGGCAGAACAAAGTTCGATAATATTGAAATAGAGGCTAACGCGAAATGTATGGCCAAGGAAATCAAAAATAAGCTCAATTTACCATATTTCAATTCGGGAGGTGATGAAGTATGAGCCACCGCAGTCAAATCTTGTTCAGAGAAGGCGAGCTCTCAGTTCTGACCTACAAACACTGGGGTGGTTTTCCTGAGACCGTTATTCCACTACTCCGAGACTACTGGCAGTGGTGTCCTAAAAAGAACATTAAACATCTCCGTCACCCTTTCCATATGGTACCCTTCAGCTACATACTGGTGGGATGTGTCCTCAAATTGGGCCTCAGAGGTCGTTATCGCCTATTAATTAATTAATTCGGTCAGTTCATCCCGTGTTTCATTGTTGATTCTCGCTACCCCCACTCGTTGATATTGAACAATATCGCATCCTTTCTCTTCGAGCCGATGGAAGTCAATTTCTGAGAGGGCTGTTCTTCCTGTCCCAATACACCAGACCGACCTAGCTTTCGCGGCATCTGCGACTTCTTCCCAATTATCGAGAATAAGTGATTGAAATACGTTAGTAGTCAGAAGAACAATCACTATATCTGAATGGCTTACTTCAGTAGTAAACTGATTTAGGATTTCTCTTTCGTTCAGTTCGCTAGTTCCTTCTAAGGGAATTCTGTCCTTCCCTCGGAGAAATCCGTATTCCTCCGAGATGATTTGAGTGACTACTTCTCCTGATTTAGAAAGTTCTCTTTCTAAAGAGACGATGGCTAGAAAATTGCCCTTGAAATAGTTGAGTGCCGCCTGTTCCTTCTCCTCAGATGTAGTTGCCGCATCCTCGGTTAGAATGACTGTATGCATAGGATACCCTGTTACAGCCACATGTATATTAACACCGAAGATAGGCTAACTAATGGCGATGGCGGTAATCAGGGTCATTTGATAGAGAAGCTCCTATTATGGTAAATTCTCAGTAGATTCACTAATAAGCAAACACCATTCTCGAACGAGTGCTTCTGCTTCGTTGCGCTGAGACAGTTTCCCACCCGAGGGCAGGTCACGTATCACAGTCTCATCCGCAACTGCGGGTAAACAGACGAGTGATGACTGCTTCGAACCAGAATTAATCCAAATTTCGGGTTTACCATTCTCAGAGAGGCCACCATAGATTATATTGAGTGACCTTCGCATATCTTCTTGGGCAATATCCCGAAGATGTTGGAAGAGAGGGTCACCTGGAAGCAGAAGACGAATAGAAGGAAACTCATCGGCCATCGCTGGTATGAACGTAACGACAAGCCCCTCTCCATCGCTAAGTCGGGTTTGTGCTGTAGCCCCTCCTGTTTCAGGGGTACTAAAACCACCTTCAGTCGCAGGTGGATGGAGTACATACGCGTCATCAACCGCACCGGGATAGCTCTCAGCTTCTTCGTGCCGCCTAAGAGCGGTAAATGACCAACCCGCTTCATTGAGTGTGGTGCTCTGGGTTAACAGCGTCTCGATAAGTTCTGGGTCGACGAGCGACTCGTACCTTCGATTATCCTTCCCAATCTCGTAGATAGCCGGGTGTGAAACGCTTCCCCACCCATCGAGTCGAGTTTCCTCTACAAGTTCATTTTCGGTCGTCGCATGAGCGGATTGGTCAACTAACCCTGCCTGCTCCGCGGCGGCTCTCGCATCTTCGTTCTTACGCTCTACCGTATTGGTCATTTTATCGTCAACGGAATCAGCACCGCTGGAGCCACCACCCATTACGGCACTACTAATATCGCCTTCGAGACCGCTGAGAACGGGCCGCATGGTCCCAACTACGTCCTCAAAGAGATTCAGACGTTCCTCTAGGCTTTCATAAATATCGCCATCAATGGAATCTTCATACCCATAGTTCACGATTTTCACGACATGATTGCGTTGACCAATACGGTCAATACGTCCGATACGCTGTTCGACACGCATCGGATTCCATGGCAAGTCATAGTTGATAAGTGCATCTCCAGTTTGGAGGTTCAGTCCCTCACTCGCACTATCAGTGCAGACAAGAATGTTGGTTTTCCCCTCGTCACTGGTGAAGTCCGTCTTGATTGTCTCCTTCCCAACGTTCTTCCATTCGCTTCTCTCGTGGTCGTATTGCGAGCCGCCCGAGCCAGTATACGTGCCAACGTTCGGATGAGTTTTCACGAGTTCCGAACGGATGGATTTTAGCGTATCCTCGTACTGAGTAAATATGATGATGTTATCCCGGGCCTCTCGACGTAGGCCCTTGATATCTTTCTTGAGCTGACCAAGCTTCGGGTCGCTGGGCGTCTGTTCTAAGGTTCCAATGAAACTCGCTAATTCAGAAAGTTCAGTCTCGATAATACTCTGTCCGCTTCCTGAGTCTGGTCGATACGCGTCGAAGTTCCCACTAATTACTGCATTAAGTGTGGCTTCAGAAACGTCCCCAGGGTCTGCGGCGAGCAAGGCGATGTCGTCTGTTAGGTCTTCGCCCTGCTCTTGTAGCTGACCGTGAAGTTTGTTATAGCGCCGGAGGAGGCTTTGCTGAATCGCATAGAGACTACTGGTGAGCCGCTGACGGTACGTCGTCATAACGAAGCCGAGCGCCAGCTTTTCTTTCCCCGTTAGCTCCTGCTGGGACTTCTTATACACTTCAGTGATATATGACTCTACGCGTTCATAGAGGTCTTCTGCGTTTCCGAGCGGGATACGCTTCGTCTCCACATCTCGCTTCGGTACGGTCGCATCGAGTAGGTCTAGTTCTTGACATTTCCGCAGGACAGACCGGGTATTTCTAAAGATGCGAGTCTGTACTGGAGTCGCCCACTCACTCACCTCAACAAGTACGCGCCAACCTGCAAGGTCGCAGTCAAACACAAACTCCCGTGGGTCATCGAACGTCATCGTCATCGTATCGACGCCAAGGAGCTTGCGGAGCGTTCGTTTCTCAGACAATCCCGTGATACCCGCGGAGTCAATTGCCTCCTTAGTCTGAGACTCGTAGCCAGGATGTTCTGTGATGTGTTCGTGGATAAGTTCGGCGAACTGTGCGACACGTTCGCGGGCTTTGTCAGGCCCAATTTCGAGGCGATTCTGGAGGTCTTGAAGAACGTGACGACGCCCTATCCCGGCGGATGGATGGTTATCGCCTACGTCTTCGAGACTAGCCATCAGGGCAGACCGTGTTTCGAAAAAGTGACTGAAACGGGTCTTGTTGTCCCACGAGCTTGGAAGATTACAAAGGCGAAGGAGGTCATATAATTCTCCCACCTTCAACTGCATCGGCGTGGCTGTCAGCGCGTAAAGGCACTCCGACGTTTCCTCGACGCGAGTGAGCAAGTCGTAGAAATTAGTCCCTTCGCGGGCGCTGTGTGCTTCGTCGACGACCGTCGCGCCCCACACCGAAGTACCGTCTGATGGGACAACCAATCCGCGGTTGTCCGACCTTCGTGCCGTATGCCAAGAGGTGATGATAATACTGGGTTCGTCACGCTCTGAAACGAATCCACCAAGTGGTGTATTTTCCCACTCATCAGAATCAAGTGTACCGTCAAGGCGGTGTGGTTCACCATACGGGTCAATAAGATAGTCGACGCCAGCCTGCCGGTCGTGGTAGTATGCGTGCAGGTTGAAACGTCCAAGGAGTTCCTCCTGCCACTGCTGGATGAGTCCTGCAGGTACGAGAAGAAGTGCGTTATCCACCTTCCCCGTATGGACGAGCCGCGAAAGAGTGAGGCCCGCCTCAATAGTCTTCCCAAGCCCAACCTCGTCACAGAACAACAGGTTATTTGGGTAGATGCTGACTGCAGTATCCGAGATGACGCGCTGGTGTGGCCACGGGTCAACCGGACTCACATCCTCTGCAAGGTGCAGTCCTCCTGGGTCTCTCCCCGCGGTAGATAATACCTCGGCGACTGCATCTTCAGAGAGAAGTGTCTCAGAGTTGCTTTCGCGGACGCGTTCGACGTGCTGGTATAGTTCCTCCTCGTCGTCCGGCTTCCAGTCGATTATCTCCTTCTCAATAGCCTCATCAAGCTCGTGAATGTCGACAGATGGATGGAAATCATTCCATAGTCGGTTGAAGGTTGATACGTCCTCGTCGACAAACTTGGACTCCTCGTTCGCCCACGAACGATGGACTTTGAATCGCTCGTAATTACGGTGCCACGCACTCAGAGTTTCGTTAATGCTCCCCTCGAAAGTCACTCGATTGTCTTCATTGTCAACCGCGATGCCGAGTTTTGGGTGGAACAACCCTTCGCCTGATTTTGGTTGACCGATTTTGATTTTCAGTCGGCCTTCATCGAAAAGCGTAGCGATGATGGCTAACTGGGACTCAATCCACGGTGCGAGTGGCTCGTCTGAATCTGGGAAAATAAAACCTTTTTCGCGCTGTCGGAGGTCTCCCCCCGCGATGACACGAACAGTTCCATCAGTCTCTAATAAAGAATCCACTCCGTCAAGAGCATTCGAGAGGCTCTGAAGGCTGAGATACCCTGCAAGCCTGTCGTAACGAACTGCCTCTTGAAGAAATGGTCGATAGAACGCGTCCATCAAAGACTCGTCGCTATCGAACCGACTTTCGTATACCGGATTCCACGGAATGTCCTTGAGGGTCATCTAGAGTGGTAGTTAGCTCCAGTTATCAGTGAGCTTCTTATTCTCATCTTTCTCTGTGTTCTGGTGTATGTCACTAGCATCAATACCCAAAAGGTCACCAGTCTTCCCGGAAATAAGGTCACGCCCAGTTTCAGCACTAGAATGGTTCTCTGGGAGGACTTTTAATAAGCTAGTAAGTGCGGCTTTGAATCGCTGATTGCTCTGATAACCGCGCTCAGTTAACCATTCCCATGCGGCATCTGCACCCTTTTTTTCGTAGACATGGAAGGCGGCGTGGACGGCATCAATTGTGTACGTGAAGTCCTGTCGTCTTGGGTCAACGGGGTACTTGCGGCTGGAGACGTTTTCGTCAGCTTCTAGCTTTGTAATGTCCTGAACGCGGTCAGTGTGGTCTTTGAGTTGAATGTCGCCGCTGGACTTGCCCCAGATTTTGGTCGAGCGCTTGACATCATCCACATCGACACCAACACCTACACCGAGTTGACGGCCCTCGTCGTAGGGGAAAGTATCGCTGTCGTAGACTAGCCACGAAAGGACGTACCAGCGAGTGAGTTCGTCAAGGTCGTCAAACGCATCGGTGGCCAAGTACTGATTTGAGAGGACTTTCGTGACGGCATCACGAGCCTCTGTAAGGGCTTCTCGCGGAGGAACAGGGTCGTCCTTATTATCCACCACTGGGTAGTTGTCGGCGTACACGCGAAGTGTAGGGCCGAACGCAGCGATAATAATGTCTGTCTTGGTAAGACTAAGCCCTGAATCAAGTAGGTCACGGGCAGCATCCTTTGCGGCGGTGCGTGTTTCCATTCTAACATCACTCCACAGAGAGGGAATTTCCTCGCTGTCATCCATGCCAGTGTCTGTAGGCTTGCGTCCAGCGAGAAGAATAGTGCTGTCAGCACTATTGCTGTTCATCATACCCTCGCGGGTGGGTATTTCACTCGTGATGGGATGAGTGGCAGTGACCGTGAATCCGGCGTTGATGAGCGACATGGTGAGGGTGTCCCACGCATCGGTCTCCTTGTGAGTGAACATGACCGTTAGAACGCCACCAGGTTCGAGGACGCGGTATAATTCCTCGAATATATCACTCATCTTTCGTTCGTAATCTTCTTTGGCAAGTTGGCGTTTTGACTCATTTGCACCCGCGATACCTTCGAATTTGGATGCGTTAGCGACTGCTTCATCGTCCTTGTTGGTGAGTTCTTCCGCAAACAAGTCTGGGTGTACGTCACCGAGATACTCTTTCTGCCAGACATAAAATACGTCAGACAGTTCGGCGTACATAATGCTGTTGTAGTACGGGGGGTCAACAACGACTGCTTGAGTACTGTCGTCAGCCCAACGGTCAGGAAGGTTGGCGGCATCTCCGATGTTGAGGTCGCCGGTGCCGCGGCCCGCAACGTATTCACATATTTCCTCGTAGCAGTCGATTATCTTCCTAGAGTGGGCCTCATACCCCATGTTGGCCGCAGAGAGATTGTTGTCGACGAACATCCGGCGGAAGGCGAGATTGTTTCCTTTGAATACTTGGTTGGGATAACCGCGCTGAGCGTTCCAAGAGGACAGCCGGGAATTATAGTCAACGAGTTTGCTGGCCGTAAGTGCGAGGATGGTGAGGAGAGCCTCAGCAGATTCATCATCGTACTCCGCTCGGATGTCTTCGGCGTGCGTACGGAACGCGTTAAGATACTCATAGTGAGCGACAAGTTGCCGGGGGTTGAACATGTCACGCCACTCAGTCATACCGTAGGTTTTTGGTTCCCGAGTTTTCTGCCCGTCAGGAATAGGGGTGGACAAGAGGGTGAGTAGGTCGAAGTCAGACTCAACGCGCTCAGCGGCCTTCTTGATAGCCTGCTGGTCAATGTCAGTTCCCGCGCGGTAGCCTGAACCACCACCAACCTTCTCATACTTGACCCCGTAGACCTCATACTCGAAATCGTTGTTTTTGAACTTTTGCTGGATATCCTCGCTTTTGGTGACTACCGCACAGTGAGGACACTCAGCGTCCCCGCGGGATACTGTGCCGTTGTTAGGGTCAAACTCGCTTTTTGTCACGTCGTCAGGGAGACGAACGGACTCATACTCTACGTCACCGTCGTCGTACTGTGGACGGATAGCGACGCCTTTCGATGAGCCCTGTTTGTATAGCCACCACTTTGGAGCAAGAGGGATAGTACCACCACAGGAGTCACATGAAATACTGTACGTACAAGCAGACTCAAGTGGCCTACGGTTGTCTTGCGAGGCAGGGTAATACTCTTTGAGATTCTCGCTGGCGGTTTCCATTATCTGGTCTCGCCATTTACGGAGGTCGTCTCCGAGTGACCCGACGCTTGGAGCATATTCAAGCAAGACTTTGAGGAGGAGTGACGGAATGGGATTAAGTTCGTTCGCTCGGGTGGGTAAACCGTAACGTAGGGATTCTAGCGGGATGACACCGCCGCCAGCGGTTGCGTCAAGGACTGTCGGTAGGTCGCCGTCCCACGTTTTACGCAGCTTGTCGTGGAAGTCATTGAGTTGGTCTTTGCTAGGTGATTGTGTAAACGGTCGTGGGTAGCCGTAGTGGTCGCCAAGTGTGCCGTCGCGTCCATCCTCACTAGTTTTCTTTGATTCGACATATTTGGCGATACTAGTGTCAATATGCTCTTTTGGCCCAATTTGCATCAGACTCAGAAGGTCGTTGGCGTCTGTATCATCGGGCATGACAGACGCAAGAACGGCAAGTCGGGCGGCAGGTGTAGGTCGCCGAGCGAACCACGGATGGATGTACCTGTGGGGCGGCATGTGCTTCGGATTTCCCTCCTTAAGATTCTCGATGCCTACGGCCTTCAGCGGTAGTTTACCTTCAATAGCGAGGCGGTTGGGTGTGCTACTGTCGTCTTCGAACTCTGCGGTCGTAGATTTTGAATTCTGATTATCCATTGTTGAGTACCTTATTGATTAGTTGACGTGGTCGGTTAGTAGTACACGGAGTGCTTTGATACCATTTGGGGATGTGGGGGAACGAGCCTTCGCGTGCCAGTAATAGCATTCTTCCAAGCTCAAGCGTGAAATTCCAGTAGCAAACTCGTCAAGACGGTCGAAGCGCTGGATTGGCTTCAGACCGAGGAAACAGAGGGCAAGTCGAACACCGACACCCTCTGCGAGGAAGAGCGTCGTACTCTTGCCTGATAGGACTTTTTCACCATCTTGCCCTGTCTCCCCGAGTACAGACCGGATGAGCGACCGTGCGGCCCTAAGTTGCTTCCCACGTAGGGTTTCAATTTTAATTCCGCACCAGTTATCCCATTTCCAATCACCCATCTGGGGGCCTGTCGACGGAGTTGTTGAGAAGAGATGAGTGCCATTGTTCACAACCTCGTCCAGTGGTACAGTCATGACTACCTGATGCGACCCCGAGCTCTCAAACCGACGAGACCGTGCTCCGGCCAACTCCTTAGGTGCAAATTCATATAGCGTAAGCTCCGGCTCTTCGTCGCCGATTTGCCGGGTTAACGCGAAAGTCGGTCGTCCGCCATAGATACTACTGCCAAAGGCGAATGATTCAGCCTCTATACTCATGCTGTTACTTCTTCCTCCTCGACCTCAGCAAATCTAACTGTTGTTTCCATCCGAACGGTGAACCCGTTATCGACTGCCAGTAGCTCATCGAGAGTTTCGAAAGTATCCTCGTAATCGGCGGGTTCGACGGCGTTTGACAGGTCAAGGGTTATCTGGCCCTCGCCCGTGCGTTCACCATCGGGCCCGACCAGCGACGTAGGCTCTTGACTGAACCGAAAGTGCGAGGCGAACTTGCTCGCGGAACCTGTAAACGAGAAGCCAACCTGACCCGCGGGGTCGTTCTTGTTGTCGACTGCGTCGTACTGGAACACGACCTGAGTGTGGTCACCGAGGTCTTCGTTGTCTGCGAGCTTGTTTGTGATGAACCACGTGTGTTGCCACGCCTCTTCCCCGCGGGTCGTGATTGTGAGCGACGAGAGCGTCGCCGCGATGTCGTCGCGGTGGTAGTTGTGTTCGTCTATCAGCGACTGAATGTCCGTGTCTACGTCCGTACGAAGCTCTTCAAGAGCGCGGGATACGTGGACAGGAGTCGCGGCTGTCGCCGTCACAGACATTGGAAGTGGTTTCTCCGGGCCATCGGCGCCGGGCCCATCGCCGCCAGGCCCATCGACGCCGGGCTCATCGCCGTCGGGCCCATCGCCTTCCTTTTTATCCTTTTCAGGAAACTCGACACTTGTCTTGTGCTTCTGTACAAGGTCATCCAGCGACTCGTAGAGGTAGTGGCTTCCGCTGAGCGCGACCTGAGTCACAGACATCCCTGCGGTGAGGTTCTTCGCCTCAGTAACCTCTTGGCTGAGGTTCGATGCAGAGTCTCCTTCTGTGTAGTAGCCTTCATTACTGTCCGCGTTCCAGTACGCGTAGCCTTTCTCTTCGACGAGGTTTGCGATAGTCTCTCGAAGTGGAATTGGAGAGAGTAGAATAGGGGCGTCACGCCGTTTAGCGAACTGTTCTTCGATGTCACGAGTCGACATTCTGTCTGAACCCTTGTTCCAGACAGTACTCTTGAACCAACGACCGCCGTACGCACCTGAGTCTTCGAGAAGTACCTTCTCGTCATCCTTGAGGGCGTTCAGTACTACGTCGTGGATGTGTGACTCCTCACTGGACTCAACAGAGTGAATGGGTGTGTGGGCGAGCCCGTCCTCAGTTGGGTAGTAGAGGTGGCGATATGCCCGTTTGATGGCACGGGCGAGGTCTGTCGAAGCAGTGTCCAGTTTCTCTCCTAACTCGTCTATCTGCTGGCTGTTGAGGTCGAATTTATCACCGAGTCCTCGTTGGATTCGTTCGATTGCCGCAACGCGGGAGGCGGTTCGCTTGGCTTCGGGGATGACACCCGCGTCTGGTGCAAGGAACACAATATTATTTTTGTACTCGCGCGGGCGAGTCTGCCCGCCACTCGACTTTGCGGTATTCTCGTAGAGAGTTTCAATTACTTCAGGGATTTCGTCGGCATCACCACGGTCTGCGTGAATAGTGACCGTATCGAAGTCCATCACACAGAGATTGACAGTACCCATTTCGTCCGGCACTTGGTGAGGTTCTTCGGGCCCCTGTTTAGTATTAAGGTCACCGTCACCGAGAATCCCCGAGAGCATATTGTTCAATCGGTCACGGGCGACACCAGACTGGATACGCTCTGCTTCGGACTCAATGAGCTTGTTAATGTTCGCCTCGGACTTGAACCGGAGCTTCTGCTCGTCAAAGAGGTAGAAACACGCCGAGTCCATATTCCCACCGAGTAGGTTATTTAAAGCGCCCTCATAGTGAGTTAATTCGACTTCTGGGTGGGCAACCGAGAGGCTGAGCGTCCGTCGATTTGTACCGCGGCCACCTGAACCGATGACGATACTCTTCCAGAGAACTGTTGTCGTTATCTGCGTTCCGAGCAGCGGGTGACCTTTTGCGAGCCACATCTGGTCTTCGACCTCGGCGTTCGCTTTCCCACGCTCAGAGTGGATGTCGGCCTTGATTGCGGCCTCAAAGTCCACGTCGACGGACTGGAACAGTCCCAGAAGTGTGGAGTGAACGTCCGAGTCGCTGGGATGGAGGTCGAACAACCGAACGAAGTGTCGGTCTTCGTTCTGCTCTTCTTGCGTCTCCCATAGACGGTAGATACCACGTGAGAGGAGCTTTAACGCCCCGCGAGTACGCTGGAACGAGGGGAGCGAGTCAAGCTCTTCGGTCAGCGTGTCGATGACAGTCGGGTGAATTGGAAAGCTATCCGCGAGTTGTTCGCGGAACTCGTGGGCACTCGCATATTCTGGGAACCTCTCAACGTTCGTATCGTAGAAGTGCGCGTAGTGGTCTGCGATGTCCCCACGGGAATCTGAGTCGATATTTTCGAAGAGACGGTGGCCGAGGACAGACGCGATTTCGTCGTCACCAGTTGGCGTGATAGAACTTTCAGTGCGGTCGGTAATTGAATTGAAGTCGTCGACTAGCTGGCGAGCGACTTCAGCTTGCTCTCCAAACGCAGTGTCGGCAATACTTAGGACGACCGTGACGCCATCTGTGTTCTGCGTCGCTTCAAGAAGCGACATCAGGAACACGTTAGTCTGGCGAGCAAGGTTTGAGTCACCTACATCTACTGCGGCTGTTTGAACGAGGTAGGCGGCGATTTCGTCAAGTAGGATGAGGGACGGGTTGTCCTGTCCTTCGAAGAGTCGTTCGAGCTTATTCGACCCAGGTGGGTTCCGGTTTTCGTCGTTCTCCTTAACGAATTCGTATCCGTCGCGTCCGAATAGTTGGTAGGCGAGTTCGCCCCACATCGTGTTCGTGTTTGGGGCATTTGGGTCGTTGTAATCACACCGTGCATCCGTCGCATCCACATGTGCGCCCACAAACACTGCGGTATTCGCATCAAGGCCATTCTCAACAGTATCTCTGTACGCGTCTGCGGTATCGCCATTCACGAGGAAATCAGCGAGTTGAGGGATACCCCGTGGATTTTTGGCGAGGTGATAGGCGGCGATTTGATTGTGGGTCTTCCCACCACCGAACGAGGTATCGAGACGGAGGACTCCATTGGTTCCGCTATATTCTCCCTCGGTATACGCAGTAAAGCGAGTACTAAGTCGTTCAAGAAGCGTCTGAAGACCATCTGTCGGGTAAGTCTTCTCGAAGAACTGCCCTGGGTCTGCATACACTGCGGGCGCGGAATCCGGTTTATGGGCCACGTCTGCGAGACTCGCAGCGAATTGATTCTCGGCTAACTGGCCCTGGAGAACGTCCTCTCGTGGTTGGGCGGTTTCGAAGAGTGTCGGGATGGCCCCACTTGACATGAGTATAGCATCTGAAGCAAGCTTTTTATACGTTTAGGTATCGCCGAGATGTCGCGTAGACTGTGCGATTTTAACTCATCCAGTAAATATACCTCTGCTGGAGTTTCCCAGCATGTTTTTGGGTGGTCACTCTCGCCTGTCCTGTTGCACTGGCCCTCCTCGGTGGAGGTCTTCTGGTTGCTGTTGGTTGGATACTTGCTCAAATCGGTGATAGTGGTTTCTGAAAACACCTATTCCTCTGGAAGGAGATTAACCCAACCAATCTCTTCATATTCTCTGTTTTCACGCAGATAAACAAGGGTTGTTTCTGGATAGCCTACTGTTTCGATTGCAATTGAATCCAATGAATAGTTTGCGTCTTAATTCCAATTCTGTTGGATGTACTGGTTAGCATCCTGAATACCAAGTGGTTCAGACGAGCTCCCAGACCGGGCGTAGAACTTCTCACCGTCGTCAGCTTCGAAGTACACAGGGTCCGGGCTATCATCGACCCAAACGACACAGACTATTTTCCCATCAACCTCCTCAAACGTGACGTGAGTGTACGCGGTCGCCATCATCTTACCAAGATGGTTGGCGATTGCACGGTTGAGCTGGAGTTCGAATGAGTCTTTCCCGTCCTTCATTAGATTGAGGTCACGTTCGATACCGACAGGCTC
>LKMJ01005312.1_pt1 | contig 12117 bp, 8 predicted proteins | sample 643391 | NCBI WGS metagenome assembly LKMJ01 (sample SAMN04112250, study PRJNA286221) | soda lake metagenome | biome: soda lake; feature: Kulunda Steppe; material: water; isolation source: sample PL-Br10 brine of Picturesque Lake | place: Russia: Kulunda steppe | collected 2010-07
CGAAAGGCCGAGATATCGATCGGCGAACGCCTCCGCGAGACGCGGCTGATGGAGGCTGACGAGCCCGACGAGATCACGCGTTCTGACGACGCTCACGAGCCGATCGAGGACGTCCCGGCCGGTTGCCGGATCGAGGCTCGCGACGGGCTCGTCGGCGAGTAACACGACGGGATCTTGCTGGAGTGCGCGTGCGATACCGACGCGCTGTCGCTCTCCGCCCGAGAGCGTCCCGACCCGACGCGCCGCATAGCCGCCGAGACCGACCTCGTGAAGCTGTTCGACCGCGGCGCGCTTCTCGACGGTCGGATACCATCCGATGGCCGCTTTCCATCCGGGGATACGGCCGAGTGCGCCGTCGAGAACGTTCGAAACTGCCGACTTCTCGTCGACGAGCGCCCCCTCCTGAAAGACGACGGCGGCGTCGGTCGAATCGAACGGCGCGCCGTCGAACTCGATCGTGCCGGCGTCCGGACGCTCGAGACCGCCGAGACAGCGTAAAAGGGTCGTCTTGCCGGCTCCGGACCGCCCGACGAGGACTGCCAGTTCCCCGCGTTCGAGTTCGAAAGTCACGTCTACGAGCGCCTGGGTCTCCCCGTATCGTTTCTCTAACCCGCTAGCGACGAACATCCCGAGATCGGATCAGTCCTCGTCTCCGTCTTCGTCGTCATCCGCCTCGAGATCTTCGATCTCGACGCCCATCTCGCGGGCGACATCTCTGACGGGGTCGTACGTGCCGGGTTCGACCTCGCCGAACCGGTCGATCCGGTGATCTTCGAGCGCTTCCTCGGGCGTATCGAGCAAGCGCTCGGTCAACGCCTCGCGGACCGCTTCGGGCGTGTCGGGTCTGGCGACGATGGGGTCGAAAGGAATCGGATCGCTCTCGGCAACTTTCACGATCTCGTCGTCGTCCGGATGCTGGAAGTCGCCGTAGGCCGCCGCGTCGACGTGGCCTGCCTGAAGCGCCTCCAGAGCTGCGCCGTGGCCGAAGGCCCACTCGATGTCGAAATCCCCCGGTTCGGTATCGACGTCGCCGGCATCGAGTCCGGCCTCTGAGAGCATATATCGGGGAAACAGGCCGCCACTCGTCGACAGCGGGTCGACCATTGCGATCGTCTTGCCCTCGATATCCGAGAGCGTCTCGATATCAGTGTCGGCCCGCGTCGCGATGTAGGTGTGATAGGCGTCACTGCCGTGCGACCAGTTGAGTGCGATCGGGTGAACACCCTCGTCGGCTGCGAGCGCGTAGATGATCGGCGAGAGGTTCGCGATTTCGGTGTGTCCGCCGACGACGCTCTCGACGACCGCACTGTAACTCGTCGTCGTGACGCCTTCGACGCTATCGACGTCCTCGAAGCCGTCGGAGAGCCACTGGAAGACGTCGGAGTATTCCTCGCGGAGCTCCTCTGCGTCCTGAAACGGCGTCAACCCGAACTCGATGTGTCCGTCCGCCCACTCGCCGACTGGATCGGCTTCGTCCTCCTCCTGTGGTTCTTGTTCTGATTCTGGTTCCGGCTCCGGCTCCCCGGGATCTGTCTCCTCAGTCCCGTCCCCGAGACAGCCGGCGATCGCTACCGAACCGGCGCCACCGATCGCGCTGAGATACGTTCGTCTGTTCACGCCTCTTCGTTGGAACCACCGAGTTATAACACCTCCGAGTACGGCTATCGGGACCGCAATCGATCCGATCGATACCGGTTCGAAAGTCAGATTCGAACGACGACAGAGAAACCGAAATGTCGGGACTAGCCACTTATATAATCGACTTGTATAGATCCGTAATATGACCCCGGAGAAACACACCGACTCGAACGCACCGAAAAGCACGGAGGGGGATCGCCGATGACGCGACGTCCGGCACCGGATCGCCGTCCCGTCGCGCTCACGATCGCGGGCAGCGACTCCGGCGGCGGTGCCGGCATCCAGGCGGACCTGAAAACGATGGAGGCGAGCGACGTGTTCGGAACGAGCGTCGTCACGAGCGTCACTGCCCAGCATACGACGGGCGTCGAGTCGACACACGTCCTGCCGACAGCGGAGGTTGAAGCACAGCTTTCGGCGGTGCTCTCGGATTTCGACGTCAAAGCCGCGAAGACGGGGATGTTGGCGACGGCCGAAATCGTCGAAAGCGTCGCCGAACGCCTCGCAGGCGTCGACGTTCCGATCGTCGTCGACCCCGTGATGGTCGCCACCTCGGGGGATCGCCTGTTGGAGCGGGCGGCGGAACGCGCCTACGAGGACCTCTTCGCCGAGGCGGCAGTCGTGACCCCGAACGCCGACGAGGCGGCGGTGCTTACTGACATCGAACCGACCGACGAGGCTTCGATGATCGATGCGGGCGAACAGTTGCTCGAGATGGGTGCCGACGCAGCACTCCTGAAGGGCGGTCACGTGCCGGGCGAGACCGTCGTCGATATTCTCGTCACGCCCGACTCGACGACGACGTACTCACATCCGCGAATCGATCCCGCCGCTACGCACGGATCGGGGTGTACCCTCGCGAGTGCGATAGCGGCCCGCCTCGCACACGGGGATTCGCTCGACGACGCCGTCGAACGGGGCATCGGACTGCTCCAGCGTGCGATTCGCTATTACAGCGACGTCGGCGAAGCTGGCGCCGTCCACCACGCCGTCGAACAGCGCGAACGGGCGGAGCGGACCGAAACGGCCCGCGAACTCGAGATGGTACTGTCCAGTCTCCGGCGCCTCGATGCGGGCGAGGAGACTGACGTCACGGGGATCGTCCCCGAGGTCGGACTGCAGCTCGTCGCAGCGACACCGTACGCCGAACAGACCGACGAGATCGCCGCCGTCGACGGACGGCTCACCCGGACGGGGGGCGGAGTTAGACCCAACCGAGGGGTGCGGTTCGGCGCCTCGAGCCACGTCGCCAGCGTCCTTTTAGCCGCCAGAGAGTTCGATCCGGAGCTCCGGTTCGCGGCCGCCTGTCGGTACGACGAGACGATCGAGACCGCTCTCGACGAACTCGGTTGGCGTGTCGCAGTTATCGACCGGACGGACGACAGTGACGAGGATGCGAGGATAGAACGGGCGAACGATTACCGACAGCAGAATCTCGACGGGGCGTTCGACCGAATCGATGGAACGCCGGACGCCGTCGTCGAGAAGGGAGCCGTCGGCACGGAACCGATGACCTGCGTGTTCGCTACCGACGCCGACGAACTCACGGGGAAGCTCGAACAGTTAGCGACCGCGAGACGGTAGTCGTTTCGACGCCGTGACTCGGGGGGATCGACCGGGCGAGAGCGACTATCACCCCAGCAATTCGAAGACGGCCGGTTTCCGGCGGCGGCGGTTTTTTGCCCCCCCACGACCCAGTGGGAGTATGACAGACGACGGCGATACGACGTTCGAAGACGAACTGGACGCGGCGCGGGAACTGCTGACAGACGAGTCGATCACCGCCTTCTACGTGGGGATCGTCGATGACGGCGAAACTGTCGATACGACCTTCGCACAGACCGCCGACGATCCACAGCAGGAAGGGTTACAGGCGCTGTCACTGCTCGCGACCCACGTCCGGATCGTCGCAAATCAGGCCGGCGTCGATCCCGCGACGGTCGCCGGGGACGCCGCGACGCTCGCTGGACAGCTCGATGAGCTCTCGCCGGAGGAGCTGGCGGCGATCGAAGGGGACGAAGAGCAGGCCGGCGACGGGTGAATCCCGAAGAGTGTGACAGAAGCGACTCGCCGGGGGCGATGATAGCGGACTCGATACGTCCCGAAAAATTCCTCGGAAGCCGGCCCGCGGCGAGTGGCGAAAGTTTCCACCCCCGGACGACATCGCACGTACCGAAGATATCCGTCCGTGTCGACCTCGACGGTCAAGACAGGCCATCGGGATGTGTCACATTCCTGAGTAACTTTTCAGGTACCGTTCATCGGAACTATCGCGGAAGTTCATCGTTTCCTCACAGAGAACCGAGACATAACGCCGAAGAGTGGATTTCGAAACCTCGGCAGGCCGCGATCACCCCTATCGGACCGGCGGCTGTCGAGCTACCTTATATGAGAGTCACGACAGTACAGCCGGCGATAGATTCCCGTATCCTCGAAGACTCTTTCGAGAACCGACGATCTTCGTGATCCCGGAAAGCTGCAATTTTCGGACGACAACGTCGACCGACGGACAAGTAGCGTTAACGAAATGCTCGCGAGAAGCCGGGGCCCTCCGGCTCCGAAGCGATATTCTTGTTGATAAGACCGGATACATTTTGTCGCGCGCGGTTTCGAAGCGACACGACGGCCGATGGCCGTAAACTACGGGGTTGAGTCTCGATTTCGATCCCGCCGAAATTCGTTCGGGTTCCATTACCGCCACATGACGCGTGATCGGTCCGAACCGGACGGCCAGTAGTAACCAGATTGTACGGTCCGCTGCCGTTCGGAGTATAAACACGCTACCGACCTGTCCGGTTCGGTTGGCCCTCCCTACGGATCGACACGATTCGAGCGGAAGTCGAGCGGGATAATAGCACGTCAATCGCCCTCTGGCAGGGATATAAGAGCCATTGCACGTAACGGGGCGGGAACGAACGATCACATGTGTTTATCTTCGGTTCTCGCTTCGGAATTTGACCTCACCCGAGACGAACGCTCGCAGCTGACAAAAGTACAACATGTCGAAATATCTCACAGCACGTCGATCGGAAGGAGAGACAGACCAGCCACCCCGTCGGGCGAGGAAACCATGAAGCGAGCGTTATTGCTCGCGATCGTTGGCGGCGTTCTTCTCGCTTCCCTTCTCGGGGCGGCCTGGATAGTCAGTAGCGGTGTGATAACAGAGCCGTCCGTAATATCGAACGAAGAGACGCCGCAGCCACCGGACGAAGCGACGGTTCCGACAGCGGATATCCTCGAGTTCGATTACGCTGGCATCGACAGCGAGTTGGAGGGAATTTCTAACGCCACTGTCGAGGAGACACGAGACGAAGCGGACGCAATCGAAGGGCCTCCGGATGAAGTGCGCCAGGCCGCCGAGGAAGGGGCTCGAGACGGGATCAGCCTGGCAGCCGAACGGGGCGTCGACGTGACGGAAGAACAGGAGCAGGCGGCCATCAACAGTGCAGTCCGGGCGGCCGCGATACACGGGGATGCCACACCGGATTCGGTTCGTGCCGCTGTAAGGGGAGCGAGTCACGGGACACTGCTTCAGGGCCAGGAGAGAGAACAGGCTCGGGAATCGGACATCAATGCCACGCAGGTTCGGGCGAGTGTATACGGCAGCACCGTCGGAGTACTCACTCAGCACCGAGAAGCGAACCTGACGCAACTGCAAAGTGCGTCCTACGGTGCAGCCCACGGTACGACCGCCCAGTACCAGCACGCGAACGTCACCCAGATGCAGGCCGCCGCGATAGGTGCGTCGGCTGGTGCGACCCACAGTGCCGTCCAGACGCAGCAATCGGACGGCATCCAGATACAGGAAGCGGCACAGGGAGGTAGCTACGGTGCGCTCGCGCATCGACAGACGGCAAATATCACCCAGATTCAGGCGGCTGCGTTCGGGGCTGCTGGCGGCGGTGCCGAGGCGATCAACGACCGCGATACGGATTCGAAAAAGGTACAGGAAGCTGCGATGGGGGCTGCGACGGGGGCGCTCCTCGAAGGGCAAAACGCGTCGGGTGAGCAGATTCAGGCGGTCGCCCGAGGTGCCTGCAACGGCGCCCTCTCACAGCACCAGCAGGCCTCCGTAGTCCAGGTTCGCTCGGCAGCACGCGGCGCCAGCGAAGGAACCCTCTCACAGACACAGGGACACGGTGAAGTCGATAGTGTCGAACAGCTACAACGTACAAGCGAGCGCACGGCGGCCGATACTGTCCACACTGCCGTCGATATCGACATCGACGTCGAGAAAACGATATACAAGTATGCCAGAGGAGTGGGCGAAGATACGGATCCGAATGCGGCTCCCGAACTACGGAGTCTGTTCTACGACGTCGATGACGAGACGCTCTTTTTCGGGAATCCGAACGAGTTTCCGGTGACGGTCGCGATGACCAGCGAAGACGGTGCTGTCGAGGCGATCACACTCACACCGGGCGAGACGGTAACCAGCGAGTTCGACTCCGGTATGTACACGCTCACCGCGGAAACTGAAGACGATCGAACGGTCAAAATCGCCGGGAGCGAGGAGATGACCGTCAATCTCGGTCCGGATCCCGAGAGTCTGACTGCGACCGTGGAGGGTCGAACGATCAACGTCGAGAATCCGAACGATGACCATGCCGCAATCACTGTGCAGGAAGACGGGGCGGACGTTCGGACGTTCGATGTCTCTCCGACGGATGAGAAGCCAGCGAGTCTGGAGCCGGGTGCGTATACCGTCTCTGCGCAGATCGACGGAAGTAATGTGCCGATCAACGGCGAGGGCAGCTACGAGATCAGCATTGCCCCCCGGGAGATCGATCTCGGTGTGACGATAGACGAGCAAGAGATTAGCATCGAGAATCCGAGTGACACGAACGCCATCGTGAGAGCGACGCACGAGGAAACCGGCGACGAACAGGAGATCACGATCCCTGAAGCGACGACAGAAAGCCAGACGCTCGATCCAGGCGAGTACGTACTGACGGGTGAGGCCGACGACCGAGACGTCTTCCTGAACGGACAGGAGGAGGCTCCGATTTCGATCTCTCAGCCCGGTGTTACCTCTCCCGTTCGAATCAGCAACGTGACCGATCCCGTCGAAGTCGGTGAGTCGCTCAGCGTGACAGCAGAGATCAGTAACGACGGGAACGAGGAGAGTGACGGAGGGATTACACTTGATATCGACGACCGAGAAGCGCTCGACAGTGCGACTGTTACACTCGAACCCGATGAAACCGAGACGATCACGCTCACGTATCAGACTACCGAAGACGATATCGGCGAACTCGACGTCACGGTTCGTAGTTCCTCCCATACAGCGGTAGAGACCATCGAAGTTCTCCAAGAGAGTGGAGATGCTCGACAGATCGACTCGTGCACGGTGATTTCTGAACCCGGCGAGTACGAACTGGTCGACGATATCGAAGACGGGGCCGAATCGTTCGACGACGAATTGAACGCCTGTATTCGAGTCACCGCGAGCGATGTCGTGCTGGAGGGCGACGATAATACGGTCGTCGGTGCCGGTGAGGAGGGAACGATCGGCGTCCTCGTGGCAGGAACCGAGGAATCGGCGGCCGAGAACGTCACGATCCGAAATCTGCAAGCGGAGAGCTGGGATACCGGTATTCAGGTCGGAATAGAGTACGACAACCGAGGCGACGCGCGTCTGGAGGACGTGACCGCAAATGGGAACGGGGAAGACGGGATCTACGTAGAGTATTCTGATGGCGTTGACATCGAGGCCGTTGAGGCCAACCGGAACGGTGATTCCGGGATCCGCGCCGGTGAAGAGGGCGACGTCGATTCGATGGTGGACATTACCGCGAATGAGAACGATGTCGCGGGTGTCGTCTTGGACCACGCCTCTGATCTGGTCGCCGAGGATATCACCGTCTCCGAAAACGACGGACACGGACTCCTTCTGGGATGGAGAGTCTATACTAGCGAGTTTAGGGACGTCACGGCGACGAGTAACGATGGGGACGGGCTCCATCTGGACACGGACGTGAACGGCAACGAGTTCTCAGGGATTACCTCATCGGGCAACGCCGGGCATGGTATCTATCTTGGTATCGCCGGCGGGAACGTCTTCCGTGACTCGATGATCGAAAACAACGGCGATGCGGGTATCAGACATATCGAGGACGGGAGCGAGTACCTGAACGTGACGGTCCGTGAGAACGAAGGCGGGCAAGTTGAGACAAGAGGGTGGGCACCCTTCACTGCGTCAGAACTCCGGATCGGCGACACCGCCGAGTTCGCCGTTGACGAAGAGCCAGTATCCCTCGATGCTGTCGATCGAGACAGACTCACAGAGCTTCCGGGAGACGCTCGGGCAATCGGCGCTGGCGTAGAGATTGACGGGATCGAGGACGGCGTCGGCGCCGTTTTCGGGTACGACGAAGACACAGATGAGGGACAGGTCGAACTGTGGCACCACGACGGCGAGGAGTGGACCGTCGAGGAGACAGTCGACGAGCCGGACGGCAGTATCGAATCGACGCTCACCGAAGATGGAATCTATGCACCTGTCTTAATCGAGGAAGACGACGGCCAGGGATCGGCCTGAAGCCACAATCAGAACTGGAACCGCACGTTCCTGCGGGAGTACGAACAGATCCCGACAGACTCGAATCCGTCTCTCCGATTCGAGAGCTACGACTGGAGACGGGTGCCACGACAGTTCGCCGGGCGAAAGTAGTTCACTGAAAGATCACAGGTTAATCCCCCCGATCCGCGCTCGGCCGATATCGCCGGCTGACAGCCTTCCAGCGTCCTGACCTGAACAGCCCGTAGTTGATACTTCCCGGGACGAACGACTCTAAAACCAGCGCCAGATAGAGCCCGACGACGCCGACAGGCGTGAGTAGACCGACGAATGCGGCGGGCAGAGCGAAGACGTACCGGCCGACGAGCGAGGCGACGAAGGGCCAGCGTGTGTCCCCGGCACCGACGAGCGCACCCGAGGCCGTCCCATCGAGACCGAGACCGACGGCACTGACCGCGGCGACGACGACGAACGTCGCGGTCACGGCGAGTTCCTCGGGGCCGGAGACGAACAGCCCGGCGATCGGTGCCGCCAGCAGGACGACGACGGCTGCGACGATCAGGTAAACGACCATCGCCAGCCGGATAATCCCTGCCCCGTAGGCTTCGGCTTCAGATTCTTCGTCGGCGCCCAGATGCTGTCCGACCAGCGAGCTCGAGGCCAGCGACATGCCCCAGTTGATGCTGTTGATCATCGCCCGGACCCGCCGGGCGACCTCCAGGGCGGTCACCACGACGGGGCCGAAGGAGGCAGCGATCCACAGAAGCGGGAAGATGACGAGCCCCTGGGCGAGCCGGCGACCGATCTCGGGGGCCGACACTTCGAGCAGTTGTCGGACGACGGCAGGCTCTACCAGCGGCGTCGATCGCGTGATCGGAACCGGGCTTGGCTCCATGCCGAGGCCGCCGTAGGAACGGCCGAACATTCCCCATCCGAGAACGACCAGCACCGCGCCGGTCGAAAGCGTCGTCCCCAAAGCGGCCCCCACGACGCCCATTCCGAGTCCGAAGATAAACAGCGCGCTGAGAATCACGTTGAGTATCGCTCCGCCGGCTCGAACGACCATCTCCGTGAAGGTATCGCCGACGCCGGTGTAGGTCCGGCTGGCGATGAGATTCAACAACTCGAACAGCACAGCCGGCGTGACGACCAGCAGATAGACGGTGCCATGCCGGAGTGATTCGTCCCCGGCGCCCAAAATAGCGATTAAATCGGACGCGAACAGCACGAAGCCGGCCATGATCGGCGTGGCGAAAAGCACCGCGACCAGAGCGCTCTGTTTGACGACCAGCGAGGCGCGATCGATTCGTTCGCCGCCGTAGTTCTGGGCGACGAGGCTCACTGTTCCGCTCGCCAGTCCCAACCCGAGGAGAACGACGATGCTCCAGTAACCGAGCGCGAACGCCAGACCCGCCGTTCCGGCGGTACCGACGGCGATACCGACCATCGCTAGATCGGCCGTCTGTTTGGACATGATCGCAAAGCCCGTCACGACGCGCGGCCAGGCGAGTTCGAGCGTCGGCCGAAACCGCTCGGCGGCGATGATCCCCAGTCGATCAAGGGCGCTCCCGAGGGCATCGACTGCGTCGTCGCTGGGCGTCGGCATACCGGCCTTACCCCGGGCGAGGACTTCCCTCTGGCGAAACTGGGCCCGTTGCAACTTCCGGCCGTGAATCGGGGTCGGCGCCGAAGCGACTGCCATCGGCGGCGTGATGGGGAGTTATCACGGGATCATCGTCGCCGACTGAGGATTTCGACATCCGTCTTTCGACACTGCGTTTCGGTTCTTCGCGGGGAAACGATGGACTGCTACGATAATTCCTATCAGTTACCGCCGGCTGTACCGTCTCATGAAACGGACGGCACGCGTGGTTCCTATCGGCGACTGTCGCGTCCTCTAACGTGATCTCCACGGCAGTACAGCCGGCAGTAAGTATTCACACCAGCAGGTTTAATCCGCGGGATACGGAACGACAGTCATGCGACCCGTCGCCGCAGAGACCGTCAGAGAGGAAACGAAACTCCTCGCGTTCGATCTCTGGGATACGCTTTTGGACCGCGAATCGACGCTCGTACCGGCGCTGGCGGCACTCCTCGAAGAGCACGACAGCGACTACGATCCCGAGATCCTGCTTCGGCGCTACCTCGCGATGCATTTTCGAGATTCGATGATCGATTCGCTGATCCCGGGGGCGCACACACCGTTCAAGGAGATAAGCCGGCGAGCACTCGCCTATCGACTCGAGCAGATCGGCCTCGACGTCTCGGACGAGGACGTCCGGGCCGTCATCCGACAGTGGAAAGGATTACAGCCCTACCCGGACGTCGATTCGGCGCTAGCGCGACTGGGAGAGAGGTACACCCTCGTCGGGCTCTCGAACGGCGACCCCGACATGCTCGAGGCGGTTCGGCCGAACTTCGACGTCGACCTCGACGGCGTCGTCTCCGTCGCCGAGGCCGGCGCGTACAAGCCACACCGCGCGTCCTACGATCGCTGCTGTGAACGCTTCGACGTCGCCCCCCATCAGGTGACGTTCGTCACATCCCACACGTTCGATCTGGTCGGGGCGAAAGCTGTCGGCATGCACGGAGCCTTCCTCAATCGCCATGAGAACCCCTACGGTAGCTGGCCGCATCAACCCGACATCGTGGTCGAAAATACGGGCGATCTGGCCGACGTGCTTCTCGAGGACGATTCCCCGTAACGTCGTATCGATCGTTTCATCGATCCACGTCGGGAAACATCACGCAGAAATTCGATCGTTCGGAGCTCTACGGAAGCCCATCGCTCTATCCGATGGATCAACCCGCGGAAAGGAATTCAGATGCGCCGTCCGGGAGTCGAACCCGGGCTATTGGCTTGGGAAGCCAATGTCCTACCACTGGACCAACGGCGCGCGTTCGGACGTTCCATGTGGCCGTACTTCAACTAATCGGTACCGCGAAGCTACAGCACATCGGGAGCCCATTTTTGTTTCGTCCGGTCGAGGTGTCCACGAGAACGAGATCGATCTTCGACGGCACGTCGAGTGAATAGATGCTCATTTTTGAACCAGTGAATAGACCGTTCAGGTACTTTTCAAGCCCTATCGCTGTCGAACGGTGGAAAATATTTCGTCAACGGGAGCTTATTTGCTTCGAGACCCCTATCGAGAGAGTGATGACAAACACAGAGGCGCTGATGGAAAAAACGGGCATCGAACTGCTGTTTTCGGAAGCAGAACTCGAAGCGAGACGCGAACACATCGTCGGATTCATCGCCGACATCGTCTCGAACTCCGGAGCGGAGGGGGCCGTCATCGGACTGTCGGGCGGGATCGACTCGACGACGGTGGCGTATCTCGCCGTCGAGGCGCTCGGTGCCGACGCCGTCCACGGACTGCTGTTGCCCAGTTCGGTCAATCCCGACGCGGACGAGACGGACGCCGAACACGTCGCCAAAGCGCTCGAAATCGAATACGACACCATCGAGATCGATCCGATCGTCGACGCCTTCGTCGAAGCCGCCCCCGATCACGCCGCCGAAGATCGGATGGCGCTCGGGAACGTCCGCGTCCGGACGCGTGCCGTGTTGAACTACTTCCTCGCCAATGCTGAGAGTAAAATCGTCCTCGGGACCGGAAACCGCTCGGAGGCCGCGACGGGCTATTTTACCAAGTACGGCGATCAGGCGGTCGATTGCAATCCGATCGGCAACCTCTATAAGTGCCAGGTCAGGCAACTCGCCCGGGAGCTGGGTGTCCCCGAGAAGCTCGTCACCCGAACCCCGACGGCGGCGATGTGGGAGGGACAGACCGACGAGGAGGAAATGGGACTCGGTTACGACGAACTCGATGCGATCCTCGCACTTCATATCGACGGGCCGCTCTCGAAGCACGCGACGATCGAGACGCTCGATATCTCCGAGGAAGCCGTCGATCGCGTCGTCGAGCTATACGAGACGAGCGCCCACAAACGGG
>LKMJ01005342.1_pt1 | contig 12116 bp, 13 predicted proteins | sample 643391 | NCBI WGS metagenome assembly LKMJ01 (sample SAMN04112250, study PRJNA286221) | soda lake metagenome | biome: soda lake; feature: Kulunda Steppe; material: water; isolation source: sample PL-Br10 brine of Picturesque Lake | place: Russia: Kulunda steppe | collected 2010-07
TCCCTGCCCAGGGATTTTTTCATTTTCGGGGCAGGGATGTGGGAGCGGTCACACCCGCCGCATCCCTCGCGGAAAAAAAAATGCAGGGATGTGGGCAGGGATGCCATCAGGTGTGACCGCCCCCTTAGAAGCCTTAGCCAGCAGAACAAAATAAATTGCATCTATCTTTTCTTCTGAACAATCAATCATTTCCGATTCCGATATTCATCTTCTAGCGCTTCCTGTAATGAAGGAGGCCTGCTTGTTGTTGGCCCTCACCATTTGCTGCGCGGTTAAAGCGTTAAACTTGGATAATGGCCTTGCCCTTCCAGGTGCGTTGCCCTGTGGCTTCTATGCAAGCATTTGCTGCAAATGGGCACTGTCTCTCTATACAGTCTCTCAACTGGCACTAAATTTGCTCACTAGGACAATGAACATTACAAAGTCTTGACTGCCTGCTTTTGTGGCAATCCGCTGCCTCATATTGACTGAGACACTGTAATGAGGGGTGCAAGTCCAGAAGCACCAGAGCATAACATTTGGGCGCGCTAAGCCAAAGAATATGACGGTGAACCTTAACATGCAACAATAACCCGGGTGTGCAGAAGAGAGGATGGAAGGCCATGCCAGCCAGGAAATTGATTGAGAACTTCCATTTTTGTCAGCATGCGTATTTTGCTGTTCTGGCACATTTCAACACCTTAGTTCTCGTGATCATGCACCTATTGCCTCTTCATTCTTAAGTGAGAAAGAACAAGAACTGAGGTGCTCTATGCATGCTGGTAGAACGGGCTGTCAATTTCAGCTCCGGGCAAACTTGTGCCTTGCGCTGATGCTGTGCCCTTAAAGCCAGACGAACTGGTACACTTGTTCCCCAGTATTTCAGGTAAACCAGTTCAAGAGTGCCCGTCATATGACTATCCTTGTGCGCCTGATACCTTTAGCGCCAGACTACGCCTTCTCTGTGTTCTAAAGACATCACTTTGTTGCCATCCCCTTTCCCCTGAGCGCAGTTCAGTGAGCACCCAACTTTTTTTGGGGTTCAGATTAACTGTTTCTGTGACATAAATCATGTCACATTATCCCAGTCTCACTTAACCCGCCCAAAGCCTGCTTCTTGTCTGAGACTTCTGTATTGCTGTGAGGCCTGCTTTAAAGATCACACAGGCCTTCATCTAAGACAAGCAAAAAAATGTGGGGGGGCGCTTAGAGCCTCCACCTATTCTGACACACAAGCATCATGTTGAAGTGCAAGACCCCGGGAGGCAGTAAGGCCAGCACTCAAGCGAGCATAGGTTTAGTTTCTTAAAAGCAAGGTATTCCTCCCCTGCCTCTCCCATCCTGCTTGCACCTGCATGCAAGCACCAGAAATAAGCATAGATAAAGGGGTGCAGGGCAATGGTGCTCTGGGGACATTTTCCATGGTCTGTTCCGCCTTATCATAGGCTGCCTAGTGTAGTATCTAGTTTTATGAGCTGCCTAAAAAGGTATGCGAAGGTAGTCAGGACCTGAACATGGGTTGTCTATCATCCTTCCACTTGGTCAGGTTACAAAGCTGTGTCCGCCGAATGAGGGCAGCTTAGCTGTAGCCTTAGAGCCCTGCAACCTGAACCAAAGCTAAAAAGGCGCTCTTAGCAGAAAAAAGGTAGGTTCCTTCCACTTGACATTGGTGTGCTTGACCTTTTTACGCTTGCAGGTTCTTTTGCAACGACCTCTCCTTTGGAAACCTTTGGGCGCAAATTGCTGAGTGGCTCTGAAGTAACGAGGTATTTCTCGTATCAGATCTACTGTACCTGTTTGGAAACTGATCTATTTAGACTATGATACCAGACCCCTTCTAGTTGGAGCATTGAAGCATTGTGGCTTTTTTGTTTGCATGAGCACCCATTTACCACTCCATCAATTTTGATTATTGTATGTTTACTCCATAAGCAGTCTCACCAACCCCACTGCTGTTCATGCATATCTGTCTGTCTGCCCTCATCATAAATCTACCATGGCCTTTGCCTGGAGCAGACTCCTCTTTAATGCAGCAAAACCCATAATTGATTGGCTTGCCGTAGGTAGGAGATTTAAAGAAGTTTAAGGCAATGATGTCACGAGCATCAGCGAGCCCAATAGGCTGCACGGTCACACCAGTACTTATCACATGCATCCAGCTCTACCACTACCTACCTCTGCCTGATCAGTGAACATTTAAATCCTTTCTTGGACAAGATTTATTCACTGCTGAGCGTGGAAACTCAGCATGATCCTACCGCATGGAATTAGCCGATTCTAACATCCCGGTCAGAACTTGGTTGAGGAGAGATATTCTGAATTGCAATGTTGTGCAGAGATATTTTGGTCTACATTGACAAGAGTACCTTTCCACCAGATGACTTAGGTAAGCTGAACATGGCAAACCCTGCGGCGGAGGTGCACCTAAATTGACCCTCAAAAGAGCATTGCTGCATAGACTTTGGGCAGTGTTAAGCCACTGAGGCTGGCGATGCATTTTTACAATTAGTACAACAGGCCTCTGGGGTATGGGAGACATAAAAAGCACTTGCAAGCAAGCTGAAGGCGGCTTGCGATGCTGTTGGCAGGAGCACCTATGCGCGCTATCAGCTGATTGATTTGTAGAGCCAAGAACGACCTGAAATGTGCCTTCCTCTTCTCGCAGAGTGGGCTGGAATAGGTGCTGAGCCTGACAATGATCATTACAAAGACTTCACAGGGAAGGTACTCTCTGCAGTCTACTTGGAAAAGACCCCTGAGGACATCGGCGTGACTGCTTCAATAACCAAGGTGAAAGCACAGTGGCACACTCTTAGCCATACCCCTACCCAGGTGCATTGCTGGAACCTATTTGCCTTGCAAGCTAAATGGGCAAGCCATCACTGCCTTGTGAGGATGTGGGCATGACAGCTTGCTGCTCCAAGCGCCAGACAGGCTTTCAGCGCCCATTGCTGAGGCTCCCTGTATCTGAGGAATTTTCTGCACTGCACACTCTTACTCAGAGATAAGGTGATCAAGGCTGAAACCCCAAAAGGATACTAGCCTGCAGGCCTGCAGCTCTTCGCTTGTTCCAGCTCTTGCCTGCATGGGCCACAAATTTGTCTAGTTGGTGCTGTATCTCTTGTGCTGACCCTGGCTGCCATGCTCGGCTTCAATGCTAACACCCTTGCAACAATATGCACCCATTCATCGAGCAGGTGGAGCGTCGGCATCCTCCCAAGAAGCAGCAGATGTGCAGCACTGCGCCAGCTTTGTTTGTGTTCAGCTTGGGCTTCAAGTTCCAGTTTGAAACACTCACAGGCGGCAAAGCAGAGCAGGTGGTCGATCTGATGGAGACCAGCATCAAAAGGGTTCTGAGGTCAGTGTTTACTGGATCGGCACACGGTAGCGCAGGACAAGGCCACTGTTGCAATCAAATTGCTGTGGCAATGCGATGCACATTGGAAAAAAAGGCTTAGTAAGCTGTGGGAGGCATGGAGGTTGTCTTGTAATTTCTTACCATGAATTAAAGTGCAGACAACAAGCAGTGTGAGAAGCAGGAAGTTACGGGCTTAGCAGGGAAGAAAGCTAGGAGGCTTGATCTATACTCATTTCCAATTTTTATTTAGTGCCTAGTCCTCACACTGGGCCAATTCACCCCCAAATATTCCAATTCGTAAAACTTTCCAGGTATGCATTTCTAAGCCTAGAAGGTGCAGGACAATCAAAGAAGACTTTCCCTGGGTAATAATTTCATGTGCTCGACCTGTTCCAAGATTCTGTTGCGGAAATACAGAGAAAATGCTGAAGCTAAAGAAACCAAGCGGTCACACAGGGAATTCACCGCCAATTCAGGGTGGCCACAACAAGCGATGAAAATTTGAAATGTATTCAATTGCACTTGAATTTGTAGAGGCAGCACACCATCGGGTCACAATGACCCCTAACAATTGTGTGCTGGTATCCAGCTGCTTATGGTCCTCTGGATGGCATTCCTAGTGTGTGGAACATCCCCAGCTTCATCTGCAGCAGGTCTCATGGCAGCCATGAAGCTGACTCCTCTTTGTCTTTTTCCAGCAACTCTGCGCGCCTTCCCTGCAGCTCAGGCTGCTGAGTCTTAGGCATCTGCTCATTTCGCTATGTGACTTTCTAATTTGAGCTTCAGGTTGCAGGCCTGATAGGCTATAGCTAAGCTGCCCTTGTTTGGCGGATACAGCTGTGTAACCCATCCTATGCAAAAGGGGCCTGTGCTGCTGCCGCTGCTGTTGCTGCTGCTGCTGCTGCTGCTGCTGCTGCTGCTCTGGCTGCTCGCTCGGCAGCCACATTGGAAAGGGTCTGCCACGTTTGTGCTTCCCAAGCTGGGGCTGCATGCTCTGGGTGCTGCCCTTCTTTGGGCTTGCCTGTGGGCTGTGCTGCTGGATGTCTACGTGATTCTGCTGTGAGGGGGGGTCAAAGCCCTCCTCATGAAATCCACATCCTCATCCTCTTTACATTCCCCCTTTACCTGCCCCTGTCGTTGTCTGGGGACTGGTCCAGAATGGAATCATCCATTGACTGTCAGAATCCTCTACCAACCCGGCACGCAACTGGCGGGCATCAAGTGAGGCTGCATGAGCCGGTCTGCCCCGGCAGGACACTTGTTTGACCATGCCTGTTGACCCATCCAATGACACTGCTCTCACATGACTGTATTAAAAGAGAGATTATTTTCTTGGGATACTGGCACAATAAAGTTAAAGTTAAAAAGGGTTAACTGCCAGCCAGATCGTTAGGCTGATTGGTTTGTTTTCTTGGGATACTGGCACAATATAATTCCCCATGTACATTCCTATGATCCGCACCTTCTGCGTGGGTCTCTGAGCCCTCCAGGCAGAGGTTTGGATGGGGGGGGAAGGGTGTGAATTTGACCACCCCCCCAAAATGATCAGCCCCCCCTGAATTGAGCAATTTTGGGGGAGTTAAATTGTGAGTAGTCACACTGGCAAAATCAATCAACCCTGAATTGCAGGGTTGAATTGGAGGTTGAATTGGCCCAGTGTGCCTGCCGCCATAGGAAGGGCAGACAGTTTCTGTCACGCCATCCACAAAAGGATAGGCAGGTAACCATCATTAATTGAGGGAAGGTAGTGCCAGCACCAAATCTGAAAGGCATATTGAAGCGTAGCTAGGAGTGAGAGGCATGGCAAGGCCTGTAGCCAGATGGCTTTAGAATAGGCTTAAGTGGGGGATGTCCTTTTTTCAACCTTTTTGAGGTTTGGATACCACCATTCTTAAAAAACCTGGGGAAATTCCTTTCCACCACGCACAGAACATGCGTGCATGTGTGCAACTCACACAGGAACTGCAAAAAAGGCTGTGGCGATACGTATCCCTACCAATTGGCAAGCACGGTATCCAAAACGGAGCTCCTTCTTTTACAGTTTGTACCAGATGGGGTGTGCTCAATTCCTTGAACGCCAGACCAGACCAGACAGGACCAGACCAGGCACGCTTGGAGCTTGGGTTCAATCCTCGCCAACCGACCCGGTTTGCTATTCCCGACTTGACCTAGACGCATCCATTGGGCAAGGGGGCAAGACGTAAGACACATTCCTCAGGCAAGGATGCAAAAAGACTGACTCCCCGCTACAGCTGGGGTGTCCGTGCCTAGACAGGGGGGAATGCAACAATACATATCCCTACCAATTGGCAAGCAATTTCCAAGACTGAGCTCTTTCTCTTGCAAAGGCTGGGAGTTCCAGAAGCTTGCAAAAGCTTTGCATACCAGCAAGGCAGACAATCACAGTTCACCACTGATTTATAATTAGAACACATTGTTGTGGATCTTGTGCATCTACGAGCTGATATGTTGAGTATTGTGAAATTTTCTTGATCAGGGCTAGCGGTCATGCAAATTTTATCGCATTTTGCATTGCTAAAAATGTGTAAAATTTCCACGCATTGGAAAACCCCAATGCTTCCAATGCAGACCCCCCTCCCCCCTTCCTCGGCATTTTCCTTGTTCTGCTCAGCCTTGCTCACTGCTCCCTTGCACTCCTTGGCAATGCAGAGGCGTTGCTCACAGGTGCTGCTGTACTTCTGTCGGGCTGCCACTGCGCTGCTGCTGCTGCTGCTGCTGCCTTACTCTGATCAATATCTGGCCCTCATCTCATCCAGGACAGGCTGCAGGACTGCTTCATCTGCTATGCACTTTTCTACCCCAAAAGCTGGATTTGTGTGCAGGAAGTGCTCCCTGATGCAAGCAGCACCCACTACAAAGACATGCTCACGGTACTTACGCACTCCACCTTGTGCTGGCGCAACTTGTCAATCAGCCCGATGATCTTGACATGTTCCATGCCTATCCCCTTCTCTCTCAGAATGCTAAATATATAAGATGTATTGGGGTGATAACAGGTAGCTGGGGGGCCCGCAGGCCCCCCCACTACCTCCCCAACCACTACCCTAAAAAATGACCCTTAAATGCAGACAAAGTGACGTTGAATGTGCACGTTGTTTGTACCATACGTGCATTGGTCTTGACAAATGATCACAATACCCAACCCTGATTTGATAAGGTATTACTTGGGGGGGAATGGACTCAAAAGCTTGTCTCCCCAGCCACTTCACCTCCTACAACCCAGTGTTTGTGCAGCATATTTATGGCAAAGCCCCAATCATGGAGTGAAATCCCTTGGTTTGGGATGCTTCTGTTGAAGTTTATGGTAGCCCGCCCCTCACTACATGTACTTTTTGGGGACGGGGCTAGGGTGGTGGTCTGGGCGGCAATCTTGCATTGCAACAATGGAACCGTTCAAGTTCCCCATTGGGTAAAGTGTTGGCCATTTTTCAAGTTGCAATGTGAACAAACAATGTTTTCAGTACAGCAGCAGGTTTGCACTTTGCAAACTTTTTCAGCATTGCCTGCACATGTCCATAAGTTGTTATCAACAATTTTATACCAAAAGCAAGCTTACGGTGCAGCACCCTGAATGATTCACAATGTCTGTATTTCTTGAGCTCTGGAGTTCTGCAAAATAGCTCAATGATCCCCCCGCGGCCTGTATCTTTTCATGCTGACATACAAATATCTGCTTTGGTGCCGTGCCTGCAGGTGCCTTCCCACACAGATGCCAGACTGGGCAGCAATGAGACAGGCCGAATTGGATGCAATTCCTTCACTTGAAAACCAGGTAAGCCCAACACGCTCAGTGCAATTGGTTTCCCCGGATGATTGCAGCCAGGCTTTAGTGAAGTGACATAACTAAATTTCAAGCAGGACATAAGTAAATGTCAAGCAGGACATCGAGGAGTGGCGCAGATGGCTGAGGGCATGGTTTAAAAACACCTGTTAAACACCTGAACACACAGGCTATAAATATACCTGACCTTGCTTTCATCTTGTATGCACAGAAATGGGGATCGCAAGAAGATCGCGTAAAAGAGTTCATGCTTGATGGCACCTTTGATTTCAAGGCCATCCGCATCTTTGACGGGGACACCATTTGGGCAGCAGTCATTGTACGAAACAAAGCTTGGAGGATCAACTGCCGACTTCTGGGCATCGATACCCCAGAGATACCAAGGAGGTCAGCCAAAGAGTGAAGAATATATTGGAAGGCTAGGAGCATTTCGTACTGATGTTACTTTGTGGCCCTCTAGTGACAATGTTGCTGTGATAGATAAATGTTGGATTGTGCGGCAACTTGGGAAAGAGTGCATGTCAAATGTGTGCAAGGCTTGCGTGAAGGATGCTTGCCTGCGCGGAACCTGAACGCTGAGAATGTACAAGACTGGCGTGCTGCTTCTTGAAGAATGAGCCTGGACGTATAATGGGTAGTTGATTCCAGGATAATTGTGCAACTGTAGGATACCTGATCATGTACATGTGCATCCTGCCTGCAGTCATGCTGATGCCATGGATAACAAAGCTTCTTACTTTGCTCGAGACCGCCTTGTCGAGCTTCTCACTGGCATCAAGATAGACCATAACCTGGAGTATGAAGATACAAGCGGCACACCACTTCCGAGCTTTTCGGACAGAGAATTGCAGAAGAAGTTAGACGCGGTGAGGCACATGCGTGTAGAAATAGATCTATTGCCGGCTGTCAAGCTGTCAATTGAAAGGTGTGATGTTTCTTGATCTTTGAATGCTCTCAATCACATGCTCTTGCAGGAGAATACGGCAATTATCCACCAGGGTTTGACGTTGCATGGCACGGGCAAGTTTGGTCGCTATTTGGCGACTTTGAAGTCAATAGATGGGCAGGATGTGGCCCAGGTTCTCCTGGATGAAGGCCATGCTGTCCCTTTTATGGCGGAAGAAGAAGAAGATGAAGGAGAAGAAGGAGAAGGAGAGGAAGATTGAGCTTCTTAAGATATGAATATCAAGCTTCCCTCCCTTCCCCCAGTCCCCTCTCCCTCCCGCAGAGGTTGCTTGTCCAGTCACCATGTGTTTGTGCCTCGCTAGACTAGTTTGACAGCTATTTTGCTGTTAAAACAAAGAAACCCAGCTCCAGGTGTTGTTTTGCACGGACATCTCCTTGCTTCAGTGCTGTGGTTATCACAGATCTCAGATCCGTGAGCAAGTATCAGTACTGCTTATCCATCATATTTAGCATTACACGCATGGCACTGCCAGTATCAGTACTGCTACCACATCATATTTTACATCACTTGCATGGCACTGATGCCTCGTATCAGAGTTGCAGGTGGTTTTTATATTTCATACAGAGCTTCAGAACATTCTTACCCGCTTGGTCAGAACATTCTTACCTGCTTGATATGCACTTCATGCCAATTGAAGTGCAAAGAATAAAATTTCATTGTTTGCCTTGAGAAGTGCTGTGGTGAAGCACGGTGTCCAACCCAGGACATGGCATGCTTCCTTATGAGAGTTGGTCTGCTCTCTGTCTTTTGGGCACTACCTTAAAGAATGTTGAATAGATTTGACGACAGGTTCAAAACTTTGTCCCATGCTCGCTTGGATCTGTTTTTATTTTCCTGTTAGCCAGATATCTGACGCTCTCTTAATGCGCGAGGATTTATGCTCTGCTGACAGGAGCCAGTCGTTCTCTGTGGGCTCTATTGACTGATAATCTTAGTATCAAATTTCCATGCATTTAAACAGGATCTAAGTTAGCTGAGTAGTAAATTCGCTCAATAGTTTTTAATTTCTTTTTTATCATTAAATACTGCATGACTCAGCTCCTAAATCTATCACTCCAGCCCCTAATCTCATAGCGCTCATAAACATATTATTGAACTGAAGGTTCCAGACTGGCGTCTGTGGGCCTACACTGACGGTAGTTGCCTGACTTTAAAAAGTCAGGTAACGTATTGGAGCAGGAGTCTGCATACCTGTGACAGCAATGACCAGCCACAAACCAATCAGCCTATTGGCCAGGCTCAGCCAGGCTGGCTTTTATGTAACTTAAGCGGATGTAGATTACTACATTTAGATATCTGTAGTGGAGGACTGATGCAGTCCTTCTTCAAATAATTTTTTTCTTTATATTCTTGTAAATTGTTTCTAGTGGCATGTAGGCTTTCTATAGGACCCATATGCTTGGTCTTTTTATGGCTGGACGACACAGAATTAGGCAATCTGCACGAGAGCACCATTTAATGGACAGGCTGCACGCTCTCCTCTGCTTCACTAAATGCTACGCTGATCCCGCCAGTATGTATACTTGCCAGGTCTAGGGCATGCGGTTCATGAAGAAGGACAGAGAATTTGACAGCCCCCTTCAAAATGCGCATACGTGTTTCCTCAAAGGTGTGCTTGGTGTGAAAAGATCCATGCCTAACTGGGCTGTGTTGCAAGAGTGTGGACAGGAGCCTTAGCTTTTATAAATGGTTCCGCGCGTTTTTCAACTCTCTACTTTGCGGGAGTAGTGGCTTGCTCAAGATTGAGCATGCAGGTATTGCCCCTAGTGCTTCTTGCAAAAAGTGTCGGACAGCATAGTTCTAAGGAGCATGTGAGAGTCTGTGTGCACTCAGATAGGTAAATTGATTGCGTGAAAGCTGCTATCCTCCTTTCATTTCAAGACCTTGTGCCACCAGTGGTCGATCTGCGTGAGCGGTCGCGCGCGGTATGGAGGGAATTGGATGGCGCAGACCCTAGGACATACGCTCAAACTGGCTACTTATCATGCTTGGATGGCCACGCCTCTCAAGTCAAGCGATGAAAGGGGCCCTCCCCATTTGCTGCCTAGATACCTATGAGTATGCATGTGCTTTGCAACATAACTCGTTTTTGCTTGTGTGCCAACCCTGAGAGTTGAGACTGGATGTCGGCAAATTCACAGTAAGCACAGTGACAGATGTGGTTTTGCATGATGACACGTGCTATTTGAGAAGGAAGTTTGCTGAAGAATTAGCTGATCTTACAGGGGCTGGTAGAACTTATATCGGAGTATTTTGACAACACTGACGGCGTGTTTACAATTCCGATCCCATTTCGAAATTCTAGGGCTTTTAAACACCGGTCGGAAATTAAAGCCTGTGTTTGCAAACCCGTTGCGCTCACAACCCTAATCCTTTTCTCTTCTCCCCTGCTTGCTTTCCAAGCCTTGTAAGGTTTTTGCACACCCTTTTTTTTGCCGGGCTGGCAAATTGGTGTTGTAAACACAAACCGGTGTTTTTTATTTCATTTAAACACCACTTAAAAAAACGGTGTTGTAAACATGCCGACAGCTGTACCTGCGCAGGTTCGGCATGCCGAACAAGGGCAGCTTAGCTAAAGCTTAACAGGCCTGCAATCTGCCAACCTCAAACTAGAAAGGAAAGATTGCGTTTGAAAAACGGGTACCAAAAATATAAATGAAAGCTCCAGAGGAAAGAGGAAAGATGGATTTTCTGTGAAAGGCAGTATCACTCTGGACAGTAAAAACGAGAAAAGCAATACCTACGATACAAACATACACGAGTCACTAGCACACTAGCGCCAAGCATCCTGGCCAAGCACCTACAATCTCGAGCAGGCATGGCAAACACATCAAAAGAAGGGTTGCCTTGATGAGCTGAACCAGTAATAGTTGTGCAGGCGTCCACGCCTTCAAATGCAGTACATCAGCATGATCAAATGGGCTGTGACGGCAAGCAATGCCAGGGCTCCTGCAGACACCATCCCCTAGTATGGGACGCAGCTGGGCAGGTTCTTGATGATGTTGCCGCGCATGTACATGCCCTGTGCATGCCGTGCCTCGTACTTGAATGCCTTGTTGCTCTTAGACTTAGCCTTCTTGGCCTCCATGCTGCGCGCCTCATCCTTGAGGGCAATGCCCAAAGCACGGTACCTGCGTGCAATTCATGCGCGCGCTCAGCTTGGGTGAGCGGGTGCCATTGACAAAAGGACTGCAAGCATGCCTGCACAACACGGTGCGTGCGCCTGGGCCTGTACGTGCACAGACTGCTCCTTAAGAGCAGTGTAGACAGGAGGAGAGCACACGGCCAAGCGAGAAACAATCTTTTATCCTCCTGCACGCGCCTCGAAGCCCATGCTCAACTCTGAGCACTCGTGCTTGTGGCAGAGCTCTCATGCCTGCTACAGCGCCTGTGCTCGCCACAGCCTCAGCTAGCTGAGCCTCACACTTCTGCAGAGCTCTCATGCCTGCCACAGCGCCTGTGCTCGCCACAGCCTCAGATGAGCACTGGTGCTCGCTGCAAGGCTCGCAGTCCTGTTGGGCATATGCCATATATGCTATCCATGGATAGCAAAACACATACGTAAGGATGGGTACCCAACTCGCCGAGGGCGAGCCTCAGAGAGCCTCTTTGCAAAAAGCTCCAAAGCCTCGGTGACCCTCTTTCACTGAAACAGCGCCTAGACGCGCTCAAAATTTTCAGATAAATCATGTATTATTATGTCACATGAAAGCATGCCCATACATAGTTATTGCGATGACGCTGAGGGGAATGCAAGCATGGCAGACGTGGGGAACAGGTGCCTCGGCTCACAAAGGTTTGCTGGGCAGGATGAAGTGATGGCAGATGCAGTCTTTCAATCTGTAAAAAAAACAGAAGGCCAATGGGAAGTCTTCTTAGTGGTAATGCATGAGTGTGGTGCTTGTCACTGAGAGTGACGCAGACCCCATCCTGTGAAAACTACAGTGCAAGCTGTGCAAGCAGCTGCTCAGCCCATCCAACTCCCCTGATGCTTGTAAGACGCATCTGAA